>Ga0070699_100005222_pt1 | contig 11411 bp, 14 predicted proteins | sample KBSK1503metaG_FD_65473 | JGI IMG/M metagenome (GOLD analysis project Ga0070699, IMG submission 65473) | Corn, switchgrass and miscanthus rhizosphere microbial communities from Kellogg Biological Station, Michigan, USA - KBS K1-50-3 metaG | ecosystem: Host-associated > Plants > Roots >...
GCTGCGGTCGTAACGTCCGCGGTTCTTCGCCGTCCACATCGCTGGTGCCCCTCTCGAATCAGGTCACCACTTTGAATCACAAACGATTCAAAGGATTCAACATGTTTTCGGACGGACACTGAGAGCCATTGCGCAATTAGCCGGGCATGAATGTCGCTGGAGCCGCCCGGCGCAAAACCTACGATCCAGCGCACCGGCCGTGTCGGATAGGCTTGCGCCCTCGCGACCCCTCGAGATGGTTGGCAGCGCGGCAGCGCCCGCTGTCAGATACAGAAAATTACGACGGGGAAGTTTCATGGCGTCCCTCTCCGAAATGCCGGCGACGCGACGCTTCATTCTGCTTTGATGTCGGCCGCCCGGATCACCTCGCCCCACTTCTCTGCGTCATCGGCGATGAGTTTCCCGAACGCGGTCGATGTCATCGACATCGGGTCAACGCCTAAGCCGGCAAGCCGCGCCTTCATGAGGGGATCAGCCGTAACGGCGTTGATCTCGTTGTTGAGCTTGTCGATCACCTCAGCGGGCGTATCTTTCGGCGCACCGACCCCATACCAATGGCTCGCCTCGGGGTCACAGTGGTCACCGCCAGCGCGCGCAGCATGCCGCCCCTGATGTACTGGATGCACGAGGATATGGTGCCGAAAACGACCTGCACCTGTCCGCTGAGCAGATCGGGAACGTAACCGCCTCGATACGGAACGTGGACCAGGTTGACGCCGGTCATCATCTTGAACCGTTCGCCGAAGATATGGGACACGGACCCGCTGCCGGACGATCCCATATTGATCTTGCTCGGATTGGCCTTGGCGTAAGCGATGAACTCCGGGACCGTCTTGGCTGGAACGGATGGATTGACCACCATGAGATAAGGGGCGCCGCCAATGCTCGCGACCGGCGCTATTTCGCGGATGAAATTGAAATTGAGCTTCTTGTAGAGCGTCGCGTTCATCGCGTTCGACAGCCCGACGAGCAGGAGCGTATGGCCGTCGGGCGTTGCCCGCACGACGCTTTCGGTGCCGATATTGCCGCCGGCGCCCGTTCGGTTCTCGATGACGAATGGCTGGGCGAGCCGCTCCGACAGCGATTGACCCACGAGCCGCGCGACGGTGTCGCTTGCTTGGCCGGCAGGAAAGGGGACGATGATCCGCACCGGCCGCGACGGATAGGCTTGCGCCCGAGCGATCCGCGACACGGCCGCTAGCGCGGCAGCGCCAGTGGCCACATGCAAGAATTGCCTACGGTGGGGAAGTTTCATGGCGTCCCCAGGCTGTCCCGCGGGGGCAGCGTATCATGCCATTGCGCCTCCCGCAGCGCCTGTGCGCCCAGCCGACCGCTGCGGCGGCGCGGACGCTTAAAACGACGTCAGCCTTTGGGGGTGCCGCGGATATAGACCGACGACCGGCCCTGATCGTCTTTGACGCGACCGACCCGAAGCGGACGTTGATTTGCCGCTACGGATCAATCTCGATTGTAGGAGTACGCGCCCAGCCTCAAGCGCGAGGTGAAGTGAAACGGCGCGAATTTCTTTCGACGCGGCGTGCTTGCGATACGCGAACGGACCAAAGTCCCTTCGCCGCGAACGGCAATAGAGGTCGCGAGGTCAAATGCTCAATGCGAGCAGTTCAATCGCGCCGATACCGATGATGAGCACTGCGAGTGCTACGGGATCGTAGTCCAGCCAATACCGCTTGGTTTGCATGATACGCCTCCCGGTTCCCGCCCTATTAGTCGGACCGGTAGGCAAATTGGTTCAAATGCGGCGCACAAATTTCACAAGGCTTTGGAACTGCTGATGAATTGCGGGTTCACGCCGGCACGCTTACCGCGGCCAGCACGAGCAAGAGGCCAGGTCACGGCACTTCGCGGACACGCCGAGGTCAGACTCGAATGTCGGCTTTGAGGGGCAAGGCGGACGACCCTGGGATGGCAGCAGGGGGATGCGAAATGAGAGGAAGCAACTAACGGATCGGCGGAGCGTACAGAATGCCGCCGGCATTCCATAATTCATTCAGTCCGCGCGGTATGCCGAGATCCGAGCCGGTGCCGACATTGCGCTCATAAACTTCGCCATAGTTTCCAACGTGGCGAATGATGCGCACGGCCCAATCCTTGGTGAGGCCGAGCTCCTCGCCATAGGCGCCCTCGGTGCCGACAAACCGCATGACGTCCGGTTTTGTGGATTTGAGCGCCTCATCGATGTTCGCAGACGTGATTCCAAGCTCTTCGGCGTTGACCATCGCGTAGAACGTCCATTTGACGATCAAGAACCAGTCGTCATCCTTTTGCCGCACGACGGGTGCGAGCGGTTCCTTCGAAATGACGTCCGGCAAAATGACATGATCGCTCGGCTTCGAAAACTTGAGCCGCAGCGCGTAAAGCCGGGAGACGTCGGTTGTCAAAACGTCGCATTGCCCGCCATCGTAAGCCTTGAACACATCGTCCATCTTCGCGAACTTCATTTCCTGATACTTCATGTTGTTGGCGCGGAAATAATCGGCGAGGTTCAACTCCGTGGTCGTGCCGGACTGCACGCAGACCTTGGCCCCACCAAGCTCCAGGCCGCTCTCGACCTCGCGCGACTTGGGCACCATGAATCCTTGGCCGTCGTAGTAAGAGACCGCGGCGAAATGCAAAGCATAGTTGGTTTCGCGCGACAGATTCCACGTCGTGTTGCGCGACAGCACATCCACCTTGCGCTTCTGCAGTTCCGTGAAGCGTTCGTTCGCATCGAGCGGGACGAATTTGACCTTGCTGGGATCGTCGAAAATCGCAGCCGCGATGGCGCGACAAAAATCGACATCGAAGCCGGACCAGTTTCCCTTCTCGTCGGCGCTCGAGAAGCCGGGGAGGCCGGTATTGACGCCGCACAGCACCGCGTCCCGACGCACGGTTCTCTTCAGAGTTTGCGTATCGTATCGCTCGAGAGCAATAGCGGCCACCGCAACTGCGATCGCAACGGCAAAACCGATCAAGAGGCCGGATCGAAAGTTCAGCGCGAAGAGCCTCGGCATGTTCTATCTCGCTTCTGAAGGTTGCATCGTGTGATCACAGTTCCGGCTTCTGCCGGACGATAACCTTGGCCCCGACTGGAATTCGCTTGTAGAGATCGATGACGTCGCCATTGACCAGCCGGAAGCATCCGGACGAAACCGCACTCCCGATCGTCTTCGGCTGATTGGTGCCGTGGATACGATAGACGGTGGTGCCAAGATAGAGCGCACGCGCGCCCATGGGATTGCCAGGTCCTCCGGCCATAAAGCGGGGCAGGTAGGGCTGCCGCTCGATCATTTCCGGCGGTGGAGTCCAGTCGGGCCACTCCTGCTTGCGCGTGATGTGCAGCAGGCCCTGCCATTGAAAGCCGTCGCGACCGACGCCGATACCGTAGCGGATGGCACGCCCGTTCGGCTGCACGACGTAGAGAAACCTCTCGGCCGTATGAACGATGATCGTGCCGGGAGCCTCGGTGGAGCGGTAAAAAACGGTCTGGCGCCGAAACTGCAGAGGCAGCTCTTCATCGGCAGCATTGGGAATGTAGCCTGGCTGGTCGCCGATCGACATGTCCTCGCGTTGTGCAAAAGCGTCAGACATCGCAACGGCAAGGGACGCCAACAGGACGATCTGGAAACAGAAGAAGCGAAACAACAGCATCTGGGATCCCGCATCGGAATTGAATGGTGCCAGTTGCATAAAATCCAATTCATCCGGGGCCGGCAAGGCCGCCGCGTGATGTCCTATTGAAATGTGGCGGGATTCCAGATGCTCATGCTCGCGCGGGTTTAGGTCCCGTAGCCCGGGGACGCCCCGATTGGCGTTCATCGCCATAGGGGCCTCCCAACCCAACTGTGAAGATACACGATGCCCGATGTGCATATCTATGTCAGCTCGAAGCTGCCCTGGGTGACGCTGCCGACCAAGCATTCTCCATCGCCAGCGGCTAAGCTGGTTGCGTGATCGGGACGGAACGAAGAGGAGTAACATGGTCAGAATCGTGGTGCTGGGCTTGAGCCTGATCATCGTCGCAGTCGACGCCGCTCGCGCGCAGGATATCGCGGGAATAGAGGACTGCACGAAAACCTCCGGGCTGGACAAGCGAACGGGGTGCTTTCAGAGCAACATCAACTTTCTGCAGCGGCTCGTGAACAAGAATGCGCTCGAGGCCTCGCAAAAGCTGAACGCGGCCGACGCCGAGATTGTCGCGCTCAAAAGCGCCGTGACCAGGCTGCAAAAGACCGTGGAGCAACTTCAGGCCGCGCAGAAGGCGGCCGGCGACAAGAAGCCGGAAACCAAGTAGCGGCGGCAAGCTTGTATCAGCGAAGCATCTGCCGGAGGACGCGATGCTCGAATCGGATAAGAAATGAGGGCAACGTCAGAATCCTCGCGGCACGACGACTACTGGAGGACCGTCATGAAAACCCGATTGATCATAGCGGTATCAATGCTGGCGGGGGCGGCACTTGGTGGCGCTGCCATCCAAGCTCTACATGCGCAAGCCAAACTGCCGGTTTATATGATCGCCATCAACGAGGTCAGCGACCAGGCGGGCTACGCAAAGGAATACGTTCCGCCTGCTCAGAAATCAGTCAAAGATCATGGTGGCGCGTATGTCGCGGCAGGACCAGGAACGTGGGTTTCCGGCAACCTCCCTGACGGGCCAGTTGTGATCGTTCGGTGGGAAAGCATGGAGGCGCTACAAGGTTGGCGCAATTCTCCCGAATTTCGGGCTGCACTCAAGATTGGCGAGAAGTACGCGAAATATAACATCGTCGCCGTCAATGGCGTTAAATAGTAGGTCGCGCATAGGCGAGCACCGTAGCCTCGAAGTCCCAGACAAGCTGCTCGCGCTCGCCGACGAGGTGATCGAATAGATGCGCGCAACCCGTGCACGCCGGAGACATCGTCTCGCGGAGCATGGACCGCGGCAAGACCGGAGAGGTCATGATGACCAAGGCAGATGAAGATGCGATCCGCGAGATTGAATTGCGGTTCAATCGGGCATGGGGCCGACACGACCCGGACGCCATGGTCGAGTCGCTGGTCGACGACGCCCAGTTCGTCACCGTCAACGGCGCATGGACCAAGACCCGGGCCGACTTCCGGGACTTGATGCGGCGCCTGCACGGCCCCAACGGGCCGTTTCGATCGAGTACCCGCGAGACGCCGGAGATGCACGTGCGCTTTCTCGCGCCGGACGTGGCGGTGATGCATTCGCGGTTCCACATCTACGGCGATATCGACGAGAGCGAGCGCACCAGCATCGGTACCCGAGTGGTGCGCAAGCTTGATGGGTGGTGGCGGACCGTCGCCGTGCAGAACACCGACTTACGCCCGGGCCGCAGGCACTAAGCGCACCCCCGCACTGGTTAAATCTCGGCCGAAAGACCCGCCGGTCTGCCCACGAGGTGATCGAATGAACCGGCGCGAGGTCAGCACGCTGCGGTAGCAGGCTGCTCGGCCGCTCGCGGCGCGCGCCGCCAAGCATTTCGCCGCCTTGGGTTTATGCGTTTCCCTTGACGCGACGATCCTCCATTGATTTGATGTCTCCATGGCGCCACGAGAACGAGCGCTTCTCGCCCAAGGGAGACGAATTTGAGTCAGAGCGTATCGCGTAAAGCGGAGAGCAAATCCGGTCGGAAGCATCGACCCAAAGGAAAGCGGTTACGCAGCGTCCGACGGACAGATTTCAGGTCCTTCGGTTGGTATGAAAAAGCCGCCCTGGCGATTGGGATCAGTGCCAGAGCGTCACAAGTCCTGACGACCGGGTGAGCCTCCATCGCCCGCGGCCATCTTTAGACTACGCGCACATCCGCTGGGCAGTATCGGCGCAGCTTCATTGGCCGCGCGCAGTAGGTCGCCCAACCGCGAACCAGCACGTCCGCTTGAAGGGTAAGGCGGGCCGCGTCTCAGTCGCGGCGCGACGTCTGCTTCTGGCTCAAAGCGGGGCAATGTTCGACGCGAGCACGGCCCAGGATCAACACGTGCGTGACGTTGACATCCACGAAAACCCGAGACGAACGGTTGGCGGGCTTTCAACCACGTCAAAGATCGTCTTACCGGGCGCAATAAAAAAACGTTTCTCCCGACCCGTGCCACTAGCGCGCGCCGGTAGGAACTGCTTATGTATACAACATGAGCGTGCCGTTATTCAGAATGGTGACCCTCGTCCTCGCCGTTCTTGTCCTTGGGGCGGCTACAACTGCGTCGGCGCGCCCCAAGAAACATAGGGCCGAGCGTACCGCGACGCCGATCACCACGTGTGATGGAACGCCGATCATCATGCAGGGGATCGACTGCAAGAAAGGCTCTACTGGCGGGGAGGAGCAGGCAACCACGCGCGCGCAACGCCCCCGCGTCACCGCGCGCGGCAGCGGCGGTTCCTACGCCCCGGCGCGTCTAAGCACGCCATCGCTGCCGCTGTCCCAGCCATCGGCGGGTGTCTACATTCCACCGCCCGTCAATAACCCCAGCGCGCAGATCAACCAACTTAATCACTCTTTTCCACTTAACGGGGGCTTGGGGCTTAATCCCACCAACCGCGACTCCTACATCCGCTACAACCTAACCAGGTAACGGCGGCCGCCCGCGTTCCGACAGCGCCGGCCGCTCCTCTGCGGCGCGGTGCGCTATCGCTCGACGACTGGACAGGCCTTCAGGGCGACCTCTGGCGTTTGATCACGAGCGTAACCACCAACACGCTGGCGTTTAGCGCACTGGTCTGGCCCCGGGCGGGCAGACGATAACGTCAAATCCCGAAGGCAAGCCTGACCATGTGCGCCCGGGGCGCGGCACACATCCGACGGGCACGGGAATACAGCCGACAACGGTGCATGCAATTTGCGAACGAGGCTGCGCCTTAGCGCTCCGCTGCGTGTACGATTTGGCGATGACGACCGTCGAAACTAGACAGGCGACTATGGCGATGATGAGTGACTTGATCATTGGCTCAGAGAGACAGTAAGATCTCTCCTTCGAAGGAGAAGAGCTAGGTTGACATTTACCAGCCTTTGGCTCGCTTCCACGCTATCGTGCCGATGGGCGTGGTCCCGTAAGCGGCAGTGGCTTGCGCTCATGTTCGATTGCCGCAGCGGCGTACCTTAATACGACGCCAACTCCTCCGCGATAGTTTCCCCAAACGTCTTACTCCCGGCGCTCTTAGGTCATATTTCCGCCCGTCGCCGAAGCTATTGAAAGATGGCGCGCCTGGGGATCGTCGGCGCGCGAGTCGGGGGACCTTTCGCTTTGTTGATCCGTCGCCAGACCCGCTTGAGCCGCGGCGTCAAAGGCATCCTCGTGACCGGCATCACGGTCACGACGCTTCTCACCTCTGTGGCCACGGCCTCTGCCCAAAACATTTTCGAGGCGCTGTTCGGCCGCCTGTGGAATTCTCCTGTCACCAGTTATGCCGATCCGAACGCCCCGTTGCGCAACTCGGAAGCGACCCGTTCCGAGGGAGGCCTCGCCTATTGTGTGCGCCTATGCGACGGACGTTACTTCCCAATTCAACGTCATAGCGGGGCAACTTCGGCGCAGACCTGCAGCTCCATGTGTCCGGCAAGCGCAACCAAGATCTACAACGGCAACGCCATCGACCACGCGGTCGCGCCAGACGGCAAGCGCTACTCGGAGCTCGCCACCGCGTTCACGTACCGGAAGAAGATCGTCCCCGGCTGCACCTGCAACGGCAGGGACGCCTTCGGCCTCGTCAACACAGCCGTTGCTGATGATCCGACATTGCGTCCCGGCGACATCGTCGCGACCAATGCTGGTCTGATGGCCTATAACGGCGGGCCAAACGGCTCAACCTTCACTCCCATCAGCACCTCTGCGGGACTCTCAGCAGACCTACGGCGCCAGCTCACCGAAACCAAGATCGAGCCGGCTGCCGAGGGACCTGAACTGCCGCCGCCCCTCCGGCAGGCGGAGGCGCCGCCCGCCCGCAGTAGCACGAATAAGCGGGCTCAGGTCGACAGGTAGGCATTCAGATGCTTTTCCTTGCCGGGTAGCCAGGTATGGCCACGCTGCTACCAAAGGTGCTTGAGATTGAACGACGCCAACTCGCTGATTACGCCCGCGTTGATTACGCGATCACCAAGGGCGAAGACGAAATTGCCGCACTAGAAGAGCTGTGCCTTGGGCCAAACGAGTTGCAGAGGGAAACCTCGGTTGTTCGTGATCGGACCGTTCTCGCTGTCCGCGAGGTTCGCAACAACATGGCGAAGCGCGCCATCACAGCCAAGAACATGGAGGGGTCATTGATCGAATCTCTACGGCAGCGTTCACGTTTTGCTGTAGTGGACACTGTCGACGCGAGTTTACGCGCGCGCTGCTTCGCGAGTTTGGAGTGCATACCGACCCTTACGCTTCTTTGTCACTTCATCGACGCGATCAAGGCTGGCGATGTCGCTCGCGCCGAAAGTGTTCGCTTTGAATTTCAAACCCGCGAAAATCGGCACGAATATGCCGTCACCTCCAGGGCTATATTTGCGCAGTTCGCGCCTTCTGAATCGGCGGACATTCTGAAACGCATTGCTAAGATATGTCGCGCGGCTGAAATGGCGGACGCGAGAGTCATAGACTTGTTTCGCCGCTGCGATCCGATTTTTGTCTTTCATCGGATTGAGCCGATGGATCATGGACCAGATCGATCTCGCGCTTCGCTTCTTGGCGCGCGTGCAATTCCTCCGCGAGAGCGCGCAATTGTTTCGGTCCGCTCCGCATTTGCTGCATGATACGAGTTGCTTGAGCTGCGCGGGTAGCCAGAGATGTTGGGGGCGCAGCTTGTCGCCGGCCTCACCAGCGACGAAAAAAAGGGGCGTTGTCGATTGCACGGCGGTGCAAGCGGTAGCGGCGCAGTTCGTCACGCCGGCCGTACTGTTCGATGTAGTCACGCGGGACGACGAAGGGTGCCTCGCGGAGGGCGCAGTAGAGGCCGATCGTCGAAATCGTCGTCATTCCACTCGCGTGACGGTTGGCTTGCCAAGGCGAGTTTGCAGATCAGTTGGGACAGCCGGAGATGCCTTTCAGTTGTTCCAGGGCATCCAGCGCAACGTCCGCCCGATCAGGCCGCCGAAGATGATCGCGCCGTCGCGAAGCGGGTGGCCGAGAGTCCTTGATCGAGGCGGTCAATCTCGTTCCAGATTTCCTTGAAGATCTCGTTTCGAACAATCTTCTCGATGCCTTGTCCTGGGGCGTAATCAGGGTGGAACCGCTTTGCCAGATAGCGCTTGAGCGAAGCATACCTGACGTCACTGACATTCTGACGGCCACCATTGTTGCTGGTTTTGGCAGTGGTTTCGAGCAACTGCGTCTCTGCCATCAAGGCACGGACCTTCCAGCTCTCCCGCTGCTGGACGGTCGTGGTCGATAGCACGCGCAATCGTTCGATTTCCTTCGCCATTTGCTGATTATGGATGAAATCCAATTGATGAAGGTCGTCGAGGTCATACAAGAAGAGCTTCATGTCCCCTGCCTTCTTGGTCAGAACCACCTCGATGCGGCGACGAAGCTTGAACAGTAAGCGTAGCTCGGATGGAGCGAAGCGACATCCGAGAATGCCCGGTGGCATCACGCTAGAGTCTAAGTGAAGGCAGGTAGAGTTAAGTGAAGATAGGTTGCGCCGCGAACGGCGTTCGTGAGGAGCTCACATTGCAGCGCGACATCCAGGATTTTGCCATAGCGCCTCGAAGACGCGCGTGGATGCGCTTAAAGCTCAATCCGAGCTACTTGCTGCTCAGGCCCAGTGCAGCCCGCGGTCGGTTGGTTTTCGCCACGTCTTGAACGCGTCAACGCATCTCCACCAGAATAGCGACCATGGCGGCACTTGCGCGATGAAGGCGCGGAAGCGTTCCGCTTCTTGTCGCCAGTGATCTCGGCTCTCCATGAGCCGGTTGACGGAGCCCGAGAGGAATTCCTCTGTGTTGCGCGCTTCCCGTTCCATTGCCCGCAGTTGTTCAACCTCCACGCGCAATACGTTCATCTCGATGAGCAACAGCTTCAGTTCCCGCCGCATGACTGGAAGCGGATCGGGCGCCTCCCACGGCTGGGATCCGGGAAATGGGGTCGCAAGGTGAGGAGCGTTCGCAGCAGCGGGTTGATTCGGCATGGGCAACAGCGTGTCCAAGCATAGTTTAGAGACAGTTAATTCCCCCACGGCTGCCAGTCACAACTTACTGCTTTGCCAATTCGACGAGGTTCGGAAACTGCGTCAACGATTCCACGTCTCGAAGCTGGCATTTGGCGCAGGCATCGTTGCGCTACAATTAACCATCTGTGAACCATGCTTTGGCACAAGGGCCATGTTCCAAGAGGATGAGCACATGGCAGATCAGAACGAAGCCAAGACAAAGACGATTGGCTTTCTACCCATAGAGAAGGTTCAGACGCTCAAGGGTTGGGAAGAGTACGTAGACAAATCCACCAAGCTTTCAGCTCTGAGAACCGAAGCTCAAAAGGCCAAGAACTCCGTTAGAGACGCCTTGAAAGAACGGCTTAGTGAAAATGGCGACATGGATTTTGCCGTCGAGGGCGACAGGATTAGAGTTTTCAGGGTCTTTCGCAAGCAGCAGCAAGGGAGGCGGACCAGGGTATTGGATCTGTCCTCGTCCTTTCGTGAGCAACGGTTAGAGCGAGAGGCGGAAGCGAAGGGCCAATCCGACGATCGGGGAGTATGTGAGGAGACCGAAGACGTTACGCCCCACCTAAACCCCATGACGGAAGAGGCTGCGGCCAGCCTAGACCCCGTAACGGAGCGTCTCCTGGTCCTCATGAGAGAGAAAGGGCAAAGGTAGCAGCACAGGTCGGAGTCGGTCTCGGCACAGGGCAGCGCATCAGCGCCACGCTTTGAGGATCGGCCCAAGCTCACGGCCCTTGGCGGTGAGGATGTATTCGGCGCGAGGCGGATGCTATCGTTATGGAATGGGTCTGCCGCCTGCGCGTCACTCCGGCTTAAGCCCCGTAAACTTCACCACCTTGCCCCACTTCTCGGTTTCCTCGGCGATGAGCTGACCGAACGCGGAGGGCGAGCCGGCAAGCGGCTCGCCGCCGATTTCGGCAAACTTTGCGCTCATCACAGGATCGCTCAGAGCGGCGTTGATCTCGCGGTTGAGCTTTTCGATAACCTCGACCGGCGTGTTCTTCGGAGCGGCTATGCCGTACCACTGGCTCGCTTCGTAACCCGACACAAAATCTCCCACCCGCGGCAGCGCGGAAAAACCTTCGGCCCGCGTTGGGCTCGTCACCGCAAGCGCACGTAGTTTGCCCGTTCTGACAAAGTCGCTCGTCCCGGGAGTGGTGGCGAAAAAGACCTGCACCTGCCCGCCGAGCAAGTCGCCCAGCGCAGGTCCCTGGCCGCGATAGGGGACATGGACCATGTTCACGCCCGCCATGAAATTGAAAAGCTCCCCCGCCATGTGCGG
>Ga0070699_100005224_pt1 | contig 11407 bp, 10 predicted proteins | sample KBSK1503metaG_FD_65473 | JGI IMG/M metagenome (GOLD analysis project Ga0070699, IMG submission 65473) | Corn, switchgrass and miscanthus rhizosphere microbial communities from Kellogg Biological Station, Michigan, USA - KBS K1-50-3 metaG | ecosystem: Host-associated > Plants > Roots >...
TAGCGCGTGTAGCCGAGCCGGCTCATCAGCTCCGCCCACGCCTCGCCGACACGAGCGGAGTCCCAGCCGGCCTCGGCGGGCTGCCCGGAGAACCCGTACCCGGGGATCGACGGGATGACGAGGTCGAACGCGTCCTCGGCCGTCCCGCCGTGCGCGGTCGGGTCGGTGAGCGGGCCGATGACCCCGAGCATCTCGATCACCGAGCCGGGCCAGCCGTGCGTGATGATCAGCGGCAGCGCGTTCTCGTGCCGCGACTTGACGTGGATGAAGTGGACGCCGAGGCCGTCGATCTCGGTTGTGAACTGCGGCAGCCCGTTCAGTGCCGCCTCGCATCTGCGCCAGTCGTAATCGGCCGCCCAGTAGCGCGCCAGCTCCTGCAACATCGCCAGCTGCACGCCCTGCGACCAGTCGTCGACCAGTTCCTTATGGGGCCAGCGCGTCGCCGCGACGCGCGCACGCAGCGCCTCGATCTCCGCCTCGGGGATCTCAACCGTGAACGGCCGGATCGCCGCGGCACCTGCTGACTCTTCGGTCGTGACAGACATATGGGCCCCCTCGATAGCTAGCGCAGGCGCGTCCCACTGATCAAGCCTCCCCTACCCCGATCCCGGCCGCCCCAATAGCGGGGCTCCGCTCATGACGGCGGACGGGGCCAGCCGCCGTCCAGCCCGGCGAGCCAGGAAAGCGACCTTGATCTGCGTCCCCACCCCATCCCAAGCACCAGCACCGACAGGCACGCATGGTCGAGTTCGGCGTGCCTTTCCAGCCTCCTCGGCAGGAACTATCTGACAGCGCAACGTTACTGGTCACGGCACTAGACCTGTCGCACATCTGGCGGACGACTGTCGCGGATCTGTTGGCGGATCACACGGCCATTGGCGGCGTGTCCTCCGTCGGGTGATGCGCGACACGCCGGTCCGCCAGCTGATCTGCGACAGTCCAAAGCGCGGATCAGAGCCAGGACCACATCTCGGTCTGCGAGGTCACCGCAGCGCCTGCCGGATGAACGTGGCCACGGCGACCGGCTTCGCGATGAACGCGGTGTGCGAGCCGTCAATGGTGTCGGTCGTGGCGCCCATCCGCTGCGCCATGAACCGTTCCGCGTCCGGCGAGATCGCGTTGTCGTGCTCGGAGACCAGGAACCAGGACGGCTTGCTCTTCCAGCCCGCCGCGGTGGCGTTCTCGTTGAGCGCCGCGACCGCGAGCGGGCGCTGGGTCGCGAACATGACATCGGCCATGTCCACCGGCACGTCGGCGCAGAACGTCTCCCGGAACCCGTCCTTCTGGACGTACAAGTCGGGACCGCCCGCGGCGCCGGGCGCATCGTAGGGGGTCGGGGCGGCCGTCTTGGCGAGCAGCGGCGCCGGGAACGGCTGCTGCACGCTCGCGCAACTCTCGCCCACCTCCAGCCCGAACGCCGCGAGAAAGACCAGGCCGGTCACGTTCTCCAGGCCGGCGGACGCCTGGCCGATCACGGCGCCTCCGTAGGAATGCCCGACCAGCACGACCGGGCCGCCGATGGCCTTGACCACGTCGCTGACGACGCTGGCGTCGAAGGCGACGCCTCGCAACGGGTTCGGCGGGGCGAGCGCCGTGTGGCCGGCGCTCTCGAGCTCGCGGATCACTCCCGCGAACCCAGATGCGTCGGCGAAGGCACCGTGGACGAGGACGACGGTGGGACCAGGCATGGGGTTCTCCTCGGGGTTGGAGAGGTGACCCCAACGACGTTACGTCACCGGACCCGAGCGAGCCGATCCGGGTGCGCCGCCCCGGGCGTGGGGATAGTAACCGGCATGGACGGGCCGGGGCGGTGGCTGCTGCTGCACAGCACGCCGCTGACGCCGCAGATCTGCCGACGGCGTCGCCGGGCATCTGCGCCGCTACGGACCGGTCTGAGCCGCCCTGGCGCCGGTAGCGCCACTGTTCGCGGAGGGCGCGGCGTAACCGGCCGTTCTGCGCGGCTCAGCAGAGGGCGAACTTGTTATCTATGGCAGCGCATACTCGGCGTTATACGGGTGATCGAAGATCACCCAAGCCCTTCGGGCGTATAACGCAAGATACACGGGTGATCCTCGCTAGTTTTTTCAATCCGATATGCGGAGATGATCACCCGTGTATCAGTCGTTATGCGCACTTCGTTACAGTAAGGCATTTGCCGTGCTGCTAGCTTAAGTCGAGGACGCATTTGTCAGTACAATGCATTGAGGCGACTGCTGACCCAGATGGCACTTTCGCCGTAGTGAGGATGGAGACTTGTTTTCCGGGGGTCCGTGAACATAGCTCCCGTCGTGGCGCCGTCCGAATGCAGTTCTCACGCCAGCGGCCATCGTGTCCAAGGCGGCGTGGGCAGGCTTGGCTTGGGCGCCCAGGCCTGCCCCCCGTCCTGCAATTGCTGCAGCGCGGCGAGTGGCCGGCTTGCGGTTAGCCGGTGCGGCCGGGGAGGGCGCCGGCCGGTTCGCCGCCGTGCAGATCCGGGGTACCTCAGTGATCTTTGACCCCTTGACTGACTGGCTTGCCTGGCTCTGCCGTCTTGGCAAGTGCCCTGGTAGGACGCCGTCACACGCGCGCGGCTCATGCCTCTGGGAGGGCCATTTCACAAGAAGATGGCTCTTTCGCGCGGGGGATGCTGGCAGCGGATCGCTGCTCTCCGTCTATCCCTGGAATCGGACAATGCCCTGGATCGCCGGGCAGGATGGTGGTGACCCGGGCCGCCGCTCTAGCGTGTGCTTGGCCATGGGGGCTCCGTTCCCGAGGGTCACCAGGTAGCGTCCCTCCCCTCGGGGACGCTTGCATCTGCGAAGTCCCCAGCGCGGTCCCCGGTCGGAGCTCGCCGTCCCCGGCGGTCCTTCAGGCGGTGCGCCGGGTTACGCAAGCGCCAGGTGGTGCCGGAGCTGCCGGCGGGAGCTGATGCCGAGCTTGGAGAACACCTTGTGCAGGTGGTACTCCGCGGTCCGGGGGCTGATGAACAGCTGGGCGCCGATCTCAGGGTTGGTGTGGCCCTCGGCAGCGAGCCGGGCGACCTGCGCCTCCTGCACGGTGAGGACATCGCTAGTGTCGACGGTGCGCTTGCGCACTGTCTCGCCTGTCGCCTGGAGCTCCCGGCGGGCCCGTTCGGCGAATGCCTCGGCCCCGAACCGGCCGAACATGTCGTGGGCGGCCCGCAGGTGCTCGCGCGCTTCTGCTCGCCGCTGCTCGCGGCGTAGCCATTCGCCGTACACCAGATGGGCGCGGGCGAGATGGACGGCGATGCGGCTGCGCCCCAGGCGGTCAATCGCCTCCCGGTACAGCGAGTCCGCAGCCGGGCCGCCGATGAGCAACGCGCGTGACCGGGCCTGGATGCCGAGTGCCCACTCCGACCCCGCCGCGCGGGTCCGCTCACTGAGCAGCCGCAGGGCCGTGGCAGCCTCGTCGCTGGCGCCGCTGCGGGCTCCCGCCTCGACGAGCTCGGCCAGGGACCATCCGAAGAAACCCAGGTCTTCGTACTCACATGCCCGCCGGGCGCCGACCAGGGCGGCCTCATAGCCGCCAAGACCGTTGTGCAGCACCGCAGTGGCATACCAGGCGAGCCCGAGCACCCGTCCCCCACCCCTGGCGGTCGCGTCTCGGACATGGGCCTTGATCAGCTCCAGCGCCCGGGTTTCCCCGCCGCGCCAGGCGGCGAGAATCATCGAGATGTACCCCAAAGACGCGCTGCCGGTCGCCGCCGTGATCGCATTGGCCTCCTCGATCAGCCCAGCGGCAGCGCCGAACTCTCCCGCGTGCACGTCTACGGCCGCGCGATAGGTAAGCGCGACAGGAAGCACGGCGAGCGCGCCAGCCTCACGAGCGAGTCCGACCGCACGGGCGGTTAGCTCATGCCAGGTCGCGTCGTCCCATAGCTCGGGTGCGATGGCCGCCAGTGGGAGCCAGCCCATGATGCCAGCCTCGCTGCGGCCGCCGTGTCGCCCGAGCGCGTCCAGGGCGCGCTTGAGCGGTGGCACGCCCGCGACGTAGCCCGCGGTCAGCCGTGTCGCGGCCCCGTCCAGCAGCAGATCCAGCGGCCGTGGCGGCTGCGGCGCCGATGGCGCCGCCGTCCGGGCAGCCTCAGCCGCCTGTCGCACGGTGAGTCCGCGGCCGAGGCGACCGGCGGAGATCGCCGCCCCGAGCGCTTCTAGGTAGGTTTCCCGCGCCAGCCCGCTGTCGAGCGGTCCGAGCTTCTTCGCCGCATCGAGCAGCAACTGCGGAGCCCCGCTTCCGCGCCGTTCGGCAAAGGCCATCTGGGCGCGCAGCCGCGCCAGCTCGGCGCGCTGCAGCTCGTCCAGCCGGCCGAGCTCCGCCATCGCGAGGAGCTCGTACGCCGCATCAGGCGCACCGGCCGCGAATTTGGCCTGCGCGGCGGCCAGCGCGCGCACTCCGCGCCGCGCCGGATCCGCGGTCAACTCGGCCGACCGCTGCAAGAACGCGGCCGCCGCCGCGACGCCGCCCCGGCCGTGCGCCCGGGCGGCCGACCCTTCTAGTTCGCGGGCCACGGCCTCGTCGGGCCCCGTAGCGGCAAGGGCACGATGCCACGTCCGGCGGTCGGGATCGGCGCCTGGATCGGTCGCCTCAGCCAGGGCGCGATGTACCTCCCGGCGGTCGGGCAAGGCCGCCGCCCGGTAGACCGCGGCGCGTAGCAACGGATGGCGGAAGCGCACGCGCGCGCCGATCACGACCAGGCCTGCCGCCTCGGCCGGTGCCGCCGCCTCGAGCCCGATGCCCAGCCGCTCGGCCGCGCGCCACAGCAGCGTCACGTCGCCGACCGGCTCTGCCGCCGCCAGCAACAACAGCCGCCGAGTATCTGCCGGGAACGGCTCTAGCTGCCGCACGAAGCCCTGCTCGATGCGGCTGGTCAGCGGTGTCTCCAGCGGCAGCCCGAACCCGCCCGCTACCGCGATCGTCGTCCGCTCGCGGGGCAACTCCAGCAGCGCGAGCGGGTTGCCGCCGGCCTCGCCGAGGATCCAATCCCGCACCCTCGCGTCGAGCGACCCGGGGATCGTCGCGTCCAGCAGTCGGCGGGCGTCGGCGGCGGCCAACCCTTCGATCACGATCTCCGGCAGCCCTTCGAGCTCGTGATCGTCGCCGGACTCGCGCAACGCGAACACCAGTCCCACCCGCTCCGCCAGAAGGCGTCGCGCCACGAAGGCGAGCGTCTGCACGGACACCCGATCGAGCCACTGCGCGTCGTCGATGATGCAGATGAGCGGCTGTTCCTCGGCGGCGTCGGCCAGCAGGCTGAGGACGGCCAAGCCGACCAGGAAGCGATCCGGCGGGGGACCGCCGCTCATGCCGAATGCCGTGTTCAGCGCGTCGCGCTGCGGGATTGGCAGGTGTCCGAGACGGCCGAGCATGGGTGCGCACAGCGCGTGCAGGCCAGCGAATGCGAGCTCCATCTCGGACTCGACCCCCGCTATACGGGCGATCCGGCATCCGTCCGTGACGGCCGACAGATGCTCCAGCAGGGCGGTCTTGCCGATTCCCGCCTCGCCGCGAAGGACCAGCACCCGGCTCTGACCGGTCCGCACCTCAGCCAGCAACCGGTCCAGCGCCGCCAACTCGGTCCGCCGGCCCCGCAATCCGAGCCCGGGATGACTGTTGGACATCGGCCACCGCCACGCAGAGAACGTCCGAGATGCCGCGTACCCAGCCTGGCCTCACAGTCAAACGTCCTCGTCAGGCCAGCGAGCCGACACCAGAGCAATAATTAAGTAAAGACCACGCCATGGTAGGGATGCATTCCAGGCCTTGGCGGCTGGGCACGATCGTAGGGCGCGGCGCCGGTGGCCGCGTGAGTGTCCCCAGGGACCCACTAGGGACTCCCACGGAGGCGATCCTCGCCGGAAAGCGGCGACAGTGGTGCCACCGGCAAGCAGAACGCCCTAACCCAACGGGCAATTCCGCATTTCAGCCTTAGGAGAGGAAGCACTCATGTCACTCAGTCGCACCGCGCGGCGTATCAGCCTGCCCGCGCTCTTGGCGGTCGTTGTGGCCGCCACCTTGCTCGCGATCGCGCCCGGCCGCGCCACCCCGGCCGGAGCCTCGGCGTCAGCTGGTGGGCACCCGGCCAAGCCGGTGATCGTGCTTGTGCATGGCGCCTGGGCGGATGCTTCGAGTTGGAGCAGCGTCATCAGCCGTCTGCAGCGCCGGGGGTTCACCGTGTACGCGCCGCCCAACCCACTGCGCGGCCTGCCGCAGGACTCCGCCTATGTGCACCAGTTCCTGACCCAGAACGCGGCCCTGCAGGGGAAGCCGGTCGTATTGGTCGCGCACTCCTACGGCGGGGCGGTCATCACCAACGCCGCGGTCGGCGACCCCGAGGTCAAGGCCCTGGTATACGTGGACGCCTTTATTCCCGACCAGGGCGATACCGTCGGCGGCCTCCTCAGCGCGCAGCCCGGATCCTGCCTGCTCGCCGCCGGCGTCTTCAACCCCGTGCCCTACCCGGGCGGCCCGCCCGGTGACGTCGACCTCTACCTCAATCCAGACCAGGTCCCCGGATGCTTTGCCACTGGCGTGCCCGCCAGCCAGGCTGCGGTCATCGCGGCCACCCAGCGGCCGCTGGCGGCCAGCGCGTCCACCGAGCCGTCCGGGCCCCCGGCCTGGAAGACCATCCCGTCCTGGGCCGTGATCGGGACCGGCGACCGGGTCATCCCGCCCGCGGAGCTGACGTTCATGGCCCAGCGCGCGGGCGCCCACATCACCGACGTCAACGCCGGGCACCTGTCCCTCATCACCAAGGCGCCGGTTGTGACCCGCGTCATCCTCCAGGCCGTCCAAGCCACCGGATGACCCGTGACCCGGCCTCGTGTCCCGCGAACCCGGCGCCGGGTTCGCGGGACACCGGTCGGCTCATGCGGCGCTGACACACCTCCGATCAAAACCGCCCAACCGACTGTGCGCGATCGCCCGCGCTGCCAGCGGCCAGGGCAGCGGCCGGCGGGTCACGGGTTCAGTCGCGGGACTGACCGCGTACCGGAGGCCTACGCTGCGGCGGCCGGACTTGTCTCGTGCAGGCCGGCAACACGGATTAGCCTGCCCGCCATCGTGGCTGGGCTGGGCTTGCCACGGATGCCCCTCCGTCTGCGCCGCGAACGGGCGGCCGAGTTGACCGCCGACCCGCCGCCACGCGGTCAGCAGGCGGCTACGGCCGCCGCGAGCTTCGTTAGTCCCGACTCTGCGACCCGGGGCGGACTGGGGAGTTCCACGGATGCGATCGCCGCCCTGCGCGGGCGACCGTTTTCTTGTCATTTTCCGACTGCAAGAGAGCAGATATATGAGCACCGCCCGAACGCCAAGGACATCTACTACCCGGCCGCGCCGCACGGCATCACCCCGACGTATCAAGACCAAGTCAACGCCGACATGCTCGCGTTCTGGCAGAACTAATCGCGCCACGACCAGAAGGAGGAGGTCATCATGAAGATCGTCGTTATCGGCGGGACCGGTCTGATCGGCTCCAAGCTCGTCGCCAAACTCGCCGCGCACGGTCACGATGCCGTGCCCGCGTCACCCGACACCGGCGTCAACACTCTCACTGGCGAGGGTCTCACCGAAACCTTCACCGGCGCGGACGTGGTCGTCGACGTGTCCAACTCGCCGTCGTTCGAGGACACCGCGGTACTTGAGTTCTTCAAGACATCAACCCGCAACATCCTCAACGCGGAGGCAGGAGTGGACGTGGGATATCACGTGGCGCTGTCGGTCGTCGGCACCGAACGGCTGGCCGAAAGCGGCTACATGAGGGCGAAGATCGCACAGGAGAAGCTCATCAAGAACTCGCCGATCCCGTACACGATCGTCCACGCGACGCAGTTCTTCGAGTTCGCCGCTCGTATGGCCGACGAGGCGAGTGACGGCGACACGGTGCGGGTTCCCCCAGTGCTGATTCAGCCGATGGCAGCCGATGATGTCGCCGCCGCGGTGTGTAACGTCACGCTCGCTGCTCCGCTGAACAACACGATCGAGATCGCCGGGCCGCGGCCGTTGCGGTTCGAGGACTTCGTGCGAGAACGGCTGCGCTCTGTGGGGGATCAGCGCGCCGTGGTCGCCGATCCTCACGCTCGATACTTCGGGGCCCAGCTAAGCGAGCGCACCCTCTTGCCGAGTGATGGCGCTCAACTCGGGCCGACCCGATTCGACGACTGGCTCAGCCACCGGGCACCAGGTCGGTGAGACGCATCCGCTGACTCGGTCCCAACAGGAGCGTGAAGGTTGCACTTCCTATCAAACGATTGGAAGTGCACCCGGCGCTCACCAACCCCGCCAGGAGCGTTGAAATGTCCGCGACCTTTACTCCCTACTTCGAAGCTCAGGCCCACCGCGACCTGACCGGCTCCGGTGCATACATCCGCGTTCGCGTTCCCGACGGACCCCGTCCCGACGGCTCCATCCTCGTCTACCTCCCGAATGGGACGGGGCTTGTTGTGAACAGCAGCCAGCTCCTGCACCTCGACGCAGGCCCGAACTGGCCCGGTGAGCCGGATGGCCGGACTTCCGCCGGGCGGCCCTCCGTGAGGGAGCCGGTCCGGTGACCGCACCGTCAGCGCTACCAGCCGCCGAGCGCGGCCAGGTTGCGGCCCGGCTCACCGCCCTCTCCGCGGCGAGTACGGCCGGGTGCCAGCGCGGATTACGGGCGCAGCACGGCCGCGGCGGCGTGCCAATGTGGGTGCGAACACGCTGCGATACCACCGCGCCATGCCGCTTGGCGTGCTGATGGGTCAGTTCAGCAGCCCGCTGCTCATCCTGTTCATCATCACCGCGTCGCTGTCTTACGTGCTGGGCCAGCGCATCGACGCGGTGATCATCGGCCTCATTCTGGCCGCCAGCGCCGGGCTTCATGGTTCAGCAACAGCGCCCCGCCGGCCGGCGCTGGGCCCCTGATGATCACAAGTCTGTTCAGTGGTACCAGTAAAGCCATGCTGGTGGCCCGGTGGCGGGGACTTTCTCGCCGATCCATATGAGCACGATTTCGAGCCCATCGGGATCGTGCATTGTGATGCCGTCCACTTCCGCGTCGCCATGCCTCTGGTGAGGCACCTGCTGCCGGGTCAGGAGTTCCTCAGCGCTGTCCAGTTCGGCGGGGTCTCCCGCACGCCAGAGGACGCGCGTTACGCCGGCTTCGCCCATGTTGTGCCGGGCGGCCTTGCCGATCTCCCGGATCACCAGCGAGTCGGCAGGGGCCCGGTGGCCGTGCAGTACCGCCAGCGCGCCGTCGTTCCACACAACCTCCAGCGCCAGCACGTCACAGTAGAACGACACCGAGCGGTGAAGGTCAGCAACCTGTAGGTATACGCCGAAGAACCCAGACAGCTGTGACGTGTTGTCTGTCACCACCTGCTCGCCACTCATTCGACTGCCCTGCCAGCCTGCTGAGCGGATGCCTGGTTAATACCCGGTCCGGGCTCGTCGGGCAGATGCCCCGCTGTTATGACGCCCTCTGCCATCTCGGTCGGCGGAGGATGGTCGCCGGGACCGGAGGCGTCTTCCAGGGCCTCGACGGCGCCGAGGAGGGCGTGGAGGACGACGTCGTAGCGCTGGACATCCGGGTCGGGCGGCCATTCGTCGCCCGGCATGCCGTCGGCTTGTTCTTCTGGCAGGCTCGTCTCGGCGAGGGTCAGTTCTGCCCTGACGGTGAGGTCGAGTTCGTGCAAGAAGGCGTTGTCGCCGGTCGGAGTGCTCATCTTTCCTCCAGGCGTGACGTGAGTGAATGTGGAGGCCGGCCGTCATGCTGACGGCCATCCGCTTCCAGCACGATCGGTGCTCGTGTCGCGGTGACAGACATGTGCATTCCTTCCTGAATGCCTGAAGGGTGGAATAGCCCACCCACGCAGCGTCCCTCGCGCTGAGGGCGCTCGCATCTGTCGAAGTCCCCAGCGCGGATCCCCGGTCAGACCTTGCCGTCCCCAGCGATGCCCTCAGGCGGCAAACACCGTTCGAGTGACGCCAGGCAGTGGCGGAGCCGCTGGCGCGAGCTGATGCGGCAGCGGCTGGCTGGCTGGTTTGGGGTACTGGGCTGTCCCTTCTACCCAGAAGCAGGGTGGGCGGGCAATCGCCGCGCGCGTCTGTCAGCCCGGCGCTTCCCGCAGCCGACCTCGACCGGCGCCAGCCACACGACGTGGCTAGTGCGCTGTCCATGAACGTTCACCGGGTCTGATCATGCGGCTTTCGGCCGGGGCCGGCCCCAGCGTTGCTGGCGTTCGCTGCGGACGCTGGCCCGTTCGCGGCGCTGGGCGGCCAGGACGTCGGGGTGGCGGGCGTTGGCGTTGCGCCAGCGCAGGTAGGCCTGGAGCTTGCGGGCCAGCACGGTGTGGCTGGGATGGTCCGAGCCGCCCATGACAAAGGTGCGGACTGGCCCGAATTGCGCCTCGATCGGATTGGCCCAGGACGCGTTAACCGGGGTGAAGCACAGCTCGACGTTCTCCCGCCCGGCCCAGCGGCGGATCGCCGGGGTCTTGTTCGCCGACAGGTTGTCCATGATGACGAACAGCCGGTAGCCGCCAGGCCGGGCGGCGCGGATCGACTTCAGCGCGGCAAGGGTGTGATCAGCGCCCTTGTGCTCGCGGACCACGCCCCGCAGCTGGTCATCGCCGAGGGAGTAGCAGCCGTGGAAGTACCGGATGCCGTGGGTGCGTTGGTAGGTCGCGCGCAGCCGGACAGGTTTCTTGCGCCTGGCCCAGCAGGCGCCGTGGCAGGGCCGGATGGACAGCGGGCCGAACTGGTCGAACCCGAAGCACCGGTCCGGGTAGTGGCTGGTCACGTACTCGATCCGGTCCAGCTTGGCGTCCCGGTCCGGATCATGGGACTCCTTCCAGGTTCGGGTCCGCTGGAAACTGATCCCGCGGGCATGCAGGATCTGCCGCAGCCGCTCCCGGCCGATCCGCACCGGCCGGTCCCGGCCCGCTAAATAGGCGGCCAGCTTGCGCAGGCTCCAGTGCGTGAACGGCTGGCCTAGCTTCTCCGGCCGGGTCCTGGCCGCCGCGACGATGACCGCCACGTCATCGTCGCTGATCAGGCGGGGACGGCCGCCCGCCCACCGAGGATCCAGCGCGGCCAGGCCCCTGGCGTTGAACAGGTGGATCACGTCCCGGACAGTGTCCTCATCGGCGGCGACCAGCCGGGCGATCGCCGGCACCAGCGTGCCCGATGCCGACGCCATGATGATCATCGCCCGGCGCACCCGGATCGACCCGTGCTTGCCCCGCCGCACGATCTGCTGCAGGCGACGGCCCTCCTCCTCGGTCAGCCGCCGCGCCCGCACCGGTTGTGCCATCACGCCTCCCGCGCCGGCCTGCCTCACACGATCGAGTATCAAAGCCACGGCGCGACATGTCACCCAGACCCGCGGCCAGTTACCGCAGCGCGCCAGCGGGACATGCTGACCGCCAGGGGGCTG
>Ga0070699_100005226_pt1 | contig 11405 bp, 9 predicted proteins | sample KBSK1503metaG_FD_65473 | JGI IMG/M metagenome (GOLD analysis project Ga0070699, IMG submission 65473) | Corn, switchgrass and miscanthus rhizosphere microbial communities from Kellogg Biological Station, Michigan, USA - KBS K1-50-3 metaG | ecosystem: Host-associated > Plants > Roots >...
GCTCGACGCAGCGCTCGCGGACTGCAGCTACGTTGCCGCGTTCACGGCGCGGCGGCGCGCCGCCAAGTGGCGCGTCCTCGAGCCCAGAAGCATGACTGCCACCGTGCTCGCGGCGGCGCGTCACGGGCCTGTCGCACTGCTCTTTGGCCGCGAGGATCGCGGTCTCGCCAATGACGAGCTCGATCGTGCGCATGCGGTCGTCACGATCCCCACGACGTCGCATGCATCGCTCAACCTGGCGCAGGCGGTGCTGATCGCGCTCTACGAGCTGCACGTCGCGGTGCCCGGCGCATCCCGCGTGCTGGCGCCGCCGCGCAAGGATGCGCCCGCCGCTACGGCGGCGCAGTGCGAACGCCTCTTCCACGATGTGGATCGCGCGTTGCGTGCCGTGGATTTCTTCCGCACCCGCAACCCCGAGCTCATACTGCGCACGGTGCGCTCGCTGGTGATGCGCGCGGCTCCGGATGCCCGCGAAGTCGAGCTGGTGCGTGCCATGGCCATCGAGGTCGTCCGCGCCACCGCGCGCCTGTCGCGCGACTCTTGACTCGTCGCGCGTCGCCCCGATACTTCGAGACATGTCCATCCCGCTCGTGTCCCAGCGTTCCGGCGCGGACTTCCGCTCGCGTGCGGCCATGGTGATTCCCGGCGGCGCGTCCACCGGCAGCAAGCGCCCCGCTGCGCTCTATGGCCCCGACACGACCTTCGGGGCTGCGCATTTCGCCAGCGCATCCGGATGCCGGCTCATTACACCGGATGCCGACGAGATCGTGGACTGTACCATGGCGCTCGGCGCGGTCGCGCTTGGCTATGCGGATGAAGCCGTGACCCGGGCGGTCACGGATGCGGTCCGCGCGGGGAACGTCGCCGGCCTCTCGCACGTGCTCGAGGTGCAGTTGGCCGAGCGGTTGATCGAGGTGATTCCATGCGCGGAGCAGGTCCGCTTCCTCAAGAGTGGCGCCGAAGGGGTGGCTGCCGCCGTACGCATCGCGCGGGCCCATACCGGTCGCTCGGTGGTGGTCGGGTGCGGCTATTTCGGCTGGCTCGACTGGTGGACGCAGGCCGCCGGCGTGCCAGCGGGCGCACACGCGGACTTTCATGCCGTGCCCTTTGATGACATCGCCGCGCTCGAAGCCGCGGCGCACGCCGCCGGCGATACACTCGCCGCCATCGTCCTCGAGCCGGTGATCGAGCGGCTTCCCTCGGAGGGCTGGGTCCTGAGCGCGCAGCAACTGTGTGCGGAACTCGGCGCCGTCCTCATCTTCGATGAAATGAAGACCGGATTCCGGCTGCGCACCGCGGGCTATCAGGAGCTGGCGAAGATCACGCCCGATCTCGCGGTGTTCGGCAAGGCGCTCGCCAATGGTTTTCCGCTGTCCGCGGTGGTGGGGAAGGGCGCGGTGATGCGCGCCGCCGAGGATACCTGGATCTCATCGACATTGGCCAGCGAAGCCGCGGCCCTTGCCGCGGCGTGGGCGGTGCTCGAATGGCACGCGCGGGGCGAAGTGTGCGAGGCGCTTGCCGAGGCTGGAGCGGAGATGCGGGGCGCGGTCGAGCGGGCCATCACCGCATCGGCCATTCCGGGCGTACGCGTGCGAGGACTCGATCCCATGTGGCTCATTGATTTTGATCGGGACGACCAGCGCACGCGCTTCAGCGAGCTGGCGCTGCAGCGTGGCGTACTGTTCAAGCGCGGCGCATACAACTTCGCCAGCACGGCGCACGACGACGATGCCATTGCGGCCATCGAGACGGCTGCGAGCGAATCGCTCGTGCAGATCCGGGACGAAGCGCGTGGGGAGTGAGCTGGCGGCGCCACTGGCGGGCGCTGGCCCGCTGGTGGATGTGCACGCGCACTTTCTTCATCGCGCCTGCGGGCGCGCCGACTGGGAGGTTCGCAACCAGGCACGCTTTCGCGCCGGCATGCGCATTGGCATCTCCGTGCACGTTGCCTCCATGCTCGGCACCTTCGGCTTCACGTCGCCCACCTATTTCCCATCGCCACCGGATGTGACGCTCGGCAATACGGAGATGCTGGCGCTGCAGGAGCGCGAGCCGGCGCGGGTACGCAGCTATGTGACGGTGAACCCCAACTATGCGACTCACGCTCTGGAGGAGATGGCGCGCTGCGCAGAGCGCGGCGCGGTGGGACTCAAGCTCGCGGCCAGCCGCCGCGCGGATGATCCGCTCCTCGATCCCATCGCCGCCGAAGCCGGGCGGCGCGGATGGCCGATCCTGCACCACATCTGGCAGCATCGCACGCGCGAGTGGCCCGCCCAGGAGATCTCCGACGGCGCGGATCTCGGCCGCCTCGCGCGGCGGCATCCGGAGGTGACTTTCATTCTGGCGCACATTGGCGGCGGCGGCGATTACCGGCACACCTTCGCGGCCGTGGAGGATATCGCCAACATCTATCTCGATCTCTCGGGCAGCGGGGTGGATCGCGGCATGCTCGACGATGCCATACGCGCAGTGAGTGTGGAGCGCCTGCTCTGGGGAAGCGACATCACCATGGAAACGGGACTCGCCAAGTTGCGCGCGCTGGCCGCGGCGGGCGTCACGCCGGAGGGGATCGCGCATATTCGATGGCGCAACGCCGCACGGGTGTTTCCTCCCGGTGCCCTGCCGGGCCCGCGTGGCGCACTTGCCGCCGACACCGCCATGGCCGTGGAGCCGCGCTGAATGACGACCGATGTGAACACGTTCATCGGCGGCTTCCCGTTTCGGCACGTGCCGCACCCGGAGGCGGATTCGCTTGCGCGCGTGCTCGAACGCGAGGGAATCGCAGCCGCCTGGGTCGGCCATCTGCCGTCCGCATACTATCGCGATCCCAACGCCGGAAACGATGCCCTGTTCACGACACTCGCTCCGCACCGTGGCGTGCTGCACCCCGTTCCGGCGCTGCGTCCCGACTGGCCGCACTGGGAACAGACGCTGCGGGAACTGCTGGAGCGCGAAGCCATCGCGATTCGCGCCTATCCGCCGCAGTGGGGCATGGACCCGCACGCATCGCCCATGATGGAACTGGCTTCGGCCTGCGGCACGCTGAACGTGCCGCTGCTGCTCACGGTCCGATTCGAGGATCTGCGCCAGCGACACTGGATGGACGCTGCAAGTGATCTCTCCGGCGCGGCCATTCGCGCGATCGTGCGCGCGGATGATCGCGTTCGCGTGGTCGTCACGTGTGCGGGGCGCGCGCTGATCGAGGAAGTGCACTGGGGACTCACACGGCAGGAGCAGTCCCGGCTGTGGTGGGACATCTCGTGGATCTGGGGTCCGCCGGAGGAGGAGCTTGCGCATCTGTTTGGCACCATCGGCGCGCAGCGCTTCGTGTTCGGCAGTGCGTGGCCGCTGCGACTCGTGCAGACACCACGCGCGAATCTCGAGTTGCTTCCACATGACTTGCGTGATGCTCAACTCGCTGACGTCGCGACATTGCGCGATGTGATTGCGCAACACTAGCGCGTCCCCTTGCGCCACGCGCCCGGTCGAAACAGATTCCGCCGCGTTCCGCTCTCTGCGTGTGATGACTCACGCGACGGGCGAAGTTCCGCCCCTATATCCCGATAGGCAGCGATGACGAAGAGGAGGAAGCGGGCTGTTGTGCCAGGGCTCGCCGCCCTGGCGGTGGTTGCTGTGGTGTTGTCCGCGTACACCGGAGCCACGCAGCAGCCTGATACCGTGATCAAGGATCGAGGATCGTGGGGTTACTCCGCGGCGTCGTCGCCGCAGGGACGATCGCCGGTGCAGCCGATTGCCTTTCCGCACCCCACGCATGTGCAGACGCTGGGCATGAACTGCCTCTACTGCCACTTCTCCGCAAACAAGTCTCCGGATCCGGGCATGCCCGCCGTGGGCACGTGCATGGGCTGTCACCTGGTGATTGGTCCAAACCGGCCGGCCATGAATGGACGCCCGGCACGCAAGAGCGAAGGTATCGCCACGCTGCAGAAGTACTGGGCGCAGAAGAAACCCGTCCCCTGGGTTCGTATCCATCACGTGCCGGACTACGTGAACTTCGCCCACATGCCCCACATCAATGCGGGTGTCACCTGCCAGACCTGCCACGGACAGGTCCAGCAAATGAATCGCGTCTATCAGTACGCGTCGCTCAACATGGGATGGTGCATCAACTGCCATGTGGGCAACGTGAATCCAAAATGGAAAGCCCGCTACGACTGCAGTGTCTGTCATTACTAGGAATCGTGAATGAGTGAGAATTCCACGCCGTCGGGCGTGCGCCGACGCGAGTTCCTCAAGGTCCTTGGCGCTGGTGGTGTCGCGACTGCGGCCATCGGGTGCAGCTCGGATCGCGTCGAGAAGCTCATCCCCTATCTGAATCACCCGGACGAGACCGTTCCCATGGTCTCGAACTACTACGCCTCGACCTGTCGCGAATGTTCGGCGGGGTGTGGCGTGCTGCTCGAGACGCGCGATGGGCGGACGTTCAAGCTCGAGGGCAATCCGGACCATCCGCTCAATCGAGGTGCACTCTGCGCGCGCGGGCAGGCGGCGGTGCAGGGACTGTACAATCCGGATCGCTATCGCAGTCCCATGGTGCGCAACAGGAGCGGCCAGCTCGTCGCCGCCACCTGGGACCAGGCGCTCAAGCTGATGGAGCAGAAGCTTGGCGAGGTGCAGAAGGGGGGACGGGCGGGGAGCACGTTGTTTCTCAACCGGCATGAAAGCGGCAGCTTCCCCGCGTTCCTTGACGAGTGGCTCGCCGCGAATGGAATGCCCGCGCACCTGAGCGTGGATCCGCTGGCTGACAATGCGGTCATCGCGGCGAATCGCCAGTCGTATGGCGTGTCGTGGCCCTGGCTCGCCTTCAGCGCGGCCAGGCTGATCGTGTCCATTGGCGCGGATTTTCTGGATACGTGGGGCGCGAACGTGCCGCAGCAACTGGAATTTGCGGACGCGCGCGCACGGCTCGCCGATGCGCCGCGCTTCGTCTATGTGGGACCGCGCCGCTCGCTCACGGGATGCAACGCGGATCAGTGGATTGCCTGCCGGCCTGGCAGCGAGCTCGCGATAGCGAACGCGCTCTTGGGCAAGGGCTCGGTGAATGATGCGGCGACCGCGAGCGATGTGCCGGTCGCCACGCTGCAGGCGCTCAAGACCGAGTTGACGGGCGCCAGACCCGCGCTCGTGCTCTCCGGTGTCGCGGGAAGTGATGCCATGGAGCTGGCGCTCGCGGTGAACGAGCTGAATCGTCAGCTCGGTGCTGTCGGAACAACGGTGCAGCCTGATCGCGCCATCACGAGCTTCGACGGCATAGCCACGGATGCGGACGTCATTGCGGCCGTCGAAGCCATGCGGGCCGGCCAGGTGCCGCTGCTGATGATCCGCGGCGTCAATCCCGTGTTCACCACTCCCAAGGCCGCCGCGGTGGTCGATGCACTGAAGAAGGTTCCCTTCAAGGTCAGTTTCTCCAGCTATCCGGACGAGACCTCGGAGCTGTGTGATCTCATCCTCCCGGATCACCACGCGATCGAGTCGTGGGGCGATGCCCAGCCCATGGCGAACGTCATCGCGGTGCAGCAACCCGGCATGGCGCCGGTGTACGACACGCGCCAGACGGCCGACGTGCTCATCACGCTCGCGAAGGCGAATGCCGGCATCGCGGCGAAATTCGCGGCACCGAATTACATGCGCTGGCTGATCGATCGCTATCCCGGCGGCACCTCGGCTTTTACCCTGGCGCTCGAGAAGGGCGTGGGAACAGGCGCGGTCGCGGCGTCCACGGCGCCACGACGTGCGACAGCCATCCCGAAAACCGCTGCGCCGATCGCTCAGACCGCCGGCGACCTGTTCCTCGTCGTGTATCCGTCGTGCTCACTCGGCGACGGGAGCGGCGCGAACAAGCCCTGGCTGCAGGAATTTCCCGATCCCGTGACCAAGATCTGCTGGCAGTCATGGGTCGAGATCAATCAGCAGACCGCGGTGAAGCTGGGTGTGGATACCGGTGACATTCTCCGCGTGGAGACGGCGCAAGGCGCGGTGGAGGCACCCGCATACGTGTTCATGGGCATCCAGAAGGACACCGTCGCCATGGCCTTCGGCCTCGGGCACACCGCCTACGGACGCTATGCCGCCGGCGTGGGCGTGAATCCGGGCGACGTGCTGCCGGTGGGATTCGACGCGAAGTCCGGATCGTTTGCCTGGACCGCGACCAGGGCGAAGGTGACAAAGACCGGCGCCTACACGCCGATCGTCACGACGGAGGGATCGGCGCGCCAGCACGGCCGCGGTATCGCGCAGGCGCTCACCGTGCGGGAGCTCGCTGATCTCGCGGCGGGCCGCGTAACGGAACATGCGGAAGCAATGCCCGGGATGCCCAACACGGAATATCTCCCGGGGTTGCGCTCGCCCATGGCGGCGGATGCGCAGGGCGTCGTCTCATCGAACATCAAGCACAAGGAACAGGGGATGTACTCGCCAGACCACTGGAGTGGAATGGCGAAGCGCCGGTGGGCGATGACCGTGGATCTGGCCCGCTGCACGGGGTGCCAGGCCTGTGTCACGGCCTGCTATGCGGAGAACAACATCCCCACGGTGGCGGCCCCGTATCAGGAATCGCACACCGCGTTTCTGCACGGCGTGGCGGGCGGCAACATCCTGAAGGGGCGCGAGATGAACTGGATCCGTCTCGAGCGCTACTGGGAAGGCGGCGAGGATGGTGGCGATTTCGAGGCCCGGTTCGTTCCCATGCTCTGTCAGCACTGCGGCAACGCGCCGTGCGAACCCGTGTGTCCGGTGTACGCCACCTATCACTCGCCGGATGGACTGAACGTCCAGGTGTACAATCGCTGCGTCGGCACGCGCTACTGCTCGAACAACTGCCCGTACAAGGTCCGGTACTTCAACTGGTTCGGCTACGGCGAGCCGGCCCGGCCGCAGTATGCGTGGCCGGAGCGGCTGAGCTGGCAGCTCAACCCGGATGTCACGGTGCGCGGCAAGGGCGTCATGGAGAAGTGCAGCTTCTGTGTGCAGCGCATCCGCGAGGCGGAACATCGGGCCAAGGCCGAAGGCCGCGAGCTGCGGCCCGACGAATTCACGACGTCATGCGCCCAGGCGTGCCCATCGCGCGCCATCACGTTCGGCGACGCGGCGGACAATGACTGGACGGTCGCGAAACTGGCGCTCGACAAGCGTGGCTACCACGTCTTCCAGGAACAACTCAATACCTTCCCAGCGGTGGTGTACTTGAAGAAGGTCAATCACCCGGCGCCCGCGGCGCCGGCCGGGGTGTAGGGGCGGACATGGCGACTGTGACCCGACCGGATGAGGAGGTCCTGAGGCTCGGACCGAACATCCCGGAGGCCAACATTCAGCTGCCCGGGGTGGAGAAGTACGAGCAGGTCACCCGGGAAATCCAGCGCACGCTCTATCCCACCAAGCTCTGGTTCGCCGGGTTGTCGGTTGCGATCATCTGCATGCTCATCGGGCTGGGCGCGTGGATGTGGCAGGTGTACATGGGGTTGGGTGTGGCCGGATATTCACCGCCGGTCATGTGGGGCGTGTACATCGTCACCTTCGTGTTCTGGGTCGGCATTGGGCATGCCGGAACGCTGATCTCCGCCATTCTGTATCTCTTCCGCGCGGGATTCCGGACCACGATCTACCGCGCCGCGGAAGCCATGACGGTCTTCGCCATCATGACGGCGGGCCTGTTCCCGATCCTGCACCTCGGCCGCCCATGGAAGTTCTTCTGGCTCATTCCGTATCCGAACTGGCGGCTCATCTGGCCCCAGTTCAAGAGTCCACTGGTGTGGGACGTCTTCGCGATTCTCACGTACCTCACGGTCTCTTCGACGTTTCTCTACATCGGGCTCCTGCCCGATTTCGCCGCGTTGCGGGACGCGGAACCGCGCCCGCTGCGCAAGCACATCTACGGGGTGCTGTCGCTGGGATGGCGCAACTCCGAGCTGGAATGGCGGCACTTCGCGCGCGCGTATCTCTTCCTGGCCGCCTTCTCCACCCCGCTCGTGCTGTCGGTGCACTCCACGGTGTCGTTCGACTTCGCGATGGCGGACACACCGGGATGGCACGCTACGCTCTTCGCGCCGTACTTCGTGGCAGGCGCGATCTTCTCCGGCATTGGGATGGTGTTCACGATCATCATCCCCATCCGGCGCTGGTTCCACCTCAAGCACTACGTCACGCTCAATCACCTGGACGCCGCGGCCAAGCTCTGCCTCTTCACATCGCTGGTGGTCGGCACGGCCTATCTCACCGAGTTCTTCATCGGCTGGATCGGCGGCAACTCCATGGAGCAGTCCTACTGGTGGAACCGCGTCTTCGGCCAGTGGTGGTGGGCCGCATGGGTCATGCTCACCTGCAACTGCGTGCTGCCGCTCACGCTCTTTGTCCAGCGGCTGCGCCGCAACACCACGTGGCTCTTCACCCTCTCGATCTTCATCAATCTCGGGATGTGGTTCGAGCGTTTCGTGATCTTCGACCCATCGCTCTCGCATGAGTTCGAGCCGTGGCAGTGGACGCGCTATGCGCCCACGTACGTGGACTGGGCCATCCTGCTCGGCAGCTTCGGCTGGTTCACCATGTGGTTCATGCTCTTCATCAAGAACTTCCCGGTGGTCGCCATCTCCGAGGTGAAGGAGATCGTGCCGCCGCCCCTGCGCACGCCGCATCCGGTGGAAGGCATCGAAGTCACAGGCATGCGTCTCGCATTCGAACCCGAAACGCCGGGGGAGCGCGACTGATGCAAGGCATTGTCGGAGTCTTCCGCGAGCTGGATGCCACCGTGGACGCGGTGCACGCACTGAAGAAGCTGCGCGCCGGGAACATTGACATCTACACGCCCGCCCCCCGGCACGAGCTCGAAGGCATCCTGACCCACCGTCCGAGCATCGTGCGTCTCTACACGCTCATCGGTGGCCTCGCCGGCGCGACGTTCGGTTACTGGATTCCCATCTGGATCTCCGATTACTGGCCGCTCGTGGTTGGCGGGAAACCGGTCCCGTCGTGGGTGCCGTACACGATCATCAGCTTCGAGCTCATGGTGCTCATTGGATCGCTGGCGACCGTGGCGGGCCTGTTCATCACGGCGCGCGTGCCCCGCATCACCATGACCGTGGGCTACGATGAGCGTTTCAGCAACGCGAACTTCGGCGTCTGGGTGGAATGTCCGCCTGAGAAGCAGGCTGGTGTCACCGAAACCATGAAGCGGCACGGAGCGACGGAGGTGCGCGGTGAACGGTAGCCCATGGCCGGCGCGCCGCGCCCTGGTGGCACTCGCTCTGTCGCTGGCGCTCTCGGGATGCTCCTGGTTCACCGACTTCAAGGAACAACCCAAGGTGAAGCCGTGGCAGGCGCAGTACGCCGGCAACGACACCACGCCCATGCGCGGCAGTCCTGAATTCTCGGTGCCGATCACCGGTGACCCCGTGCCCGCCTTCGTGGTCTCGCATGAACCGCTTCCGGCCACGATCGATTCGATGTCCTCGCTGCCCAACCCGCACGCGCCCACGAAGGAATCGATCGAGAACGGACGCAAGTATTTCCAGATCAATTGCGAAGTCTGTCACGGGCGTGCCGGCAGGGGCGATGGCACGGCGGTGAAATACGGCATGCCGGCTCCGAGCCTGCTGACCGATATCACCCGGAACCGGACGGATGGCTACATCTACGGCATGATCCGCAACGGCCGCGGCCTCATGCCTACCTACGACCGCATCGAGGACATGGATCGCTGGGACGTCGTGAACTACGTGCGCGCACTGCAGGGAAAGATTCCCGGCGTCGTCGCGGATACATCGCCGGCGGGTTATCCCGGCGAAAATGGCACCACGGTGCCGACGTACACGCGCACGGCGCCAACTCTGCCCGCGCCGTACCGGGTGCGGGACATGGATGCCCGGCGCAGTACCGCCGACGGCGATCGCACCGATACCCCCGCCGATTCGTCGTCGGCGCCGGCGTCGGCGCCACACGATGACACGACGCACGCCGCACCGGCGCACTCCGCGGCGCACCCGGGAGCACGCCCGTGAGCCAGCATTCCGATCTCGACATGCCCAACCGCGAGACGCTCGTGGCGGCGACCTCGGCCCCGATGCCGCGCTGGGTGACGCTCGTGAGTGCTGTCTTCTCGGCCATCGGCGTCATCGTCTTCATTATCGGAGCCATTGCCGGCAACGACCGCGTCTGGCACGCGCTGCAATTCAACTGGCTCTTCTTCGCCTCCGTCTCGCAGGCCGGCGTCATCATGGTCGCGGTACAGCGCATCACCACCGCACGCTGGTCGCGCCCGATCGTCCGCCTGCTCGAGGGATACGTCGCCTTCCTCCCGGTCGCGTTCCTGCTGCTCATTCTGATTCTCATTGGCGGCAAGCACATTTTCCCGTTCTGGCAGCACCCCGCACCAGTGCCGGAAAAACGTCTCTACCTCTCGGTCCCGTTCCTCGCCATTCGCGACCTCGTGCTGTTCGGAATTCTCACGGCGATGAGCGTCTGGTACATCTACACGTGCGTCCGCCTCGATGTGGGGCTGCTCCCCGAAGGGGGCGCCGCCTGGGCCAGGGGCATTCGCGCGCGCATGCGCCGCGGCTTCGGCGAGGAGCGCCGGGAAATCCACTCCACACACTCGCTGCAGGGAAGAATCTCGGTCTGGCTCGTCGTGCTTTTCAATTTCTTCTTCATCGTGCTCTCCTGGGATCTCTCCATGTCCCTCGACATGTACTTCCAGAGCACGATGTACGGCTGGTGGTTCTACATGGGCGCCTGGCTCGCGGCCATCATGTCGTGGTCGCTGCTCGCCATGTGGTGGCGCCGCCATCTCCAGGCGGACGACTACATCACCGAGCACCATTTCCACGATCTCGGCAAGCTGGGGTTCGCGTTCACCGCCTTCTGGGGATACCTCACGTTTGCGCAGTATCTCGTCATCTGGTATGGCAACATGCCGGAGGAGACGCATTGGATGCACCTGCGTCTCATCTATCCGTGGATGCCCGCGACCATGGCGGTCGTGTTTCTCGTGTTCGTCTTCCCGTTCTTCGGCTTGCTCTCCCGCGCCGCGAAGGTCTATCTGCCAACCTTCGTGCTGTTCGCGACGTGCAGCGTGGTCGGCATGTGGCTGCTTCGGTACATCGAGGTGTATCCCTCGCTGCACTACGAGTCCCCGCACGCGGTGTTCGGCATCTGGGAAATCGGGGTCACGCTCGGCTTCCTGGGCATCTGGGGCCTCTGCTATCGCGCGTTCATGGACGCCTTCCCGCGCATGCGCACGACGCTCATGACGTCACCCTGGCGCGACGAAGTGCAAGTGCCCGTGAATCCGGATACCATGGAGCCGCTGCCCGCGCACGAATAGGAGACCGGATCCGGGCAGGACTGTGGCAAACAGGACGGGGTCAGATGCCTGCGGTGTCTGACCTCGCGTGCTT
>Ga0070699_100005227_pt1 | contig 11403 bp, 9 predicted proteins | sample KBSK1503metaG_FD_65473 | JGI IMG/M metagenome (GOLD analysis project Ga0070699, IMG submission 65473) | Corn, switchgrass and miscanthus rhizosphere microbial communities from Kellogg Biological Station, Michigan, USA - KBS K1-50-3 metaG | ecosystem: Host-associated > Plants > Roots >...
CATCGCCAGGCGGCTTCGACTGCGTCGCGCCGCATGAACAGCGTCTGATCGCCGACCATCACGTCCAGCAGCAGCCGCTCGTACGCCTCAGGCGAGGTGCCGCCGAACGTGCTGCCGTAATGAAAGTCCATCTGCACAGGATAGATCCGAACGCGCGGACCCGGAATCTTCGAGCTGATCCCTAGGGAGAATCCTTCGTCGGGCTGAATCCGAATCGACAGCACGTTCGGATCGAGCGGACCGTTGGGGTTCGCGTTGAACAGGATCGGCGGAACCTCCTTGAGGTGCACCGAGATCTCGCTCGCGCGCTTCGGCAACTGCTTGCCGGTGCGAAGGAAAAACGGCACGCCGGCCCACCGCCAGTTGTCGATGAATATCTGCAGCGCGACGTAGGTTTCGGTCGTGGACGTTGGAGCGACGCCCGGCTCCTCGCGATAACCGGGGACCGGCTTTCCCATATCGAATCCCCGGACGTACTGACCGCGCACGACCTGCGCGTCGACAAGATCTCCCGCGATTGGCCGAAGCGATCGCAGCACCTCGAGCTTCTCGTCGCGCACCACGTCCGACTCGAGCGAGTGCGGTGGCTCCATCGCGATCATCGACAGGAGCTGCAGCATGTGATTCTGGACCATATCGCGGAGCGCACCCGCCTGCTCGTAGTAATTGGCGCGCGTGCCGACGCCTTCGGCCTCCGCCACGGTGATCTGCACGTGATCGATGTACTTTTGATTGAACAGCGGCTCGAAGATGCTGTTGGCGAAGCGCAGGACGAGGATGTTTTGAACCGTCTCTTTGCCGAGGTAGTGATCGATTCGATAAATCTGGTGCTCGTTGAAGACTTCGGCGATTGCGTCGTTGATCTCACAGGCGCTCTGCAGATCGCGTCCGATCGGTTTCTCGATGATTAACCGCGCGAACGGACGTGCCTCGCGTGTGGCCTGCTGCCGCGGCGGAATGAACCGGGCGCGATTCAGCTGACCGACGGTCGGCACGAACAGCGACGGCGGCACGGCCAGGTAGTAGATGCGATTGCCGGGCAGGCCGCGCTCGTGCTCGATGATGTCGAGCCGCGAACCGAGCGGCGTGAGCGCGCGTTCGTCGGTATCGTCGATCGACGCGTTGACGAAGAACAGTGCCTCCGCGAACGTCGGCCACGCCTGCTCGTCGATCGGGCGCCGCGAGAAGTGCTCGATGCCGTTTTTCGCGAACGCGCGGTAGTCGTCGTCGCGGAATTCCCTGCGGCCGACGCCGACGATGGCTGTCCGCGGCGGGAGCAGTCCGTCCAGGTGAAGGTTGTACAGCGCCGGCAGCAGCTTCCGGTGCGCGAGATCGCCGGCGCCACCGAAGATGACCACGGCGACGGGCTCGGCCGGAACGGGAGGCGTTTCGCCGACGGACAGGCGCTCGAACAGCGACGCCGCTTCAGCCATCGTGCTTCTTCACGTGATGGCCGCCGAACTGATTGCGCAGCGCCGCCAGAAGCCGCTCGGCGAATGGGTTCGTGTTACGCGATCGGAATCGCGTGAAGATCGACGCGGACAGCACCGGCATCGGAACGGCGCGCTCGAGCGCCTCGATCAAGGTCCAACGTCCTTCGCCCGAATCTTCGACGTACGCGTCGAGGTCCGCGAGCTCGGGGTCTTCCGCGAGCGCACGGGCCGTGAGCTGCAGCAGCCACGATCGGACGACGCTGCCGTGGTTCCAGAGCTCGGCGACCGCGGCCGTGTCGATCCGGTAGGGGCTCTCGTTCAGGAGCTCGAACCCCTCGGCGTAGGCCTGCATCAACCCGTACTCGATCCCGTTGTGGATCATCTTGACGTAGTGACCGGCGCCGTGGTCGCCGGTGCGCAGATAGCCGCGTTCGGGCGCAAGCGTGAGGAAGATCGGTTCGAGGCGCTTGCACACGTCGGCTTCTCCGCCAACCATCAGACAGTAGCCTTCCGTGAGGCCCCAGATGCCGCCGCTCGTGCCGGCGTCGACGTAGTGAATCTGCTTGGACGCCAGCGCCTTCGCCCGCCGTACATCGTCGTGGAAGTTCGTATTGCCGCCGTCGATGATCGTGTCGCCCGCCGACAGGAGGTTGCCGAGCGCGTCGACGGTCGACTCCGTCGGATCGCCGGCTGGAACCATGACCCACACCGCGCGAGGCGGCGTGAGCGCGTTGACGAAGCCGTCCAGCGCGGAGACGCCCTGCGCCCCGACCTCGGTCGCGCGCGCCACGGCGTCCGGGGCGCGATCGAAGGCCACCACGTCGTGACCGCCGCGCCGCAGGCGCGTCACCATGTTCAAACCCATCTTGCCGAGGCCGACGAAGCCGATTTGCATCGATTCACCTTGATCGCGGACCTGACCGTTTTCGCCAGACGCTACGGAGGGCCGCCGCATGCGCCACTGTCTGGTGGTCGTGGCGCGGCCTGTCAGGGCCGCGGCAGCCTCGAAAGCAGCGCATCAGCAACCCGATGCAGGAGCACCCGATCCGGAGACGGCAGATGAACGTGCAGCGCACGACGGCGCGCCGCGTCGAGTGACGCGAAATCGCCGAGCGCCTGCGCGAGCTCCAGCGTTCCGAACGTGAATCGCTCGCCCGGAATCGGGATGTCGATGCGAGGCGTCGCGGTGATCATCACGAAAACGCCGGTATTCGGACCGCCTTTGTGGAGCTGTCCGGTCGAGTGGAGATATCGCGGCCCGTAGCCGAACATCGTCGCGGCACGCGTGCGATCGCGAACGCCGTGACGAAACGCGTGGAGCTGATCGGCCAGCTCCACATCGGGTCCGACGTACGCGAGCAGACCGAAGTAGTCGCCCTCGCGCAGCGTCGTCAGAATCGCATCGGCGCCAAGGCCGTGCAGCTCGTCGTGCGCGGCGGAGGTCAGCGTCAGCGCCACGTTGCCCGGCAGCGTCCGATCCGGCGTGACCGATGGCAGTGATCCATAGGATTTGTACCGCTCGAGCAGCAGTTTCGTGGCGTCCTTGGCCTGCTGCACGTTTGGCTCGTCGAACGGATTGATCTCGAGGAGCGCGCCTGCGACGGCTGTCGCAATCTCCCATCGGACGAACTCGGCGCCGAGCGCGCACGGTTCGGGGAGATCGATCTCGACGAACGGCGCGCGGGCGAGCTTGAGATCGCGGACATCGGTATCGCGCATCTCCTCGGCGTACGATCCGTGAAGCCGCAGCCGCACGAACAACCGGTCCGATCCGTAAACGGAAGGCTCGCCGAGCGGTTCTCCTGCAATCGGCACGACGCCTCTGCCCTTCTTCCCGGTGCTCTCGGCGATCAGCTGTTCGACCCACAAACCAAATGGCTCCAACGCCGGCGGCATCACCAGCGTGAGCTTGTCGCGGCCGGCACGCGCCGCGGCTCCAATCGCGAGCCCGAGTCCGACGGCCGGGTTCCCCGCCGCCGTTCCGAATCCGGGCTCGGCCGCGGCAAGCATGGCGATCGCCCATCCGATGAGCGCCGGCACGTTCAGTCCCATCAACGCGGCCGGCACGAAGCCGAAGTACGAGAGAGCCGAATAGCGGCCGCCGATGTCTGACGGATTGATGAAGACATCGCGAAACCGCTCCGCGCGCGCACGATGGGCGAGCTCGGTGCCTTCGTCGGTAATCGCGACGAAATGACTGGCCCAGCGTGGTTCGAGGAAACGTCGGAAATGAGCGGCGAGCGAATTCGGCTCGATGGTCGTTCCGGACTTGCTCGACAGCAGGTACAACGTGCGCTCCGGGACGGTCGCGACCGATTGAATGGCAGCCGGATCGGTGGAGTCGAGCATGTGCAGCCGCGGCCAGCCCGGCGCCGCGCCGAGGACGGCGCGCAGGACTTCGGGCGCGAGGCTCGATCCGCCCATGCCGAGCAGAACGACGTCGGTGAACCCGTCATCGCGGACGCGCGACGCGAACGCGAGCAGGCGATCGATGTGCTCGGCCATCAGATGCGGCGACGCCATCCAGCCGAGGCGGTTGGCAATCTTCTCCTGCACGGCGGCGTCGTCGCTCCAGACCGACGGATCGCGGCGCCAGAGTCCCGCGGCCGCGCGCTGTGCGGCGTCGCCGTGGCTGTTGAGAACGTCCGTTAGCGGTCCGGGTGAAAGCTGCAGCGTTGGCTGGAGGCGAGCACGCTTGGCGGCCACGTCGAGCGCCGGCCAGCGCGTCAAGAGGTCGTGCGCGCTGTGCATCTCAGTAGAATACCGTAGTCGACTGTTTTACGGCCGACGCCAGACCGTTTTCATCGGCGATCGTTGACAGCAATGGCGCGAGGATTCGAGAGCAAGGACGTCGAGTACCAGCAGGCGGAGGCCGAACGGGCGAAGACCGTCCGTCCATCGCTGACGCCCGCCGAGCGGGAGGCGCAGGCCAGGCGGAGGACGATCGAGCTCGCCCTGGCAAGCGCACGCGCCGATCTCGCGGCGGCGCGATCGCCGGCGCATCGCGACATGCTGACGCAGGCGATTGCCGTGCTCGAGCAGCAGCTGATAAAGGTCGTCATCGTTGCTGTGTTCACGCTCGCGGCGTCGATCGCCTGCGATCGCGATGCCGATCGATCGCGTCCCATTCCAGGCGGCGCGACGACAGCGCACGCTTCTTCGACATCCGCGGCGGCGCCGACAACGTCAGCGCCGCGCATCGTCATCCTCGGTGACAGCCTGACCGCGGGACTCGGCCTGCCTGTGCAGCAATCGTATCCTGCGCTGCTGCAGGAGCGTCTGAACGCAGAGGGACTTCATTACGACGTCGTGAATGCGGGCGTTTCGGGCGACACGTCGGCCGGTGGACTCTCGCGCCTCGACTGGTCGCTGCAGGGCAACGTCAAAATCCTGGTGGTGGCCCTCGGTGGGAACGACGCCCTGCGCGCCCTTCCAGTCGAGGAATTGAAAGGCAATCTCGGCCGCATCATCGAGCGCGCCCAGGCGAGGGGGATCGCGGTCGTGCTCGCAGGAATGGAGGCGCCGCCGAACTGGGGACGCGACTACGACGTCGCATTCCACAAGGTGTATCCAGCGCTCGCGCAGCAATACCACGTGCCGCTCGTTCCGTTTCTGCTGCAGGGCGTCGCAGGGACCGACGCGTTGAATCAACCGGACGGCATTCATCCGACCGCCGAGGGCGCGCGGATCGTCGCCGACAACGTCTGGAGGGTGTTGAAGCCTGTGGCACAGCGCGGATCATGATCCAGCTGCGCGAGGTGTCCAAGACCGTCACGAGCGGTTCCGAGCCGCTCACGATCCTCCACCCGCTCACGCTTCAGATTCTCCGGAGCCAGTTCGTCGCCATCGTCGGGCCGTCGGGCAGCGGCAAATCGACGCTGCTCGGCCTCATCGCGGGGCTCGATGCGCCGACGACTGGCGAGGTGCTGATCGATGGAGTCGACATCACGAGGCTCGACGAAGACAGCCTCGCGCGTCTGCGCGGCGAGAAGATCGGCTTCGTGTTCCAGTTCTTCCACCTCATTCCGTCGCTGACCGCCTACGAGAACGTGGCGGTGCCGATGGAGATCGCCGGCGTCGCCGACGCGCGGCAGCGCGCCTCGTCGCTGCTCGAGGAGGTCGGGTTGACCGGCCGCGCGCATCATTATCCCTCTCAGCTGTCCGGCGGCGAGCAGCAGCGCGTCGCGCTTGCCCGCGCGCTCGCCAACGATCCGCCGATTGTGCTCGCCGACGAGCCGACCGGCAACCTGGACACGGCAAACGGGCGCCACATCCTGGAGCTGCTGCGATCGATTCATGCCGCCCGCGGCACGACGATCGTGCTGGTCACGCACGACGCGGAGCTGGCGGCCATGGCCGACGGCCGGCTCGTCCTGCGCGACGGCCGCGTGGTCGAAGACAAGCTTGCCCTTCGAGCCTTCGACGATGGTCGCGGTCGTCCTCAGCAGGGCGTGCCGAGCCGGTCGTCTCTCGACACAACCCGGGAGGAGCCTGAGGTGCTCGAGGGGTCGGCGCCGGAGCGATCGTCATGATGTTCGTGGTGAGGATGGCCGTTCGCGAGACGCGCGCGTCGTGGAAGCGCCTGTTGTTCTTTTTCGTCTGCATCGCCGTCGGCGTCGCGGCCATCGTCGCGCTGCGGTCGGTCATCCAGAGTGTGCGCGACGTGTTTGGCACGGAAGCGAAGGCGCTGATTGCCGCCGACGTGCTGATCGGAACCAATCGCGAGTGGACGCCGGCCGTCCGTCAGACGATCGAACGGCGGCTTGCGAGCGCCGGCGCGATCGGCACGACCGACACCATCGAGACACCGACGATGGTCCGCCCGGCCGACACGTCCAAGTCGGTCGCCAAGATGGTGGAGCTGCGCGCCGTGCAGCCGTCGTTTCCACTCTATGGTGCCGTGATGCTCGACGGTGGCCAGACCTATTCGCATGCGCTCGTCGAACATCACGGCGTGCTGGTGCGGCCCGAGCTGTTGATGACGCTCGACGTGAAGGTCGGCGATCGGATCGTGATCGGCCAGGCGGTGTTCACCATCCGCGGCCTGCTCGTCAGGGACCCGGGACGAATGGGCGGATTCAGCCTCGGACCGCGAGCGCTCATCGACTACGACGACCTCGCGTCGACCGGCCTCCTCAGCTTCGGGAGCCGCGCCGGCCGGCAGCTGCTGGTCAAGGTGCCGGAGGATCGGATTGAGCCGCTCGTGCGGGAATTGCGACGGGACGTGCGCGAAGAGTTCGTCAACGTGCGTTCGTACCGGTCCAACGAGGATCAGATCGGGCGCGATTTCGATCGCGCCGAGAACTACCTGAGCCTCGTCGGCCTGATCATCGTCATCCTCGGCGGGATTGCCGTGTCGAGCGTCACCCGCGTGTTCATCCTCCAGAAGATCCGCAGCATCGCCGTGCTCAAGTGCGTCGGCGCCAGCAGCCGGCAGGTGATAGGCGTCTACGTGCTGCAGGTGATGGCGCTCGGGCTCGCGGGCAGCCTGCTGGGCGTCGCGATCGCGCGGGCGGTGATTGCTGCGATTCCGTTCGCGCTCGGATCGTCCTCGTCGCTGCTCGCACAGGCGCACTACGGCGTGAGCTGGAGCGCCGCCGCGCAGGGCGTCGCGATCGGCGTCCTCGTGTCGCTCCTGTTCTCGGTCGTACCGCTCCTGCAGATTCGGCTGATCAAACCGTCGCTGCTGCTGCGCGACGAAACGAGACGGCGGTCGCCCGACTGGACGACGATCATCGCGTTCGTGCTCGTGTCGCTCGGCCTGGTGGGGGTGACCGCCTGGCAGGCGGCTTCGCTGCGCGTCGGCGTCATCGTGTGCGTGGGGTTCGCAGGCCTTGCGCTCCTGTTGCAGCTGGCGGGGCGCGGCCTCGTGGCGCTCGTCACGCCGCTCGCGAACTCGCGATCGTTCCCGCTCCGGCACGCCATTCTGCATCTCTCGCGCCCCGGGAATCAGACGCGCGTCATCCTGCTGGCCGTCGGCCTCGGCGCGTTCTTCATTGTCGGCGTCCGATCGCTGCAGGCGACGCTGCTCGACGAGTTCTCCGTCCAGGTGTCGAACGACTCGCCCGACATGTTTCTGCTCGACGTCCAGCGCGGGCAGGTCGAGGGCGTACGGGCGTTCCTGAACGATCCGGCGAACGCGGCCGGCGAATTCAACCTGATTCCCGTTCTTCGCGCCCGGGTGGTCGCCGTGCAAGGGAGCGAGACCAACCTGGAGGGCGTCGAGGCGATTCGCACGCGCGGATCGCTGGCGCGTGAGTACACGATCACCTACCGCGATCATCTCGAGCCGAACGAGCGGGTGACCGACGGCAGATTCTGGACGGGTCCGTCGCAGGAGCCGGAAGTCTCGATCGAAAGGGGCATGCACGAGCGGTTCGCGATCAACGTCGGTGACACGATGACGTTCGACGTCCTCGGGCGGACGTTCATCGCGCGCGTGTCGAGCATTCGAAACGTCGAGTGGCGTGAATCGCGCAACGGCGGCTTCATGTTCGTGTTCCGGCCCGGTGCGTTCGACCAGGCGCCGCACACCTACGTCGCGCCGCTGAAGGGACCGGTCAGCGTCGACGCGCGCGCGCGATTCCAGCACGACCTCGTGCAGCGGTTCCCGAACGTGTCGGTGATCGATTTCCGCGAGATCATGGAGACGCTCCGCGACGTGATGTCGAAGGTCACGCTTGCGATTACCGTCGTGGGCGGTCTCGTGCTCTTCAGCGGCGTCCTCATCCTCATCGGCGCCGTGGCGATGACCAAGTTTCAACGGGTGTACGAGGCGGCCGTGTTCAAGACGCTCGGCGCGAGCACACGCACCATCACCCGCATGCTGCTGCTCGAGTACGGAGTGCTCGGTTCGCTGGCGGGACTCGTCGGATCGATCGGCGCGGCGGCGCTCACATGGGGCGTCACCCGCTACGCGCTCGACATGCCGTGGCGCATCTTTCCGCGCGAGCACGTCGCCGGCGTCGTGCTCACGGCCGTCCTCGTCGCCGCGATCGGCGTCCTGTCGAGCCTCGACGTGCTGCGGAACAAGCCGCTCGCGACGCTGCGCGCGGAATGATGTTATTACGCTACCGAATTATCCGAAAACGGACATAACCTTACACAACGTCTGCCTCGCCGTTCCGGGTTCCCTTTCCCGACCCTCCGCTCGCCGCGAGTAAACGTCACGGACGATAATGCCGCGATGATCTCCAACACGGATGCAGGCCGACTGGAGAAATGGTTTGCGCTGAGGGCGAACGGGACGACCGTGAGAACCGAGCTGCTCGCGGGCGTCACCACGTTCCTGACGATGGCGTACATCATCTTCGTGCAGCCGGCGGTGCTGAGCGCAGCTGGAATGGACTTCGGCGCCGTCCTCGCGGCGACCTGTCTCGCGACGGCGTTCGCGACCGCACTGATGGCGCTGCTGGCGAACTATCCGATCGCCGTGGCGCCGGCGATGGGACATAACTTCTTCTTCGCCTACTCCGTTGTCATCGCCATGAACGTTCCATGGCGCGTCGCGCTCGGCGCCGTTGCCGTCGCCGGCATCGTGTTCATCGTCACCGCGGGCATCGGCTTGCGCGAGCGGTTGATCACGGCGATTCCAACATCGCTGAAGCACGCGATTGCCGCGGGGATCGGACTGTTGATCGCCGCCGTCGGCCTGCAATGGGCCGGGCTCATCGTCGCGTCGCCGGGCACGCTGGTGACGCTCGGCGACCTGCGCAGCCGTCCGGTGCTGCTGGCGCTCGCGTCGCTCACGCTGACGGCCATCCTCCTGGTGCGCCGTGTGCCCGGCGCGTTTCTGTGGGGCATGATCGCCAGCACCGCCGTCGGCCTGCCGATCGGCCTGGTGCACTACCACGGCATCGTCGGCCGCCCGCCCTCGCTCTCGCCGACGCTCATGCAGTTGGACATCGCCGGCGCGTTCGCACCCGGGATGATCGCCGTCGTCTTCGTATTCTTCTTTCTGGCCCTGTTCGATTCGGTCGGCACGCTCGTCGGCGTCGGCGAGCAGGCCGGCCTGATGCGGGAGGGAACGCTGCCGCGGGCACGCGAGGCGCTGCTCGCCGATGCGATTGGAACGGTAGCCGGCGCCGTGCTCGGCACGTCGACGGTCACGGCCTACATCGAAAGCGGGGCCGGCGTCGCCGCGGGCGGCCGGACGGGGTTGGCGAGTCTCGTCACATCGGCGCTGTTCCTCGTATCGCTGTTCTTGTATCCGCTCGTCAGGATGATCGGCGGCGGATACACGAACGGCACGACGACGTTCTATCCAATCATCGCGGCGCCGCTCATTCTCGTGGGCACGATGATGATCGGCGGCCTGCGGCACGTCGCGTGGGACGATCTCACCGAATCGATTCCGGCGTTCCTCACCGTGATCGTGATGCCGCTCGCCGTGAGCATCACCGAGGGGATCGCGTTCGGCCTGATCGCGTACGTCGTGCTCAAACTCTCCGCCGGTCGCGGGCGCGAAGTCCACCCGCTCATCTACACGTTCGCCGCGCTCTTCCTCGGCCGCTACATCTTCCTGCGGTAAGTGCTATGATCCTGGGTTACGCAGACGTAAAAAGGCATTCCCAGGGGCAGGAGTCTCAACGCGATGGACGTGCAACCTTATAAAGACGCGCTGCTGAAGAAGCGGGGAGAAATTCTGGGCACCGGCGGCATCAAGCCGCTGCAGGCCTCGATGGAAACCAACACCCGTCAGGGCGACATGGCGGATCAGGCCAGCGGCAACAACGAAGTCCACATTCAGCTGAAGCTCAAACAGACCGACGCGAAGATCCTGCAGGCGATCGAGGAAGCGCTGTGGCGGATCGAGAAAGGCACCTACGGCGTCTGCCGCGACTGCGGCGAGCCGATCGCCCCCGCGCGGCTCAACGCGATTCCCTGGACGCGCGTCTGCATCATCTGCAAGGAAAAGCAGAACGCGTGACCGATCTCCTTCCGCTGCTGCAGGAGTTCTACCGCGAGAAACTGACCGCTCTCCTGCGCCATCAGGAGAGCGCCCGCCACGTCGCGCAATACGATTTCAACAACGCCTATCAATACATCGTCAACCGTGAAGAAACGCAGCTGTCCTGGATCGCGACGGCCATCTCCGGGCTGGACGGCACGGTCCTCGAGGTCGCCGATTCAGGGCGCAGCGTCAACGGCAGCGGCCCGGATGCGGCGCGGCAGGTCATCGAAGAGGACGCGAGGGATGCCCAGGCGTTCGTCGACCGCTGGCGCCCCCGCGTCGATGCGATGGCCAACGCGCGCCACGCGACGATGCTGCGCGTCATCCTCGGCGAGGTGCTCGAGGCCAAGCGTTTCTTCGAACAGGCGCTCGCCGGCCGCACCGATCTTCTCGGCAAGCGGGCCGATCAGCTCGGGCCATCACATGGCGAAGTCCTGGCGTCCCGATGGATCGAATAACTAAGGTATCGGGTAATTGGGTAATCGAGTAATCGGGTAATCAGGAATCGAGTAATCGAGCCATTGGATCGCGTCATTGCGGCCGTCGCCTTGGGGAGCAACGTCGGCGATCGGCGCGCGCACCTCGATTTCGCGGTCGCCCGGCTTCGGCCGCTCCTCGCGCATCCGAAAATTTCCCGCTATTACGAAACCGATCCGATCGGCATCGTCGGACCGCAGACGCCCTTCCTCAACGCGGCGGCGGTCGGCGAGACGACGCTCACGGCGCGGCAGATGCTCGATGCCCTGATGGCGATCGAGGACGCGCGCGGCCGCGAGCGTCCACATCCGAACGCGCCCCGCACGCTCGACCTCGATCTGATTCTGTTCGGAGATCTGGTGATCGACGAGCCCGGACTCGTCGTTCCTCACCCGCGATTTCGCGAACGGCGGTTCGTACTGGAACCGCTCGCGGAGATCGCGCCCGATCTTCGCGATCCCGTCACCAGCCAATCGATCAGCGTCCTGACGGCGGCTTCTCGACCCATCGCTCGAGGATGTTGAGCATTTCTATCGGAAG
>Ga0070699_100005228_pt1 | contig 11401 bp, 3 predicted proteins | sample KBSK1503metaG_FD_65473 | JGI IMG/M metagenome (GOLD analysis project Ga0070699, IMG submission 65473) | Corn, switchgrass and miscanthus rhizosphere microbial communities from Kellogg Biological Station, Michigan, USA - KBS K1-50-3 metaG | ecosystem: Host-associated > Plants > Roots >...
GCCGCGTTGGATGATCTGGATACATTGGCCGCGCGTTCTGATGTGAACGGCATAGTGATTGACCTTAACGATTCCAAATATTTGCGTGTTGACCTAGCGAACGCCCAAGCTGACGCCCACCTAGCTTGCGCGGCAGCCAAGAACACCGTCGCGAAAGAAATCAAAAAGGTGATCGATGCCTACCGCGCTGCAAACCCGACTCTCGAATATATTGTGCTGGCTGGTGGCGCGGATGTGATCCCGTTCTTCCAGGTTCAGGATGTTTCAGGGCTCGCCAATGAAAAGGATTATGTTCCCCCGGTGTTGCCATCGACCGCTTCTGAAGCTGGGCTGAAGACCAACCTCGTGCAGGGACAGGATGCCTATGGCTCGCAGATCGAATTCACGCAGGCAGGGTACACACTGGCTCTACCGGACCTGGCGGTTGGACGATTGGTGGACAGCGCCACCGAAATAAGCGCGGCGGTCGATGCCTATATCGCGACCGATGGCCTGATTGTGCCTAACTCAAGCCTGGTTACCGGTTATGACTTCGTCGGTGATGCGGCCGTGGCGATTCAAGCTGAGATGGACACGGGCACGGACTCCATTGCTGATACGCTCATCCAAGCGCCCGGACTGCCTCCCACTGATACAAGTGCATGGACAGCGAATCAACTTCGCACAAAATTGCTGGGTGGTAACTTTGATATCGCCGTGCTGACGGGTCACTTCAGCGCGGGCAATCTGCTGGCTGCAGATTATGCAACCGAACTCTCGGCCGCAGAGATCGAATCCATGACCGATGTGTTGGTTCTTGCCTTGGGCTGTCACGGTGGTTATAGCATTCCAAATAGTGACTTGCTTACAGACATTTCTCCAAACCCGGACTGGGCAAGGGCGTTCCTGACTAATGGCGCGGCTGGCTATGTCTCTGCCACGGGATATGCCTACGGCGATACAGAATTGGTTGAATATGGTGAGCGGCTCTTCCTGAGGTTGGCACAGCAGCTCCGCACTGGCAGTGGTCCTGTCTCGGTTGGGCAGGCTCTTGTGAAAGCCAAACAGCAGTTCCTGGCAGAGACTGCACAATTGACTGGCATCGACCAAAAGACCCTCGTCGAGATGACACTCTACGGTCTGCCGATGATGAAAGTGGATATGCCTGGAGCACGCCTCAATCCGCCAACAGAGAATTCCATTGTGAGCGGAACGAGTCCGGTTCTAGTCGGACCCGGCGCGAGCTTTGGCCTGCGCAGCAGCCCTGTTGTGCTCAACCCTGTTGTCAATACGCATGCGAAAATACTTCAAAATCTTTCTGGTGGCGGAACGGTTACAACGACCTATCTCTCCGGTGCAGATGGTGTGGTTGTCAATCCGTTTGAGCCGATCTATCCGAAGGAAATTTTCAACGTTACGTCGAACGGTGATGTTTTGCGAGGCGTGGCTCTGCGCGGCGGTACCTATACTGATCTGTCGGGAATTATCCCACTGACCTCTTCGCCCACAACGGAAACGTCGACTGCGCATCTTTCTTTCAACACTGACGTTTTCTACCCAACGCAGAGTTGGGCCTCGAACTTCTCCGACGCAATCAAAGGAGGCAATACGCGGTTGATCGTCTTCCCGGCACAGTTCAAATCGAGCGCACCAAGTGCTATTGATGGCATCCTGCGAAAATTCAATCAATTGGATTTGCAGTTCTACTACCTGCCCGACAACTGGACAGACGTAGGTAGCTCCCCGACAACTAAAGCCGCCGCAGTCAGTGCCGCCCCAGTCATTCTCGGTGCATCCGGTGTGGAAGCTGGTAATACGGTCAAGTTTAGTGTGAACGCTGCGGCCGAAGGCTCGGCCGGAGTGCAGGCGGTTTGGGTGCTTTACACGGGTAAGCCCGGAAGCGACTATCATGGCACGTGGACATCGCTGGATCTGAGTCAAAATCCCAATGATCCCGATTTTGATCCTACATTGTGGGAAGGCACCCTGACTCTTCAACCTGGTGAAAATGCAGAAGATATATTGTTCATGGTACAGGCTGTCGGCGGCGCTGGTTTGACAACCCTCGCAACGAATCTCGGCGCTTACTACGGTGTTGCTGATGAGAACGCGACACAGCTTCCGCCTCCCACTGAGACAGCGCTGACTCTACAATCAGCTCCCGCGAGCGGAACCTATCTCAAAGATAGTACCTTCAACGTGTTATTACGCTCGGGTGGACAGCCGCTGGCTACCCAGCTTGTGACCATCGATATCGGCGGGCAGCAGGTTTCGGGGATAACCGATGCCTCTGGAGAAGTGACCCTCACGTTGAAACTGGTGGTACGGCCCGGCGACTATATCGTTCAGGCAAGCTTCCGCGGCAACACCCAATATCTGGGGTCGAATGACGCCAGCGACTTCACTGTCAACAAGGATAGCACCACGCTGACCGTCACACCAACCTCAGCCAGTGTCCTGACCAACCAACCAACGCCATTCGTCGCGGTGGTCCGCGATTCCGCCGGGCGGGCACTGGGAGGGAAGTCTGTGTTCTTCATCGTACACAATAACACGGATTCGTTTGCAGCGTCCGTGATCGCAGATTACCAGGGCAACGCCTCACTTGGAGAAGTGCCGCTGCCTCCGGGTGTTTACACAGTGGATGCTTATTTCAACGGCACCATCCCAGTCAGCCCCAGTATCACCTTGAGTGATGATTACTATGAAAGCTCGAGTCGCCTCGGGTTGTCCCTTCAAATAAATATGTTCACCTTCACCGGCTTCTTTGACCCGGTGAACAATCCGCCAATCATCAACCAGATGAAGGCTGGACAGGCAGTTCCTCTTAAGTTCAGTCTTGGTGGAAATCAAGGTCTTGCGATATTCGCAACCGGCTTCCCACAGTCACGCCGAATCCAGTGTGATACTTTAAGCCCCGTTGACAGTGTCGAAGAAACACTGACGGCCGGGTCGAGCTCACTGACTTACAACCCAACGACAGGAATTTACACCTATGTTTGGAAGACCGAGAAATCGTGGGCTGGCACCTGCCGCCAGATGACCATGCAATTCATTGATGGGCAGACCTATACGTTGAACTTCAAGTTTGTCCGTTAGGAGTTCGGCAAGATCATTAGGATGCTTGTGGGACGCCGTCCCACAAGCATCCTTTTCTGAGGAAGTGGAAGATTCAATTCATCAAGTAAAATATCATAACTGGCGTACCTGCTATTCCAGAGAACCGCGTTTACTGGGCCAACTTCTTGTGAATTGAAATCATCATGGAATCTTTATACGCGTATATCCCCACCGATCGACGCTATGCCCTGGTGCATGGCTCAGCCCTGCCTGATCGTACTACTGGCGCAGCGCTCTTCGCCGATATATCAGGCTTTACACCACTGACAGAAGCCCTGGTGCTTGCACTGGGTCCTCAACGCGGCGCAGAGGAGTTGACCGGTTGGCTCAACAAAATATACGATGCGCTGGTGAAACAGATTGAGAGCTATCACGGCAGCGTCATCAGTTTCAGCGGTGATGCAATGACGTGTTGGTTCGATGATCAAGCGCCGGAATACATCAAACCTCACCCCAGCACCTCCAGTGCGCTTCGGGCAACTGCCTGTGCCCTGGCTATCCAGCAGACCATGCAGCAGTTTGCACAAGTCGATATCCCTGGGGCTGGGATTGTCTCTCTGGCGATCAAAGTGGTAGTAACCTCCGGCCCGGCACGACGCTTCCTGATGGGCGACCCAACAATCCAGCTTGTGGATACGCTGGCTGGCGAGACCCTTTACCGATTGGCAACCGGGGAGCACCACGCCCAAAGAGGGGATGTGCTGCTTGATCAGTCTACAGTCGCCATCCTGGGAGAACAGATCGAAGTGCTGGAGTGGCGGGAAGATCCGGAGAGCGCCGAACGTTTTGCAGTTGTAAACAGTCTGAAGTCGCTCGTCGGAACGGATCCCTGGCGGTCACTGGAGAACGGAGCGCTGAGTTATGATCTGGTCCGGCCCTGGTTATTACCCCCTGTCTACGACCGGCTCATGAGTGGCATGGGCGAATTCCTGACCGAACTACGCCCGACGGTGGCTTTGTTCCTGGGCTTCTCCGGCATTGACTATGATGGCGACCCCGATGCTGAATCCAAACTCAATGCTTATGTTCAGGCAGTGCAGCGCATCCTGGCTCGCTACGATAGCTATATGATCCAGCTGACGATCGGTGACAAAGGCAGTAATTTCTACGTTTCGTTCGGCGCGCCTCTTGCCCATGAGGATGACGCCATTCGTGGTATTGCCGCCGCGCTGGAATTGCGCGATCTGAAGATGGATTTCATCAGTGAAGTTCAGATTGGCATCAGTCAGGGTCTTACGCGGACTGGTGCTTACGGTGGAGTGTCTCGCCGTAGCTATAGCACAATCGGGGATGCTGTCAATATGGCAGCCCGTCTCATGCAGAACGCCCCGCTGGGTGAGGTGCTGGTCAATCAAAATGTCCGCAAGGCAACGATGGACAACTTTGCCTGGGAGGAACTTCCGCCTCTGCTCGTTAAGGGAAAGTCACAGCTGGTCACAGTCTTTCGGTTGATCGCCACTCAGGAGCGGCCTGGCATCCGCTTGCATGAACCAAAATATGCCCTGCCTATGGTGGGACGCGCCGCCGAACTGGCGTTGATCGAACAGAAGCTTGATATGGCGTTGCACGGTCATGGTCAGATTGTAGGGATTACCGCTGAAGCGGGGATGGGAAAATCACGCTTGATGGCTGAAGTTATTCGCCTGGCAAGAGGACGTAACGTGCTTGGTTATGGTGGCGAGTGCCAATCCTATGGCACAAGCACCAGCTACCTGGTCTGGCAAAACATCTGGGGGGGATTCTTCAATCTTGATCCAGCCTGGTCAATGGCTGCACAAATCGAATCGTTGGAAGGACAATTATCCCAGATCAATCCATCGTTACTGCCGCGTTTGCCACTGCTTGGGGCGGTTCTTAATCTGCAGATCCCCGACAGCGAACTGACTGGCTCTTTCGATGCCAAGCTGCGCAAAGAGTCGCTTGAATCGCTGCTCATCGATTGCGTTCGCAAACGAGCGCGGACGATGCCTCTTTTGCTTATCCTGGAAGATTTTCACTGGATCGATCCACTCTCTCATGATCTTCTGGAAGTAGTAGGCCGGGCGATCGCCTATCTCCCTGTGATGATTGTGCTTGCATACCGTCCGCCTCAATTGAACAGGCTGCTGGCTCCGCGTGTCAATCATTTATTCTATTTTACTGAGATCTCGTTGACAGATCTGCCGGCGGAAGAAATCGAAAAATTGGTTTCGTTCAAGCTTGGCCAGATTTATGGAGAGCAAGCCAAACTTCCCCGGGCGCTCATCGAAAAGATCAGGCACCGGACAGAAGGCAATCCATTTTATATCGAGGAGCTGCTCAATTATCTACATGATCGGGATATTGATCCTCAACAACCCGAGGCCCTGGAACAGATCGATCTACCTGATAGTCTCTACAGCCTCATCCTCAGCCGTATTGACCAGCTTAGCGAAAATCAGAAGACATTGTTGAAGGTGGCGAGCGTCATTGGACGTTTGTTCCGCGCCGCCATGTTATGGAGTGTCTACAATCAATTTGGTGACCTGGAGCGTGTGCAAAGTGATCTGGACGCCCTGAGCGCACTGGATTTAACGCCGCTCGATACACCCGAACCGGAACTTGTTTACCTGTTCAAACATATCCTGACTCAGGAGGTCGCTTACGAAACATTGTCGTTCGCCACGCGCGCCTTGATCCACGATCAGATCGGACAATATATAGAGAACGTCTATCCGGAAGGGCTTGATCAATATATTGACCTGTTGGCATTTCACTTCGAGCGTAGCGAAAACCGGCCAAAGAAGCAGGAATACCTGCTGAAGGCCGCGGAGGCTGCCCAGGAAGATTATGCAAATGCGGCGGCAATTACATACTATCAGCGGGTACTGCATTTGCTGCCGGAAGCCCAGCGAGTTGTCGGGTTGCTGAAACTGGGGCAGGTATTCGAATTGGTGGGTGAGTGGGAAAACGCCGAGGAGATCAATCGAGAGGCCGAGAGGTTGGCAAGCCTCCTCAACGATGCCCTAAGTCATGCACAGGCACAACGGGCGCTGGGTTGGTTGCTGAGAAAACGGGGCGAGTATAGCGCGGCCGAAGAACGGCTGGTGCGTGCCCGTGAGGGCTACCAGGGTCTGAGTGATAGCGCCGGAGTCAGTAACGTACTGGCCGACATTGGCGAGATCTATCGGTTGCAAGGCAAGTACGCGGAAGCGCGAGCGTATTATGATGAAAGCTTGCGCCTCGCTGCAGACATCGCAGATCCTCGTCTTCGTCAGAAGGCGCGGGCTCACACCCTCAAAGGCGCGGGAACTGTTGCCACCTGGCAGGGCGATTATGCTACTGCACGTGAATTGAACCAGGAAAGTCTGGCTCTGCGGCGGGAGCTGGGCGATACTCCCGGTGTGGCAACCCTGCTCAACAACCTTGGGATCATTGCCCGCTTCCAAAGCGATCTGACCAGCGCGCGTCAGATGAATGAGGAGAGTCTGGCGCTCTTTCGCGAAATGGGCGATCGTTGGGCCGTTGGGCAGCTTCTCAATAACCAGGCTTGTGTTGCCAGCGACCAGGGAGAGTATGCCGAAGCGCGCTCCCTGCTTCAGGAGAGCTTATTGATCCGCCGGCAGTTAGGGGATAAGGCTGGACTGGCCCTCTCGCTTAATACCTTGGCTGATGTTGTATTGGATGAGGGCGCATTTGCCGATGCCCGTCCCCTGCTCGATGAAAGCATAGTGATCAGCCGTGAACTCGGTGACCAGACAGCTATTGCTTACCTGATCGAAGATTATGCTGGCCTGGCTGCCGCGGAGGCCAGGCCTGAAAAGGCCCTGCAATTGGCTGGGTTTGCTGCAGTGTTGCGTGAATCAATTGGTGCGCCCCTTCCACCTGCAGAGCAGACACGTGTAGACCGTATGATCGCACCCGCGCGAACGGCTCTACCAGAACCCGCTGCAACAGCGGCCTGGGAGACCGGACGATCCATGTTATTGGAACAAGCCATCGAATTGGCTCTGTCCAACGTACAACAATCTTAAGGTCGCTACCCACGCCTTCATCATTATGGTCAGAGTTGATGCGGGCGGCGACACTGTGCTGTGCATGACGCAGATGAATCTTTCAGCCCGCGCCTATCCTTATATCCTGAAGATCTCGCAGGCAGGGAAGAGATCCAATCTGTGCGTCTGGCGGATGCGTTGCAGCATCGGCCCAAGTTAATGTCGAACTAATCGTTCACCTTTCTAAAGAATGAGGATGGGAGACCTGTGGTCATATTCTCGCCTGGTCGAGGACCTACATCCATCAAGAGAGGAAATAACACTAACAAATCGCGACCGAGCATATGCTCGGTCGCGATTTGTTTTAGGAGAAGCAGTCTCTCCTTTCAGGCTTCTACGATTCAGAAATCCATATCGATGCAGTCTGACTAGTTTAAGGCTTATAGTCTGACATGGGCGGTGTGTGGAAAGTGTGATCGACTGGGCGATAATCAGACATGGGCGGTGTGTGGAATGTGTGATCGACTGGGCGATAATCTGACATCGGTGGTGTGTGGAATGTGTGATCGACTGGCTCGTAATTTGACATGGGCGGTGTGTGGAATGCAGGATCAACACTGGGCCCATTGCTTGCCTCGACAACGGTGTCTAGAATAACGAAAGTGACAACCGCCAGGAACGAGCCAAGGAAAAGAAATTTGTAGAAACGGTTTTTAAACATTTTAATCTCCTTTTGAATTGGTTGAATATGCCCTCATTTTATGGATAGGGCGTTTGTTGGGCGTTGCCAAAACCGTTTCGGACGCGTTTCGGTTTCCGTTTCAGGCACGACTTTTGTGTCTCATGGATTTAAAACCCCAAATGGAGCTTATAATTTCTTCATGCCCCGCTTAGAAATCGCTCTACTTGGTTCCTTGGAGATTAAACTCGACGGCAAACTCATCAAGACGGACCGCCGCAAAGCTGTTGCATTGTTGGCATACCTGGCTGTGACGGGTAAAGCGCGCACACGCGACCAACTCGCCGCCCTGTTCTGGCCGGATTACGACCATGCAGCGGCGTTTGCGTATTTGCGTCGTACATTGTGGGAATTGAACAATGTTCTGGGTGACGAGTGGATCGAGGCAAATCGGGAAACAGTTGCTCTTAAACCCGGGTCTGATTTTTGGCTGGATACGGACGCCTTCCAAAAACGCCTGGAAAAATCAACGAATGATCCCTCCCCTTTGGAGGAAGCTATTGCTCTCTACCGAGAGGATTTCGTTAGCGGCTTTTACGTGCAGGATACCGCTCCTTTTGAGGATTGGCAGTTTCAGCAGGCAGAATATTTTCGGCGTGTATTTACAGATGCACTCGAAAAATTAGTCATTATCTACGAACAGGCGGGAATATATGAAAAAGCGTTCCCTCACGCACGACGATGGTTGTCGTTGGATCAGCTCAATGAGTTTGCACACCGGGCGATTATGCGTCTGCATGCTGGACTGGGGGATCGGTCAGCAGCGGTGCGCCAGTATGAAGCCTGTGTACAGATCTTGAAAAAAGAATTGAATATTGCCCCACAAACGGAAACCACGGCGTTGTATAAAAAAATAATCCAGGGCGATATTAAAGATGTGATTTCAGAACGAACACAAACTTCTTCGGCCCTGCCTGGTTCCAATTCTCATCTGCCATTACTCCCCACGCCATTCATGGGACGGCGTCCCGAAGTGGAACAGATCAAAACGTTAGTCATGAGTCCGGATCATCGTCTGGTGACTCTTATCGGTCCAGGTGGGATTGGGAAGACGAGGCTTTCCATTCAGTCGGCGTCCGAGCTTGTGGATGAATTTCCCGATGGCGTCTGGTTTGTCCCGCTCGCGCCGCTACAATCTGCCGAAGCGTTGATCCCTGCCATGGCGAAAGCTCTCGACTTTTCGTTTTATCGGGAGGAGGAGCGTCCTCGCCAACAAATCATAGACTTCCTGCGCGAGAAGCGTCTTGTTCTGATTCTGGATAATTTTGAGCATCTGTTGAACGAAGGAACCGAGTTGATCGGTGAGTTTCTCGTTACTGCAAAAAATGTAAAGGTACTCGTGACGTCACGGGAGCGATTGAATCTACAGGGAGAACAGCTGTATCGAGTGTCGGGAATGCGGACGCCCTCTGTCACCGACGTTATCGCGTGGACCGATCCCGAAGAGCAAGCCAAAGCCTTTAGTGCGCTGCAATTATTTGTAGAGCGTGCCAGGCGCGTCCGGCCCGATTTCCGATTGACACAGGATAATCTGGAGGCTGTGACAGAAATTTGCAGGCTGGTGGGGGGCATGCCGCTGGGCATCGAGCTTGCCGCAGGCTGGTTGGATGTCTTGACCCCGAAGGAAATCGTGGCGGAAGTTGCCCGTAGCATGGACTTTCTGGAGACGGATCTGCAGGATGTATCTGACCGGCAACGCAGTATTCGGGCGGTATTTGAGTCTTCGTGGAAATTATTGACTGCCGAGGAACAGAAGGTTTTTCAGCAGTTGACGGTCTTTCGGGGCAGTTTTTCACGCGAGGCTGCCCAGACCGTGAGCGGCGCATCCCTGCGCATACTGCTTGGACTGGCGAACAAATCGTGGCTGCAACAAGTGGAGGAGGGACGGTTTGCACTGCACGAAGTCTTAAGACAGTACGGGTATGAACGCCTCCAGTCAAATGATGAGGAGTGGCAGGCAACGAACGATCGTCACGCAGATTATTATCTGGATTTTGTACAGGAACTGGAACAAGATATGCGGGGGATGAAGCAAATCGAAGCTGCGAACACCCTGAACAAGGAGTTCGGAAATAATATCCAGGCTGCCTGGGACTGGTTGATCGAACGCCGCAGATTCAGTGACCTGGCGAATCGAATGCTTCCAGGTTTATTTCATCTCGGTCTGATTCGTAGTCACGCAACAATTCTTATTGCAATGACGAAGCGGGCGCGGAAGACAATGCCCGAAGCGCAATACCGGGAGGATCTTGTTCAAGGGGCAATCCTCGAAACAGTGGAAACCTGGTTCGAGGTCAGCTGGTCCGCGATGAGCAACGAATCGAAAGAGCGGCTCATAAAACTGCGGGAAAGAGTCGAGCAATTCGAGCTGGCTGATGATATGGGATATTGGATATTTGTATTGATGCTGGCGTATCGCGTTGGAATCGATTTTGGCAAGGTTTTCGTGGATGTCCAAAAAGTACTACAGAAACCCGAGATAAAAGGAGATCCATGGGTCTTTGGCTGTGTCTTGTTGCTGACATATTCATTGCCAGGTGCAGAAGAGACCGAGAGAGAAATGTACTTGATGGAAGCGTTGGGGATTTTCCAAAGAATCGGTGTGGTTCATGAGCAGGCAAGCACATTACAGGTATTAGGGGATATGGCCTGGATCAAGAAATCCTTTGACAGGGCAGTACAGTTCAAACAAGCTGCATTGGAGTTATACGAAAAGATTGGCGATCAATTCAGCGTGGGCCAGATCTGGTTTGATCTGGCCAGAATCGATCTGTTACAGGGAAATTTTGACCAGGCATTTCATGCCTATCACCAAGCCCTGCGAATTTATGAACGGAACGGGAATAAGCGCCTGATTGGTATCACCTTGTCCTGGGAGAGTCTTGCCGCTTCGCGCTATAGCACATTGGAGCATGCATTAGATACCCGGCAAAGAAGCCTGGTGATTGCCCAGGAGGAGAATAGTCTTAACGATTATTCATGGGCACTATGGGAAATGGGAGAGTTGTACCGGTTGATGGGAGACTTTGAGCAGGCGCAGATTTGGTATCAAAAAGCACTGCCTCTTTTTGAAAAACTCCAGGACTTTAATGGCATTGGCAGCTATTATCGTGGGATAGGTGATATTGCGTTGGGATTAACAGAATGGGAAGAGGCATGCCAGCAGTTTCAAAAATCCATCAATGCACTTACCCAGGATCACCGTTCATGGAGTATTTGGAATATCGCTTATGTACAAGCTGGCCTGGGACGATCTTTCATTGGACTTGGAAAACTCTCTGAAGCCAGGGAAGTGCTACAGAAAGCGATTCAAAATGCACAGGAGTGCAACGGTTGGGATTTGATTTTCGTCCCTCTGGTGGGATGTGCCGGCTTATGCGCGGCGATGGGCAAACCAGAACAAGCCATCGAGCTGGCTGCCTTCATTACCAGTCAGAGCATTAGTTGGAATGAGACGAAGCATCAGGCGCGGGAATTAATCGAATTCGCCGCGCGTGATTTACCTTCAGAAGTTGTGCAGGATGCGCAGGTACGCGGTCAGGTAATGACAGTGGACCAAGCTGTTGTTCTTGCTTTGCCGGAGTATTGATCATTCTCTCCTGTCCCTCGA
>Ga0070699_100005229_pt1 | contig 11401 bp, 9 predicted proteins | sample KBSK1503metaG_FD_65473 | JGI IMG/M metagenome (GOLD analysis project Ga0070699, IMG submission 65473) | Corn, switchgrass and miscanthus rhizosphere microbial communities from Kellogg Biological Station, Michigan, USA - KBS K1-50-3 metaG | ecosystem: Host-associated > Plants > Roots >...
CCTTCGAACGAAGACCTCTTCGCCTATCGCGACGGCGAGCTGGCCGGCGAGAAGCGTTTCCTGATCGAGGCCCACGTCGTTTCGTGCGCCACGTGCCGCGAATTGGTCGACGGAATGTCGGGCATCGAAGCGGACTTGAAGAGCCGCCCCGACCAAGTGGGGGAGGAGTACTTCACCCGCATGACCGAGTCGGTGCTCGGGAAGATCGGCGCGAAGTCGGCGGCCGGCGCCGGCGCCGGCGCGAAGTCCCAGGCGCGAGCGACACCGACGGCGGAGGACGCGCCGCGCGTCGAGCGACGGCGTCCCGACATGGAACCCGAGGCGGAAGGCCGGCGACGCCACCTCTTCCCCTGGTTCGGCGTCGTCGGGGCGGGTGCCGCGGCCGCAGCGGTGATGGTCGTCGTGGTCATGCTCGCGCAGCGGCAGGGCGAGTGGATTCGAGCGCCGCGTCCGGCGAGCGCGCCCGAGGAGCCGTTCGAAGACCGCGCCGACAGCCTGGCCGAGCCGCCGGAGTTTGCCCCGGAAGGTCAGGCCGCGGGCGCGAAGCAGAAGTTGGAGGTCGGAGCGCTCGACAATAAGAGGACCGGCGAGCGCGAGGAAGCAGCGTCCGGGCTCGCGAAGGAGAACGCGTCCGCTCCGCCGGTCTTGGGAGAAGACGCCCGTGCCCGAAGGTCGGCGACCGCCTCCGAGAAAGACGCCGCGGTCGAGACGCGATCCGCCAACGAAGAGCTTGCCAGGGGCGAACGGCAGCAGAGCCAGAAGGTCGACGAGAATCTCGTCGCCCAGAAAAAGATGAGCGCGACGCCTCAAGCGATGCAGGCTCCGTCCGCGACCGCGGCGGCCGGCGACATCGCGGGGGGTGCTCCCACCGACGAATACGCCGCGGTGCTCCGCGCGCACGGCCTTCCGCCCGTCTACGACCCCGCGCGCGTTAGCCGCGACGCCCTCCTCAAGGCCGAGAACGATCTACGGTACCTGTACATGGCGGGCCGTGCCCAGACCGACTCGGCCCGCGTGCGGCTCTACCTGGCCGAGGCGGCGCGCGCGAAGGCCGATCCCGCCGATTCCGCCGCGGTCGAGGGCGTCATCCACCACTACTGGCGGGCGATCCGCCTCGCGCGCAAGGACCCGGCGGTGTCCGCCATGGCGTGGCGGCGCCTCGAGGAATACCAGCGGGAGACGGGTCGCGCGCCGTAACGAGGACGGCGCACGACCCTGGCGTCCGTCAGCGCGTCGAGAATTCCGTCAGCTCGGTGCGTTCCCCGCCGCCGTTGTGTGAGACCTCGAGCACCACGCCGATCCCCTCGGCGTAATACTTGAATGCCCGGTTGCCGGGCTCGATCGGCGTCCAGTCCGCCGTCTTGAGGCAGTTCGTGAACGTGCCGTAGGGCACCGTCACGGCCTCCTTCAAACTGAGAACCTTGCCCTGGTCCGCGACCACGCCCGGCGCGAACTCCTGGTAGTACTGGTCGCCGATTTTCGGGTTGGCCAGCATGATGATCCCTGCGCTCGCTCCGTTCTTGCCCGCCTCCCACGATCCCTGCGTCGTCACGAGGACCCCATGGTCATACGTCTTCGTGTCCTCGCCGAAGTACCAGACGTTTCCGTTCTTGTCCTGCGCGTACCAATCGAACGTATCCTCCGTCAGCGACCCCTCCAGAAAGACCTGGTCGCGGATGACGGTGGTCTCGACGCCGAGGATCGTCTTCGTGTCGCGCGTGACGACCACGTCGTTGGTTTCTCGACCCTCGGGGGTTTCGGTGACGTAGGCGTACCGGTAGCCCGGTGTGAGCGGGAAGAACCGATTGTTTTCGGTGACCGTCCCGAAATTGCCGGGATCGAAGGGGATCGTGATGCGCGCGGCGTTCGGGTCGGACGTGGCGACCGCGCTTTCGAGAGAGGTGGGGGCGACCGGGTTGGCGCCGCCCCGCGCCCCATCCCGGCTGCAGCCCGAAAGGGCAGCGAGGGTGACGAGGGTGAGGAGAGCGGCAACCGCCAGCGGTCGGAACGAGTGATTCCATCGGGTCTTCATCGATCGGCTCCTCGGTTGGATGGGTTTCGAGCAATCCAATTTGCCCTGCGAGGGGAGCCGACGAGTCCGGGAAATTGTGACAGCGGGCGCAGAGAAACGTCGCGGCGGCTACCGGGCCGGCGCGGCGATCGGCAGGCGATAGGGCGCCGCGCTTCCCGGCGGAAGGGCGGTCGTAACCCGCGGCCCCTCCTTGAGGAAGACCCGGTCCTCGCCGACGACGATCTCGACCCTGGGCGCGGCGAGGGGGATCTCGATCTCGTACGTCGTCGGAAGGCCGCGGCCGTCCACGACGAGTTGATTCTCGCCGGCGGTGAACGTGGCGGCGCCACGCGGGGCGCGGATCTCGACTTCGGTTCCGGCCGTGAGGCGAACCAGCATGTCGCCCCTGGCATTCGGCGTCTGGAAGAGGATCCGGAACCTCTCCCCCGGGGGGACCGCGATGCCGGCGAACGAAGGAGGCGGAGGCGGGTGACTTCCGGTGTCGGGCGACAGAGGATCCTGGCGGCCCCTCGTCCACTCCAAGACCGCGTCCACCAAGCGAGGCAGGGGAGAGCCAGGGAACGCGTACGCGGCGCCGGCAAGCCCGAGAACGAGGACGATGCCCGCGGCCCAGCGGGGGATCCGCGGGCTTCGGGCCTCCGCGCGGCGCGCGATCGCGCCGACGTCGAGGCGGGGCGCGGGACGATCCAACTCGTGGAGCAACGAGTCGACGCGTTCCTCGTCGCGCCTCATTGCGGCGAGGCGGCCGGCGCACTCGCCGCAATCGGCCAGGTGCGCTTGGACCTCCGCCTCGTCGGCGGGCTTAAGCTCGCCATGGAGCAGCCGTTGGATGCGTTCCTCGTCAACGTGCACGGGTCAACTCCTCGTAGGCGTCGCGGAAAGCGCGTCGCGCCCGCGCCAGCAGGGTTCCGACGCTGGCCTCGTTCATTTCGAGCGCCACTGCGATCTCACGGTACCGATAGCCTTCACCATGCAGGAGAAGAATCTGCTGATCCCGCTCGGACAGCCGTTCGAGCGCGGCGCGCACGTCGCGGCGCGAATCGCCGCTGATGGCGGATTCCTCGGGCGAGGCCGGAGCGTCGCCAAGGGTTCGCTCGCCTCGCTCCGGGGTCAGGAGACGCAGTCGACGACTCCGTTTCCCGCGTTCATTTCGAAAGAGATTCATCGCCACGCTGATCAACCAGGCCTCGGGCTCGTCCGGAAGGGAGCCGCGTTGATACAGTTTCACGAATGCCTCCTGGACGACGTCGGAGGCCAGGTCCGGGTCGCCCGACAGCCGGTTCATGTATCGGAAGAGCCGTTCAAAGTGAGCCTCGAAGAGCGCCGCGACGCGCGCGGGAAAGGACAGGTTCGGTTCAGGCAGGGGAGTCCCCCCTCGTCGTTCTTGCATGCGATTCCGCCATGAAGGGAGCACGGGAGGGGGCGTGTTCGTGACAATTCGCCCGCGCCTCCTTCAAAACTTCCAGTCCAGCCCGACCACGAACGGCGCCCGGGGGCGCATCTCGACGGGGGAGACCCGGCCCGTCGAAGGGTCTCTCGAGTAGGTCAGAACGTTCTTTCGACCGAGCAGGTTCGTGACCGCGGCGAAGAGGGCGATCGAAACGTCGCGCCCCCGCGCCGCGAGGTGCCAGTGCTTGCGGACGCCCAGATCGAGCCGGTAGTAGGGGGGGAGGGTTGCCCCGCCCAACTCCTCGCCTTCGTAGTGCGGGCTTCCGCCGAACTCACAGCCCCGGTCGAGCAGATTGCAGGCCTCCCACTCGAACGTCCCGGAAGCGATGGTCGTCCGACGGCCCCACGCCGCGTCACCCCCCAGGCGCACGGAAAACGTCGACGTCGGAAAGACGATGATCCCGCCTTGGAGGAGATGCTTCGTGCCGTGGTCCGGGACGTAGCTCGAGTCGCCGTACTCGAGCCGCACCCGCTGGAAACCGTAGCTCGCCAGGATGCCGTAGCGGGCGGCGCTCACGGCCGCCTCGAGCGACGCGCCGCGCGACCTTCCGGATCCAACGACAAAGGATCCGAGCGAGAAGGGCTCGCCGCTTCGGGGCGCGATGAGCGCCAGGTGATCCGAGCCGCGGGCAAAGGCCTCCAGCGTCACCCGCGCGCCGGCGGCCGGGCGCAGATCCGCCGCGATCACTCCCTCGTCCATTCGCGCGACCGGGACGGCGGTCGCCCCCGCACCTTCGTTCGAGCCGACATAGAGATCGACCGGGAAGATCGTACCGACGATGGACTCTTCGTTCCGGAGCGACTGCGCGAACTGATGGGCGCGGGCGTATCTCCCCGAGAGCGAAAGCCGGCTCGACGGAGCCCACCGGAGGCTGGCGTGCGGCGCGGGACGGAGATCCTGCTCGGCTTCCGTGAGGGCGACGCCCAGCCCGAGTTCGAACCGGGGGCCGATGCGCCGGGCGAGATGCGCGAATGCGGAGGAGACCGGACGTCGCGCCAAGAGCGTCGTCTCGGTTGGAGACAGTGAGTCGGACCTCACCCGGTACGAGGTCCGAGCGCGTTCCGTCCTGAGTCCGGCAAGCAGGCTGCCGCTCGACGAGCGATGCTCGACGTCCGCGAGGACGCCCAGATCGCGCCGGTCGGCCGTGATTCGCACGGGCGCGGCCTCGGCGTTCCACCAGGCGTCGGCGTCGCCGATGGCCGACCAACCCAGCACGCGCACGACGGCGCCGGGGAACGCGCGCCGCCACTCCATCCCCCACGATCGGCTGCCCCAATCAAATGTGTTCTTGGATAACCCGGCGGCCGGCGCCGGCTCGGATCCAATCGTGGCCGACGCGTCGATCTCGTTCTTGGTGCCGTACCCCAGGACTCGAAGGTTGCCGTTCAAGGCCGGGGCTTCCAGCCTCGTAAGCCAATCGTTCGTTTCGCCCCGGAGATGCGAGCTTTCGTTCTTCCGCGCGAGGAGACCGGCGAATCCCGATCGCAGGCTGACCAGGTACGTCGCCCGCGTCTTGCCGAGCGGGCCGTCGAGCGTGACGCGAGCCTGCGTCGAGCTGACGCTCCCCTGTGCTCGGAGGCGATCGCCGGACGGGAGCGTGAACGCCTCCAGGGCCCCGGCAAGCCAGTGGAGATTGGCGACGGATTGCCCGGGCGAGGCCACGCGAAGCCGGGAGAGCGCGTCCGGGTTCCAGGCGCTGGACGTGCCGGCGGCGTGATGCGGACTGAACACCGGCACGTCGTCGATCAGGTAGGCGACCTGATCGGCGGCCCCGCCCCGAACGTGGATTCCGCTCGGCGTTTCCGGTTTGAGATTGACGTCGCCCCCCTCGAGCGCCTGAAACACGTCCGGCTCGGTCAGGAGCGGGTGATTGCGCACCGACGCGATGGAACTCTCGCGGTCCGGAAGCGCGGTGGAGTCGCCGGGGTCGAGGCCGCGGACGGATAGGGGCGCGCGCACGTCGAGGGACTGGAGCCGAAGCGGCCGGCGCTCCAACCGAACGTTGATCTCGAGTCGCCCGACGCGGGGCGCCAGCGCGTGAAGCGTCTTGGGAGCGTACCCGATGAGCCGCACGGTCACGTGTTGCGGGCCCGGCGGCACGTTCGAGAGCGTGTAGGCGCCATCGGGGCCGGTGAGCGCGGCGCGCTCCAGATCCGGCAGCGCCACGACCGCCGCGGCGAGCGGCTCCGACGTCTCCGCGTCGAGGACGACGCCGGTCAGCTCGGCGCCGTCCGTCGCCGTGTCGCCGTCCGCCGCGGCGACGACGAGGGTCGGCCAGACCAGGAACAGCGCGGCGAGGGCGCCTCGGAGGAACGCTGCCATGACGCCGAGCCTAGCAGGCCCGCGTCACGCATGCACTCGAAGGCGCGGCGGTCACGCGCCTACTGGATCAGCCGCCGCTTCATCCGCACCAGGGCAAGGGCGGCGAGCAGGAACGCCGCGATCGTGATGTAGGCCGCGCTCAGCGGCACCATCGGATGCCACCAGCCCAGGATCGCTGCCCGCGAGAGGAGCGAGATGTGGGTGAGGGGGAGGCACCAGGCGATCGCGAGCGCCCAGGGCGGAAGCACGTCGATTGGGAAGAACGTGCCGCCGAACGTGAACATCGGCATGATGATCACGAAGATCGGCACGTTGAACTGCGAGATGGTCTTCACCATCGACGTCGTCACGAGGCCGAGTCCCGCGAACAATAGCCCGCCCATCGCCGCGATCGGAATCATGTAGAGACCGGTGGGCCACGACACCAATCCCATCGCGGTGAGCACGAGGAGCATGATCACGGCGGCGATCATCGCCTTCGTCGTGCTCCAGAGAAGCTCGCCCAAGATCACGTCCTCGACCAGAAGCGGCGTCGCGAGGATCGCGTCGAACGTCTTCTGGTAGTACATGCGGACGTAGGACGAGAAGCTGGCCTCGAAGAAGGACCAGAACATGATCGCCACCGCGACGATCCCGGGCGCGACGAAGGGGAGGTAGTGGAGCGTGCGGCCCTGGTAGTGCACCTCCTGGATCAGCTGGCCCAGGCCCAGGCCGAACGCGAAGACGTAGAGGATCGGTTCCATCAAGGGGGGCAGGAACTCGGTCTTCCACACCGTGAAGTAGACGTCGGCGTCCCGCTGCCAGACCCGGAACGCGCGCGACGACAGATTTCGTAGGATCTCGCGCATGATCAGTCCCGGAGCGCCCGGCCCGTGCGCAGGAGGAAGACGTCCTCGAGCGTGGCGCGGCGAATCAGGCGTTCCTGGTGCGGGAAGCGCTCTTCCAGGGCCCGCTCCGCCAGCTCGGGTTCGGTCGGATAGAAGTAGAGGCGGTCGCCCACCTCCTCCAATCGGCCGGGCAGACCGCGCATGAACTCGGCGAACCCGGCCTCGTGGTTCCATGCCTCGATCACGGTCCGCCCGACTTCCTGTTCCACCAAGGACGCCGGCGTTCCCTCGAGCAGGATTCGTCCCTCGTCGATGATCACCACGCGGTCGCAGAGCTGCGCGGCCTCCTCCATGTAGTGGGTCGTCAGGAGCACCGTCACGCCCGTCGCGCGGAGCGCGCGGACCCGGGTCCAGATCAGGTGCCGAGCTTGCGGATCGAGGCCCGTCGTCGGCTCGTCCAGGATCAGGACGCGCGGTTCGTTGAGGAGCGCGCGGGCCAGGATCAGCCGGCGCTTCATGCCGCCCGAGAGCGCCGCGACCGGCGACTTCGCCTTGTCGGCGAGCGCCACCATCTCCAAGAGCGATTCCGCGCGGCGCTTCACCTCGGGCGCGGGGATGCCGAAGTACCGGCCGTAGACGAGCAAATTCTTGAGCACGTCGAAGTCGGGGTCGAGATTGTCCTCTTGGGGGCAGATCCCGAGCATCATCTTCACCTCGCGCGGCTTCTCGCGCACGTCCACGCCGTAGATCAGCGCGGTCCCCGAGGTGGGCGGAAGGAAGCAGGAGACCATCCGAACCGTCGTGGTCTTGCCGGCGCCGTTCGGGCCCAGAAAGCCGACCACCTCGCCCGGCTGCACCTCGAAGGAGATGCCGCGCACCGCGTCGAGGGAGGCATACGACTTCGCGAGGTCGCGTGCTAGGATCGCCGCTCCATGTCCATTTCCGATCATGAGGTCGGCGAGTCTACCACGCCTCCCGAGGCGCCGGTCACCGTCCCGCCATCGCCGCCGGGCCGGGTGCGGCCCGCCTACGTCGCCGCGCTGATCCTCGCGGCCAGCTTCGGACTTCGCGTTTGGCTCGCGGGGTCCCTCGACCTCCAGAAGGACGAGACCGCCTACTGGGCCTGGTCTCACGACCTCGACGCCGCCTTCGCGCTCCTTCCCTTGGCGGCGATCCGCGCCTCGTGCGCCCTCTTCGGCGACACGGCGTGGGCCGTGCGGCTGCCGTTCCTCCTCGCCGCCACCGGCGCCGCGTGGGGCGCTTGGTCGTTCGTGCGCGCAACGGGCGCGCCGGGGACGATCGCCGCGTGGACGGTCGCCCTCTTCTCGTTCAATCTCTGGTTCCACTTCGCGGGGGCGCAGGCGCATCCCGACGCCTTCCTCGCTTTCTTCTGGATGGCCTCGCTCACGTCGCTCGCGATCTCCTCCCGCGAGGAGCGGAAGAACCGGACCGCGTGGCTCTACGCCGGGGCCGCGCTCGCGGCCGGCGCGGCGTGCAGCAAGTACACGGGATTCCTTCTCTGGCCGGGGTGGCTCCTGGCCGAGTTCCTCGCCGGATCCGGCCGCGCGCATCCCTGGAAGCAGAGCGGAATCGCATCGCTCTTCTGGATCGCGCTCACGGCGCCCGCGATCGCGGCGATCGCCGCGACCGACGGCGAGCCCGTGCGGATGGCGCTCGCGCTCTCCGACTTGAGCGAGCGGCTCTCGCCCGCGGCGCGGCTCATGGCGCTTCCCGCCGCGCCGTTTTTGGTCCTCCTCTCGCCTTCGCTCGCGGTGTGGGCTGCGGGGTTGCTTCGGGCCGCGCGCGCGCAGGGCGGCCCCGACGCGCGGTACGCGCGGCTCACGATGCCGACGGCGGCGGCGCTGGTCGCGGTGGCGCTCAAGGGGAGCGTGAAGGGAAACTGGGCGCTACCGGTCTTCTGGGGCACGATTCACGCGGGCGTGGCTTGGTTCCGATCGTCGGTATGGGGACGGCGGTGGCTTTGGGCGCTGACCCTGTCCGGCGTCGCCGTGGTCGCGGGTCTTCAGGTCGCGTTGCTCGCCCCCGATCGTTTCCTCGGGGCTCTCGGGCAGGTCCCTCGCTTCGCGTCCATCGATTCGACCTACGCGTGGACCGCGTCGACGGAGGAGCTGGAGCACGCGTCCGCGCGGCGCTGGAGCGACCGGATCTACGACCCGCACGGGCAGCGAGCGACCGCCGAGTCGACCGCGGTTCGGGCGGCGGCGTGGGGGAGCGACGCGGTCGTGATGAGCGACCTCTACGAGGTGGTCTATCGGACCAAGTTCTACGATCGTAGGCGGCGCGTGCTGCTCGTGGGTGACAGCCGCTTTCGCCACGTCCCCGAGCATCGCGTCGCCGGGCAGCCGCTCCCCGATCGCGCGCTCTACGTGACCCAGCCGGGGTCGAACCTGCCGGAGGAGTTCTTCACGTGGTACGGCTTCCTGGAGCGGCAGCGCCCGATGCGCGTGCCGCTGGGGCCGTCCGCCGCGACGTTCATCGGCCCCGAGCTGAGTCCGCTCGACCGCATGAGGGCGCGCCGCTACGACGTGTGGCGGTGCGCGCGGGTGGATACGGGGCCGTGAGGTGGGTGTGGCGATGCGCGCTTCTCGCCGTCTTCGCATGCCATTGGGCCGCGGCGCCTGCGGCGGCGGAGACCGTCCATAGTGCCGAAGGGAGCTTTCGCTTGCTGTTTCTCCGAGACGGAGGCGTGGATTACGCTCGTCTCGCCGAGTACGCGGACTCCTATGAGGTCTGGATGAGACCGCCGCCCGGCGGCCTGCTTGCCTCTCTTTCCCTCGTCTTCGCTCTGCCCACCCTCGTGAACGAACTTGCTGGAATTCCCAAGGAAGCCCTCGCGGCGCGCTCGGAACCGGATCGGGTCGCGTTTTGGATCAACGCCTACAACACGATGACCGTCGATCTGATCGTGCGCGAGTGGCACGCCCGCAAGGGCCGGCTGAAGAGCATCAAAGAGATCCCATCGCCGTGGAGTCGCCCGAAGTGGACGGTCGCGGGGCGCTCGGTGTCGCTGGACGAAGTCGAGCACGACATCCTCCGCAAGGAGTTCCACGAGCCGCGCATCCACTTCGCTCTGGTGTGCGCGTCCAAGTCGTGCCCGGCACTACGATCGTTGGAGGTCCGCGGCGACTCACTCGACGCCCAGCTCGACAGCGCCGCACGTGAATTCGTGCTCGACCCCTCGCGCAACGACTTCACCCCGAGGGATGGCGCGATCCGGATCTCCAAAATATTCGATTGGTACGGGAAGGACTTTGTGGGGGTTTACTCGGATCCGACCTTCGAGCGGCTCTACGGTCGCGAGACGGGCGCGGTGCTCGCCTACGTGTCGCGCTTCTTGCCCACCAAAACCGTTGCTGCGCTTCGGGCGAAGCGCGCGCGGGTCACGTACCTACCCTACGACTGGAGCCTGAACGTCGCACCGCCGGCCCGCTAGGAACCGAAGCAGCCCGCCTACCCCGCGACGAGCAGGCTCGTCGCGTACATCACGAGGAACCCCGCGAACAACCCCGCCACGTTGAGCGGCCTCGCGAGCGCGTCCACCACCGTCTCACCCTTCGCCGCGCGGCCCCGTGCGAGCACCCAGACCACCTGGAAGATCGCCCCGGCCCCGAGACCCAAAAACAGGAGCGACAACGGATCGGAGTACGTGAAGGCGCCGGTCCACGTGCCGAGGATCGTGGGCGCGCCCCCGATCACGCCGAGGAGCACGAGATCCCGCACGCGCGTCTTCGCCTCGATCAGAGGCGAGAGGATCGCGAGTCCCTCGGTCGTGTTGTGGAGCGTGAACCCGACGATGAGGAACGATCCGAGCGCGACCTCGCCGAGCGTGTAGGCGGCGCCGATCGCGAGCCCTTCGCCGAGGTTGTGAAGCCCGATTCCGATCGCGATCATGAGCGCCAGTGCCATCCCGCTCGCCGGGGCGGCCGCTCCCGAGGCGCCGCGCGCGCCCGAGCCCGGCTGGAGCACGCGGCCCAGCGCGATGAGCCCGAAGAAGGCGCCGAGCGCGCCGATCGCGATCAGCATGAGCCCGTTCAGGAACTCGGGGACGCGGTCCAGGATCTCGAAGGATTCGTGGACGGTGTCGATGCCCAGGAAGACGAGGAGGCCCATCGTGAAGGAGAGCCAGAAGTCGAGCCAGGCCCGAGGAATCGACCGGAGGAAGGGAAGCCAGAGCAACCCAAGCAGCACCGGAATCACGCCGACGTAGACGCCGAGCAGCCCGAAGACGCCGAGCGTGCCCAGGGAAACCGCGGGCGACGCGGTGGCCACCTCGACCGTGCGCGTGTGCCGGATTCCGGTCCCGCTCACCACCGTCAGCACGTAGGGCTCGCCTTCCAGCCAGTCGAACGGGATCGAGAGCGTGGCGCCGTGCAACCGCTCGAGCCCCCGTCCCGGCGTGATCGAGAAGTCCCAGATGGCGTCGTTCACGAAGACCTGCGCGACCGTCATCGGCCCGGGTCCCTCGTTTCGCACGTGGAGCACGATCTCCTGGGGCTTGAAGACGATGCGCTCGATCGCCAGCTTCTCGATCGGCGCCTGGACCAGCCCGAGCCGGGCGGCGCCGCCGCCCAGGAACCACGCGGTCATGGCCCCGATGAGGACCAAGGGGAGAAGGCCGGCGAGGACGATCCGCGCGGGGCCCAAGTTGCCGTCCGGCCGCTTGCCGCCGCTCGCGGCGCTCACGGCTTCACCTCGAACTGGCCCAGCCAACCTAGCTCCGCGAATTCGCTCTGGTGCGCGTGGAAGAGA
>Ga0070699_100005230_pt1 | contig 11399 bp, 12 predicted proteins | sample KBSK1503metaG_FD_65473 | JGI IMG/M metagenome (GOLD analysis project Ga0070699, IMG submission 65473) | Corn, switchgrass and miscanthus rhizosphere microbial communities from Kellogg Biological Station, Michigan, USA - KBS K1-50-3 metaG | ecosystem: Host-associated > Plants > Roots >...
TGGATTCAATGGCAGCGCCGGATCCTCATTCGCTGGGAGTACCACGCCCACAATTTCCTCGGCTTTGTCCAGCTTGCCTGCCTCGTCATCCTCTTCAAACGATTTTGAGATAGGTTCTAGGAACGTCGGGCAGCTAGCCTTGCTTTGCCAAGCTAGGGGATCGTGGGTCACGCCGCTTCCGGTAAATCGTCGGTTGTTTTCGTCCGGACAGTTTCGGACATAGGGGCGGCAGTTTTATCGCATCCAGCAAGCTCGCTGGGCGAATCCTTACCCTTTAATTTTGAGGTCAAGGGTGCATTGGCTTCCCGGAGCGCGATGCAAGTGGCTGCGTCCTTAGCACGGACACGGCTGACCATGTCGCTGAGGCTGCCATCCAACAGCCGCACCCGCCACATGTCCGGATATTTTGAGTCCGGCTCGATGCCAATCAATGGGCGGGTCGAGCCATTGCGGCAGAGCTTGTCACCCCTCCAGGACAGGTCATCAGGTCCCAAGAACTTCATGCTGCTTTCCTTCTTGCTTGTCGTTGCCTGCATCGGGGGCACTCAGCGAATGGCGCGTCCTCCAGCGCGGTGATGTGGAAGAGTCGCCCGCAGCCCGTTCGTCGCCATCCGGGCCGATGCTCCCAGCCTCCGCAAATACGCAACGGCTGGAGCCGAGCCAGTGCGGCACGACGCCGAGCGCGGACGCGCGCAGGATCGAGATCGTGTAGCTGCTCGTCGATGACGTTGCGCAGGTAGTCGTAGGTGGATTTGTCGATCACGGCTGCTGGTCTCCTGCGGGGTAGATCCCGAGATATAGAAAGTAGGGGGCGGAATGCCGGGTGATTTTGATGCTCCGGAGCCTGCCTTCGGGGGGCGAAACGCCCCCTGGCTTTTACGCCACGACCTTAAGCTTCGGCTTGCGCCGCTGGCCCTTGAGTCCGCGCGCTGCTCTTTCGTCGCGCTTCTTCTCACGCCGCTCGATTGCAACTTGCACCACTGCTTTTGCACCTTCGAGCGTTTTGATTTCTCGCCAGCGATTAGTCGCGAGCTTGCCACGCGCTGGCTGAGGCAACCACGTCAGGGCATAGCGGGAAGGATAGCGACGATCCTCAAACGAGGCCTTGCCTTGCACCGTGATGTCGATCCAACCGAGCGCCTCGACCACGGCAATGGCAGTCGTAAGAGACTTGTCACGAACGCCATAATCAAGAAAGTCCGTATACGTCACAGGGAGGTTGCCGTTGTCAGTACCGGCGTGAGCCATGTGCTCCAATATTATCCGCTCAACGACGCGCCGCTCTTGTATTCCCATGCCTCGCCACGCTGGAGAATCAAGCATCTCGCGCGTAAGCCAAATCCACGGCGCGCCTGCTGGTGGGCGGTTCGCGCGCTTGGCGTTGTATTTGCTGCTCATGCGTATTCCCCCAAGCGGGCCTGGATCGCGCGGTCTAGGGCCGCAAGCTCAGACTGGATCACGTTCTCAGAGATCCCACGTCGCCGCATTGCCTCTTCTTGCTGGCGATAGGCACTCGACAGGTAATTGTCGGGGTTGCGGTATGAGGCGGCTGCGTCGGCCAGCCGCTCCAAGAATGCGACACGGCGCGCGATAGGGAACGGAATCACCTTGGCAGGCCCTGCGCTCGGCTCCTTCGGGCTTTCGCTACCACCGCCGCCAGTTGCGGTGTGAGCAGCGGCAGTACGGGCTAGGGCCCTGCTCATCACTTCCCCTCCTCTCCCGGCGCGGCCGACGTGCCCGCCATGATCTCGTCGGTCCCGAAAAGGCCTGCGGGAAACGCCAACTTTGACTTGTGCTTCTCCCACAAGGCTTCCCGGACCTCCTTGGGCAGATCGTCAAAACAGATCCACACGTCGCTTCCGGGAGAACGGGCAAAGTATTCCCGCCCAACTTGCCAGTATTCCTCCGGGAGATTGGGATCGTCGCCGTAGGGGTCGAGTGTCTGCGCATAGATCCACTCAACATCGGCAGTCTCTGGGTCGATGTGAAGCCCAACTGCTTTGCGTAAAGCGTTCAGGTATTCCACTGTGACCTCGACAGTTGGCACGTCCTTCGCGGTCTGCGAGAGGTCATTCTCATTTGTCATTGTTTGCTCCTTTGGCACTTCATTCATCATCGCCACGCCCTCCATGCTCGGCATTGATGCGGGCGGCCAGATCGGCAAGCGAGTTGAAGGGGACGACGTCGGTCATCACGCGGCGTCCACCTTCGATTCCGCAATGCGGGTCTGCTCGTAGGCTTCAATGGCTTCGATCGGCCACCTCGCTTGACGCGGGCCGAATTTGATCGGCTTTGGGTAGAGGCCGTACTTGATCCATTGCCAGCGCGTGGAGGGCGCGATCCCGTCGCGCTCCCGCAGATCGCGAATGCTGAGAAACTTCTTCATTTGGTTGTTCCCTTTGGTTCGGTTTGACCCTCTCGGAGCCGACAGGGTATAGAACAGAACAAAAGGGGATCGCAAGGGATAAGCTATTGAAAATGTTATATTTTTTGGTATATTATACCCTAGGATGGTTCCAAGCCTTTGACCAAAAAGGGGAAAATTTTTCAAAATTTTCCCGCTAGAGCCAAGTGAAAGAATTCTGCGAATGATTCTCATCTAGCGATGATTTTTTGCCCGGCTCGCAGGCTCGACGTGTCATCACGAATCACCGCCTTAGTTCCCGTTTCATGCGGGGTTTCGTGCCTTGCGCGCGAGTGGCACGACATCGCCGCCGATGAGCGGCCGTGACAGATAGTCGGCCCACGCATCAAGAATGCGCCTGCGTTCGGCCGGTAGATTGTCTCGCGTGTAGGCCCGCTCGACTGCACTCCCCACTTTGTGCGCGAGCGTCATTTCGATCGCTTCCCATTTGAAATGCCATGAGGTGGCCCAATCCTTGAAGGTGGAGCGCAGCCCATGCGTGACGAGTCCTGGCCGAAGCTTCCGCATGACGCCATTAATCTGCTTTTCGCCTATGGGCTTGCTGGGTTTGATTCCGGCGAAGACGTAAGGGTTGCCATCCAGGCGCGGCAGTGCTTGCAGTATTTCGACGACGCGGTCGGACAGATGGACGTCCAACGCTGTGTAGTTCTTCGTTTGCGGTATATTCCAAACGCGCCGCTCAAGGTCGATCTGGTCCCATTTCGCGAGGCGCACGTTGCCGGATCGAACAGCGGTCAAGCACAGGAACTCCAGCGCACGGGCGGAGGTATCCCCACAATGACGCAACTCGGCGGCAAATGCGGGCGCATCCACATAAGGCAGTGCTGGATGGTGCCTAATGTCGTGTGACCGGCGCGCGACGAAACCCTGATCTAGATTTCCTGCCCATTGCGCAGGATTCGACCCATCGGGTCGCCAGCCCAAAAAACTCGCATGCTCGATGATGCTGGCAATCCAATTCGCGAGGCGCTGTCCGGTGACTGCCTTGGTAGGGAACCACGGCGCCAGCACGCCCTTGACGGCGGTCTTGTCCACGTCTCGCGCGGGCATGTGCCAGATGGGTTTACACGCGCGTTCGACCAGTCGCTTGACATCGGCGGCATGGTCGGCGCTGACTTTCTTCGCGTGGTGAGCGAACCAGGATTCGGCCGCTCTTGCGAAGGTCTGCTCGTTTCCCGCGCGCATTGCCGCAAGATTCTTCTTTCGCTCAGCGAGCGGATCGAGTGGCTTGAGGCGCTTCATGTCCGCGCGATACTCGCTCGCGAGCTTGCGCGCGTCGGCAAGCGATATTTCAGGATAAGGCCCTAATCCCATGTTGTGCGCGGCTCCTGCGAGCATGTAGCGGAACACCCAAGACTTGCCGCTGACCTTGCCGTCTTTATCGCAACCAACCTTGAGGTAGAGGCCATCAGAGTCGCGATACATCCCAGGCTTGCTGAGCCGGTCGATTGAAGCGGCGGACAAAACTTTGCTGCGCTTCACGGTACCACCTCGGTATACAAAAATTTACCGGATTATGGCGTATTTTGCTGGACGACGCAAGACTGATCGAATTCACCTAATGCCGGTGGATAAAGGACTTTCGGGACGTTGTCGGATTTTACCAGACTAAAGCACGCCAGTGGAATATACCGGCGCGAGCGAACTGATGCGGCTGTGCATCGACGCCTTGCGCCTCGGCGGCACGTTCTGCCCGGTCGGCGGGGAATTGCGCGAGATCCCGCTGCGCGTGGTCGACATGGTCAGCAAGGAGCTCAACGTCCACGGCATTCGCGGGGCAACGCGCAACGATCAGCGCGTGGTCGCGGAGCTCTTGGAGAAAGGGCGCATCCGCATGCCGCTCGCCAAGGCCGCACAGGCGCACGCCATGCTGGAACACAGCGAGGACCTCGTGGGCCGCATCGTGCTGCATCCCTGGGACGATGTTTGAGAGATGATCGGGGGCTTGGCCGCGCTCAAAAGTCGGCGGCCATGCCCTTGACCTCCCAGTCCCCGTAGCGGACGGGGTCGAGTTCGCCGCTGCGGCGGCCTGACTCCGACTCCGGCGGCCGTTGCGCCGCCGCGCGGTCGCGTTCGGCGCGGCGGGCCGCGGCCTCGGCGAGGGCGCGCTGCGCCGCCGGCGAAAGGGGCTTTTTCGGCACCGACGCGGGCGGGGGCTTGGGTTTTGCATCGGCCATTGCCTCTAGATGTCCCCCGCCGCGCCACGATCAAGACCTGCCGCTTGGCGCGACGAAGGGCCTCTGGCAACCGGCCACGACCGACCCAACATTTCAGGCGCAATGCCGAACCCGGTTGCGGCGCGAAGGCGTCGCTTTGAAGGTTTCGGCCGAGGAAGCGACCATGAACCACCTGCGTACCGCCATTCTGCTGGCCGGGCTCACCGCCCTCTTCATGGGAGTCGGCTACCTCATCGGTGGCGGGAGCGGCGCCGTGATCGCGCTCCTCATCGCCGCCGGCATGAACCTCGCCAGCTACTGGAATGCGGACAAGCTGGTGCTCGCCATGCACGACGCCCACGAGGTCGACGAGACCACCGCCCCCGACCTCGTGCACCTCGTGCAGGATCTCGCCCGCCGCGCCGGCCTGCCCATGCCGCGGGTCTATCTCATGGACAATCCGCAGCCCAATGCATTCGCAACCGGACGCAACCCCGAGCACGCGGCGGTGGCGGTGACCACCGGACTGCTGCAGATGCTCTCACGCGAGGAAATCGCCGGCGTGATCGCCCACGAGCTCGCCCACGTCAGAAACCGTGACACGCTGACGATGACCATCACCGCGACCATCGCCGGGGCCATTTCCATGCTGGCGCAGTTCGGGCTGTTCTTCGGCGGCCGGCGCGACAGCAACAACGGGCTCGGCGTGGTCGGCACGCTCGCGATGGTGATCCTCGCCCCGATCGCGGCCATGATCGTACAGATGGCGATCAGCCGCACGCGCGAATACGCCGCCGACGAACTCGGCGCCCGCACCACCGGGCGGCCCGACGCGCTTGCGTCGGCGCTGGCGCAGATTTCCACCGCCGCGCAGGCGATCGAGAACCCCACCGCGGAGCGCACGCCGGCGACCGCGCATCTCTTCATCGTCAATCCGCTGACCGGCCACGGGATGGACAACCTGTTCTCGACCCATCCGTCGACCGAGAATCGCACCGCCGCGCTGGAGCGATTGGCGGCGGAGATCGGTTCAGGCGGGTACAGCCCGCAGCCGGCCGCCCCCGCATATCCCCGGCGTCCGGCAGGTCCTTGGGGCAATCCAGGCGGCCGCGCTGAGAATCGCAGCCCCTGGGGTTGATGCCCTCGAGCGCTCGCTGCGTCCCGCCGTTTCATGGCAAATGACGGGCATGGCCCGTACCGATTTCGCCACTGAGCCTCCCCGCCTCGCCACGCGGCGGATCGCGGTCGACATCCTCGACGGCGTGCTGCGCCGCCACCGCCCGCTCGACGAACAGCTTGACGATCGGGCGGCGCGCCCTGATTTCGCAGCGCTTGCGCATCGCGACCGCGCGCTGATCCGCGCTTTGGTGACGGTGGTGTTGCGCCGGCTCGGTACGTTGCGCCATCTCCTCGGCCACTGGCTCAAGCTTCCCGCCGACGCGCCGCGGATCGAAACCGTTTTGCTCGTCGGCGCCGCGCAAATCCTGTGGCTCGAAGTCGCCGACCACGCCGCCGTCGACCTCGCGGTACGCCTGGTGCAGGCCGACCGACGCGCGGCGCGCTATGCCGGCCTGGTCAACGCGGTGCTGCGGCGCGTCGCGCGCGAGGGCGCGCAATTCCTCGCCGCCGTCGACACGATCGCGCTCGATACGCCGGAGTGGCTGATGGCGCGCTGGGTGAAGACCTACGGCGCGGAGACCGCGCGCGCGATCGCCCTCGCCAACGGGGAGGAACCCGCGCTCGATCTAACGGTGAAGGACGATCCCGAGCATTGGGCTAGGGCGCTCGGCGGACGCGTGCTGCCGACCGGCTCGGTGCGCGTGATCGCGCACGGACCGATATCGCAGCTCCCGGGCTATGCCGAGGGCGCGTGGTGGGTGCAGGACGCCGCCGCGGCGCTGCCGGCGAAGCTCTTCGGCGACGTGCGCGGCCGCACCGTCGCGGATCTGTGCGCGGCGCCGGGCGGCAAGACCGCCCAGCTCGCGGCCGCAGACGCCCGCGTCATCGCCGTCGACCGCGCGCCGGGGAGGCTCGAACGCCTGCGGCAGAACCTCGCCCGCCTCCATCTCACGGCAGAAACGATCGCCGTCGACGTCACGCAATGGCGGGCAGGGCCGTTCGACGCCGTCCTCCTCGATGCCCCCTGCTCGTCGACGGGGACCATCCGCCGCCATCCCGACATCCCCTGGCTCAAGCGCGCGGCCGACATCGCTGCGCTCGCAGCCCTGCAACGGCGACTCGTGGCCGCGGCGAGCGAGCTGACAAAGCCGGGCGGCACCCTGGTCTATTGCACCTGCTCGCTCGAGCCGGAGGAGGGGGTCGACGTCATCCGCGATCTCCTGGATCACAACCCGAGCCTGCGCCGCCAGCCGATCTCGGCGGGTGAAGTCCACGGTCGCTCCGAGTGGCTGACGGCGGACGGCGACCTGCAGACCCTGCCATGTCACCTGCCGGACCCTGATTCGCGCATGGGGGGCCTCGACAGCTTCTACGCCGCCCGTCTACAAAGGATTTGAAGGGGTTATGCCGATTGGCCGCCGCCGCGGCCTTCGCTATGTTCCGCCCCGCGGGACTGCGAACGCCCGCGCGGGAGGGAGCCAACGCCTCGATGGCGCGCGTTTCGGTCGCGGAAGGCACTCGATTGTCCGTGTTCCTGGCGCGTGGCCTCCTTGGCAGGCTCACCAGCCGCGTCACGACGCATCCCATCGTCAACTGGCCATTTTCCTTCGGCAAGGCGGACCGCATCGTCATCGCGCCGCAGGACTTGCGGACCAGCGATGCAACCCGCGCCAGCGAAATCTATGCCGGCCGCTTCGCCTTCGCAGGCAAGGTCGTCAGCTGCGATTCCCGCTCTCCCTTCGAGATGACCCCGCCGTCCGAGGACTGGGCGGCCGCGCTCTTCGGCTTCGGCTGGCTGCGCCACCTGCGCGCGGCCGACTCCGGCATCACCCGCGCCAATGCCCGCGCGCTGGTCGACGAGTGGATCACGCTCAACAGCTCCCATGACCCCATTGCCTGGCGTCCCGACGTGGTCGCGCGCCGGGTCGTGTCGTGGCTCAGCCAGGCGCCGTTGGTGCTCGACGATGCCGACGCGCGGTTCTATCGCCGCTTCCTGCGCAGCCTGACGCGGCAGGTCCGCCATCTGCGCCACACGGTTTGGCAGGCGCGCGACGGGGTGCCGCGCCTGCAGGCCGCGATCGCGCTGAACTATGCGGCGCTCTGCATGGCGCGCCAGCACCGCCATATCCGCGCCGCGACCAAGCGGCTTTCGGACGAGCTCACGCGCCAGATCCTGCCCGACGGCGGCCATATCAGCCGCAATCCCGGCGCCCTCGTCGAATTGCTCGTCGACCTCTTGCCGCTGCGGACCGCGTTCACCGCCCGCAACATCCTACCGCCGCCGGCGCTGCTCAACGCCATCGACCGCATGATGCCGATGCTGCGCTTCTTCCGGCACGGCGACGGCAATTTCGCGCTCTTCAACGGCATGGGCCCGACGCCGACCGACCTGCTCACCACCATTCTCGCCTACGACGACGCGCGCGGCACGCCGCTCGCCAACGCGCCCCATTCCGGCTATCAGCGCCTAGAAAGCGCCGGCACGCTCGTCTTGATGGATGCCGGGCGTCCGCCGCCGATGGCGGCGAGCCAGGAAGCCCATGCCGGCTGCCTGTCGTTCGAACTCTCGGCCAAGCAGAACCGCATCGTCGTCAATTGCGGATTGCCGGTGGCGAGCCGCGAAGGCTGGCGGCAAGTCGCACGCACGACAGCCGCGCACTCCACCGTCACGCTCAACGATACGTCGTCATGCCGCTTCATCGAAGCAGGTCCCATCAGGCGCATGCTGTACGGCACGCCCATGATCGCCGGCCCGCGCGAGGTCGCGGTCGCCCGCGAGGAGCAGGGGGACGGCATCGTGCTGCGCGCATCGCACGACGGTTACGCCCACATCTTCAACGTCATCCACGAGCGCGTGCTCGTGCTCTCCGCCGACGGACGCAGGCTCGACGGCGAAGACCTGTTCACGCCGGCGCGCGGCGCGGTGGTGCCGGCGGACCGCGATCAGTTCGCGGTGCGCTTTCACCTGCATCCGTCGGTCAAGGCCAATCGGCTGTCCGACGGGCACAGCGCCATGCTGGCGATGCCGAACAAGGAGGTGTGGACGTTTAGCGCCTACGAGGACCGCGTCGACATCGAGGAGAGCGTCTATCTCGCCGGCCCCGACGGACCGCGCCGCACGGTGCAGCTCGTCATCTATGGCCGCGCCCGCAACGTGATGCGGGTGCAGTGGACCTTTGCCCCGCACGCCGTGCAAGGCCCCGGCACCGCCGGCGCCCGCCGCGGTCGCGACGACGAACCGCAGCTGCCATTGTGATGCTTGTTCCGCTTCGCTTTGAATGCCGCTCTCGCTGTGATACCCGCTAGTCCATCATGACCGACCGCCTCCGCCGCGTCTCTCGCGCTCTCATTTCCGTTTCCGACAAGTCGGGCGTCGTCGAGTTTGCGCGTGCGCTGGCGGGGGAGGCAATCGAGCTCGTCTCGACCGGAGGCACTCGCAAAGCGCTGGCGGACGCGGGCCTTCCCGTCCTCGATGTGTCCGAGCTGACCGGCTTCCCCGAAATGATGGACGGCCGGGTGAAGACGCTGCATCCCAAGATCCATGGCGGCCTGCTCGCGATGCGCGACAACGCGGATCACGCCGCCACGATGCGCTCGCACGACATCCGCCCGATCGATCTCCTCGTCGTGAGCCTCTATCCGTTCGAGGCAACCGTCGCCAAGGGCGCCGATTTCGAAACCTGCATCGAGAACATCGACATCGGCGGCCCGGCCATGATCCGCGCCGCGGCCAAGAATCACGCCGACGTGGCGGTCGTGGTCGATCCCAGCGACTATGCGGTCGTGCTGGCAGAGCTCAGGCAACACGGCGGCGCGACCACGCTCGCGCTGCGCCGCAAGCTCGCCGCCAAGGCCTATGCCCGCACCGGCGTCTATGACGCCGCGATCTCCAACTGGTTCGCGGATCAGCTCTCGGATCCCGCGCCCGCCTTCCGCGCGATCGGCGGTCGCCTCGTCGAACCGTTGCGCTACGGCGAGAACCCGCATCAATCGGCGGCGTTCTATCGCACGAGCGATCTGCGGCCCGGCGTCGCCACCGCCCGCCAGGTGCAGGGCAAAAAGCTCTCCTACAACAACATCAACGACACCGACGCGGCCTACGAATGCGTCGCCGAGTTCGACCCTCGGCGCACGGCGGCCTGCGTCATCGTCAAGCACGCCAATCCGTGCGGCGCCGCCGAGGGCGCGAGCCTCGTCGACGCCTATCGCAAGGCGCTAGCCTGCGATCCGGTGTCGGCCTTCGGCGGGATCGTGGCGGTGAACCGCACGCTCGATGCCGACGCCGCGCGCGCCATCACCGACATCTTCACCGAGGTGATCATCGCGCCCGACGCGAGCGAGGAAGCAATCGCCATTGTCGGCGCCAAGAAAAACCTTCGCTTGCTCGTTGCCGGCGGCCTGCCCGATCCGCGCGCAGGAGGCATGATCGTGAAATCGGTCGCCGGCGGCTTGCTCGTGCAATCCCGCGATAACGCCGTGGTCGACGACATGACGCTCAAGGTCGTAACCAAGCGCCCGCCCACCAACGCCGAGCTCACCGATCTCGCCTTTGCCTTCCGCATCGCCAAGCACGTGAAGTCGAACACCATCGTCTATGCCAAGGACCGCGCCACGGTCGGCATCGGCGCCGGCCAGATGAGCCGGATCGATTCCGCCCGCATCGCCGCGCGCAAGGCCGAGGACGCGGCCAAGGCGGCGGGGTTGCAAGCGCCGCTCACCAAAGGTTCGGTGGTCGCGTCAGACGCCTTCTTTCCCTTCGCCGACGGCCTTCTGGCCGCGGTCGAGGCAGGCGCGACCGCCGTGATCCAGCCCGGCGGTTCCGTGCGCGACGACGAGGTGATCAAGGCGGCCGACGATCACGGCGTCGCCATGGTGTTCACCGGAACACGACACTTCAGGCATTGAACGCGTGTTCCGGCGGAACACACTCTCTCAATTCCTCACCAAGTCCCCCAACAGGCTCGCCGCCACCGAGAGCTTGGATAGCGTCAGCCCGGAATTGGCGATCTCGTTGACCGCCATGCGGATGCGGTCGACCTCGGCCTTGCGCGGCGCGACCCAGGCTTCCACCGCCTGCGGCCCGGCGACGCCGTTACCCGCCATGGCGGCGGTGAGCCGCCGCTCGGCGTCGCCGATCGAATCGAGCGCGCGGTCGAGCGCAAGGCGATCGAAATAATCGGAAATGACGATGCCGCGCGCGGCGCTGGCGATGTGATCGAGACGAAAGAACGCCGCGGCCGCGAAATAGATGGCCGCGACCTCGGCGATATCCTGCCCGGTGCGCTCGGCGACCATGGCGATGTCGGGCGCGGCGACGAGCGCCGGCAGCGCGGCGAGACGGCGCGCAAGCTCGTGCGGCACGCCTTGCTTGCGCAGATCGGCCTCGCGCCCTTTGCGCGCGGCGGCGGCCGCCTCCGGCAGCGCGACGTCGAGCGCGGCCTCGACCGCCGCGACGCCCGCGCGATAGTGCGCGACGATCGCGGCCAGCCCCTGCGCCAGGTCGACGTTGCGCAGGAACCAAACCAAACGGTCGAGCAAGAGGTCCTCGACCGCCTGATAGAGCTCGAGCTGCAGCTTGCCGGAAATCTTGGTGTCGAGCGCGTCAATCTCGGAGTTGAGCGCGGTCATGCCGTAGCTGTCGCGCACGGCGGCGAAGGCGGCGGCAATGCGCGCCGGCGGCGCGCCGGTCTGATCGCCGA
>Ga0070699_100005231_pt1 | contig 11397 bp, 9 predicted proteins | sample KBSK1503metaG_FD_65473 | JGI IMG/M metagenome (GOLD analysis project Ga0070699, IMG submission 65473) | Corn, switchgrass and miscanthus rhizosphere microbial communities from Kellogg Biological Station, Michigan, USA - KBS K1-50-3 metaG | ecosystem: Host-associated > Plants > Roots >...
GAGCGCGAGTACGTTGGCGATTTCAATGAACCAAAGGAGCGGCACCGCAGCGACGCTTGTCCGGAGCTGTTCCCGCAACTGAGCTGTGGCTTCAGTCAATTCGTCCTTGAAACACCAGGCAAGCGCGACCGAGGCATCGACAACGATGTCGCTCACCGTCTGCCTTCTTCGATCAGCTGCTTCACAGGAATACCAAGAGTGTGCCCCTCCGCAAATTCCTTCAGCTTATCGATGGCTTCGCTACGACGGTCGGGACCGGATCGCCGGATCGGGACCAGCCGAGCAATCGGTTTGCCGTGTTTGGTTATGGTGATCTGCTCGCCGCGCTGGACGCGCTCCAGCAGAGCGGGCAGATGAGTTTTAGCCTCGTAGGCGCCGATTTCGTCAGGCATCAGGTTCTATTCAGACTAGCCTACGACTAGTCTAATCCTCCCAACGCGGAAGCTCAAGTTGAATGTCAAACCGGGAGAGGGGACCGGCCGGATCAGAATCCCGGGACCCGACCCGGCCGGCGTCCCGTCGGCGGTCAGCGTGTCGCCTCGAGACTTTTGCCAGCTTAATTAAAACTGGTCACCGGGAGATTAATCCGCCCCCACCCCAAGGGTAGGTCGTGATCCGAGCCGCCCGGGGGTCAATCGGCGAACGGGTCGCGCACCAGCACGGTGTCGTCGCGCTCGGGGCTGGTCGACAGCATCGCCACCGGGGCGCCGATCAACTCTTCAAGGCGGCGGATGTACTTGATCGCGGTGGCCGGCAGATCGGCCCAGGAGCGTGCGCCGCGGGTGCTTTCGCGCCAGCCCTCGGCGGTCTCGTAGACCGGCTCGAGCTCGGCCTGCGCGGCAGTGCCGGCCGGCAGGTAATCGTAGCGTTTGCGGCCAAGGCGATAGGCGGCGCAGATCTTGATCTCGTCGAAGCCGTCGAGCACGTCGAGCTTGGTCAGAGCGATGCCGTCGATACCGCCGATCCGGACCGCCTGGCGCACCGCCACCGCGTCGAACCAGCCACAGCGCCGCGGCCGTCCCGTCACCGTGCCGAACTCCCGGCCGCGCTCGCCGAGGGTCTGGCCGATGTCATCGTGGAGCTCGGTCGGGAACGGGCCGGCGCCCACCCGGGTGGTGTAGGCCTTGGTGATGCCGAGCACGAAGCCGACCGCGGAAGGCCCGATCCCCGATCCGGCCGCGGCCTGGCCGGCGAGCGTGTTCGACGAGGTGACATAAGGATAAGTGCCGTGATCGACATCCAGCATCGCCGCCTGGGCACCCTCGAACAGGATGCGCCGGCCGCGGCGCCGCGCCTCGCCGAGCAGCCGCCAGCACTGGTCGGCGTAGGGCAGGATCTTCGGCGCCACCGCGTGCAACGCGCCGAGCAGTTCGGCGCGGTCGATTTCGGCCTCGTCGAGGCCGCGCAGCAAGGCGTTGTGATGCAGCAGGAGGTCATCGACCCGCTCTTCGAGCGCACGACGATCGGCGAGATCGCAGACGCGCACGGCGCGGCGGCCAACCTTGTCCTCGTAAGCGGGACCAATGCCGCGCCCGGTCGTGCCGATCTTCTTGTCGCCGCGATGCGCCTCACGGGCGCGGTCGAGCCGGCCGTGCGACGGCAGGATCAGCGCAGCATTGTCGGCGAGCTTCAGATTCTGCGGTGAGATGTCGAGCCCCTTCTCCCGCATCGTCGCGATCTCATCGAGCAGCGCCCAGGGATCGACAACGACGCCGTTGCCGATGATCGACAATTTGCCCGGGCGCACGACGCCAGAGGGCAGCAGGCTCAGCTTGTATTCGACATTGCCGATGACGAGGGTATGTCCGGCATTGTGGCCGCCCTGGAAGCGCACGACGACATCGGCGCGCTCAGACAGCCAGTCGACGATCTTGCCTTTGCCCTCGTCGCCCCACTGGGCGCCGACCACCGCGACATTGCCCATGCTTGCTCCCCGCCCCTAGCGCTTCGAGGCGGGCGCAAGCGGCTTTGGCTCGCGATCCTCGATAATGTAGTCGCAGCCGAGGCGGTGCGCCTCTATACGGGGATCAGCTGCGGACGATGATAGCTCCGAGAGGGCCGCGACCGTGACCCAGCCGGCCTCGCGCAGGGCGCGGGCATGCTCGCGGTCGGCGCTGAGCGGCACCAACACGCGCCGCCGCCGCGGGACCTCCGGCAAAGTGCGCAGGATCGTGTCGGTGTAGAGAGTGAAGCCGGTCGCCGGTTCCGGCATCGCCGGGTCGCCGGCCTGATAGCGGCCGCCGCGGCCGAGTTCGCCTAACGGGCCGCGCTCCGGATCGGTCCGCGCAAAGAACGTGAAGCTGATGCCGCTGTGATATTCGAAGCCGCGGTTCTCAACCGGATCGACGGTGACTTTGAGATCGGGTACCGCCGCGGCGAGCCCGTCGAGCACCGCCCCGAGCCGGTCGCGCTCCTGCCGCGCCCGCGCCGGCAAACCGAGCCGGTCGAGCGCCGCCCGGGTCGCGGCCGCGATACCGGCCGAGGCGATCAGCTCGGCCAGCAGCAATCCTGCCTCGCCTGCCAAACCGGCAACCGCCGCCGCATCCTTGTGGTCGAGGGCGGCGCGCAGGGCACCCTCGCGTGCGCCGCCGAGGCCGTACGCCTCGACGATCGCCGGGACCAAGGTCGGCAAGGTCAGATCGACCGACAGATGCGGCACACCGACCGCCTGCAGCGCCTCACCGGCGACCGCAATCGCCTCGACATCGGCGGTCGGCCCCTCGGCGCCGATCAGCTCAGCGCCAGCCTGGCCGATCTGACGCTCGGGGCGCATCTCCGAGCCTTTGACCCGCAGCACCTGGCCGGCATAGCTGAGCCGCAACGGCCGCGGCATGTGCGACATGCGTGTAGCGGCGATGCGAGCGACCTGCGGCGTCATGTCGGCGCGCACCCCGACCATGCGGTGCGAGATCGGATCCATCAGACGGAAGGTATCGCTCGCCGTCGCGGTGCCGGCGCCGGACAGCAATGTCTCCTCGAACTCGACGAGCGGCGGCTTGACCCGCTGATAGCCGTGCGAGGCCAGGACGCCCATCAGGCGCGCCGTCACCTCGGCCTCGATCTCCGCATTGGGCGGCAGGAGGTCGTAAAGCCCGGCGGGGAGCAGAGCCGGGTGCGGCGCGTCATTCATGGCGGATCATCACGCGACGAGGTCCAAAAGGGTTTCGGGCATTGTGTATCACGCTCGCTTTAAGAACAGGCGAAAAGCGCTGCCCGGACGGAAAAAGCATCGCACGCACCGCTATACGCGGCATGTGCGCCCGGCCGATGGTCTCACCATCTATTTGCCGCGTATGCGACGGCTGGTGAAAATGTTGCGACGTGCGCCTCGCTTTAACCGAAATGAAGGGGTACCTATACTTCAGGGTTAATTCTATCAATATCTATTGCACTTTGCGGTGGAAAGTAGCAAAGTAAGCACTGCATCGTCATCTTCCCCCCTCGACGGTGCAAAGAACGCTTCCGTCCTCCTCGACGGGGCTCGAAACCCCGGCCACCCCCCGGCCGGGGTTTCGCATTTCTGGGAGGATAGCGCCCCCTCCGCTCAGAAGCGCATCGCCTTTGCCTGGATCACATGGGGCAGGCGGCGCACCGTTTCTATGAGCTCTGCAGTCAACAGCTGATCGACCTCGACAAGGGCGATCGCGTCCTCGCCCGGCGCGGTGCGGCCAAGATGAAAGGTCGCGATATTGACCCCGGCGGCGCCGAGCGCGTTGCCGAGCGCGCCGATAAAGCCCGGTTTGTCCTTGTTGCGAACAAACAGCATGTGACGGCCGAGCTCGGCCTCGAGCGAAATGCCTTCAATATTCACGAGGCGGGGCTTGTTACCGGCAAAGACGGTGCCGGCGACGCTGCGCTCGCGCCGCTCGGTCGTGACAGTCACCCGCATCAAGGTCTGGTAGTCGCCGGCCTCAGCGCGCCGAGTCTCGCTGACCCGGATGTCGCGCTGCCGGCAGATCGACGGCGCGTTGACCATGTTGACCGATGCGAGCTGTGGCGCCAACAGCCCGGTCAACGCGATCGCGGTCAGAGGCTTGGTATTCAGCTCGGCGATGGCACCGTCGTATTCGATCGCGATGGCACGAATGCCGGTCTCGGTCAGTTGCCCGGCGAAACTGCCGATCTGCTCGGCGAGCACCATGTAAGGCTTGAGCCGCGCCGCTTCCTCGGCCGTGAGCGACGGCATGTTGACCGCGTTCGAGACCGCGCCGGTCAGCAGGAAATCGGCGATCTGCTCGGCGATCTCGACCGCGACATTCTCCTGCGCCTCGGCGGTGGCGGCGCCGAGATGCGGGGTTGCGATGAAGTTCGGATGACCGAACAGCGGATTGTCGCGCGCCGGTTCCTCGACAAAGACATCGAAGGCCGCCCCGGCGACCTGGCCGCTATCGAGAGCGGCGGCGACATCCGCCTCGGCGATGAGGCCGCCCCGCGCGCAATTGATCAGGCGCACGCCATGCTTCATGCGCGCGATCGCGGCCGCGTCGATGATATTCGTCGTCGCCTCGGTCAAGGGCGTGTGCAAGGTGATGAAATCGGCGCGGGACAACAGCTCCTCGAATGCGACCCGCTCGACGCCGAGATCGACCGCGCGCTCCGGCGACAGGAACGGGTCGAAGACGATCACCTTCATGCGCAGCCCGTGCGCCCGGTCGGCAACAATCGCTCCGATATTGCCGCAGCCGATAATGCCGAGGACCTTGCCGCTGAGCTCGACTCCCATGAACCGCGACTTTTCCCATTTGCCGGCCTGGGTCGAGCGGTCGGCCATCGGGATCTGACGCGCCAACGCGAACATCATCGCAATCGTGTGCTCGGCGGCAGTGATCGAATTGCCGTAGGGCGTATTCATGACGACGATGCCGCGCTCCGTGGCGGCGGCAACGTCGATATTGTCGACGCCGATGCCGGCACGCCCGATCACTTTCAACTCCGGCGCAGCCGCCAGCAATTCGGCGGTCACCTTCGTTGCCGAGCGCACCGCGAGCCCGTCACAGCCGGCGATGCGCTGCTGCAGTTCGGCCCCGCCGAGCCCGATCACGACATCGGCCGCGATGCCACGCGCCGCGAAGATCTCGACCGCACGCGGGCTCAGCTCATCGGCGATCAGTACTTTCGGCATACAATACCGTCCAAATTCACCACCAAGACGCGTAGACATTCAAATTCCGGACCGCCGGCCCATGCCTTGGTCCATTGCCCGGCATGCCGGCGGGGACGCCGGCGTTGCATTACTCTGCGTGCCTTCGTGTGAACACCACAGATGAGATTTGGGCCTAGGCGGCTTTGGCTGCCGCGCTCTGCTCTTCCCATGCCCAGTCGAGCCAGGGCAACAGCGCCTCGACATCACTGTGCTCGACGGTCGCGCCGGTCCAGATGCGGATGCCCGGCGGCGAGGCGCGGTGGCTGGCGAGATCGTAGCCGGCACCCTCGGCTTCGAGCCGGGCGGTCATCGTCCGCACCGTGCTGAACCGCGCATCCTCGGACAGTCCAAGAAACCAGGGATCGACGATCTCGAGCTGCGGCGAGGTGCAGGAGCGGGTCGCCGGGTCTTTGGCCAGAAAACGCAGCCAGGGCGTACGCTCCTCCCAGGCGGCGACTGCCGCGAGATTGCCTTCGGCACGGGCGACGAGGCCGTCGAGGCCGCCGACCGACTCGGCCCAACGAAGCGAGTCCAGCGCGTCCTCGACGCACAGCATCGATGGCGTATTGATCGTCTCGCCGCGAAAGATCCCCTCGATCAGTTTGCCGTTCGAGGTCAGCCGGAAAAGCTTGGGCAGCGGCCAGGGCGGCGTATAGCTCTCCAGCCGCTCGACCGCGCGCGGCGAGAGCGCCAGCATGCCGTGCGCCGCCTCACCGCCCAGCGCCTTCTGCCATGACCAGGTGACGACATCGAGCTTGTCCCAGGGCAGGCGCATCGCGAAGGCGGCCGATGTCGCATCGCAAATTGTCAGGCCGCGCCGGTCGGAAGCGATCCAGTCGCCGTTCGGGACCCGCACTCCCGAGGTCGTGCCGTTCCAGACGAACACCGTGTCGCGGTCGGGATCGACCGCGGCGAGGTCGGGGAGTTCGCCATAGGGCGCCTGCAGCAGCCGGAGATCGGCCGGCTTGAGCTGGCGCGCCACATCCTGGACCCAGCCCTCGCCGAAATTCTCCCAGGCCAAAAGATCGACGCCGCACGCTCCGAGCAGCGACCACAGCGCCAGCTCAACCGCGCCGGTATCCGAGCCGGCGACGATCCCGAGCCGATAATCGGCCGGCATCTTCAACACCGCGCGGGAGCGCTCGATGACCTCCGCGAGCCGCGCCAAACCCGCCTTCGAGCGATGCGAGCGGCCGAGCAGCGCGCCTGACAGGGCCGCGGGCGACCAGCCCGGCCGTTTGGCGCACGGCCCCGATGAAAAGCAAGGGTTTGCCGGCCGCCGGGTCGGCTTGATCATCCCATCCCTTCCCTCACAGCGATGGCCTTACGCGGCCACGATTTCGGAGGGCGGACCCTAGGCGCTGCGCCTGCAAGGGTCAATGCGGCGGCATAACGGCCCAACGCGCCGCAAACTGCGACGCGTTGGGAAAGTCTCGGGTTGTAACGGACTGAAACGCTTAGAAGATCGGCAGGCCGACCCCGTAGGGCTGCCACGCCTTGCGAACCTGCTCCTCGACGACGAGGCCGGAGGAGGTCATCGGCGAGTGAACTGTGCCGGTGCTGGCTTTCGGATCGCCGATCGAGCCGACCAGATGGTCGATTGTCGCCTTTTCGCGCCGATGCCAAATTTTCAGGAGACGCCGGGACGAGCGCAGGTCTTTCATCGATTCCTCCCGGGGGGTTGGAGCGACCTTACGTCGCACTTTTGTAACGCTTGGCCACAAATAGTCAATAATTAACCGCTCGGCAACCATCCAATTTCGCGAGAAACGCCGTCTCCCGCGCAACTCGTTTTGCCCGTATGCTACCCGATCGCTTCGGCCGTATGGTTAACGGACCAGCAAAGAGGGAGGCGCAGCAATGCAGTACGGCCTGTTCACAATGCCTTCTCATCCGCCGGAGCGCCCATTATTCGAGGGTCACCGTTGGGATCTTCAAACCTTGCGCTGGGCCGACGAGCTGGGCTTTGTCGAGGCCTGGATCGGCGAGCACCATACCGCGCCTTGGGAGCCGCATCCGGCCCCCGACCTTCTGATCGCCCAGGCCCTGACCGAAACCAGCAGGATCCGCCTCGCCCCGGGCGGCTTTCTGTTGCCGTATCACCATCCGGCCGAACTCGCCAACCGGGTCGCGATGCTCGACCACCTCGCCCAGGGAAGGCTCAATTTCGGGGTCGCGGCGAGCGGATTGCCGAGCGACTGGGCGATGTTCAATGTCGACGGCAATGCGGGCCAGCACCGCGAGATGACGCGCGAGGCGCTCGATATCATCCTCAAACTGTGGAGCGCCGAGGAACCGTTCGATTATCCGGGGAAATACTGGCATGTGACCCGCACCGATCTGATGCTGGAAACCCTGCGGCCGCATCTCCGGCCGTTCCAGAAACCGCACCCGCCGATCGGCGTCGCGGGGGTCAGCAAGGGCTCCGACACGCTCAAGCTCGCCGGCGAGCACGGCTTCCTGCCGATGAGCCTCAATCTCAACCCGGGTTATGTCGCCAGTCACTGGGACTCGGTCGAGGAAGGGGCACGGCGCAGCGGCCGCACTCCCCGCCGGGCTGACTGGCGCCTGGTGCGCGAGATCTTTGTTGCGGACACCGACGAGGAGGCTTGGCGGCTGTCGGTAGGGGCGCAGATGGGGCGTATGATGCGGGAATATTTCTTGCCCCTACTGACCAATGTAGGGGTCATCCAGTTCTTGAAGCATGACGAGGCGGTCGCCGACAGCGACGTCACCCCGGAGTACTGTGCCACCCACAATTGGCTGATCGGTTCGCCGGCGACGGTCGTCGAGAAGATCGAGCGCATGTACGCCGAGGTCGGCGGATTCGGCAGCCTGCTCCTGTTCTGCTTCGACTACAGCGACAATCCGCAAGCCTGGCACAACTCGATGCGGCTCCTCGCCGAGGAGGTGATGCCGCGGGTCGCGCACCTCACGCCGGGTCGCGCGTAATCGTCGGAAGTGTCCTACGTGCCCTTACTGCTGCGCCGCTAAGCGCACGCCTCCAGGGCCGATCAGTCCGGGGTTCGGCGTCTTGAAGCGCCAGAACGTGCCGCTGTTTGCCGCCATCACAAAGATGTCTCGGTTGTCCGGGCCGCCAAATGCGAAGTTGGTGGTCGCCAGATCGCCGCTCGGCGCCGGTATCGGCACAAAGCCGATGATGATGCCGCGCGGGTCGACCTGCAGGACGCCGCCGAGCCCGGCCACGGCGATCCACAGATTGCCTTTGACGTCATAATGCAGGCCGTCCGGGCAGCCGCTGCCGGGCAGGTAGGTAGCGGCCCTGACGGTCTGGAACGTCAGGTGGAGCGGGTCCGGCTTTGCCCCGGGGTTTCCCAATGTCGGTCCGGTGGCAAAGATAGCGTAGACCATGCGACTTGCCGTGCAGTCGCCGATCGCCAACCGGCTGTTGTCGGGAGAAACGGCGATCCCGTTGGGGAAATGCAGATCGTCGATCACCCGCCGCAAAATGCCGTCCTTTGAATACTGATACACCGCGCCCGAGCGGTCGTTCGTGCTGGGCCCGACGCCGGTTCCCCACGGATCGGTGAAGAACAGGTTGCCCTCGGCGTCAAAATCCAGGTCGTTGGGACCTTTGAACAGCTGGTTGCGCCAAGTGTAGACCAGCGTACTCAGCTCCCTGGTTTTCGGATCGTAGGTCAGGATGCCGCGATGCCGGGTGGTCAGATACAGCTTACCATCCTTCCAGCGGGTGCCCTGCGGTTCGCAGGTCTGGCCGTAGTCTTCCGGCGGGTTGCAGTTGACCACCGGGACCAGTTTGCCGTCGGGCTGCAGATACGAAATCCATCCGCTGCCGATCCCGACAAACCATAGATTGCCCTGGTCGTCGAAAGCACCGCCTTCGAGAAACTTGCCCTGTGGCGTGCCGCTGACATCGGCGACCTTCTCGACCGGACCGACGCCCTGCGGCAGGGGCGGCAATCCCCAGGGCTGCACAGGGCCGGCGTTCGACGGCGGAGCCGGCGCTTGGGCCTGTGCTCGCGCCTTGCCGTTGCCGGACGCGATGAAGAGGCCGATCAACAGACTGCTGAGAGCCAACAAAAGGAGAAGCCGTGCGCGCATCTATTCCCCCCGTCATCTCTTTATGTCAGGCGGGCACTTCGCCATCGGTAGGCTATTGCACGGCGGTCTGGGACGTCACGAAGTTTCCGATCCGCATGTCCGAGATCGGGCGCGCTCCCGCTCAGTTGGGCTAGCCGAACCGCGGTGCGGTGCCCATATGTCGAGCCCGCTCCTGCCACAGGAACGTTTGTCGCGTTCTGACACGGCAGCGGCGTGGAAGAGGCCGCCGCAGCCGCAATCCTGGTCTGCGGCGGACTATCAACGGCGAGGATGACGGTTGACCGAACTCCGGGTATAAGGCCCAACGGCCCCGGGACGAAGCGCCGGGCCGGGCGATGGAACGCGTCCGCCGTTCGGCAGGAGAAGCGTATTGCAGCCCACTGACATCCGTGACCCTGACTATTTCCACAAAGTCGTCGATTGCCAGTGGGCCTGTCCGGCACATACGCCCGTGCCGGAATACATCCGGCTGATTGCCGAGCAGCGCTATGGCGAGGCCTGGGCGATCAACTGGGAGTCGAACGTCTTTCCTGGGATTCTCGGCCGAACTTGCGACCGGCCGTGCGAACCGGCCTGCCGCCGCGGCCGGGTCGAAGCGGAGCCGGTGGCGATCTGCCGCTTGAAGCGGGTCGCCGCCGACAACAAGGGCGACATCAGCCGGTATCTGCCGGCCGTGCCGCAGCAGAAGAACGGCAAGCGCATCGCGCTGATCGGCGCCGGCCCGGCCTCGCTGACCGTCGCGCGCGATCTCGTGCCGCTCGGCTATCGTTGCGTCATGTTCGACGGCGACTCGAAGGGCGGCGGCATGATGCGGACCCAGATCCCGCGTTTTCGCCTGCCGGAGGTGGTCACCGACGAAGAGGTCGACCGGATCGTCGAGTTGGGGGTCGAGACGCGCTACGGCCAATTCATCGGCAGCATGAAGGCGATGCTGGCCGGAGGCTGGGACGCCATCTTCGTCGGCTCGGGCGCGCCGCGCGGCCGCGAGCTCGAGATCCCGGGCCGCCAGGAAGCGGCCGCCAACATCCATATCGGCATCGACTGGCTGTCGAGCGTCTCGTTCGGCCATATCGACAAGATCGGCCGCCGCGTCATCGTGCTCGGCGGCGGCAACACGGCGATGGATTGCTGCCGTTCCTCGCGCCGCCTCGGCGGCGAGGAAGTCACGGTCGTGGTGCGCAGCGGCTTCGAGGAGATGAAGGCCTCGGCCTGGGAAAAAGAGGACGCGATGCATGAGGGCATCCCGATCCTCAACTTCCTCGTGCCGGTCGAATTCACTCACGAAGGCGGCAAGCTGACCGGCGTTTTGTTCGAGAAGGTCAAGGCCGAGTACGACGAGAAGGGCCGGCGCAATCTGGTGCCGACCGGCGAGCCCCATACCCACATCCCGTGCGACGACGTGCTGGTCGCGATCGGCCAGGAGAACGCCTTCCCGTGGATCGAGCGCGACGTCGGCATCGAGTTCGACCGCTGGGACATGCCGAAGGTCGATCCGAAGACGATGCAATCGACCTTGCCGAACGTGTTCTTCGGCGGCGATGCCGCGTTCGGGCCGAAGAACATCATTTGGGCCGTCGCGCATGGCCACGACGCGGCGATCTCGATCGACAAATTGTGCCAGGGCGAGGATGTCGCCGACCGGCCGCCCCCCGGGGTCACGCTGGTCAGTCAGAAGATGGGCATCCACGAGTGGAGCTACGACAACGACATCTCGAACGATCTGCGCTACAAGGTGCCGCTGCGCGACATCGCAGTTGCGCTCAAGGACATCAGGACCGAGGTCGAGCTCGGCTATGACGACAAGCTCGCCTATCTCGAAGCCGAGCGCTGCCTCAACTGCGATATCCAGACCGTCTTTACCGGCAAGCTGTGCATCGAATGCGATGCCTGTGTCGATATCTGCCCGATGGATTGCATTACCTTCACCGACAATGGCGACGAGGAAGAATTGCGGGGGCGCCTCAGCGCCCCGGCCGCCGACCTCACTCAGGATCTCTATATCGGCAATTCCTTGAAAACCGGGCGGATCATGGTCAAGGACGAGGATGTCTGCCTGCATTGCGGCCTATGCGCCGAACGCTGTCCGACCGGCGCGTGGGACATGCAAAAATTTCTTCTCGAGATGACACAGGCTGGGCCCGCATGCCGAAGCCGCTAGAAGCCGTCAACGA
>Ga0070699_100005232_pt1 | contig 11396 bp, 8 predicted proteins | sample KBSK1503metaG_FD_65473 | JGI IMG/M metagenome (GOLD analysis project Ga0070699, IMG submission 65473) | Corn, switchgrass and miscanthus rhizosphere microbial communities from Kellogg Biological Station, Michigan, USA - KBS K1-50-3 metaG | ecosystem: Host-associated > Plants > Roots >...
GAGGTCGAGGCGGTATCGGTCAGCAGGCCGTCGAACGCGACAGGCAGCCCCAGGGCCCGGCGCAGCCAGTCGACGACGACCTGCTCCAGCTCCGTCCCGCTCGGCGATGTCCGCCAGAGCATCGGATTCTGGCCGAGGGCCGCGACGAGCATCTCGCCGAGCATCCCGGGCCCCGAGGCGGTCGACGCGAAGTAAGCGAAGAATCCGGGATGCTGCCAGGCCGTCGCGTTCGGCTCGATGAGCGACCGATAGTCGGCCAGGATCGCGTCGAGGTCGTCAGGTGCCTCCGGTGGCGCCGCCGGGAGCCGACCGACGACCGATCCCGGCTTGATCGCGGGTAGCACCGGGAAGGCCTCGACGTTGGCGAGGTAGTCGGCCATGACGTCGACGACCCGGTGGGCGGCGTCCCGGAAGTCCTCCGGCGACATGTCGCCGAGACCCGTCAGCTGCTGGTCGACGAGGTCTGTGGCCTCCGCGTCGCGCCGATCGATCGCCCTCATGGGGCCGAAGCGTATCCCCTCCGAACAGAGCGAGGCCCCGCGACTCGGAGGGACGGTCGCGGGGCCTCGGTTCCCCGGTGCAAACAGCGTCGAGAGCGGCGTTCAGGAGCCGCACCGGTCGATACGAACGGCGACCTCGATCGGATGTCGCGTCCGTCCTTCGCTACGCTCGGCTCATGGCGCGATCCACGATGCGGGCGTTCGTCATCACCGGCCCGCAACAGGCACAGGTCCGCGAGGTCGAGATGCCGCTGGCCGGCCCTGGCGAGGCCGTGATCGACGTCGAGCGCGTCGGCCTGTGCGGCACTGACGTGGAGTTCTTCACCGGCGAGATGGCGTACCTCGGGAGTGGAGAGGCGAGCTACCCGATGCGGATCGGCCACGAGTGGGCCGGCGCGGTCGTCGAGGTCGGCGAGGGTATCGAGCCGGCGTGGGTGGGCCGGCGGGTCACCGGCGACACGATGCTCGGCTGCGGCCACTGCCCGCGCTGCCGGTCCGGCCGCCAGTACCTGTGCGCGGATCGGCACGAGGTCGGCATCCGGCACGGTTGGCCAGGTGCGCTGGCCGACCGCCTTCGAGTGCCGGCACGGTCGCTCCGTGCGCTGCCGGCCAGGGTGGACGCCACCCTGGGCGCGCTCGTCGAGCCGGGCGCCAACGCCTGGCGCGCCGTTGAGGCGGCCCGGCTCGAGCCCGGCGAACGGCTGCTCGTCATCGGTGCAGGGACGATCGGGCTGCTGAGCGGGCTGATCGCCGCGGCGGCCGGGATCGAGGTCCACGTCCTCGGGCGGAGCCCGGCGTCCCTGTCGTTCGCTCGATCCCTCGGCTTCGATCGGACATGGTCGGCCGATGCGCCACCGGCGGGGACGTTCGACGCCGTCATCGACGCGTCGACCGACGCGGGCTCGCCGGCGCGTGGCCTCGAGCTCGTCGAGCCCGGCCGCCGGATCGTGTTCATCGGACTGTCCGGACAGCCAAGCACGATCGACACCCGTGGCCTCGTCCTCGGCGACGTCACCGCCGTCGGGATCCTCAGCGGGTCGCCGGGCCTCGACGGCGCGATCGATCTCTTCGCCACCGGGCGCGTCGACCCGCGGCCGCTCGTCGCAACGGTCGTGGGCCTCGATGACGTCGCCGGCGTGCTGGCGGGACGGCGTGACGTGGCCTGGGGCCCTGGTCCCAAGATCCAGGTCGACCCGCGAAGCTGATCGTCGACGCCGGGCATGAGCCGGGGCCGCAACGGCGTCGCGCCGCCCCGGCCTAGAGTCCCAACCCGCCCAGGAACTCCCGGTTCGCTCGCTGGCCGGCGACGACCGACGCCGGCGTGTCGGACGGCCGCAGGAACTGGTCCTGCTCCACGACGAGCCAACCTTCGTAACGGTCTCGCTGCAGTTGGCCGACGACCGCCGCGATGTCCGCGTCGCCCTCGCCGAGCGGACAGAAGACCCCGCGGGCGAGTCCCTCCTCCAGGCCAAGCCCGTCCTGACGCATGGCGTCGAGCACGCTTGCCCGGCAGTCCTTCACGTGGACGTGTCGGATCAGGCTCCGATAGTCGCGAGCGGCCCGCGCCGGGTCGGCCCCGCCGAACCGGAAGTGGCCCGTGTCGAGGCACAACCCGATGATGGACGGGTCGATGGCGCCAAGCACCCGGTCGATCTCGTCGGCCGTCTCGATGTACGTCCCGGCGTGGGGATGGAGCACGGGCTCGAACCCTTCCGCTCGGCAGAGCTCCGCCGCCCGGTGGAGGTTGTCGACGAGGCTCCGGAACCGGTCGGGCCCGAGCCAGGTCTCGGGGTGCTCGGCGATCCTGCCGGCCAATGCCCGGCGATCGGGCTCGTCGAAGTGGTCGGACAGGACGGCGAACGGCCGGGAGCCGGCGGGGGTCGCCTCGGCGATCATCCGGAGGGTCTGACGGAGCCAGGCTCGATCGTCCTCGGCCTTCTCGGTCCGACTGAAGTGCTGGGGCAGGAACGCCCCGACCAGCTCGAGCCCGCGCGAGGCCAGCCGACCGTGGACGACCGGCCCGTCCCCGAGGTAGCCGGGCGACCCCAGCTCCGTCCCCTCGTAGCCGATGTCGACCATCCAGTCGAGCATGTCGTCCGGAGCGGGCATCCAGGCGTCGTCCTGGAGGACCTCGTCGACGCCGAAGGAGACCGGGGCGCTGGCGATCCGCATCTGCATCGGGACCTCGCGTGCCGCCCGTCAGGGCCGGATGACGATCTTCACGGCCTCGCCCGACCGAAGGCGGGCGATCCCGTCCAGCGTGTCCTCCAGGCCGATCGTCGCAGTGATCATCGGCCGGAGATCCAGCTGGCCGCTCTCGATCAGGCGGATCGCGGCCGGGAACGTGAAGTTCGAGATGTACGAGCCGAAGATCGACAGGCCCTTCTCGACGATCTCGACCTGGTGGACGGCCGGACGGGCGTTCGCGTTCATCCCGAACACCACCACGCGCGCCCCCATCCCGGCCGCCTCGATGGCCGACGGCAGGACGCTCCCGACGGCGTCCACGACCACGTCGGCGCCGGACGGCAGGAGGGTCGCGCGGCGTGCGGCCCAGTCATCCGGCGTGAGGACCTCGTCGGCCCCGAGCGCGCGGGCCACGGGGGCTCGATGCTCGCTCGGCTCGACCGCGATGATCCGGGACGCGCCGGCCGCGTGGAACGCCGCGATGAACAGGCAGCCGATGGCTCCGGCGCCGAAGACCAGCGCGGTCTCCCCTGGTCGGAGCGCCGCCCGGTTCGTCCCGTTCACGACGCAAGACAGCGGCTCGACGAGCGCCGCGAGCTCGGGCGCGACGTCGGAGCGGATCGGGTAGATGCTCGACGCCGGCGCGGTCACGAGCTCCGCGAGGGCGCCGTCGCGGTGGACCCCCAGCGCCACGATGTTCGTGCAGTTGGCCGGCCGCCCGGCTCGACACGAGTCGCACGCCCCGCACTTCGGGTCCGGGTCGCAGACGACGCGCTGCCCGACCGCGACCCCAGCCACATCCGCCCCGACCGCGCGGACGATGCCCACGAACTCGTGACCGATCACGACAGGCGGCGTCGACGGATGGCCCGGCGGGACGTTGATGATCTGGACGTCCGATCCGCAGATCCCGCAGGCCTCGACGCCGATCAGGACTTCGTCGGGCGCGGGCGTCGGGTCCGGAACCTCGCGGACGACCAGCCGGCCGTCGCCCTCGAACACGGCTGCGCGCATCAGGGCCGTCCCCAACGCGTCGCGGGCGACCGACGCCGCCCGCCACACTGGCGGACGTCGCTCACGCGAGCCGCTCCCGGACGAGACCGGCGAGCCGTTCCATGGTCTCGTCGTCGAGCGGCGATGGCTGGTCGATGATGGCCTCCTCGGCGCCGGCAGCCCGCCACGCCCGGAATTGACGAGCGACCGATTCCTCGGTGTCCGCGAGCGGCGAGCTCTCGGCCCAGGCCCTGGCCCGCTCGGGCCCCCCGCCGTACCGGCCCAGGGTCGCCGCCAGGCCATCGACCGCCGCCTCGCGCGAATCCCGGATGAACACCGGCGGGATGCCGACCGTTCGCCGGATCGATCCCGGATCGCGCCCGAGCTCCGCGCACCAACGATCGAGCACGGCGCTCTTGTGCCGGTAGAGGTCCGGCGGGCCCTCGCCGTTCCACATATCCGCGTCGCGAGCGACGATGCGGAGCGTTCGTCGCTCGCCGCTCCCGCCGATGAGCAGGGGCAGGCGCGGCCGGAGCGGCGGCGGGTCGTTGCGCATGTCCCGCGCGCGGACCCAGCGCCCGTCCAGCGTCGCGGACTGCCCGTCGAGCAGACAACGGGCGATGTGGCTCGCCTCGTCGAGCCGGTCGAGCCGTTCGCCGACGGTCAACACGGGATACCCGAAGGCCTCGGTCTCGGGCTCGTGCCAGCCGGCTCCGATGCCCAGGATCGCCCGGCCGCCGCTGGCATGGTCGAGGGCCGTCGCCATCTTCACGGTCAGCCCGATGTTCCGGTAGCCGACGGCGGAGACCAACGTGCCGAGCGGGACGCGTCCCGTTCGGGCTGCCCAGGCGGCGAGGACCATCCAGCCCTCGAAGACCGGCCCGGGCTCGCCCACCACGGGGCCGTCGGCATTTCCGAGGACCGGCATCAAGTGGTCGTTCGCGAACAGGCTGGCGAATCCCATCCGCTCGATCCGCTCGCCGGCCGCCATCAGGTCGTCCCAGGCGATCCCCATGCTCCAGACCTGGAAGCCGATCCGGAGCGGATCGGAGGGCGCGGCCGGGGGTCCGAGGAGGCTCCCGGGGCTCACGCCCGCGCCCGTCGCCGGAGCCGGCGGCCGCCCGACAGGAGAACGGAGCCCAGGGCGAACGCCAGGAGCGTCGCGCACAGGATGACCGTGGCGATCGCGTTGACCTCGGGCGTCACGCCGAACTTGATCTGCGTGTAGATGTAGAGCGGCAGCGTCTGCTGCGGCCCGATCGTGAAGAACGTGATCACGAACTCGTCGATCGAGAGGGTCACGCAGAGCAGTGCGCCGGCGAGGATCGCGGGGGCGATCAGCGGCAGGACGATGTAGCGAAGCGTCCGCCATGGGCTGGCTCCGAGGTCGGCCGCCGCCCATTCGAGGCGGCGGTCGAAGCCCTGCAGGCGAGCGGCGACGATCAGGACGACGAACGGGGTCGTGAAGACCAGGTGTCCCGCGACGACCGTGGACAGCCCCAGCTGGAGGTGGAGTGCCTGGCGGAAGAAGATCAGGAGCCCGATCCCGATCAGGACGCCCGGGATCATGATCGGCATCGTGAACAGGAGCCGCAGGGTCCCCGGCGCCCGGACGCCGCCCCGGACGAGCGGGAACGCGACCATCGTCCCGATGATCGTGGCCAGGATCGTCACGACGACCGCGATCTCCGCGGACGTGAACAGGGCCTTCTGGATCGACGAGTCCGCCGCGAGGACCTGATACCAGTGCAGGGTGAGCCCGGTGATCGGGAAGCCGGGCGTCGCCGCTTCCTCGAACGAGAACAGGATCAGGAACGCGACCGGCAGGTAGAGGAAAGCCAGCACGATCCCCGTCAGGACGATCAGGGACCAGCGGATCTGCCGGGCGAACCGGCTGACCGGCATCGTCTCGAGCGGGCTGACTCCCCTAGCCACTGGTGACGACGTCCTCGACCCGGAGCGACTTCCGGAAGACGATCATGACCACGGTCACGAAGGCCGCAATGATGATCGCGAGAGCGCCGCCCTCGGCGAACTGGGCCTGGCGGAGATAGTTCACGACGAGGTTGGCGATCAGGCTGCTCTGGGCGCCACCGACCAGGGTCGGGGTCAGGAACTCGCCCAGGATCGGGATGAACACGAAGATGCAGGCGGTGATGATCCCCGCTCGAATCTGCGGCAGCAGGATGTGCCGGAAGGCCTGATCGGGCCGGGCGCCGAGGTCCTGCGCGGCGTTGAGTTGCGTGAAGTCGAACTTCTCGAGGGCCGCGTAGAGCGCGAGGACCGCGAACGGGAAGTAGATGTAGGTCAGGACGACGAACACACCCGGATCGTCGTAGTTGAACAGCGTCGAGGGCTGGTTGATCAACCCGATTCCCATCAGGAACTGGTTGAGGGCGCCGTGCTCGCCCAGGATTGCCTGCCAGGCGTAGACCCGGACGAGGTAGCTGGTCCAGAACGGGACGATCACCGCCAGCAGGATCGCCCGCTGCACCCAGCGGTTCGTGTAACGCACGAGGAAATAGGCGAACGGAATCCCGATCAAAAGGGTCGCCAGCGTGACCAGCGAGCCCATCACCAGGGTCTTGAGGAACGTCCGGAGGTACGTTCCCTCGAGGAAGAACCGGGCGTAGTTATCGAGGTTCCAGTCCGGCACGAGCCGGAAGTCGTTGTTCGTCCGCCAGAAGCTGAAGACGAACATGATCGCCATCGGGACGAGGAAGAGGAACAGGAGCACGGCCAGGCCCGGCAGGGCGGGTAAGGCCCTGCCGAGTCGTCTGACGAGCGAGTTGGGGACACCCGCGAGCGGGGCCGAAGCGGCCCCGTCGAGGGTCTCAGCCGTCATGCCGTTGCGATCGCGGCGACCGCCTCAGGCTAGGCGCCGAAGACGTCGTTGAACGCGGCGATCACCTTCTGCGTCGAGGTGCCGGGGCCCTTGAGCGTCATCGTCAGGACGGTCTCCGGCTTGTTGAAGAGCAGGTGGTCGGCCAGCTCCTGCTGGCCCTGGTTGATCAGGAGCTTGTAGGCCGCCTCACTGAACAGGGGCCGCCGGTTGAGCATGAAGTTGGCCGCCACGTATTCCGCCTGCTCGTGGACTTCGAGGAACGGCATGAGCAGGTTCTCGTTGGCGCCGCCGTGGACTTGCATCTCGGCGTCCATCCAGCCGATGGAGCCTTCCTTGGGGGTGAACGTGGTCAGCTTCGGGCCGCCCTGGTCCATGACGGACGTGTCGGCGCCGAGGTTGATCGTCGCGATCCAGGCCTCGCCGTTCTTCAGCGCAGCGACGGTGTCGGTGGCCTGCGGCGCGAGGCGCAGGATGTTCGGCTTGAGCTGGATCAGCAGAGCCTTCGCCTTGGCGATCTCGTCGTCCGTCATGTTGTACGGATCCTTGACGCCGGCGGCCTTGCCCATGTAGGCCATGATCTCGACCGGCTGATCCTCGACGACGACCCGCTTCTTGTACTTCGGATCCAACAGGAGCTGCCACGAGTCCGCGCCTGACGTCACGTGGGCAGGGTCATAGGTGATCTGGATCGGCGCCCAGCCGTTCGGGTAGCCGAGGTAGCCGGCCGGGCTGGTCCAGATCTCGAAGCTTCGGGCGATCGAGAACAGCTGGCTCGACACCTTCAGCGAGTTGATGTCGAACGGATCGATCAGCTGGCTTTGGTAGTAGTGGGGCACCCACAACGCGTCACCGGAGACCAGGTCGACCTGGCCGCCGACCTGCTGGATCTTCGTGTACGCGTCGATGTTGTCGCTGAAGCTCGTGATGTTGGCCTTGATCCCGATATCGGCGGCGATCTTGTCCATCTCCGCCTGGTACCAGTGGTCGCCCCAGGTCAGCCAGTTGAACGTGCCGGTCGGGCCGGGTGTCGCGGCGGCAGAGGCGGCAGGGCCGGCGCTCGCCGCCGTGGTCGGCGCAGCCTGGGACGCCGCTGGGGCCGAGCTCGAGCCACTGGCGCCGCAGGCCGCCAGGAACGCGCCGATGCCGGCGCTGGCGCCGAGGGCTCCGGCCAGCCTCAGGAACTCACGCCGGTGCATCTGCCTGGTCAGTTCATCCATGCCGTGCTCCTCGCCTCGGTCGGACTACTCCCGGATCAGTGCCGCATTCTCCGCGTGCCACCATACGCAGACCTCCTCACCAAGCTCCCGTTGTGCGTCAGTGGTCGAATCCCGTGTCCCATGTGGTCGGACCACCACCATGTCGCCGACGGCCGTGGCGACCGTGATCCTCGTGTGGTTGCCGAGGAAGGCGACGTTCACGATCCGGCCCGGGATGCCTCGGACCGGCGCGCTCGTCTCGGCGCCTCCCAGCTTGAGGAACTCCGGTCGGACCATCAGCGTGGCCGGCCCGGGTGCCGCGCCCTCCGGGGCGTCGACGCTCAAGCCGTCGGCGAGCTCGAGTGACGTCCCGCCGTCGCTCCGCCGCACGGTCCCGACCAGGAAATTTGCGTCGCCGACGAAGTTGGCAACGAACCGGTTCGCCGGCCGGTCGTAGACCTCGCGCGGGGTGCCCTGCTGGAGGACGTGGCCGCCCGACATGATCGCGATCCGTGTCGCCATCGACAGGGCCTCTTCCTGGTCGTGGGTCACGAAGACGAACGTCGTCCCGACCTGGCGGTGGATCCGGGACAGCTCCGTCTGCATCTGCTTGCGCAGCTTCAGGTCCAGCGCGCCGAGCGGCTCGTCGAGGAGGAGCACGGCCGGCCGCTTCGAGAGCGCGCGGGCGAGGGCCACCCGCTGCTGCTGGCCGCCTGACAGGGCCGAGGGCAATCGACCGGTGAGGCCACTGAGCCCGACGAGCTCGAGATACTCGCCCGCCCGGCGCTTGACCTCGTCGCCCGGCAGTCCCTGCATCTTCAGCCCGAATGCGACGTTCTCCGCAACGGTCATGTGCGGGAACAACGCGTAGTTCTGGAAGACCGTGTTGACGTTGCGCCGGTGCGGCGGCAGCTCGTTGACCATCCGCCCCTCGATCAGGAGATCGCCGGACGTCAGCGGCAGGAACCCGCCGATGAGGTTGAGGGTCGTCGTCTTGCCGCAACCGGACGGACCGAGCAGGCAGAAGAACTCGCCGGCCGTGATCTGCATCGAGACGTCGTCCAACGCGAGCGCATCGCCGTAGCGTTTCGTCGCGTGGCGAAGCTCGATCGCCGGGACCCGCGGTCCGTCGGTTGCGAGAGTCACGCTTCGCAGGGCAAGACGTGACGGACGACTGCCATCGGAGGCCCTCTTGTGCAACCGTTTGTACGATGCTAGCGTCAGCAACTGTGACCCGTCAATACGCAGAATGGGCGCCGCGGCGGCGACGGGCCGGCTGACGAGCCCCTCCGAGTTGACGCCTCCGTCGAGTCCCGCCGCGACCACCGTCGCGATCGACGCCGTCCGGAACTGCAGTGCAGCGGATGCCGGGCATCGGCTTCATGCCGGCTACGGCAGGGCGCTCGCGCGCCTCCCGACGGGCCGCCAGGTGTTCCGCGGCCTGCCCTTCGACCTGGGTCCGAGGACGGCTGGACCGCGCTTCCTGATCGTCGATCGGCCGCTCGAGATCCCGCTGGGGGGCGACCGCCCGGCCAGCCACGTCGTCGTCGCCCACCTGTGCGACACCTGGCGGGACGACGCCGGCGAGCGACCCACCGGGCTGCCGGTCGGCCACGTCGTCCCGATCGGCGAGCCGCTCGCGCGGTACGAGGTCGAGGGGGCGGACGGCCGGCGCTGGGGGCGGACGATCCGTCGCCGGTTCGAGGTCAACGACGGGCTCCTCGGCTGGGGTTCGGTCGCGTTCGCCGCGGTCAGCCACCTCGACAGTGCCGTCGTCGACTGGCGTGGCCCCCACCGGCGTCAGGGGCCGGGTCGCTACGCCCCGGCCGGCCAGTCGGGTTCGCTGACGATCATGCCCGGCACGTACGGAGCGAACCAGGTCGGGATCAGCGACTACGTGCCGAGCCCGACGGACGACGCGCTCCTGTGGCTCCACTCGATTCCTCTCGGACCCGGGGCCACGCCGACGACCCTCTGCCTCGAGCCGCTGTCCAACGGCCGGCCCGGCAGCCTGGTCGTCCTGGCGGCCGTGACGCTGTTCGACGGCCTGGTCGATCCTCTCCGACAGAGCCCGAGGTTCCAGGTCCGGATCCCGGAGAACGTTGCCGACGACATCGAGGTCGACCTCGGGACGATCATCCGGTCGACGCCGGCAGAGCCGGTCGAGGCCGCTGACGCCAGCAATCTCGCCGCGATCATCGGCTGGGGGACGCCAAGACCGGGATCCGCGGACAGCCGGGCCGGTGGCGACCGGATCGTGGACCTGGCGCTGGCCCCCGACGCCATCGTCCGGCTCGGCGAGGGCGGCGTCCGGGGCAGCGACCTCCTCGGCGCACCGGGCACGGTCCGCACGTCGGTCGGAACGTCCATCGAGGTCCTGCCGCCCGCCTCGATCTCCGTCGAGGTCAGGCTCGTCGACCCGTCGACGGGCGACCCGATCCCCGGGCGCGTCCGCTTCCTCGCCGGCGACGGCCGGTACCTGCCGCCCGACGGGCACCGTCACGAGGTCAACCCGGGCTTCTTCGAGGACCCGGGCGGGGACCTCCTCCTCGGCGGATCCGCGTACGCCTACGTCCCCGGCTCGTTCTCGATCGCCCTGCCCCGCGGCCGCGTCGTGGTTGAGGCGGTCAGCGGCTTCGAGCGACGCCCGGCCCGGCTGGCGATCGACGTTGAACCCGCGACGCGCGAACTCCGGATTCCGCTCGAGCGAGTGGTCGAGCCGCCGCCCGGCTGGGTCACCGCCGACAGCCACGTCCACTTCCTCTCGCCGTCGACCGCCCTCCTCCAGGCCGCCGCCGAGGACCTCGACGTCGTGAACCTCCTCGCGGCGCAATGGGGCGACCTCTACACGAACGTGACGGACCTGCCGTGGGGATCGACGGCCGGGCCGGGCGGCCGCCGCGTCATCGTGGGGACCGAGAACCGCCAGAACGTCCTCGGCCATCTCGCGCTGCTCGGGGCTCGTCGACCCGTCGGCCCGCTGGCCAGCGGTGGACCTCCCGAAGGCCGGATGGCCGGGGCGCTGACCGTCCTCCTCGCCGACTGGGCCGACCGTTGCCACGAGGCGGGCGGGCTCGTCGTGGCCGCCCACTTTCCCCTCCCCTACGCCGAGATCGCGGCGGACATCGTCGCCGGCAAGATCGACGCGGTGGAGGCGCAGGCCCTGTCGCCCGGGCTCGACGACCCGGCGATCACCGAGTGGTACCGCTACCTGAACCTGGGCTACCGGCTGCCGATCGTGGCCGGCACGGACAAGATGTCGGCCGAGGTGCCGGTCGGAGCCGTCCGAACCTACACCCGTCTGGAGAGCGACGACGAGCCGACGTTCGACCGCTGGGCCGCCGCCGTCCGGAGCGGTCGGACCGTCGTCTCGTCGGGGCCGTTCATCGAGCTCGCGGTGGAGGGCCGCGAGCCCGGCGACGTCATCCGCCTCGGCTCGCCGGCCCGCCTCCAGGTCCGTGCCCAGGCCATGGCGGCTCAGCCATTCATCACGGACCTCGAGGTGATCGTGAACGGCCGGGTCGCGGCTGCGACGTCCGACCGGATCGGCGTTACCGACCTGTCCCTCGACACCCCGCTCGAGGTCGCCGACGGTGCCTGGATCGCGGCTCGCTCGCGGAGCCGTGCCGTCATCGAGTCAGCGTTCACCACCGCGATGGCTGCCCACACCTCGCC
>Ga0070699_100005233_pt1 | contig 11396 bp, 8 predicted proteins | sample KBSK1503metaG_FD_65473 | JGI IMG/M metagenome (GOLD analysis project Ga0070699, IMG submission 65473) | Corn, switchgrass and miscanthus rhizosphere microbial communities from Kellogg Biological Station, Michigan, USA - KBS K1-50-3 metaG | ecosystem: Host-associated > Plants > Roots >...
CGCCTGCGCGACAAGTTCGGCGAGTCGAGCGTCACGCTGGCGACGGGATTGAAAGGCGGCTTCCGCGAACGCACGCACGAGAACCCGGCAGGGCTGCCGGGAAAGGGGAGGATACGGGGTTAGTTCGTGAGCGCGGGCGCACGCCTTCACGAAGGTATGATCTTCCAATGGTCCCGTCCTTTTTAAGCATTCTCGTGCTGGCCGCCGGCTATTGGCTGTGGCACCTTGCCGCGCGCTCTCCGGACCGGCGTTGTGGATGGCACGGGGTGTGGCGGGTGGCTTGTCTGATCGGCACAGTGCGCATTTGTGCGCTCTGGCTCGGGGCGGCTGCATTTCGCAATCCCGGTTGGCTACAGGGTTTTGGGTACTTCCTCCAAATGCCCTCGGTGGGAGTCTACACGCCAGATCCTTCGCGGCCTGAAGGCCGCTCAGGATGAGCCAAGAAAGGGTGCTCGCACCTACTGCGCGGTAGATAAGTTCATGGACACGTCGGCCTTGTCGGCTTCCTCAACTTTGAACATGGGACGCGGTGCCAGGTTCATGAAGCTGGCCACGAAGGTGTCCGGCATCTGTTGGATGCGGATGTTGAAGGTATTTACCGAATCGTTATAAAACTCGCGCCGGTCGGCGATTTGGCTCTCCAGCTCCGTGATGCGCCTCTGGAGTTGCATGAAATTGTTGTTGGCCTTCAGGTCGGGATAATTCTCGGCCACGGCAAAAAATCCGCGCAGGGCGGAGGTCATCGTCTGGTCGGCCTGCGCCTTTTGGTCCACGGTGACTGCTTGCTGGTACATGCTGCGCGCGTGCGTGACTTTCAGCAGCGTATCGCGTTCATAATCCATGTAGCCCTTGCAGACATCGAGCAACTTGGTCAGTTCGTCGTGGCGTTGTTTGAGCATGATATCAATGTTTGCCCAAGCCTTGTCGATATCGTTCTTGAGCGCGATCAGCCCGTTGAAGATCATAACCAGGTAGGCAGTCAAGCCGAATATCGCAAACAACAACGTCAACAGGACGATAGTATCCATTCGAGGTGCTTGCCTCCGATTGTTCTCATAGCCAGCCGAACCGTGCCGCCAGGAGGTAGGCGCACAGCAGAGTCAGCGCGGGCCCGCCCCAAATCATTAGCGTGGACTTCCAACCTAGGGCCTTGACCACTTCCCGCTGGCTCTGCCAGGAGATGAAAAATGCCGGATCGTGTGTGCCTTTCATTAGCACGGTCTTGGGGTTCATGTCGAACTCTTCCACTGAAGCCGTGGCGGTGGCGCTCAAACTGCCTGCCGGATTAACCGTCACCCCCGGATACTGTACACCTGCCGCGGCCCAAGCGGCTGGATTAGTGATGCCAGCTTTCATCATGGCGGCGGCAATCTTGCCCTGCTGCGTCATATCGGAGGAATTAGCCGGCTTGGTGTCGGGTGAAAGCCGGATGATCTCCTCCGGCGCCATATCACCCTTGAATGCGGTGAATAGTTCGCTGCTGGTGGAGGTCACTCGGGTGCTGAGGGAAACGCCGGCGATCGTACCTGGAATGTGGAATGCAACTGTGTGCTGGCCGCTCGTCAAGGAGCGCACCGGAGTTGGACTTACAGGCAGGCCCGGATTTTCCGCCAGAGTTCCCAGGATGAACAGAAAATTCTTGGGCTTGATGCAGTATTCGTCGACTCTGGTCTTCTTGTCGGGGGAGGCGCCGTGTCGCGCCAGGAAGCAGGCCACGTTTGCAGGCACGTCGAGGCTGCTGGAGAAAAACGAGCCTCTAAACTCATCGTGAAAGTCACGATGGATGTTCATTTCGGCGCCTTGCGGATCTACCAGCACGCGCCCGGTGTTGTCGTCCAAATAGAAGGGAACATGGAGGCTCTCGTCAGCGACCTTCTCCCACTCTTTGTTCTTGCCCGACTGCTTCAGTTGCCAAGCCATGGTGCGGTAGTAATAGCAGGACTCGCCGGTGATTGGTGCGTTCATGGTGTAAGGGCCGACGGCAAGACCGCTTACCTCCACCAGACCGATGGAAGCGCTGCGAATCTTGGAAGCGGGTGTGTCCATGATAAGTCGCTTGCGGGCGAGCATGCGGAAGCCACGGTAAAAGAGATACGCGCCGACACAGGCGCCGATGGCGGCCCAAATCCAGCCATTATCGCGGCTGGAAGAGAAAATGAATGCCAGCAGAATGGTCACGTTCTCGATCCCGACACCCCGCCCTTAGGACGGCGGACGGCGTCGGCCCGAGCGTAGCGGAGAGGGAAGTGAGGGCGCAGCAGAAAACGAGGATTTTGGCTTACGTTGGTAACTGCGACCGGGATGGCGTAGGCCCCACGCCCGCGGAGTGGGGCACGAGACCTAGGTTCCTCGCGGACTAAAGTCCGCTCGGATTGACAATTCAGGAAGTGGACATCATTTGCAACGCTGAAGCGCTGCTCCACCCAAAACCAGAACTTATTTCGTTGTCACCGCCCGTTCCTTCAGAATCTCTTCTACCGTGGCGATCGCCGTGTCCAACTCTTCGTCGCTGTTGTAGAAGTGCGGCGACATGCGCACACCTGCCTTGGGCCGATAGTCAACCAGAATCCCGCGTTTCAGCAGCTCGCGGCAGACTTCCTGCGAATCGGGCATGTCAATCGAGACCGTTCCGCCGCGTTTTTCCGGATCGCGAGGAGTATTCACCCGCCAGCCGTGCTTGTCGGCCAATTCAATCAGCCGGGCGGTTTGCCGCTTTGATTTCTCGCGGATTCTACGGATTCCAACCTCGGTAATGATCTTCAGGCCCGGGCGTGCCGCCTCGAGCGCTGGAATGTGCGGCGTGCCATTCATGAAGCGAAACGGCGGATCGGTGTAACGGATCGGGCCGACTTCGAAGGCGAATGGCTCCTGATGCGCCATCCAGCCCGTGAACTTCGGTTGCAGCTTCTTCCCCAAATCCGGACGCACGTACAAATAACCGACGCCCGGCCCGCCGCACAGCCATTTCAAAACCCCTCCACAGGCGAAATCGACGTTCAGAACCTGCATATCCACCGGCACTGTGCCCAGCGATTGAAAAGTATCGAGCACGACGTGCGCCCCTACTTTGTGCGCCTTCTCGATGATGGCCTTCGCATCGTTGATATAGGCGCTGCGAAAGATCACGTGCGAAACCGGCACCAGCAAGGTTTCCTTGTCGATCGCGTCGAGCAGCCGCTCGGTCGGCACCGTGATGCCGTCATCCGTCTCCACCAAATGGACGCGTGCTCCGTAGGGCCGCTGCGCCTCCCAGAAATACATCACCGAGGGAAAATTCAGATCGCTGTAGACGACTTTGTTGCGCTTGCCGGAGAAGTCGAAGCAGGAAGCAACCACGGCCTGGCAGGTGGTTACGTTCTGATGCGTCGAAACCGAGCCCTTGGGTGTGTTCATTAAAGCGCCAATTTCGTCACCGACTTCCGCCGCCAGCATCCACCATCTCTCCTCCCAGGCGCGCACGCCGCGGGTGGCCCAGGTATCGGCGTAGCCTTTCATGGCGTCGTACACGCCGCGGGGCATGGCACCCAGCGAATTGCTGATCAGGTAAGTCGTGTCTTCCAGGATGGGGAACTCGGAACGATAGCGGAGAAGCTCGTCGCTCATTGCGATATTGTACGTTTCTGATGCGCCTTCTTCAGCAGGAAATAGGCCGCAGTCAGCACTATCATGTACACGGCACCGCTGATCAGGGTCAGATGACCTGTCTCGAGAAAGGCCAGGATCACAAGCACGAAACCCAACGCCGAGCCCCACGCTCCCAGCGGGGAACGCATGGGCAAGGCGGCAAGCTGGTCGGGTGAGAGCCGCTGCCGAAACTTCACATGCGCCGCCAGCGAGACCAGCCACGATAGCAACAACCCAACCAGCGCCGCACTGAGAATTGAAACAAAGGCTTCCTTGGGCGCCCACTTCTCGAGCACCAATGCCACCACGATCCCATAGGACGATGCGAGCAGAGCCAGCTTGGGCGATCCGGCCGCATTGAGCCGGCCCAGCACCGCAGGCGCCCAACCCGTACGCGCCAAGGAGAACAGCATGCGTGAAGATACATACAGGGCGGCGTTTGCTCCGGAAAGCGCCGCCGTGAGCACCACGAAAGTCATGATGTGCGGCGCCGCGGGAATCCCGGCATGGCGGAACACGGTCACGAACGGACTCTCGGTAACGCCGGCCCGGTTCCATGGCATCACTCCAACTAGAACGATGATCGCCCCCAGGTACACGACAGTGAGTATGGCAAAGGTCAGAAGGATGGCACGAGGGATCTCCCGCACTGAGCGCGTCTCGCCCGTAGTGATGGCCACAAACTCGATACCAGCGAAGGTGTACAGGGCGAACCCCATCGCGAGCAACGGCGCCAGCGGTCCCTTGGGCAAAAATCCGCCTTGTGCGGTGTACTGTGGCGCCACATGGCCATTCAGCAGCAATCCCGCGCCGATTATGATGAAGACTGCGATGGTCACCACTTTAATCATGGCGAACCAGTACTCGAACCGCCCGTAGTTCCCCACACTGCGGAGGTTCACTAGCAAAAGCACAATGGAAAAGCCCACCACCCAAACTAATGCGGGCACGGCCGGAAACCAATACGCCATGTAGGTCGCGGAAGCCACCAGTTCCGCTCCGATGGAAACGGCGATCGCCGCCCAGTACCCGGCGCGCGCAATGAACCCCGCCCACTGGTTCAGATAGAGGTCGCCGTACACGCCGAACGAGCCCGCGGCGGGATGCGTGCTGGCCAGTTCTCCGAAAGCCATGGTTACGGTCAAGTTGATGAATGCGGCCAGCAAGAAACTCAGGATCACTCCCGGTCCCGCAATCTCGAGGGCGGCAGCCGAGCCCAGCAGTAACCCGGTACCGATCGAGCCGCCCACGGCGACCATGGCCATCTGGCCGGCGCTGAGCTGGTGTTGAAGTCCTTGTTCCTGTTTAGTTTCGTCCGCCACAGGCATCCGGCACGTATATCAGAAACTTCTTTGCCGCCAAAGACTTAATCTAAGTGTGACCTTGGTAATCGCGGCTGGCCGTTCCTTCATTGCCGCCCTGGTAACGTGCCCCTAGAATTTTAGTGGGGTACTCCGCGCATACCCTGCTCTCATGCCTGACACGACCAAGCGAGTGGATCGAGCCGAGATCGCCAAACGGGTGGAGCGTGCGGAAAAGCTTCTTCAGAAAGGCAAAACCTCCGATGCCCTGGAGGAGTACTTACAGATCCTCTCCGATGATGGGGAAAATGAGGCGGTGCGCCAAATGGCCGCCGAGCTTTGCCTTTCCCTGCAGCGTACCTCCGAGGCGGTAAAGCTGCTGGGCGAACTGTTTGAACGGCAAACCGAAGCCGGCGACGCCACCCGCGCCAGTCTAACCTACAAGAAGCTGGCCCGTTATGCGAATCCGACCTGGAGTCAGAAGGTCCGCTTCGGCCAGATTCTGGAGAACTCCAACCGTAAAATGGCAGTCGAGGCTTACGAAAACGCCCTTGGGGATCTGGTTAAACAGGGGATCAAACCGGATTCGCTGACGGTGCTTAAGCGAATCGTTGCGCTCGAGTCTACGGAGCGGAACTTCCTGCGACTGGGTGAACTTTCTTCGGAAGTGGGAGACAACAAGGGGGCAGCGGCAGCGTTCCTGAAGCTGGCGGAGTTGACAGAAGCCTCCGGCGCCAATGCCAAGTGGTGCGAACGCGCGTATGCGGAGGATTCCACCGATCCTCAGATTGCTCTGGCTTATGGCAAGAGCCTGCTAGCGCAAGGTCAGGTCGGAGCTGCCATCTTCGTTCTCGAGCCCCATATCAAGGCGGGCGCTCCTTCACCGGAACTGCGAGAAAACTATGGGAAAGCACTCCTGGCCGCCAATCGCCTGACGGAAGCCACTCCGTTGGTGTGGCAACTGTTTGAGCAGCATCCGTCTCGACTTAACGAGATCACGAAGCTGATCGGGCTTCTAGTCGACGCGCAGCAGGATGCCGAGGCGGTCGCCCTGGCGCGCAAGCTGGAGCAATTGCAGCGCGGGAGAGGCGAACGCCGCGCCTTCCTGGCGATGATGCAGGAACTGGTTGCAAGCCACCGCGCTTCGCCCGATGTCCTGGAGTTCATGAGCGAGCTGTTCAACGCCTCCAATCGGGAAGGCGATTACTCCCAGACCCTGCTCAAGCTCTTCGATCTCCACTGCAGCATGGGCAATTACGCCAAGGCCGCTGAGTGCCTGGATCGTGCTGCCGATGTCGATGCGTACGAGCCCGGCCACCAGAAGCGCATGGAAATCCTGCGTGGCAAAATCGACGAGAACCGGTACAAGGTTATCGCCTCGCGCTTTACCAGCATGGGCGCGACAAAGCCGGAGTCGGCCAAGAGTGAAGAACCCACACTCGGCGCCGCCGCCCTGCAGGATCTGATGTTGCAGGCGGAGATCCTGGTGCAGTATGGGATGCGCTCCAAGGCCATCGAGCGCCTGCAGCGCATCCAGGAGCTTTTCCCGTGCGAAGAGGAGCGCAACCCGGATCTGCATCAGTTGTACTTGTCTGCTGGAATGAATCCCCGCTCCGAGTCTGCACCCGCGCGGACTGCGCCCACGGCGTCTGCGCCGGTGGCGAGTTCCTCGGCAAAAGCGCCTGCTTCCGCTCCGTCTGGCCCCACTCCAGCACCTGCTCCAGCACATCCGCCGGGCGAAGCCGCCGATGTCAACAGCTTTACGCGCGTTGCGGAAATCACCCGCAAGCTTTACCGCCAGAGCAATGCAGAGGCGGTAATGTCCACCACCGTCAACGAAATCGGAGCGCAGTGGAAAGTGAGCCGCTGCATCGTCGCCATGTGCAAGCCCGGTCTGCTGCCCACCGCCGTAAAGGAGTACTGCGAGGATGGCACCAAGAAGGGAGAGGCAAATGCCCTGGCCAAGGTGGTGGCCGCCGTGCAGGATCTGGCCGTCAAGCGTGGCACCCTGACGATCACCGAGGCTCCGGCCGAGGCCGAGCTGCAGGGAGTACGCGAAGCTCTGGCGGAATTGGGCATCACCTCCTTGCTAGCACTGCCCCTCAGCGATGGGCCGGATCACGTAGGCATACTTCTATTGGTCCAAAACACGCCGCGCGGCTGGCACTCCAGCGACATCATGGTGCTCAAGAGCATCAGCGATCAGATTGTCATCGCGCTCCACAATGCCGGCCTGCGCCGGCTGGTGAAGAGTCTTTCGGTCACGGACGAGAAGTCTGGGTTGCTGAAGCGCGCATCCTATGTCGATCTCTTAATGGCGGAAACGCATCGCGCCCTACAGCAGAGCACTCCCATCACCGTGGTACTGATGCGGTTCGGCAAGAGCTCGTCCATGGTGAAGGAGTTCGGGGAGAAAGCCGTCGAAGCCGCAATGCAGCAGATGGGCCAGCTTTTCGCGGCTAACATCCGGCAGAACGATCTCGCATTTCGTTACGAGATGACCACGGTCGCTCTTGTTCTCGGGGAAACCGCGGAGAAAGAAGCGCTCATGACCGTGGAAAAGTTGCGCAAGCTTCTCGCGGAAGTACGGCTGTCCGAGAGAGACGAACCCATCTCCTTCAGCGCCGGACTCGCCGAGGCAGTACTTCGGCAGCAGTTCGATCCGGTGGACATTGTCACAGAGGTCATCAACCGCGCCGAACTGGCGCTGGATATGGCCGTCGCCCAAGGAGTGGGCCAAGTCGTGAGCCTGGCCGCTTCGGTCGCTTCCGCCGCAGTAGCCTAATTCGGATTGTCAATTTCCAATTCGTCGCCCCTGCTTCCAAATTAGCAATTGAAAACTGGAAATTGAAAATGGCTAAAATACCTTTTTCGCTGTTAAACTGCCAAGTTCGGCGGGTCCATCCCAAACTAACCTGAACTCAGGAAGTCATCACAAGGGAAGCCAATGTTAAAACCGGGCGAGATCGCCATCGTCAGCGGGGCGCGCACGCCCTTTGGCCGCTACTGCGGCAAGCTGAAAGACTTCACGGCGCAGGAGCTGGGCGCTGTCGCCGGCAAGGCCGCCATTGAGCGCGCCGGACTCGACGCAAAGGAATTCGACCACGCAGTTTTCGGCAACGCGCAGCAGACCTCGGGCGATGCTCTCTATGGCGCGCGCCATGTTGCTTTGCGGGCAGGTCTGCCTATCGAGACGCCCGCCCTTACGGTTAATCGCCTGTGCGGAAGTGGGATGCAAGCCATCGTCAATGCGGCGCAGATGATTCAGCTCGGTGAAGCCAACCTGGTGCTTGCGGGAGGAATGGAAGCCATGTCGCAGGCGCCGTTCGTCATCCACGGGCGCGACGGCTTCACGCTGGCGCCGGGCGGCAAACTGGAAGATTCCCTGATGGTTGCTCTGCTCGATAGTTACTGTGGCCTTTATATGGCCAATACCGCCGAGCTCTACGGCGAGCAGCAGGGTATCACCCGCCAAATGCAGGACGAGTTCGCGCTGCGTTCTCAGCAAACGGCGGACGCTGCATATAAGGAAGGACGGCTCCAGCAAGAACTGACTCCCGTGCCGCTGAGAAACTCGAAGGGTGAGCCGACGGGCGAGATGTTCACCGAAGACGATCATCGCCGCCCGCAGACTACGATGGAAGGCCTCGCAAAGCTTAAGCCCGCATTCGGCAAGAACGGCACGGTCACGGCTGGCAACGCAAGCGGCATTGTCGATGGCGGCGCGGCTGTGGTTGTCATGTCGCTCGAGGCGGCGCAGAAACGAAATCTGAAGCCGCTGGGCCGGATCGTGGGTTGGGGGATTGCGGGAGTCGAGCCCAGAGTCATGGGCCGTGGCCCGGTCCCGGCGACGAAGATCGCGCTGCAGAAGTCTGGACTTACGCTCGACTACATTGATTTGGTTGAAGTAAACGAGGCCTTCGCGGCGCAGTATTTGTCGGTGGAGAAAGAGCTGGGCCTGAATCGCGAGAAAGTCAACGTGAGCGGCGGAGCGATTGCTTTGGGCCATCCGCTGGGCGCCACTGGAACGAGGTTGGTGATCACATTGCTCTACGAACTTCGTCGTCGGAAAAAGAAATATGGCTTGGCGACTGCGTGCATCGGCGGGGGACAAGGCATTGCGATGGTGGTGGAAAGCTTGAACTGAGAATTCAACCACGGAGGACGGAGACACAGAGGCTGCTGTAAAAGGATCGCCTCCAGATGGTGTCGGCGTAGATTGATTTGGGAAGGAGGCGGCTTCAGCTGTGCCGCAGCGAACCCCGGAACCTTGTCATTCCGAGCGTAGCGCGAGTCGCACCCGAGCGGCAAGAGTAAGTCGAGGGCTGGAGTTTTAACTAACCACAAAGGACACGAAGGCACACGAAGGACTTCGTGAAGCGGGACTAAAGAATTCCCTAGGTGATGCACTGCCCAGAGCACAGTCGAAGGGTGTCCTTTGTGGTCGAAAAAGGATCATATGGAAATCAAGAAAGTTGGCATTCTCGGCTGTGGGTTGATGGGGTCGGGTATTGCGCAGGTCGCGGCCACGGCGGGGTTCGACGTCACCGTGCTTGAAGTCGAGCAGAAATTCCTCGACAAGGGATTTGCTGGGATTGAAAAATCGCTGGCCAAGTTCGCCGAGAAGGGCACGATCAAAGAAACACCAGAGGCGATCCGCGGGCGACTGAGGGGTACGACGAAGAAAGAAGACCTGGCCGACTGCGACATTGTTATCGAAGCCATCATCGAGAATGTCGCGCAGAAGAAAGAAATGTATGCCGCGCTCGACGGAATCGTAAAGAGAGACGCCATCTTCGCCTCGAACACCTCGTCCATCTCGATTACCGAGCTGATGACAGCGACTAAGCGCCCGGAGCGCTTCATCGGGCTGCACTTTTTCAATCCTGTGCCGCTGATGAAACTGGTCGAAGTCGTGCGCACCATTGCTACCGCCAACGATGTCTACGGGACGGCGTACGAGTTCGCCAAAAAGCTGGGCAAAGTTCCGGTGCGCACCAGCGACAAGACCGGATTCATCGTGAACCGGCTGCTGGTGCCGTATCTGCTTGATGCGATTCGCGCCTACGAAGAGGGCGTGGGCTCCATCGAGGACATCGACAACGCCATGAAGCTGGGCTGCGGCTATCCCATGGGGCCGTTCACGCTGCTTGATTTCGTCGGCCTCGATACGACCTACTACATCACCCACGTGATGTACGACGAGTTCAAAGAGCGCCGCTTCGCCTCGCCTCCGCTGCTGAAGCGGCTGGTGATGGCAGGCTGGTACGGGCGCAAAACGGGCAAAGGGTTTTACGATTATTCAGACCCGAATAACCCGAAGGCGAATAAGCTATAGCCGCAGATTTCGCTGATGGGCGAGGGAGGTTAAGCAATCTGGGGCCGCGAAGGGGCAATATGAGGCACGAACCCGAAGTTCCCGTCATTTTTACTCCGGACAACGAACCTTACCTTGGTCGGGGACTGCTGACGGCGTTCGATCAACTCATCGTCTGCTGTCTCGAAAACAACCAAGAAATTGCTCATCGAACGCATGCAGTCGCGAATAAATCGTCCCTTCAAGAAGCAGCATGCATTCTGATCCCTCAGGGTGTAAGCCTTGCTCTGTCGATCAGGGAACTTGTCCGTCAAGGCTATTTATTGGGAGCCAAGGTTCTTATGCGGCCTCTGGTTGAACGCGCGGTCACCATAATGTACTTGCACCAGAATCCGTCCGATCTGGCCATCTGGGAACGCGGTTGGCTGTGGAACGAACGACCCGGGCTTACAAAAATGCTAAAGGCATTGGTGGCGCGGACCAGTTCTCCAGAAGTGGTGCGCCAAATGACAGCAGAATTGAACAGCTTAACCCATGGCGATCCTGCCAGCTCCTACCACAATCTGACCTTCAGTGATCGAGGCAATCCTGGCCACGCCGTTTCCAAGAATCTCTCCAGACCGGATATCTGCGATGCAATCTGCGCGGAAGCGATACCGTGGCTCTCAGTGTTGTTGGGTATGATGCATGCTACGTTCCCAACTATTGATCAGCAGGAGTCGGTTCACTAGTACCGGGAATCATGAAATCCGAATCTACGCTTATGAGCTTCGAAAACATCCTTTTTGAAAAGAAGAACTCCATCGCCTACGTTACCGTCAACCGGCCGAAGGTGCTCAACGCACTGAATATGGCCACCATGGAAGAGCTGCGCGCGGCGTTCACTGAAATCAAGAACGACGCGGGCGTGCGCGTGGTCATCCTCACCGGTGCCGGCGAAAAGGCGTTCGTTGCGGGCGCGGACATCGGCGAGCTGGCCAAGAAGGACCCGGTCTCCGGAAAGGAGTGGACGCATCGCAGCCAATCTGTACTCGACTTGATCGAGAACCTGGGCAGGCCGGTGATTGCCTGCATCAACGGGTTCGCGCTAGGCGGCGGATGCGAACTCGCGATGGCCTGCACCATGCGTCTGGCCAGCGAAAACGCCAAGCTCG
>Ga0070699_100005234_pt1 | contig 11396 bp, 19 predicted proteins | sample KBSK1503metaG_FD_65473 | JGI IMG/M metagenome (GOLD analysis project Ga0070699, IMG submission 65473) | Corn, switchgrass and miscanthus rhizosphere microbial communities from Kellogg Biological Station, Michigan, USA - KBS K1-50-3 metaG | ecosystem: Host-associated > Plants > Roots >...
ATTCTTCCGATCGTTCAACGCCGGCCGGTTGTAGCACCAGCGCTCCACGTCCTGCACGTTGGCCGAACCGCGAATGACGACGCCGGCCGAGAGCGGAGAGCCGCCGGTGAAGGTGGTGAAGTCCGCCTTGGCCACCCAGCCGAGGGTGGAGTTTTCCGCGGTTGCCGTGATGAGGATGGTGGCCGCACCGCCGAAGGTGGATGCCTGCGAGCTGACAACCTTGAAGGAACCGCGCAGGGCCGTGCCGTTGGAGGCGCGGGCATGCACGTAAATGTTCATGCCGGGAACGAACCAGCGCTCATCGAGCGGAATCGACGCGCGCGAATTCACATGGATGGTATAGGTGCCAGCCGTGTTGAACAGGTTCTTGAGCGACCAGTACTCCGAATTGATGACGGAGTGCTGCGAGGCCATGATGAACGGGGAGATCTCAGAGTTGCCAGGCCCGAGGGGTGTCTTGATGGTCCGGTTGCTGACCATCTTCTTGTTGGCCATGAGGAAGTCATACAGGCCATTGGTGCGCGCACCGCACGCCTTGATTTCAAACTGTGTGGCAAGCAGGGCGTGCAGGTCCCTGAAGTTGCCGGAACCGTCCGTGAAGATGGACGTCAGCTCATCAGAGTGAGCGGTGACGACATTACACAGGGTTACGGCGCCACACTCGTTGATGTTTGAGCCGATTGCCGGCAGGCAGCGGCTGAATATGTTAGAGCTGATCGCCATGTTGTTCGTTTATCCATCGGCTGCGTCATTGCCGCACGATGGACAAGAACAATCTACTTGCGAAACAAGATGCCGCTGAGTTGTTGCATCAGCGCAGCATCCCCAGTTTTTGGAGCACCGCCTGGATCGTCGATCTTGGCACCACTGCCCACCGTTGGCGAGATTGGTTTGTCCACTGGCGGCGCTGGTGGATTCGCCGGCGGCGGATTTGGCGGAGGAGTCGCAGGCGTCGCAGGAGGAGGCGCTGTATTTCTTACGAAACCCATGCCCTTGAGCCGTTCGTTCTGCGTCTTGACCACATTTTTCACCTGTTCGGCAGCGTAATCGAGCGCGCCCTGGATGATCATGTCGGTGGTCAGGTACCAATGCACGGCCTGTTGCGCGGGTGTCATGCGAACGTAGTCCGCCCGGCGCGCGAACATCCTTCCGCCTTCGTCCTCGTGGCCGACCAGGTTTGCTTCTCCGACACTGACCACCTGGTTCCAGTTCGCGTGAGCCTGATTCTGCATGTTGAGCGCGACTCGTTTCCTTGGATCGTCGATCTCCACGGCCGCCTCGATGAAGGGATGCAGATGATCGAGCGTGGCGCCGAGCACCTGGGCGGTCACCGGATCGGCCTTGTGCAATTCCTCCCATCCGCCGGTGGTAAGCGCCTTGTGAACATCATCGCCGACAGCCCTGGCCAGCACAATTGTCGCGTCGTTGAACTTTTGATCGACCACGGGAGCAAGTTCGATGTGCGCCTGATCCTGCTTCACCGTCTGCAGTTCACCGTCATGCTGTTCCCTGTACTTGGCCGCTTTTCTTTCCGCGGCCAGATCGATCCTGGCCTCGTTGAAATCCTCCATGGACCACGGCCGTTGCAGGGTGGCGAAGAATTCGTCGTGCTCCTCGTCTTTCGAATCGAACTCCTTTCCGGGATGAGCTGCCTCCCAGCGCGTCGCATAATCCTCCGCCCGATTGACGTGTTCGAGAATGATCTTCGGCGCGTCAGCGTAACGAGCGTCCAGCTTGGCCAGATGTTGCGCGACTTCGTAATCGCGTTTGTCATCGTCGCTGAGATTGTCGGTTGGGTTGGCCGGCTTCGGAGCGGATCCCTGCACTGCCCGAATCGCGGCCTCAGTTGCCGCCGTGGCCGCCGACGATGCCACCGCGATCGGATCCACTGGAGCAGCGGCCTTCTTTCCCTTGGGCGCCTTCTTGCCTGGCGTTGGTTCAGCCGGTGGTGCGGCCGGCGGCGCTGCTGGAGCTGCCGGAGGGGCTGCCGGAGGGGCTGGAGGGGCAGGCGCAGCCGGTTTTTGGGTGAATTTTAGGGCTTTTCCAAGCAAATCGGTCAGTTTTTGGGGCTCTGCCGGGGGTGCTGGAGGTGTCGCTGGAGGCGCCGCAGGAGGCTCAGAAGGAGGGGTTTCAGGCGGTTTTTGGGGCGCCGGAGGGGTGGAAGGTGGCCCTTTGGCGTTCTTTTCCCTGCTTTTGGACACCAGCCTGGACATGGCCAGGTTCGGATCGGCATCCGGACTGGGTATGGCGGGCGGTGCTGGGGGTGGAGGTGGGCTCGGTGGAGCGGGTGGTGGTGCTGGTGGTGCGGCCGGCGGCGCCGGCGGCGGTGTGGCGGTCCCTGCCATAGTTATTTGTGCGTTGAATTGAGTCGGAGGCGACTTCCTATCGTCTCTGCTCAATCATGATCCGGAACCATTCGTCCACGTTTCCCTGGATTCCGTCAAGCACATCCAGCGCCGTGTTGAACCGCACTGCTGCGTCCTTTGCTGAGGTGGCTTTGTCGGAAGCGTTCTCTGACTCGTACATCGACGCGTCCAAAAAGGCCGCCTGAGATTCGACGCAGTGGGCCGATAAAATCTCCCGCAGGATGAGCCAGCCTGGACTGGCGAAGAGGGTTCGGAGGTTGTCCTGCTGGGTTGGTTCGACGGGGACCCTGACCGTTTCGATTGACTTCACTTTTTCTCCTCCCGTTCCTTGGCCCGGCCGCTGGCTTCACCCTGTTCTCGCTCTACGGCCAGCCATTTATCCAGCCTGGAGTTGATGACCTTGTGGACCACGCTGATTTTGCGCAGCGCGACGAAGAGGAGCAGCAGGTTGATGATGCCTGTGGTCAGGCCGACAATCTCGGCAATTTCTTTCATGGTTTTCTGACGAACTGATCGGTGTCACCGTCTTCCACGATCTGTGGCACGGGATTTTTAGCCAGGTAGAACATGCCGCCGATGAAGCCGGCCTGAACGAATACTGCAAGCATGAACCAGAGCAGATCGGCCAGACCATCCTTCAGATTGAACACGGACGGAGCGAACAAAGCTGCGACGGGTCCCGTGGTAACGGCGACAGCGCCGCCGGAAATTGCTGCTGCCAGCAGACCCCAGAACCAGGTCCACGGTTTTATGAGTCGCCATCCCATGAGTTCAGATTCCCTGAGTGATGACTGGCTGCTTTTGGGCATTCTGAACCGCCTCAGTGAGCTGGGCGACGGCTTGGTTTAGAGATTCGATTTCCTGATCGTGGGTGGCGAGCTTTTGCGCGGCGGCCTGCGCTGCCTGCTGGGCAGCCTGGATGGCGGGTGCAGCCTGCTGGATCTGCTCGGCCACGGCAGCGGCGCCCGAAGCCGCCGTCTGTTGAGCCTGCTGCTGGGCGGCCTGCATGGCGCCTCCCACGATCTGTTCGGTCTGCTTGGCCGAAAGCTCCAGGGTCTCCGCCTGCTTTTGTGTGACGAGCTGCTGCACCTGCTCGGCGAACTTCTTCATCATCGCCGCCACAGCGTCGGCCTGCTGCTCGGGCGGCTGGGTTGGCAGTGGTTTGCCACGGAGCCTGAATTCCTGCGGCAGGCCGCTGGTGAGGATGATCTGGTTGAGCAGCTCGACGAGTTGCTGCGGGCCGATCGTCTGGATGAGGACAGGATTGTTGGCGATCGCCAGGAAGATTTTGCTCATCGCATCAGCGATGGCCGGAAGGTTGATCCGGTTGCTGTTGTCGCGCGTGCTGGAGAATTCCTCGATGCGCAGCTTGGTCTTGTTGCCCTTGACCTGGTGCATCAATTCCGGACGATCCGGATCGAAGCCGGCCTCCTTGTCGGTCAGTTCAAAGCCAACCGTCTTGAGCAATTTGTCGAACTCCTCCTTGGTCGAGGCAAAGGTGCTGGTGATGCTGACCGTGATGTCATCGTCCGCATGGGCCATCAGCGCGTCGTAGAGAACTTCCTTCTTGGCATTGTCGCCGGCGTCAATGCCGGACCCGGTGAAGATGACGCGCGTGCTCGTGTTGCCGGCAATCACCCTGGTCTCCTCGGCCGTCTGCTCGTGCGGCGCCGCCTGGCCGATTTCCTGCGGCGAGAGCTGCATGATGCGGTCCAGCATGTTCAACACGCCGCTCACCAGGTTGGCCAGTTCCGCCGTGTTGTGATGGGTAAGCTGCGGGCTGAAGAAGGCTTCGCGCTGCTCAATCTTGAACCGGTAATTCTCCGTGCTGGAGAACGGTATGAACATGCGGCCGTTCAAAATCTTCTGCCCCAGATTCTGCAACTGCTGGACGTAGGTGGCCGGGATCTTCTCCTTGTCGTAGAAAACCGGATTCACCAGGTTGTCCTTCACCGCCAGGATCCATTGCGTGAGGATGTTGCTGACATGATCCTGGAAGGGGATGATCTCCAGGGCCAGCGATCGGAACCGCGCGCGGTTGAAGTCCGCGTCGTAGGTATAGGTTGGCAGCTTGGTGAACGAGAGCGGCTCGGCCCACACGACGGCGTTGTCAGAAGCGAAAACGACGCGCATCCAGATCGGATACTTGTAGGTCCCAAGTCCGTGATCGGCTGGCACCAGTCTCTGGAAATGCTGGGTCAGGAGCGTGGCATTGTCGTAGTCTCCGTTGCCGTAAGTTCGGGCTGCCTCGTTCTGGCGGTCCAACGCGCCGGCGCCTCCGGTGTTATTGCCGCCAGCCGAAGGGAAACTCATCGCGCAGGGAAACACCTGGGCCAGGAAATCCGGGTTGTTCACCAGGTCAAACCACGAATTGGCTCCCATCGTGATCTTGTCCTTGTTCCAGTAAAGCGGATTGTCGTAGATCGTCTTGTAGCGGGACAGCTCCCAGTATCCAGCATACTCACAACCCGAGTTCGAATTGAGCGAGGAGAGGCGGTGATAAAGGTCAACATAGGTCCGGGACGGATGTGGCATGTTCCAGCGCAGACCTTCCCGGACAATCTTCGGTTTTCCTTCCTCATCCTCCTGGCGCTCCACGTACCATGCCTCCCGCGGAAAATTGATGCAGAACCCGTAGATGAGCGTCTGCAGGATCGACTGCTTGCCATCGGCCGGATAATCGAACCAGGTCGATTGCCGCTGAACGAGCTGGGTGATGACATCGCACCGGAACCGGTTCTCCCGGGTGAAGGTCACCGGCTCGTACTTGAAGAAGGGGATGAGGTTCCGATCGTTGAACAGCTTGGCCCATCTGATCGTGACGTAGGACATCACGATCGGGACGAAGATGTTGAAGAATACCGGCAGGTTGAGCGCCTTCTTTGGCGTCTTGCCATCATCGCCGCAACACGTCTTGCCGTCTGGTCCGATGACGTCGGTCAACAGATGGGTCAGCCCCCAGGACTGAACCGCGCTCATCACCTTCTTCTCGTCCGGACTGCTGGTCAGCAGGCCGCGGAGCTGGGTATAGCTGACCTGGTAGAAGGGAGCGTCGTACGCCCAGTCCATCGCCTTGAACAGCCGGTAGTCGGTGCGGTTCCTCCGGATGCCGTTCTCGATGGTGTCACGGATCTGATTGACCAGCGCCTTGACCTTTGGGCGCTTCTCAAGAGTGTCGTTGTTAAACGCGGCCTTGAGGCTTGCCTCATCGAGCCCGTGTTTTTCCTTCAGCCGGCTGACTGGAATCGGCATCCTTGCCTTTTGTTCCGGACGTTTAGTACCGCGTGGCCGAGCTGGTGGCCATGGCGGACTTGACTGCCGCTGGTCCTGGATTCTCCGGCGGCGCCGGAGTTTCGGCTTCCTCCTCATCGACCGTAACCGCCATTCCACTGGCCGGGTTGTCCGTCGTCCGCACGACGTATTCGGTGTTGGGAGCCCAGCCGGCGACGGTGGCTTTGGTCTCAGGATCGTTCATGTCGAACTTCACGTTGGCCATATAGCTTTGGACTTGACCACCGGTGGAATGGATTCGCAAGGTCAAACGTGCCTCTGCAAGTTGCCCCGGTCTGCCTCCAGGTCGACGACAAGGGCTTCGTATTCGATCCCGAAAAGAAGCTCTGGCTCCCTCCCATCAACGTGAAGCAGTTGGAGATCTTCAACGATTTCCACCGCTACCTCCTGGTTCATGGCCCGCGCAAGTCCGGGAAAACCTTCGGCATCATTCACAAGGTCATCCGGCACGCCTTCGATGTGAAGGGAGCCATGATCGCCATCGTCACCAAGACGATCAAAAATGCGAAGGCCGCCGGCGTGTGGGTCGTGCTGGAGCGGTTCCTGAAAATCTGGGAGGCGACCTGCCCCGGCTTTCGAATCCTCGAAGGACCAAAGACGGCCGGCGACTCGAAAATGAGCTTCGTGCGGATCCGCAACCGGCACGGGACCACGTCGGAGATCCAGTGCCATTCGCTGGAACACAGCGCCGAGGTCGAGGCGAAGTTCAAGGGACCGGCCTACTCGATGTTCTGGCTGTCCGAGCTGGACCAGTACTGCGACGAGCATGCCTTCGACATCTTCTGCGATGCGTTGCGCATGTGGCCCGATGTCTCCTACAAGGAGCATCAGATCATCTGCGACTGCAATCCTCCGGATAGCGGAACGGTCAACTGGATCCACGACAAATGGTTCAAGTTCAAAGATGCCGAGCCCAAGCCGGGCGAGGACGACGATGGAACCCTGCGTGAATCGTTGCATCGCATCCTGGTGACCCTCGACGACAATCCACAGCTCGATCCAAAGGAGCGCAAGGATCTGGAGGCGCGCTACAAGATCCGGAAGAACCTGTTCAACCGTTTCGTCAAGGGGCTCTGGGAGATGGACATCACCGACGGTCATTTCTCCGACGTGTGGAACGAGGACATCCACGTCGTCGGAAAAGCCGATGGCCTGGCGGCCGACTGGGAGGTCATGGTGCCAACGAACACCTGCACCGAACTCATCTGCGGCTGGGACATCGGCGAGATGAAGAGTCACAGCTTCCACATCATGGAGAAGCTCACCATGGAGGACGTGGCCACGAAAAGGTTGATCGTTTCCTTCCGGATCCTCGATGAGCTGGTGGTCGTCAAGACCTATGTCTCCGTCGAGCAGTTCGTCCAGGCGGCCCTGGAGAAAATGATTCACTGGGAGAACTGGCAGAAGAAGCGCAACAACATCACACTGCACTGGCGCCATTGGTCGGATACCTCAGCCTTCGACAAACGGGCCTCCGCGGACCGATCGGACGCAGCCATCGCCTACGCCGCTTCCAACGGAAAGATCATGCTGCAGGGAGCGCCGAAGTATCGGGACAGCAACAAGGACAAGGTCAATCTCATCTGGCAGTTCCTGCACGCCAAACGTCTTCACGTGTCGGCCCAGTGCTTCAAGACGCGGACGATGTTCGCCATGCTGCGCGCCGATCCGAAGTCGGCCGCCTCCCGCTACATCAAGCGGGACGATCACAAGCACCCGTTTGATTCGCTCTCCTATCCCATCATGGCCGAGGCGCCGGTCGACATGTTCAAGAACGCGGAGGTCGATATCGCCGCCAAGGACGCTTCACCCCGCCCCGTCTTCGCCGGATTTTGAGTAGTGGACAGACTTTTCAGCCTCGATGAACTGAACGATCTGACCGTAGCGCGCGTACCAATTTCCGCGGCCCATGTGCATGTGCCACGTCCCATCGTGCCCGTCTTCCCTCTTCTTGTTGACGAACACCGTGACCGAATCGACATGCTCGGAGATTCTATTCACAAACTCAGTGACCAGACGATCCGCTTCCTGCATGTCAGGAGGTGGTGCGTCTTTCATCAATAGCCTCTTCGCATCTTCGACTTCTTCCCGTGGCGCAGCTCGCCGAGTGTCTGCGCAAAGCGCGCTTCGCGGCCGACTCTGCCGGGACGTTTGGCGGCGGCGGCGATCCGTGACTTCCCGATGGATTGACCTTCCGGAACGCCCAGCTCCCGGTGCAACCTGCCCTTGTCCCCTGGCTGGCTCAGGGCTCGTTGGATGAACTTTTTTGCCATGGCGGCACAGTGAGCACGGGGCTTGACTCGCGCAAGTTCATTTCGTGGAATGCCGCGGTCCTATGCCGGATGAACTCAGACGGACGATCGGCCGCTACAGACTCTTCGAGCGAAAGGAAAGAATGCCCGGACAGAAGAAGTACTTCGTGACCTCCGACGACTGCACGGTCGAGTTCAACAAGTACGGCAAGGGCGTCCGCTGGATCAAGGACCGCCGTAAAAAGGAGCAATCAGTGTTGACAGCTTGAGCGGGAAAGGGGCACTGTGAGATTTATTAGAAAGCTTGTGCTCCTGTCGTTGTTGGCGCTTTGCGCCGCCGGCTGCTCAACCACCAACATCACGAGCCTGGTCAAGGCGCTGGCGAAGGATCCGGCCACGGTTGCGATCTCGGTCCAGTCGGTGTACGGCACGGTCTACTTCATGCGGACAGGCAACACCAACCAGCAGGTCATCATGGGGCCGATCTCGGTCAAATGAAAAAGTGGTTCTGCAAACTTATGCACGACGTCATCATCAACATTTTTGGATGCCAGTGCCCCCCCAAGGAACGGGTGGTGTTGGGATTCAAGTTCGGAGTACCAACACAAAAGGAAAGGACACCTATGCCAGTCGAAGTCAGCATCACAAATGAGCAGAAGATCACTGCGACAATTACGCCCAAGACGCTTGGCGGCAAGCCCGCCCAGGTCGATCCCAACAACCCGCCGAAGTGGACTGTCGTCTCAGGAGACAGCACTATCGTTGTGGCCCAGGGCGGAATGAGCGCGGACCTGATCAGCTCGGACACGCCGGGAGACACGGTCTACCTGGTGGAAGCCGATGCGGATCTGGGCGATGGCGTCGAGACGATCCAGGATACCATCAAACTCACGGTCCTTGGCGCGCGCGCCGCAAATCTGGGCTTGACGCTCGGAGCGCCTGAGAACAAGGATGCCTAGTCTCGAATCGGATCTGGGACTGATGCCCGCCGGACACGGATGTCTGGCGGGCATCGTTGTTTTTAGCGGCGAAGGTTGGCAGGAGCTGGGATACGCCCAATTTCTTGCGCCGTCATCGTGTCCGGCGGAGGCGGCGGGCATATCCCCTTCTTCTCCATTGTCTCACGATAGCGTCTCTCGATCTTTTCTGGCTCACGAACCCATTCGGTGAATTCGGTGATGATGTGGTCCGAGCTGTTGTAGACCAGGGTCTGGCAGCCGGCTTGGACGATGAACCCGTTGAGGACTGGAGTGATGCGTAGTTCTTGTGGCATGGTTACTTTTGGTGAGTGCCCTCAACTCCGCGCGCCATGCGTTTGAGCGTGCGGAACTGGAGCCAGTGTTGCGCTTCCTTCACGGCGGAGAGCGCTTTGCCGTTTTCTTCGCAGGCGTATTGGCCGGCTTGAAATGCTTCCAACCGATCCTGCACGATGGCCAGCAGCACCTCCTGCGTCACACCGTTGACACCGCTGGTTGGTATTGGCCCGTTCTGGAACAGAATCACCTGCTTGGAACAGGACATGTTGTAGCCATCTGGTGAACTCTTCGATGGATTGCTGTCCGTGTCGAAGCCAGTCAGTTCGTACCGGTGATTGGCACCGCCGGCGCCCGGCTCGTCATTGACGATGATTTTGATCGTGTCATTGGCGGGATTGACCTTGTGCGTTGTGATTTCTCTCATTGGTTTGTTTGTTGGTTGTGGTTGTGGACGGAAAAGAAAATGCCCCGGCAGTTGCCTGCAGACACAGGCAGAGCCCCGGGGCTGGTCCCAAAGAGCGGCTTCATCCGGCCGCAACGGAATTTCTGAAACCGGGGAGGAGTCGGGCGCTGTCCGGCAAGTGCCGGCATCAGGACCATCGACTCCTCCTGATCAACTTGGCTTAATGCGCCGTGTTGTAAATTGGTAGCGGGCCGAGGAATTCCACCTCGCCCGGCAGAGCTTATGAGGCTCGCCTGCGGTTCGCTGCCCGCCGGACGTTCTTCTATCACAAGCCCTCCTCTTCGCAAGTGCATTCTCCGCAGTACTCGCACGATGGATGGATCTCAAACCCGCACTGCAGGCAGCGGCTTTCGTACTTCCACTCGATGCGGGTCACAACCTGATCCACGGGCACCTTGAACGTGCCGGCGAAAAACACAATGAACTCGTCCGGATCGAACTGCGGGAACCCTTCCTTTCCGCAGTCCCAGCGGTTCCTGCGAATCTCGAAGAGCTTTTCCCGCGTGACCTTGGTGACACGCACCACAGCCAGCGGCACAATCTTCTCGCCCGGCTTCAGACCCATGGCCTTCTCCACGACGCGCAGCAGCGTGCCCGGCTTTAGGTCCTTCCAGCCCAGCCGGCGGGTCACCGTCTTGGTACGCGCTCGGACCTGGTCCTTGGTGTGGCTGCAGCTTATGTTGCGCATGTTCGCCTTCTCCTTTCGATCACAGTCCGGCTCCACGGTGCGTACCAGAGGAAGCCGCATGGCTTCAGCTTTCCGGCATCGGCCAGCTTCTTGACCCTGGACACGCTGTAATCGTTGGGGCAGACCACGGCGGCCTGACCGGCGATTTTTAATTCGCTCAGATGCAGGACCGCGCTGCAGCGCGGACACAGTCCGAGGAAGAGTGGATCCCAGCGGGTGATGGCTGTGGTCATCAATTGCGGTTGTCCTCCAAGTTTAATCCGCGTTCTTTTGCACTGTCCTCCACGAGCTTGATCAACTCAGTGAACGGCGAAGTGCCTTCGTGCTCGTGCTCCAGCATCCAACAAAGGACGTGGGTCGTTTGGTTCATCACGTCGATGACTAACGGATGCAACCCAAGGTCCACTTCTTTAATGATCACTGCGACGAACATGTCGTGGACCCGTTGTATTTCTGTTTTGTCTTTCATTTTCGGTAGGGAAGGCAGAGATGTCCGATGACCAGCCAGAGCGCAGCGGCCAAACGATCGCCAGACAACCAGGCAACGATGGCGATGCCGACGGCAGCGATTGCGCTGAGGCAGAGCAAGAGACGAAGGAAGTTGCAGAGGTTCATTTTGGAAACTCCCGCACGCGCAGATCCTCCGGCCACTCGGCCGGGTCGCCGCCTTTGGAATGGTTCAGGCAAAGGTCAGTCGTCGAACCATCACAGAACTTGGTCGGCACCACGGCGACACTGCCTAATTGCTTCACGAACGGCGCGATATGGTACAGCCGGCACTGAGTGCCGCCAACCCGTATCCATTCAATGTTACAGGACCGCGCGCCCGCACCGCTCTCGCCTCCGAAAATCACCCAATGCAACCCGCCGTTGGCCCGCAGGAAATGCGAGGTGAAATCAATCGGCCCCAACAACGGCTCGGCGCTCAGGAAGCGCACCTTGGCCGGAATCTTCAGCAGTTCTGGAATCCGTTCATCCGCGCGCTTCTGATCTTCGACCGACACGCCGATCCAGACGTTGGCTGGAGGAAATCCGCTATGCACCCAGTTGTGGAGCACCTGATGACATTTGGATTGATCG
>Ga0070699_100005236_pt1 | contig 11394 bp, 13 predicted proteins | sample KBSK1503metaG_FD_65473 | JGI IMG/M metagenome (GOLD analysis project Ga0070699, IMG submission 65473) | Corn, switchgrass and miscanthus rhizosphere microbial communities from Kellogg Biological Station, Michigan, USA - KBS K1-50-3 metaG | ecosystem: Host-associated > Plants > Roots >...
TCCACCGGCTCGGCCTCGACCGTGCCGCCGTCGTGAGTGCTGACAGAGTAGAGGCCCGCGTAGCGCGCGTCGAGGTGGGACTTGAAGACCTGGACGTGTTTCCGGGCGATCACCGCGCGCCGCACCCGGCGCACGAGCTCCTCGCTTTTGCCGGAGAACATCACGCCGGCGATGACTTCGATCCAGCCGGGGCGTGTGCCGTGAAACATGGGAAGTCGGGTGTCCGGTGTTCGTCGCGGGGGAGAAGCGTAGTCGGGGCGTGGGGCTCGGTCAAGGAAGTCACGTCGTCGGACGGAGCGCGTGCTCCGCGATCCGCGCCCCGGGGCTGTTCAGCGCGAACCCGGCTCCTGGTACAGGCCGATGACGTTTCCGCCCGGATCCCGGAACCTCGCCGTGATCTCCGGCGCGTCCCCCCCGATGGCTTGCACGATCTCGCCGCCGTGTGCCGTGACGGCCGCGACGGTCGCGTTCACGCTGTCGACCATGATGTAGAACAGCACGCCTGGCTGTGACGACGGCGGCCGGCCGACGACCCAGCTGCCGCTGACCTCGCCGACGGTATCGTCGAACGCCGTGCTGCCGTCCCCACGCCGCCTGATGGTCCAGCCGAAGACCGTCCGGTAAAAATCCGCCGACCGACGGACGTCGATCGCCGGGAGCTCGAGGTAGCAGATCTTGCCGTTGGCGCGCGTAGGTGGCATCAGGATTCCTGGCGATTCGAAAAACGAGCGACGAGGTACTTGCATACTACTGCGATGCCAAGCAGGAGCAAGGTCCAGAATAGCGCAGACACACCGATCATGGTGAGCCGAAATCCCAAGCCACCCAACGCCCGATGTCGCTCGAACAGCCACGCCTGCACGACATAGCCCGGAGCGACGACGACCAGCGCCGGGATGCTGTCCATGTGATCGACGCTCAATGTGGCGGCGGCCGCGATACCGGCGAAAACAACGATGGCACGGGTCACCGGCCCAGGATGATGAGTGCCCCGGAGACGATCGCGAGGATCGCCATCACGGTGGTGAGCCCCGAGAAGCTGAAGTTCACGACCTGCATGAGTCCGTGCGCGACGAGCCAAATGCCGAGGAGGAGCAGACCGAGGTTCTTCTTCACGTGGATCCCCTTTCCTATGTGGAGGGTGCCCGCGGACGCTGGTAACCGCTTCGATGGTACAGGACTACGTGACTCGCCGCCAAACCGTCCCGTGGCTCGTCGGAGCCCTCCGGTAACTCCGGAGGCTCGAAAGTGCCCGAATCTTGCGGATTTCCGGGGGATACCCCCATATTGTGGCGGTTTTATGCGGGTTTGCGGGTGCCCCTCCGTGAAAGGGGCGGATTTCCAAGGGTTTTCAGCCCTAGACCCTCACAAGGAGACACGGTGAACAAAGCCGAGCTGACAGCGGCACTGGCCATGCGCACCAAGATGTCGAAGGCCGACGCGGGCCGCGCGATCGAAGCCCTGTTCGACGACAAGGGCATCATCGCGGGCGAGCTGAAGAAGGGCGCGAAGGTGCAGATCACCGGGTTCGGTAACTTCGAGGCCCGCAAGCGCGCCGCGCGCATGGGCCGCAACCCGAAGACCGGAAGCGTGATTCAGATCAAGGCGTCCATCGCTCCCGCGTTCCGCGCCGGCAAGCAGCTCAAGCAGGCGGTCAACAAGAAGGGGTAGTAGCGGGCCGTCGTCAGTTTTCTTTTCACGGGCCGCTCCGCTGAGCGGCCCGTCGACGTTTTATTACATGATTCGCTCGAGGGGAGACTCGTGCTGATTCGACCACTCGCGGCTGCGCTGGGCGCCGCCGCCCTCTTCGCCGTCGCTCCGCGCCGTTCCCGACCCGAGGGATACGGCACCGTGCTCGTCGAGCGTTTCTTCGCGCCCTCACTCGGCGTGACCAAACACTATCTGGTGTACCTCCCGCCGTCCTACGCGAGCGAGCCGACGCGGCGCTTTCCGGTCGCCTACTATCTCCATGGCCACTCGGGGAGCGAGGCGGACTGGGTTTCACTCGCGGGCATCGATGTCATCGCCGACTCGCTCGTTGCCGCCGGAATGCCCGAGATGATCCTCGTGATGCCCGACGGCGATGACGGCTGGTACACGAACTGGGTCAGGCCACGCAGCTACGAGGAGTGCGCGAGCGGCGCGGGGAGCGATCGCGCGGCGTCGACGTTTTGCGTGAGGACGCCGCGCTACGATGACTACATCGCGGGCGACGTGGTGCGGCACATCGATTCGACGTATCGGACTATGGCCGATCGCCGTCACCGGGGGATTGCCGGCCTGAGCATGGGGGGATACGGCGCCGTCATGCTCGCGGTTGGGCATCCCGATCTGTTTGCCGCAGCCGCCAGCCACTCCGGTGTGTTATCGCCTTTGTATCGGGGGCGGCACCCATTCGCGGCACCGGTGCAGTATCTGTCTTCGATCGATTCCGTCCAAGCGGCATGGGGCGGCATGTGGGCATCGGTCGCGCCAGCGTTCGGCAACGCGATCGCGTCGTGGGAAGCGCGCGATCCGGCGCACCGCATCCGCACCCTCAAGACCGCAGGCGACTCCATCCCGGCGCTGTTCGTGGACGTCGGCGCGGAGGACGGTCTGGTGGACCAATCGCGCGCGTTTCACGCCGAGCTCACGAGTATGGGCATTGCCCACGCGTACGCAGAATGGCCCGGACAACACAACTGGAAGTATTGGCACGCGCACGTGGGCGAGAGCCTGCGCTGGCTGGCGGAGCGACTAGGACGGTAACGAGAGTCTGAGCCCTCGGTGGCAGTGCCGGCACGTCACCGGCTGAGGGACCCGCCACCGTGGGGCCAGCTCGAGCGCTTGCTCGGCGCCACAATCGGGGCAGGTGCCGCGCGCGTCGGTCGCGAGCTCGACGGTACCTGCCCGCTGGAAGAATTGCCAGGTGCCGTAGGCGAGAAACGACGGGACGAGGATGAAGTGCGCGATCGGGATGAAGACGCAGAGGACGGCCACCCCCCACCACTTTCCCAGGCCCGCGACTGCGCGACGCAGGCGCTGCTCACGGTCGAACGTATGGATCGTGACGCTCCCAGACGTGGGGGATCCGTGGTAGCCGTTGAGCGCGATGGGTTGCACGCGCGTTGTTCCGGTCGGCACCCGCATTGTACCGAATGACTGCGCCCCGCGTTCCGAGTCAGGTGTTGCGGTCGAGCCTCGGGGCCACCCGGCGCCCGCGAATCATGGCGCCGGCGAGCTTCTGAACGGCCTGCTGCGCGGCCGGAGGCGCAAGCTCGACGAGACTGAAGGAGTCCCGCACCTCGATCCGTCCGATATCCGCCTTCGCGACCCCCGCTTCGCGGATCAGCGCTCCCACGAGGTCCTTCGCGGATGCCCGGTCCCGCTTTCCCACATTGACGAAGACCTTGACGCGCGCATCGGGGGCGAGCAGCGGGGCTGCCTCCTCCTGCTCTTCCTGCCGCCCGCGGAGCATGGCGAGCAGCGCTCCCGCCACTTCCGCCGGGTCGAACCGTTGAAACAGCGGGTCGAGCAGCGCGAGCTCGGCGTCCACGCCGTCGACCGTGATCCGTCGGGCCACTCGGTCGCGCAGCTCCTCGACGCGATCGCGCGCGCGATCCGCCGCGCCCGGCAGCGCGAGCGGCGCCAGCGTGGCGATGGACCGGGCGTACGGGAGTTGCGACGCATTGAGAAGGAGCACCGGCTCGCCGATCCGAGCGAGCGTCGCGAGCTCGTCGCGGGTCGGGACAGCGGAGCACACGACGGCATCTGGAGGTTGATCGGGCGGCACGATGGGGCCGCCGTTCCAGAGGAAGGGTTTCGTGGAGCTGAGCGCGTCGAGTGTGTCTTGAACCGCGACGGTACGACGGAATGACGGAACGATCGCAAATCTGGCACGGCAGACCGGCGGGAGCGGCGTCCCGCGCTCGTCCACTCCGGGCGTCCCGACGACCTCGGCACGACGGGCGTGCCGCTCCAGGAAGTCGGCGAGCCCGGCGGGCTTCCAGCTCAGCACGATGCGACGCGCATCTGGAAGCTCCGCGAGCATGGTGTCGAGCGTCGCCGCGCGGTCACCTGCGATGATCGTCTCGGGCCAGGCGATCACGACGGCCGACACCTGCTCGAGCTTCAAGGCGGAGCGTTGCACGAGCGCGGCGAGGTCGTTCACTTCGCCGGCGAGAACGTGAACGAAGCCTTGAGCGAGGATTTGAGCACTACGGGCCAGACCGGTGACGGCGTGAGCGCGCATCTCCGAAGGTGCTGCGGCGGCCCACTCGGCGGCGGTGGCGTGGTCGGCGCACATGATGAGCGCGCGCGGGGAAGCCCCCGGGCCAGTCCCCGAGGTTACGGGACCCAGCAGTTCCCAGAGGTTCCCGACCTGCGCTACGGCTGGCGGCTGCACCAGCACCACCGGCCGGCCGCGCTCGAGCGCGGCCTTTGCATCAGCTACCGTCACACGATCCTCGATTGTCAAAGGGCGAATGGCAGGGGATGGTACGTCCTGGGGACCGGGAAGGCAACCGCGTCTGTAGGGGCAAGGCATGCCTTGCCCCTACAACGCGGTTGCGTGCCCTTGGCCGGTAGGGCTATCCTCTCGCCCATGAGTCCACCCAGCGGTCTGTCGCCCAACCTGCAGCACCTCGAGACCTCGGCGACGATCGCGATCTCGCAGGAGGCCAAGCGCCGCAAGGCGGCGGGCGAGGACGTGATCGACCTGGGGGCGGGGGAACCGGACTTCCCGACGCCCGCCATTCCGTCGGACGCCGGGGTGCGCGCGATCCGCGAGGGGAAGACGCACTATCCCGCCAACGAGGGGATTCTCGAGCTGCGCGCCGCTGCCGCGAAGCACCTCTCCCTGCTCTCCGGCGGGCGTCCGGTCAACGCCGACAACATCGTAGTGTCGAACGGCTCCAAGCAGTCCCTGTTCAACGTCTGCTTCTCGCTGTTCGGGCCGGGCGACGTGGTCGCGATCCCCGCGCCCGCCTGGGTGTCTTATCCGCAGATCGTGTACCTGGCGCGCGCCCGGCCGGTGCTCGTCCAGGGAGAGCCGGAGTGGAGCCTCAAGGTCAGCGTCCGAGATTTGGACCGCGTGGTCCCCGGCGCTCGCGGCCTGATCCTCTGCTCGCCCTGCAATCCTACGGGAGCGGTGTACACCCACGCCGAGATCAAGGCGATCGCCACGTGGGCGCGGGACCGCAAAGTGTGGGTGGTGGCGGACGAGATCTACCGGCGGATCCACTACGGCACCGGGCCCGCGCCATCCTTCCTGGATCTCCCCGACGAAATGCTCGAGCGGGTCGTGGTGATCTCTGGCGTGAGCAAGGCGTACGCAATGACGGGGTGGCGGATCGGATTCGCGCTCGCGCCGGGCGCCACCGCCAAGGCGATCGCGGCGCTCCAGTCGCACACCACCACCGGGGCGAATCATCCCGCGCAATTCGCCGCCGCCGCGGCGCTGGGCGACGAGCGGGTGGAGCAGGACGTGACCCGCATGGTGGCGGAGTTCCGCAAGCGTCGTGACCTGGTCGTCGCGCGGTTCCGCCAGGAGCTGCCGGGCGTCGAGTTCGTGGAGCCCCTCGGCGCATTTTATTTCTTTTTCCGGGTCGACTCCTTCGGCGGCGTCGGCGGTACGGACTTCTGCACCCGCCTGATCACCACCACCGGCGTGGCCCTGGTGCCGGGCGCGGCGTTCGGGGACGATCGATACGTGCGTCTCTCGTATGCCGCTTCGTCCGAGAACATTCAGAAGGCGCTCGATCGGATCATCGGGTTCGCCAAGAAGCTCTCCGACTGAATTGTCTCGATTTGCCTGGTGGAGCGGTGTCGTCGGCCTGTCTGGCGGACTCGCCCTCGGGTGGACCCGGCCCGATCGTCCGCGGGACGCCCGCGAGCGTCTGGTCGATTCGCTCCTCTCCCGCATGACGCTCGAAGAAAAGCTAGGCCAGCTCAACGTGATCGCCGGCGATGCGGATACCGCCAGCCCGGCGCAACTCGCATTGGTGCGTGCGGGTCGTGTGGGCGGATTCCTCGGCGTGATCGGCGCCGCGCACACCCACGAGGCGCAGCGCGTGGCCGTGGAGGAGTCCCGGCTCAAGATCCCGCTGCTGCTCGGCTACGACGTCATTCACGGGTATCGCACCATCTTCCCGATTCCCCTGGGCGAGGCCAGCAGCTGGGACACCGCCGCCGCCGCGGCGACCGCCCGGGCCGCGGCACTCGAGGCCGCTGCGGCAGGCGTGAACTGGACGTACGCGCCGATGGTCGACATCGCCCGGGACCCGCGCTGGGGGCGGATCGCGGAAGGAGCGGGTGAGGACCCCGAGCTCGGGTCGGCGTTCGCCGCGGCGCGCGTGCGGGGGTTCCAGGGCGATTCGCTTGGTCCCGCGGCCGTGCTTGCGACCGCGAAGCATTTCGCCGCGTATGGTGGCGCCGAAGGGGGACGCGACTACAACACGGTCGACGTGTCCGAGCGCACGCTCCGTGAAGTTTACCTGCCGCCTTTCCATGCTGCGGTCGCGGCAGGCGTGGGGAGCATCATGTCTTCCTTCAATGAGATCGGTGGCGTGCCGAGCACCGCCAATCACTGGTTGCTCACCACGGTATTGCGAGACGAGTGGGGTTTCAGCGGGCTCGTCGTCAGCGACTGGACCTCGGTGAAAGAGCTGCAGGCGCACGGCGTAGCGGAGAGCCCGGCGGTGGCTGGTGCGCTGGCGCTCCAAGCTGGCGTCGACATGGACATGCAGAGCAACATCTATGCGAACGACTTGTCGACGATGGTCCGGGCAGGCGGGGTTCCCGAGACTACAGTGGACGAAGCGGTCCGGCGTGCGTTGCGCGTCAAAGTGCGTCTCGGGTTGTTCGATCATCCCTATCGGGGCGCCGATATCGCGCACGAGCGCGCGATGACGCTCACACCGGAGGCGCGGCGGCTGGCGCGGCATGTGGCCGGCGAGTCGATCGTGCTCTTGAAGAATGATCGGGGCCTGCTCCCCCTCGGCCCTCGCGCTAAGCGTGTGGCTGTTATAGGGCCCCTCGCCGCCAGTTCTGAAGACCCGCTCGGGCCGTGGCACGCGAAGGGCGACCCGACGGACGTGGTGACGGTGCTCGCTGGTCTCAAGGAACGGGCGCCTCAGGGGACCGTAGTGCGGTACGCGCCGGGCTGCTCAGTCACCGATACCTCTGCCGCGGGGTTCGCGGAGGCGGTCAGCCTCGCCCGCCGGTCCGACCTGGCCATCCTCGTGCTCGGCGAGACGGATGGCATGAGTGGCGAGGCCTCCAGTCGTTCGACACTCGACCTCCCCGGCGTCCAGGAGCGTCTGCTCGAGGCGATCGTTCGCACCGGCACGCCGGTGGTGCTCGTTCTGATGAATGGAAGGCCGCTTGCGTTACCGTGGGCCGCCGAGCACGTGCCGGCGATCGTCGAAACGTGGTTCCTGGGGGTCGAGACGGGCCACGCGGTGGCGGATGTGCTGTTTGGCGACGTCAACCCGAGCGGCAAGCTGCCCGTCACGGTCCCGCGCTCGGTTGGACAAGTGCCCATCTACTACAACCACAAGAACACCGGCCGGCCTTATTCAGCGACGGACCACTTTACGTCGCAGTATCTCGACCTCCCGTCGACGCCACTCTACCCATTCGGGTACGGATTGAGCTATACGAGCTTCCGCTACTCCGACCTTCGGTTGAGCGCCGCGAAAATGGGAAGACAGGACACGCTGGGCGTCCGGGTCACCCTGACGAACACCGGGAACCGTGCGGGCACCGAAATCGTCCAACTCTATATCCACGACGAGGTCGGGAGCGTCACGCGACCCGTGCGTCAGCTGGCCGATTTCCGCCGCGTGGCGCTCGGGCCAGGCGAGAGCCAAACCGTCGAGCTCACCGTCCGATCCCAGCGGCTCGGCCTCTATAATCAGGACATGAGGTTCGTCGTGGAGCCCGGCTGGTTCCGCGTTTACGTGGGGCCGAGCTCGGTGGAGGCCTTGGAGTCTCGGTTCGAGGTGGTTGCAGGGAACTGAGCGCTAGAGCCGCGTGGCGCGACGACTCAGGACCTCCACACCGTGCTCGGTCATGGTGCAGTCGTCCTCGATCCGCACGCCGAACTTCCCCAGCTGATAGATCCCCGGCTCGTCGGTGAATACCATGCCCGGCTCGAGGGGTGTCGTGTTGCCCTCGACCAGGTACGCGGGCTCGTGGCCGTCCATGCCGAGCCCATGGCCCAGCCGATGGGTGAAGTACTGGCCGTAGCCTACGGCGGTGATGACCTTGCGTGCGGCACGGTCCATCTCTTCACAGGGCGTGCCGGGGCGCCCGAGCTCGATGGCGGCGGTTTGGGCGTCGTGTACGATGTTGAACACCTTCACGAACTCATCCGACGAGTGATCGCCGAACCAGATCGTGCGGGTGATATCCGACTGATAGCCGCCTACCGTGCACCCACAGTCGATCAGCACGACCATCTCGCGCTCGAGCTTCGGACCGGCGGGGCCGCCGTGGGGCAGGGCACTGGACAGGCCGAACTGCACGAGGCCTCCCCCGTGGGCACCGCGCTGCTGCATTTCGTGTGACAGCACCTGTGAGACCTCGACTTCGGTCGTCCCTACGGCGAGCTGCGCGAACGTCGCGGCCATCGCGTCCTGCGTGATGACGATGGCCCGCCGGATGAGCGCGATTTCCTCCGGGGACTTGATCACTCGGAGGCGGTCCGTCACCGGCGCCGCGTCGACGAACTTCCAGCCGGGAAGCGCGGCAGCGAGCCGCAGCGAGGACTGATACGTGGTGGACGACTCGAGCGCGATCGTGCCTCTCGCGGACCGGGGCTTCAGCCGCCGCACCACATCGCTGACGAGGACGTAGGGATCGTCCTGCTCCTCCCAGCCGCGAAGGTCGGTGATGATGCCGTGCCGCCTGATGCGCTCGACTTCGAAGGACGGGCAGACGACGGCCGGAGAGCCGGAGACTGGGAGCACGAGCGCGATCAAGCGCTCGCTCCTGCCCGGGTTGTATCCGGTGAGGTATTCGTAGTTCGTGCTCGGCGTCGCAATGAGAAAGGCCTGGCGACGGGCCTTGAGCTCGGCTTGCGCCCGCTCGAGGCGGCGCTGGAAGACCGCAGGGGACAGGGAAGGCTCCTGGATTGATTGCGGATGGCGGATTGTGGATTGCGGATTGGTCGCGCTGAAATCCGCAATCCGCAATCGCCAATCCGCAATTACGGCGGCGCCAGCCGCCACGAACTCCCGCCGCTCCATCGTGCTAGCCCCTCCCCAAAGTGCGGCCTATATTACCCGCCCCCCTGGGACCTTGGAAGGTGCGGTCGGCGATGCAATTCGAAGCCCGAATCGAGCCGCTCGACGGCAAGCTCCCCAAGGTCACGTATCGGTGGGATCCCGAGACGGACATTCTCTCCGTCGCCTGCAAGGGCGCAGGGAAGGCGAGCGGCTTGAACGGCACCGTGGACCTCGAGGGCGGTGACGGCTCGTTCGTCGTCATCGACGTCGCCGGCGGGTGCCTGCGCGGTGTGGACGTCGTCACCTGGCCCGACGACATCCGCACGCTTGACGCCCTCGCCATTCCCGAGTCGGCCAAGGACGGACGGGTGGTCTTCCCCAGCCGCAAGTCCAATCCCGGAGTCTCGGCGGTAGAAGTGGACACGGCGCTCACAGTGGAGAAAAACCAGTCCGAGTCGGTGCTCCATCTCCGCGTCGGGCGCCAGCGCGCCGCGACCGTGGTGCGGGTCGCGGACCGCCTGTTGGTCGAGGTGGACAAGAACTCCCGCCTGGCGGGTCTGTGGTTCCTCGACGTGCCGCCGTTCCCCAATGTCGAAGCAACGGCGTAGGGGAGGTTAGAGGAGGTTAGAGGAGGTTAGGGGAGGTTGGGGAGGTTGATGCGGTGAAAGGACTGGCACCGCAATGCAAGGATGTGGCTTTAGTACGGTACAAGGCTATCCTACCGTCGCATGTCTCGTTACGAAAAACTCCATGCGTGGCGAGAGTGTCACGAACTTGCCCTCGCGGTCTACGGAGCGACTAAGAAGTTCCCAGCCGACGAGCGCTACGGCCTCACATCTCAAACTCGCCGTGCGGCGTTTTCTGCGGCGGTCAACATTGTCGAGGGCGCGGCACGTCGCAGCAAAAGGGAATTCCGTCGGTTTCTCGACATCTCCCTCTCCTCGCTGAGCGAAGTCGGATATGCGTTACGCTTCGCTCATGAAGCGGGATTTCTCGCCGACGCCGACTGGTCCGCATGAAGTGACCGGCAAAGCCGTGCTCGGTTTCTCACTTGGCAGTTGTATCGTGCCTTGCATCGGTAGCAACCTCCCCTAACCTCCCCCCAACCTCCCAAACCTCCCCTACCCTCCCATAGATTGTTTCCGATGTCCGATCAGCTTCCGCGCCTCGGCGGCCTCCCGGAGCCCGAGAAGTACGAGCGCCTGGTCGATCGCGTCCCGGGCGTCTGGTGGAGCGAGGCCGGACCGTTTGCCGGCCTCCACGAGCTGAACGTTGCTCGGGTCGACTACTTGCGGGAGGCGTTCGGCGGATTCGGCGGCAAGCGGGTGCTCGACGTCGGCTGCGGGGGCGGGATCCTCGCCGAGACGCTCGCGGCGGAGGGCGCGGTCGTCACGGGTATCGATCCGTCGGAGAAATCGCTCGCCGTGGCGCGCGAGCACGCCCGCCGTTCCGGGCTCGCTATCGATTACCGGCGTGGCACCGCCGAGGAGCTGAGCGGGAGCGGTCTTGAGGGGACGTTCGATCAGGTGTTCGCGGTGGACGTGCTCGAGCACGTCGACGACCTGGATCGCACCCTGGCCGCCATCGCGCAGGTGCTGGCGCCCGGTGGGGCCCTGGGCTTCCTCACGCACAATCGCACAATCGTCGGGTTCCTGCGGATCATCTGGGAAGAGGAATACGTGCAGCACAGCATGCCCGAAGGATTCCACGACTTCGCCCGCTTCATCACGCCGGGCGAGCTCACGGACAAGCTCGCCGCGAACGACATGGTCGTACAGGAGATGAAAGGCGTGGAGCGCGCGGACGACGGCAGCGGCCGTCGCGTGCTCACGGATGACTTGAGCGTCACCTACCTCGGCTGGGCCCTCCGGACGCGTTGATCGTGGCGCGCTCCTGGGTCGAGGCGGTGCTCGCGGCGGGCGCGGTTCCTGCATCCGCGGTGCCCGAAGCGAGCCTCGGTCGGACCGACATCGAAACGTTCACCGGCGCCGATCCGGTGGAAGACGGGGAGCTGCGAGTGCACTCCCTGGCGGGGGCCAGCGCGTTCGCGCCCGGGGCGGTCGAGTTCCTCGACGGCATCGAGCTGTGGCGGGTGGTGGGGTACGCCGGCGTCACGCCCATCGTGTGCGCCCACGTCGCCGCGGCGATCCGGCGGCGAGGGCCCGATCGCCGACTGCGCACCGTG
>Ga0070699_100005238_pt1 | contig 11392 bp, 9 predicted proteins | sample KBSK1503metaG_FD_65473 | JGI IMG/M metagenome (GOLD analysis project Ga0070699, IMG submission 65473) | Corn, switchgrass and miscanthus rhizosphere microbial communities from Kellogg Biological Station, Michigan, USA - KBS K1-50-3 metaG | ecosystem: Host-associated > Plants > Roots >...
AGGGTCCGAACGTTGCCGGGCTGGGGGCGGCTCCGTCCGGTCTCGATGCGGAAGATGGTGGAGGTCGACCACTCCAGCTGCCGCGCGACCTCCTCGCGGCTCATGCCGGTGGCTTCGCGGCGACGCAGCAGTTCCATAGCCAGGCGGCGGCCGCGCAGGGTCGGGTTCTGTCCTGGATCACCACGTCGGGCCATACCGGCACCCCTCCGTTCCGCACTAGTTCTCTTGCACTATTGCAAAAAACTAAGTGTTGGTGCACGCTAGCACCGATGATGTCACCAATCCGATGGCGTCCTATGGGCGAAACGCCGCAAAGAAGTAGCGAGCCGGACGTGAACATGCGATCAAGCCACGTCACTGGCGCCCGTTCCGGCGCCTTCTAGAAGGTCCACCGCCCGAGGGCCTAGCCGTCACCCTGGGCCAGGGGAGTTGTTCCGGCAGCAGCGGACGAAGTCCTGGATGACGGGGCTGGCGTCGGCGGTGGCCGGCCAGGCGACACCGACCTGGCTGGGACTGACGCCTGTGACGGGCCGGTACGTGATGCCGGGCGTGCGTAGTAGCGGGCGGCGGACGCGGGGCCAGGGCGATGCCTTCGCCGTTGGCGATGGCGGTGAGCCAGTCGTCGGGCTGGCCGGTCTCGGTGACGGCTCCGATCCGGACCGGGTGACCCTCGCGCTCGCCGACGGCCAGCCACCAGTCGCGCCACCAGTCGGTCTCAGTCGGGGCGGCGACGAACGGCTCGTCCCATAGCTCCCGGAACCCGATCACGTCCCGGGTGGCGAGTGGGTGCGCGGCCGGAAGCGCGACCCAGCGGGGCTCGGTGAACAGCACCTCGGTCCGCAGGCTGTCCTGGCCCGGGAAAGGCAGCCGCAGCAGGGCGGCATCGACGTCGCTGCTGGCCAGCCCGGCGGTGGGGTCCGTCCAGGGGGCGGTCCGCATCTCCACCCGCCAGCCCGCCCGGCGGCGGCCGAACTCCGCGATGATCTGCTGAGTGGCCTCGTTGGCGGCGCCGGCTAGGAACCCGACCCGCAGGACCCGGGCGGCCCGGCTGGCAGCGGCCTTGGCCTCCCGCAGCGCCTGGTCCAACTCGCCCGGCACGGCTGGCACCTGGCCAGCCAGGGCCCGGCCCGCCGCGGTGAGGGTCATCCCGGCCCGGGACCGGGTGAACAGCGGCACTCCGAGCTGGCGCTCCAGCTGCCGGATCTGTTTGGTCAGCGCGGGCTGGGACACGAACAGGCGTTCCGCCGCGCGGGTCAGGTTTCCTTCCTCGGCAACGGCGGCGAAGTAGCGCAGCAGCCGGGTGTCGATATCCATGCCATCAAGTTATGGGTGCGTGTATTGGACGCCGGGCCGATACCCGTCCAGGCTGACAATGCGGTTCCGCAACGCTATCGGCTACGGTGAGGGCGTGTGCTGCTGCGCTGCCATGACTACCCGGACCGCCGCTTAGCGGCGGTACCGGGGCTGCCGTAACCGCGGCCTCAATGCCTGCCCTGCCGGGGCCAGCGCCAGGGCGTACCGCCGGATCAGTGTCCCGCCGGCAGCCACTCGCGTGTCCATCGCTGCGCTGCCGGATCGTCCTGCCTGATCAGGGGAGTCATGTCTCAGTCGCAGCGATCCGATTCACGTTCCCAGTACGAAGAGCCACTCCCGGACCCGTCCGCAGCCGTACCCGCTGTCCCGGACGGCCAGCCCGGCCAGGCCCGGCAGGAGCGCCCGCCCGCCTGCCAGTCTCGCCAGCCGCCGCCGGCAGCCGCCGGTATGCGGTCTGGCTCTATCGCGGCGCAGGACCCGTGCGCCGCCACGATGCTCCTGATGGTCGGACTCCCCGGAGCCGGGAAAACCACCCGGGCCGAAGAGCTCGCCGCGGCGCACCGGGCGCTGCGGCTGACCCCGGATCACTGGATGATCCCGCTGTTCGGCGATTCGATGGCCGGCGGCAAGCGCTTCGTGCTGGAAGGGCGGCTCATCTCGGTTGCCCTGCAGGCGCTGCGGCTGGGGACCAGCGTCGTGCTCGACTACGGGCTCTGGGGCCGCGATGAACGGTCGGCACTGCGCTGGCTGGCGCGATCGGCCGGGGCGGCCTGCCAGGTGGTCTACCTGCCCGTGGACAAGGACGTCCAGCTCTCCCGGATCGCGCACCGCCAGGCCACGGCACCGCATCAGACGTTCCCGATGAGCACGGCCGACGTAGACCAATGGCGGGAGCAGTTCCAGGTACCTGATGCCGCCGAGTTCGGCGGCGGTGAAATCCCCAGCCCGCCAGCAGGGTGGCCGGGTTGGGAGGAATGGGCAGCAGACCACTGGCCCTCATGCACCGACAGCTAACCTGACCGTTCCTGCCTGGGCCATCCTGACGGCGTTCGTGCTGGCCAGCGATGCCGCTGGCGTATTACCGCAGCTCAGCCGACGCCGCACTCACGGCGGGCGTTTCCGCGGAAACGCTTTGTGAAACGGTGCACAAGCCGCTTCCGCGGAAACGCCGCAGCCACGGCCGGCCTCTCGGCGTGCTGGTCCAATCTGCCCAGCACGGCGGGGGCCTCTCGGCCAGGAACTGGGTGCCTCAGGCACTGGCTAAGGCCGTGCGGACGGCGAAGATATGACATTTGCCCAATGCCGCAGCAGCGGGCTTACGGCGAGTCTGGTACATGACGGCGATCGCTTGTCCGGCTGAGTCCGGGGCGTTCGTCGTACAAGCGGGACCTCGCCGGTACACGGCGGTGACGTTCCGGGGGCGATCCGCGTCGGCAGAAGGGGGAACGAGAGGTGATGGCACAGATGCAGTGGCGTGATGCCACCGTCGGCGGGCAGGACATCACGGAGCTGAGCCTGGGTCTGCCGTGCACGGAGGATCCGGAGCTGTTCTTCGCCGAGTCTCCTCAGGACGTGGAGCAGGCGAAGGAGATGTGCCGCGGATGCGGGGCCAGGCTGGCCTGCCTGGTCGGCGCGCTGGAACGCGGGGAGCCCTGGGGTGTCTGGGGCGGCGAGTTGCTGCTGCGCGGCGCGATCGTGCCGAGTAAGCGCCCTCGCGGACGTCCTCGCAAGGCCCTCGTCCCGATCGCGACTGGTTAACCCCACTGGCCGGGCTGGTAGTCGCCGGCGGGCTGCTGGGTGATGACGTTCATGCGGTTCCAGGCGTTGATACCGGCGATGAGCGCCACCAGGGCGGCGAGTTGTTCCTCGTCGTAGTGCTAGGCGGCATTCGCCCATGCCTCGTCGGTCACCCCGTCGGCGGCATCGGCGATGCGGGTGCCCTGCTCGGCCAGTTCCAGGGCGGCTCGTTCGGCCTCGGTGAAGACCGTGGCCTCCCGCCAGGTCGCGACCAGGTTGAGGCGCACCTGGATTTCCCCGGCGTGCGCGGCGTCCTTGGTGTGCATGTCGGTGCAGCACGTCGCGGAACGAGTGCCACCACCCGGGCTGGCGGGCCTCCCGGGTCAGCTGGATCAGCCCGTCCCGTTCGGCCCCGGTCACGCCGTACAGCTCGAGAAGGGTCCGAACGTTGCCGGGCTGGGGGCGGCTCCGTCCGGTCTCGATGCGGAAGATGGTGGAGGTCGACCACTCCAGCTGCCGCGCCACCTCCTCGCGGCTCATGCCGGTGGCCTCCCGGCGACGCAGCAGTTCCATAGCCAGGCGGCGGCCGCGCAGCGTCGGGTTCTGTCCTGGATCACCACGTCGGGCCATACCGGCATGCTCTGTCTCGCACTAGTCTGTTTGCACTATTGCAAAATATCGAGTGTTGGTGCACTCTGTCATTGATGATGCCACCAAGCCGATGGCACTAGGTGCGCGAAACGCCGCAATGAAGTAGACGAGCCGAACGTGAACCCGCGAGCAGGTCAGGTCGTGACTCCCCATCAGTGGCCGCTACGCAGCTACCTCGAACTAGGCGCCATGCCCACCGCCGTGCCGTGCGCCCGGCTCCACGCCAGGCATCTGCTGTGGGAGTGGGGATTGAATGGCCTGGCCGCGGACACCGAGCTATTGGTCTCCGAACTGGTCACCAACGCCGTCAAAGCCACGGCCAGCCAGCAGCAAGCAGCCATCCGCCTTCAACTGTCGAGCGACAGCACCAGCGTCCTAGTCGAAGTCTGGGATGCCGACCCGGAGCCGCCCGCACCCAAAGATCTCACCGAAGACGGCAGACCCGACCTCCAGGAGGAGGGAGGCCGCGGCCTGTTTCTGGTGGCGGCGCTGAGTTCCCGCTGGGATTGGTACCGCACCCGAGAGCCACCACCCGGCAAGGTCGTCTGGTGCGAACTGGAAGCCAGATCCGTACAGCAGGCATTACTACCTCGGCTCTTGGATTGCCTCCGAGCCCTATGAACGCGGCCGCGCACGGCGGTGGCGAACCCAGGCGTCGGCGACTGAAGCCATGCGTTGCTTGAAGGGCCGAGGGTCGTTGCGGGCGATCTCATCGTAGAGCCGGGCGCTGGCCAGGGCGAAGACATCAATGGCGGCGTCCGGGGCTTGCTGCCAGCCCGGGCACCGGGCGGCCAGCATCTCGGCCTGACTGGCGCTGTGACCGGCCGCCATTGCCCGGATCAGGAAGGACGCCGCGTCGATGAATGCCGCGCCGCGGGTGGGCCAAGCCCAGTCGATGATCCACAACCGATCCGGGCCGAGCAGGATATTCAGCGGGTTGAAGTCGGTGTGCAGCAATGCATCGCCGTCGAGCAGGTCCAGGTCGGCCTCACAGTCGACGTACGCGGCCCACCGCTGCCGGGCCTGTTTCACCGGCAGGTCTGGGCAGCTGACGGCGGCGAGATCGTGCATGGCAGAAATGACACGCGGCAGGTCAGGGGATCCGGGCCGGTAGTCCGCATGGCGAGCGCCGTCGATGTATTCGAAAGCAAGCAGATCCCACCCCGCGGCTTGATCGTGCCACCGAAGCCGCGGCGCGACCGCGTGCACATACGGGTTGATCATCGCCTCGCGCCCCTGCCGAACCACCCCGGGATGATCTGCGCGAAGGCCCTTGAGGAATACCCAGCCCGTGCTGGTATCCAGGACCACGGCGAGCTGCGAGTTCAGCCCCGCGCTGACGGTGCGGGCGGAATTTACCCGACCCGTGCGCGCCTCGATAGCGAGGCGCACCGGCGCCTCGAGTTCGTCCCAGTCGGTATGGCGCACGCTCCCCCCAGCGAAGGGCCGCAGACCCAGCCCGGCGAGGCTGAGCCTGCGGCGATTCTAGCGACGCCAGAGGTCAGTACGGGTTATCGTCGCTCGCGTTGCACGAGCACATCGCGTGCTCGAGGTAAACATCCAGGTCGGGGGCGAACTCCAGCGGGCCTTCCCCCGCCTCCTGCGTGTCGCCGGGGCGGCGCCCGATCTTGACCGTGACCGCGGTCATGACAGCCTCGCGACGCGCCCAGTCCGTTCGGGCCTTAATCACGTGACACACCAGTACCCCGAGCTGGATGGATACGTTGACTTCGTGGCCGGGACGCGGGGAACCCCGCTGGGCCTGGATGGGACGACGCCGAGTATGGCGCGCATGTACGACTACTACCTCGGCGGAGGCTTCTGCAAGCCAAGAAGAACGAGGGGAAAACGATTCCCAACCGCATGCCGAATGGATACGGGTATACGGCCCTTGGCGCACTGCTTCTCTACTGGCGCTGTCTACCTGAGGTCACCAGCCTTTTGCTTGAACGAACTGGGACCTTTTGGCGGTCATCGCGTGGCCCCGCCGGAGCCGCCACTGTGAGACGGTTATCCGTGGGAGGCCTTGCAGGGCCGGGCAGGAAGGGGGGAGCCAGTGGCCGCGATCGTCGTAGTGCATGGGATCGGGCAGCAGGTGAAGGGCCCGGACAGCCTGGCGGCCGTGTGGGTGCCCGCGCTGCGCGACGGGATGACGGCCGCGGGGGTGCCGCCAGTGGCGGCGGACGATGTGTGCGTGGCGTTCTACGGTGACCTGTACCGGGCGGCAGGGAAGGCGGCGGGGACGGGGTGGCCACCGCTGTCCGCGGCCGATGTGGACAGTGACTGGGAGCGGCTGCTCCTTGAGCTGTGGTGGCGGGAGGCCGCCGACGCGGACCCGGCGGTGCCGGCTCCTGAGGCAGCGACCAAGGCACGGACGCCACGGACGGTGCAGCGGGCGCTTGACGCGCTGTCGCAGTCGGCGTTCTTCGCCGGGCTCGCGGAGCGGGCGATGATCGGGACGCTCAAGCAGGTGGCGCTGTACTTCGCTGACGACGCGCTGCGGTCAGCGGTGGGGGCGCGGGTGGCGGCAGCGGTGAGCGGCGACACGCGGGTGATCGCGGCGCACTCGCTCGGCACGGTCGCAGCGTACGAGGCGGTGTGCACGCATCCTGAGTGGGGGGTGACGACGCTGGTGACGCTCGGGTCGCCGCTCGGGATCAGGAACCTGGTCTTCGACCGGCTGCGGCCGGCACCGGGCTCGGACGGGACCGGGCGGTGGCCGGGCGGGGTTCGCACCTGGTCGAACATCGCCGATAGCGGGGATGTGGTGGCGCTGGTGAAGTCGCTGCGGCCGTTGTTCGGCGACCGGGTGACCGATGTTCTTGTCCGCAACGGGGCTAAGGCGCACGATGTGCTCCCGTACCTGACCGCCCGGGAAACGGGTGAGGCGATTGGACGCGGGCTCGCCGGCTGAGCCGCCGCGCTGGCGGCGCAGGCTCGTCGCGGCGGGCACGGCACGGTACGAGTACCTCGACCCGGACGGGCAGCTGCCGTCCGTCACCGGTGACGTGGAACACGTCGCCACGGTACTTGTCGGTGGCTTCTCCTACGAGCGCGCGACCGGCACCGGCCTTGGCATCGACCCGACCGCCGCGGAGCTTACCGCCGGCCTTGGCCAGTGGCTGAGCAGGATGACACGGGAGGACGTGCTCGTTATCTACTACTCGGGGCACGGCGAACGCGTCACCGGACAGCACTACCTGCTGACTCGCGACTCCCACCCCGACGCGGGCATCACCTGGTCGGCGTTCCCCGTCGGGCAGCTTGGCCACATGCTCAGCGAGGCGTCGGCTGAGTACGTGCTCGTACTCGTCGACGCGTGCTACTCCGGGCAGGGCGCGCTCGACCTGAGCGTCGCGCTGCGCAGCGCCGAGCCGGAACGGCCGGGAAGCCGGCCGCTGCGGGTGTGGTGCGTCACCGCGACGCGGGCAAGGCAGGAGGCGCGCGAGGGCGCGTTCGCCGCCGCACTGGCCGGCGCGATCCCGCGGGTCCACGCGGGCGCGACGCAGGAGTTCCTCGGCCTGGAGGAAATTGTCCGCGAGATCAACCAACTGCTCGCGCCAGCCGGGCACGAGGCACAGTACAGCACGTTCGGCAGTGCGGGGATCGCGCCGTTCTTCCTGAACGCGGCGTACAACGCGGCGGTGCCGCCGGGAACCGACCTGGAAGCGCAGCGGCTCGGCGACTTCACGACACACTGGGACCCCCGGTCGCGCGGGGTGGAGGTGGCGTCCGATCCCGGGTCCTACTTCACCGGACGGCGGGCGGTGCTCGGCGAACTGCTCTCGTGGCTGGCGGAGACGCCTGACCCGGACAGTGACCAGCCAGCCGTGCAGGTGGTGACCGGACGGCCGGGGTCGGGGAAGTCGGCGGTGCTCGCCCGGCTGGTGCTGCTCGCCGATCCGATGCTCAGGGGGCATGCGGGAGGTGCCGGGCAGTCGCCGGGCAGCCCCGTGGGCGGCGGGACCTGGATCAGCGCGCTGGCGCGGAACAAGACGCTCGGCACCCTGGTGACGGAGCTCGCCGGGCAGGCGGGCGTCGAGCTGCAGGCCGGCACTGACGCCGAGCGGGCTGGTTCCCTGGTCACCTTTTTGGCCGAACGGGGCGGCGCAGGTGTTCCCGCGACGATCCTCATCGACGGCCTGGACGAGTCGGCCAGCCCGGGGCAGCTCGCGGACCATCTGATCGTCCCTGTAGCCGACCAGCGGCCGCCTGGCCTGCGGCTCATCGTGGGCACCAGGCCGAATCTGCTCGCCCGGCTCGGCCGGGCGCACGTCGTTGACCTCGATGACCAGGAGTACTTCAGCGAGCGGGACCTGGCCGGCTACGTACAGCGGATGCTCGTCGCGGCGGGAACCCCCTCCGTCAGCACCCCTTACCAGTCCGTTCCCGGTACCGTCGTGGCGCAGGTCGCGGCGGAGGTAGCGCGCCGCGCCGCGCCGAGTTTCCTGCTCGCGCGCCTCGTTACCAGGACGCTCCTCGCGGTGCCCGAGCCGGTTGATGTCACGGACCCCGCGTGGATTGACCGCTTTCCCGCCACGGCGGGCGAGGCCTTCGAACGCGACCTCCAGGCTCGCTTCCCCGACGCCTACGAGCGACAGCGCGTGCAGGACCTGCTGACGCCGCTCGCGTTCGCCGACGGCGAGGGACTGCCGGTGGCTAACCTGTGGCACGCGATCGCCACCGCGCTGTCCGGACGCGACTACACCCCCGACGACGTCACCTGGATTCAGCACGGTGCCGATTCCTACATCGTGGAGGCGCTGGAAGACGGGCGCTCGGTCTACCGGCTCTACCACCAGGCCATCGCGGACTACCTCCGGTCACTCCAGTTGAACCCCGGCGGCCTTGACGACGCTCTACCCGGCACCGGAATTCCGGCCGCCGCTCTCCCCGGCAGCCGCATGAAGGCCGCGCACCAGGACGCGGACACCGACGGCACACAGACGCGGACAATCGCGCAGGTACAGCGGCCGATCACCGATGCGCTTATCGCGTCGGTCCCGGCCGGCCCCGATGGCCGCAGGAACTGGCTCGCCGCACACCCCTACGTGCTGCGGCACCTGGGGGCGCACGCGGCGGCGGCCGGGTACGTCGACGACCTGCTCGCAGACGCCGGATTCCTGGTGGCGGCCGACCCGGACAGCGTGCGGCGCGCCGCCGCGGCGGCATCCCCTCCGTTCCGGGCGGTCGGCACGGTCTACCGGCAGGAGTTCCACTCCTTCCGTGACGCTCCGCCGTGGCAGCGGGCGCAGATGCTCCAGCTGGCCGCCCGGCGTGGCGGCCTTGACTGGCTGGCCGACCAGGTAGCCGAACTCGGCCTGCCCGGGCAGTGGGACACCGTGCTGGCCCGCTGGCGGCGGGAAGCGGAGTACCAGGTGATCGGCCGGCAGCAGAGCCCGATCCGCGCCCTCGCCGTCACCTCGCTCGCGGGCAGGCCCGTCGCCATCGCGGGTGCCGTCGACGGGAGCGTCGTGTTCTGGGACACGGAAACGGGCACGGAGGCCGCGTCCCTGCCTAACCACGCGGAGGGTGCCTGGGCGATCGCACTGGCCACCGTGGGCGGCCGGCGGGTCGCGGTCGTGGCGGGCGGGACAGGATCGCTGTACGTGTGGGACCTGGAGTCGAGAGCGCTCGTCAGGACGCTGCCTGTAGCCGCCAGGTTCCTCGGCTCTGCCCAGTACGCCAATTCCCTGGACGTCACCGAGGACGGCGGGCGGGTGCTCCTCGTCTCCGGCGGATGGGACCAGGTGGTGCGGGTCTGGGACCTCGCCGACGGAACCTGCCTGCGCGAGATCGAGGGGGTCGCCGCCAGGATCGAGACCGTCCGGTTCGCCCGGCTCGGACGCCGTCTCGCCGTCCTGGTCGGCGCCGGCTACGGGCACCGCCCGGGCTATGGACCGCTCACCGCATGGGACCCGCTGACCGGAAAACTGCTACGCACCCTGGAGCGGAAGGAATCCAACGCGGACAGGTTCACCACCGCGGAATCCGACGGGCGCGTCCGTGTGGTCTGCGCGTGGGGCCCCGGGGCCTTGCGCGTGTTCGACGCTGACACGGGCAGGAATGCCCGTGTCCTCGGCTACACCGCGGCCGGGTCTGAAGAGCAGGGCCGCCGGGGCGGCCCCGACTACATCAAGGACATCGCGACGGCGACCATCAACGGCCGGCTGACGGCGGTCACCGGCTCGAACGACGGCGTTGTCCGGCTGTGGGACCTGGCCGACCGGACGGCCGCGGCCCGGATCATCGGGCGGCTAGGCCGACGCGCAGGTCCGGTCCGCCTGCTTGAAGGTCATACCGACGCCGTCTGGAGTGTCGACGTCGCCGCGCTTGACGGCCACCCCGTCGCCGTCTCCGGCGACAGCGACGGGGTACTGCGGCGCTGGGATCTCGACGAGGCGATGTCGCCGCGGTCTGTTGGTCACGCGGCCCCCAGCTCCGTGCCGGGCATCTCGGCTCTGGCCATGACCCACCTGGCGGGGAAACCGGTGATCGCCGCCGTCACCGAGCGGAAGATCATAGAGATCTGGGACGTGGCCGGGCGGTCGCGCCTGCGGACCATCCCGCTGCCTGGCCGCGAAGCATACTACCTGGCCGTCACGGACTCACAGGCAGGCCCGATCGTGGTGTCCGGCCAGGTCAACGGCTCATTGCGGGCTTTCGACCTGGCCAGCGGCACCGAGGTCTGGCGTGCCGAGGTCGACTACGGGCTGAGCCACCTGGCCGCAGCGCCGCTCTCAGGCGGCGGGATGGCGGTGCTTGCCTATTCTTCCTACCCAGAGGCAACCCGGGTATGGAACACCGAGGGCACTGGGGCGAGTTTCTTCCGGCAAAATGTGCGCGGGCTCGCGCTGGTACGCCTGGACGACACGCTCGCCCTTGTCTATGAGGAGCCAGCCAACGTCGTCGGCGTGCCTGATCCGAAGCTGGTCGTCTGGGATGTCATCGCCGGCCGTGAGCTTCGCCGTCTCGACCGGACGGAGCCAGACGGGAGCCTCTCTTGCACCATCACCGAGATCGATGGCCGGGCCGCCATGGCCTACGGCAGCTACCACGGCCGGATCCAGGTTCGCGACCTGCACGCCGGAGAGGTGCTCCGGACGTTCAGCGGTGATCCCGGGATGATCAGCAGGCTGGCGGTCCTGACTCAAGTTCGGTCGCCGATCCTGGTGTCCGCTCCGCACGACGAGCACACGGGCCTCGTTCAGGCATGGGATCTCGGAAGTGGAGGCGCTGACCCGCTGTGCACAATTGACCTGGGAGCACAGGTCACCGCCCTAGCCGCGGACCCTTCTGGTGACCTTGTGGCCATCGGCACCGCGAAGGGCTTCGTCTCACTCCGCTTCCGGCCATGGGCCTCCGGGGGCTGAACGACCGCCGCTTGGACGCCGCCAACGCGACAGGGATCGCTGCGCTTGCTTTCCCGCAACCCAGATGCCGGGGGCGGTGTCGGTGAAACCCGCCTCCGTTCGGGATGATCGGTTTTTGGGCTGTGCCTTTGCTTGCGCCATTACTTGGCGGCGTCGACGGTGCCCATGGCGGGCGACCGCCGCCAACGTTGCTCTAAACCCAAGTTACGTCGGCGTGTCGCCTGAAAAGGGGACATGAGCTGCGGAAACGCGGTGTTGTGTCGCGAAAATGTAGCCAGAAGAATCTGACGATGCCCTCGGCGTGATACCGAGTTGAT
>Ga0070699_100005239_pt1 | contig 11389 bp, 12 predicted proteins | sample KBSK1503metaG_FD_65473 | JGI IMG/M metagenome (GOLD analysis project Ga0070699, IMG submission 65473) | Corn, switchgrass and miscanthus rhizosphere microbial communities from Kellogg Biological Station, Michigan, USA - KBS K1-50-3 metaG | ecosystem: Host-associated > Plants > Roots >...
GTCGTGGACGAAGACCACTCGCGGCTGCAGTCTGACCACCGGGAACGTCTTCGCGAAGCGGTTCTGGTCGCCGGGGAAGTTGGTCGCCCCGAGCCGTCGAGGAGGCCGGCCCTGGACAGCAGGGGCCCGTTGCACAGTGACAGGACGAGCCTCGCGTTGCGGCTCGTCTCGCGCACCCCATGCCATGGCATCGGGTCCTCGTCCATGCGGTGCTCGGCTCTCTGGATCACGAGCAGGTCGACGGGAGGCCCGTTTGCGAAGGTGTAGTGAGACGTGAGAGTGGCGGAGCCCTTTGGTGGAGCAGGTGGCGCTATTTGGCGGCAGCCACGCGTGGGCCTTGGCAGCTTCGAGAGCGCCTATCAGGCCGGGACCTCCTCGAGCCGAACCTCACCAACCAAGTTGGAAATCCATCGATCTTCTCGGCGACGGACACGGATGGAGACAATATCGGGACTCCTCCTTAACGAGTCCTGGATATCCCATCGTCGCTTGTGTTGACCCACTGACTTGACATTCGCAGCGCCTGCTTGATTCTTGGGTGTCCAGCGGCCTATATGGTCAGGCACAGTCATGGGTTTCTATGTGCGGAAGAGCGTGCGTGTGGGCCCGCTGCGTTTCAACCTCTCGGGCTCGGGCATCGGCATTTCTACCGGCATAAGGGGATTCCGGGTCGGCAGCGGTCCGAGAGGCAACTACATCCACATGGGCAGTCACGGCCTCTACTACCGCGCCAGCCTCGGGCATGCCACGCCAGCGGTCCCAGTCCCTCTGACTCCGCAGGAACCAAGCCGCGCGATCGCCGGCCTGCCCGAGATCGAGGGTGGCAGCGTGCTCAAGATGGCTCCTGCGTCAGCGCAGGAGCTGCTGGAAGAGATTCGCATCAAGCGTACGCGACTTCGGCTGTGGCCCTTTCACGTGGCTTTCGGCGGATTGGGCCTGTTGGCCGCGGCGTCATCTGCCAGTGTTCCCGCTTGGGCTTTGTTCACCGCGCTCGCCTTGCTTTTGGCATCAACTGCGTGGGTAAGAGCGCATGATGTACTCCGCAAGACAGTCGTCCTCCTTTACGAACTCGACGGCCCGATGGCGGAGGCATATCAAGGCCTGCACAACGGCTTCGACTGGCTGGCGCACTGCGCGGCAGTGTGGCACCTGGAAGCCAAGGGAAGGACGGACGATTGGAAGCATCAAGCGGGAGCGACCCACCTCGTGAAGCGGCGCGCCGTGCGGCTGCTGAAGGGCGACCCACCCTGGATTAGGACGAACGTCGAGGTACCGCTGCTACCCGTTGGCCGGCAAACGCTCTATCTCCTCCCGGACCGGTTGCTCGTGGTGGACGGGAGTGCGGTGGGGGCTGTCGAGTATCTCGACCTTCAGGTCGGAACGGACATGTCCACGTTCATCGAGGCAGATCGTGTGCCGGCTGACGCGCAGGTCATCGGGCATACTTGGCTCTACCCCAACAAGAGCGGCGGGCCGGATCGACGGTTTAAGAATAATCCGCAGATCCCCAAGGTGCTCTATGGTGACCTGCGCCTGCGCAGTGCCTCCGGCCTTAACGGGGCTCTCCAGACCTCCAACAAGGACGCGCCGGCTCAATTCGCTGCCGGGGTCACGACCCTCGCACAGGCAGTCAAACCAGCGGAAATCTCCGCAGCGACCAAGCCGGAATCAGCGGGGGTGGTACCTCAACCGTCCGAAGCTACTCCTACGCCCGAAAAGCACGCAGTCAGCGAGCGCGCGTTCTTCCTTGGTGTCGTGGCCGGTGTGCCTGCGGCCCTGCTCGTCACTGGGATCGTCGCTCTCAACGTAAACCAGGCTGGCGATACAGTCACAACAAAGCCGGCACAGGCGTCGGCGCCGCCTCCTTCACCCCTTCCGAGCGCCCGAAGGCCAGGAAGGGTGACTGGATCGGGTAATGTCAGCCACGATGCGCTGCTAGGCCGAGGAGGCGCCCAGCGGACAGCGGCGCTGAGCCTTATGGTCAGGAGGTTAGGGCAGGCGTGTTCTGGTACCCGCAACTACTTCCAACGGCTCGAAGCGGAATCGCATGACGCCATCTGGAATGTCGCCTGCAGCAACGGGAAGGCCTACTCGGTGTTACTCCCAAGCCAGGCAGGCGTCGCCACCAAGGTCGTGGACTGCGCGACTCTGAAGGTCGCCGGCCGCGAGTGTTTCAGAGCTCGAGCCCGTTGGGCTGCCACCGCCGCAGGCGGTTAAGAGCAGCAGGCCACCGGCGAAGACTTTAGTCTTCATGGTTTCGCGTCCTTGCAGAGCGAAACGGGCCAGTGATTCTTGCGCATACAGCACCTCTCGTCGGAGGGACGATTTTGGCGGGGACGGCGACAACCGAATTGGTTACTGCTTCTTCTCCTCGTTCTCCTTCGCCGGCGCGCCGCCGCCCATTTGCTTCCGCGCCTCGTCATCCGTAAAGGTGATCGCCTTGCCGGTGCGCGTCTTCAGTGTGGTCAGGGCCATCCTGATGTCGTCCTTGTCGAACTCGAAGACGACGGCCTGTTCCTTGTCCGAGGTGTCCTTGTAGTTCACGGTGACATAGTGGTGGCGCGATTTTTTGAAGAGTACGAGCGGTGACAGGAAGATGGCTTGGCCGATGCGATGACCTACCTTCTGGCCATACTCGACCTCCCCAACGCTAGTCCACGGGATCGTGAGGCCGCCACCGTATTGCAGTGCAGTTGCGTCCTTGAGGTTAATCGGGCTTTCTGACTTCTCCTTCATGCCGGAGATCGTGCCGCCTACATAGGCGGCCTTACCCTTGCCCACCGCGCTGGCTGAGGGGGCGAACGCAGAGAGCACAACCAGAGACACTATGGGCGCTCTTGCCCTCTTCATGGGGCCTCCTTTACCTCTAAGTGGATACTCCTACGCAGGTGTCGGCAGGTGAGTCACCGAGTACCTGGGAGCCCTCGTTCGGTCAGTGTGGAGAACGACAAAGGCAACAATACCCGCGCCTAGGCTTGCGGTCTGTACGGTACCGCACCTATAATTTTTTCACTCAGTAACGCTAGGAACTCGCAGCCTGGTCATGCCGCGATCTGCGGAACCTCAGCGTCCGTTGGAAAACCGCATTCTCTCCGGTCTGCCTCCTGACGACCGAGTACGAATCCTTCGCGCGCTCCAGCCCGTAACCTTCGCTCTTGGCGAAGTCGTGTACGAGTCGGGCGGACACTTGGAGCACATGTACTTCCCGACCACCGCCGTCGTGTCCTTGCTCTACACCATGGAAGATGGTTCGACCGCGGAAATGGGGCTAACGGGTAACGACGGGGTCGTGGGCATTGCCTTGTTCCTCGGCGGTGAAACGACACCCAACCGGGCGGTCGCGCAGATCGCGGGGGAGGCCTTCAGGATGAAGGCAAGGATCCTACGGCAGGAGTTTGCGCGAGGTGGTTCCCTTCAGCATGTATTGCTGCGCTACACCCAGGCGCTGATTACGCAAATCTCCCAAACAGCGGTCTGCAACCGGCTCCACCCGGTGGAGAAGCGGCTCTGCCGATGGCTGCTCTTGTGCCACGACCGCGTCAAGTCCGAAGAGCTTGAGATGACACAGGAGTTCATCTCTAACATGTTGGGGGGCCGACGCGAGAGTGTGACCGTGGCGGCAGGGCACCTGCAAGATGCTGGCCTCATCCATTACTCCCGAGGCCACATCGCCATCCTCGACCGGAAGGGCCTGGAGGCCGCCGCCTGTGAGTGCTACACGATCGTCAAGGAGGAGTTTGATCGCCTGTTCGGGGCAGGCGGCTCCTAGAGCCCGATAGGGGCAAGCCGCTCAGCAGCCGGCCAAGGAGACCCCTCAGTTGGTCGAAGTTGTCCGGTCGCGTGATATAGACATTCGTCCCCAACGCCACCTCAGCACCTTCGTCGACTGTCTGAACGCAGAAGATGACGACCGGGACCTCGTCGCCCAGGCCGGCCAGCCGGCGAATACGCACCGCGCTCGCAATTGCGTCGTCACTTGACCCACTTAGACTCACCAAGATCAAGTCTGGAGCTTGCCGCTCGGCTCTTTCCACAGCGTCCTGTTCGCTGCGCGCCGCGCTGACTCGGTAGCCGTCCGCTTTGAGCAACCGTTCGATGCCATCTCGGGTCTCCTCGACATCGTCAGCCACCAGGATGATCGCAGCGCGGTGTTCTACTTGCTTCGTCACGGAACTCCCTAAACGCGCAGTCTCTGTCCGCAGCGCGTAGGAATCCTAGATGGTCGGGGGCGTGGCGTCTGTACGGTGAGCCACATCCGCGCCAATATTTCTTGGCTGCCCGAAAGGCAGGTGGCGCACCACTTGGGCAGCGGAGAGTGGATGCTCATGCTGCTCGACGGCGCGGACCTGAAGGCGCTGAGCGACCTGGCCGAGCGCTGCGCGCTGCACCACCTTCCCGGCATGTCGTGAAGCTGCTGATCTTCCCTGAGGCCTGCGTCCGCACGTCGAAGCTATCGCCGCTGAGGCGCTTGGCGGCAGACGACGACAGGTGCCACTCCGCGGACAAGGCGAGCCGGCCACCCTCTGAGGCGCCCTCACGTTGCGGGCGACGGTGCTGAGCACACTTCGGGGACAATCGCACAGCGAAGCGCTTTCGCACCCCGAGATGCTTCGCGGCTTGTCTGATCTCCCGCTTGAGACGGACATGGAAGGGCGGATGCCGTTCGAGAAACGGAGAGCAAGTTGGGTGAGCGACTACGCGCTCACGAACGACTACGCGACGAAGGCGGCTCACTTCGTTCGCCGCCATTCGCGCTTGGTTCAGGAGGTTCCAGGGCGTTCTTTCTTCGGACAACGCCGCGAAGCGGTCCTCGCTGGCACGGGCGTTGAGTATCCCTGGACCATGCAGCGCACCCTGTTCGACGAGATCACCGCGGCAAAGGGCGATGACCGAATCAGCTCTCGTCGTCGTCGTGCGGCCATCGTTCCCGTCCGTCTGACGGAGGGCGAGCGAGACCAGCTCGCCGAGGTGGCCCGCGACCTGGGCATCAGCCTGTCGACATACATGCGCCAGGCGATCCTCTCGCGGCCGCTACCGCAGCGCCGGGCGGTGCGTCCGATACCCGAGGTCAACCGCGAGACCTACCACGCCCTCGGGAGGCTCGTAGCCGACGTCAGAGGCTGTAGTCGCCGTGGCCCGCGAGATGCTTGCCGACTTCCAGCGCGGCCAGGACCGCGCCGTTAGTGAGCTTCGCGTGTCGGTAGACCGCCTCATGCGTCAAGCGGAGATCCTTGCCGCCTGGCGCGCCTGGTGGGCAAGGCAGGTGGCCACCTTGGCCGTGGTGCTCGCTCTGGTCCTTGGCGCCGGGATCGGACTCGCCTGGCGGGCCAACGCGCTGGCGCAGAGCACCCACGATATCCTGCAGCAGATCCTCGAGAACCAGACCAAAGCACAAGCCGGCAAAGCCGGGAAGCGCCGATGAGAATTCGACAGCCGCCACGGCATCGGCAAGGGAATCTGCGGGAGTGCTCGGTCGCGTCAAGGCCCCGCGTTACCGGAACCGGCTCATCTGGCCTTGACTCGCCCTGCGCGCTCCCGCCTCCTCGCTCTTGCCGATGCCGAGTCCGGAAGCGGCAATTCGGAAATGCATCGTTCTTGTCTGTGCCCTGGCCATCGTATGCTGCGGTCGACCGAAAGGCCGACTTCGTCCGAAGCTTCCCAGCGGTGATGGACGGCCTCAAGTCGCCGGTCAAGTGAATGATGTTGGGGTTGACCGTAGCAGTACTGCGTTCCGCGGAGGCAGGCTCATGACGGTTCGTCATTGGGTGCGTCGAACTGGAATCGCCTGTCTCTCGCTCGTGGTGCTGGGTGGAGCTGCGTACTGCGCCCTCTTCATCCCGACGATCTATTTCCGCGTCGCCCTGTTCATGATCGAGCGCAACTCGATGATGCGTGATCGTGTCGACTGGCCGACGGTACGCGCCGAGGCAGACCAGCTGTTACGGGATGCGCGCAGCACGCGCGACACTTACCCGGCGATTCGGTTGGTGCTGCGACGACTGGGCGACAATCACAGCCACTTGGTGCCACCGGAAACCGTGCGTGCGATACAGCACGGTTCGAATCTCACCTTGGGGCTCACAGCGATCTGGCCGGAGTGTGTCGTCGCCCTCGTCTCGCCTGGAGGCCCGGCCGACCTGGCTGGAGTCAAGGTGGGTGACGTGCTCGAATCGGTGGACGGGGCTCCACCGACAAACGTCGAACGTGTGGTGCTGCTGCCCCGTGACCGCCAGAGGGTCACACTGGTGCTCAGGCGTCCCGGCGTAGTGGAAGTGCTCCGCATCGAACTCGCACCCCGCGAAGTGCAATTCAACCAGCCCGCCAGGGTGCGACGTCTGAATGGCGACCTCGGCTACATTGAGATTCCGGGAGTTCTCGGAGGGGCAGGGTCGTTCGATCTCGATGCGGTGCGAAGCATTCGCGCGGCCGACGCCACGCCAACGTGCGGCTGGGTGGTCGACCTGCGGCGAAACGTCGGCGGGAACATGTGGCCAATGTTGCACGCGGTGCGACCCATCCTCGGCGAAGCCAACCCTTTCACCTATCGCTATGGGAAGGCTCCTTGGTCGAACAAGCTCGTCTACTCGCTTCAGCGGCCTGATCCCGCGATCGCCGTCTTGACGAGCCGGCTTACGGTCAGCTCGGGGGAGCTGGTCGCGATCGCGTTTCATGGTCCCGCGAGTACACGCTTCTTCGGTGAACCGACGGCCGGCCTTGCGACGAGCAACCTGGACATGCCGTTGGTCGACGGTGCGATCCTCGTGGTCACGACTGACCGCCCGGCCGATCGCACCGGGCGCGCGTTCGAGGGCCCGATCGAACCAGACCAGCGCGTCGCGATAGACTGGACGCGCATCGGTTCTGACGACGATCCCGTGGTCCACGTCGCGTCGGCGTGGCTGCGGGGACAAGCACAGTGCCGTGCCGCTCAACGCGCCTCGTGAGCGAGATCCGAGTCGAGCTGTCGACGATAAGGCGTGAGTAGGCATGTGAGCATCGTCCAGGATCTTCGATACGCAATGAGATCGGCTCGTCGGGAGCCGCTTCTCTTCATCGTCGCCACCACGGTCCTGGCCATCGCGATCGGCGCGAGCACCGCGGTCTTCAGCGTCGTGGATGCGGTGCTGCTGCGCCCACTACCGTTCGTGGCAGCCGATCGCCTTGTCGTCGTCTGGCAACGAAGCCCGGAGATCGGTGCCACGTTCATGGAGACCTCCTATCCCCACTATCTGCAATGGCAGGCCCAGAGCCGCAAGTTCGAAGCGCTGGCCGACATGGCCACCATCAATGGCCCGTTCATCCTGGCCGGGGACGAGCCCCGCGAGCTCACGGGACGATTGGTGTCTGGCAACTTCTTCGACGTCCTGGGCGCAAGGGCGAGGCTTGGCCGAACGCTGACCCCGCAGGACAACGGGCCCGGAGTGGCCCTCACCGCCGTGATGAGCCACGGTCTGTGGCAGCGCCTCTTCGGAGGTGATCCCGGGATCATCGGGCGCACGCTCGTCCTCAACCGCAAGCCCACGACAATCATCGGCGTGATGCCGCCGGAGTTCAGGTATCCGGCGCAGGCCGACCTGTGGCTGCCCATCGTTCCCGCGGAGCCGGATTCGGTTACCAACGGCGGGATGAGTTGGACGCTGGTGCTCGGCCGGCTGGCGAGGAACGCCGACGCGGCGCAGGCGGAGCGCGAGCTCGACGTGATCATTGCCCGTGTCTGGACCGAAATTCGGGCCGCGCATCCGGAGGTCTCGGAGCCCGCACACCTGGCCGTCGTGACGCCGTTCACTGCTCATCTGTTCGGCCCGAGCCGCACGGCGCTGCGGGTGCTGCTCGGCGCCGTGCTGATGGTGCTCGTCATCGCCTGCGCGAACGTCTGCGCGCTGTTGATGGCGCGCGCCGGAGTGCGCCAAAGGGAGATCGCCGTCAGGCTGGCACTCGGTGCCTCCCGCGGCCGTCTCTTCCGGCAGCTCCTAGCCGAGAGCGTTCTCATCGCCAGCTCGGGTGGGCTCGTCGGGCTGCTTCTCACGCTCGGGATGCTCCGGTCGCTGGTAGCCCTCATCCCGGCGGAGGTGCCCCGGCTACAGGACGTTGCCGTTGACGGGCGAGTACTTGCGTTCGCGCTGGCGCTGACCGCTCTGTCGGCGCTGGCGGCGGGTCTGGTGCCTGCGCTCGTGGCCTCCAGGCCCTCGCTGGCGGACGTCCTCACCGAGACCACTCGGCTGGCCGGTCATCCATCCCAACGCCGACTGCGGGGACTGCTGGTTGCAACGGAGGTGGCCGTCGCCCTGGTGCTGCTGTCGGGTGCCGGCCTGCTGGCCCGGACCTTCAACAACCTCCAACGAGTGGATCTGGGCTTCGAGCCACGGGATCTGCTGGTCGTGGGCATTTCCGGTGAATCGGAGCGGTATCGCCGACAGCAGGACCTCTTCCGGACGCTGCTCGAGCGCATCAGCGCGCTACCGGGCGTCGAAGCCGCGGGTGCGACGGGAACGCGGCCGATCCGGGACAAGGTCGGCAACGCCTGGCCGTTCGAGCTCGAGGGCCAGTCTCAGGACGAAACCCGGCTCAATCCGTTCGTAAACCTCGAAGACGTGACGCCCGGCTACTTCGCGGCGATGAAGATTCGACTGCTGAGGGGCCGAACGTTTACTGAGCACGACGACCTGCGAGCCCCGGGCGTAGTGGTCGTGAGTCGCACCATGGCGGAGCGCTGCTGGCCGGGCCAGGACCCCATCGGGAAGCGGCTGAGGATCCCGCTGCCCGGCACACCCTATGACGCCGCGCTCTACGCTACCGCTCGAGACAGCGCCTGGCTGACTGTAATCGGGGTCGTAGGCGAGGCGCGCTATCGGGAGCTGGAGGCTCCGCGATACGACATGTACATGTCTTATCTGCAGACCAACCACGGCCTCTGGCACATCATGGTGCGCACGGCCGGCGATCCCGCCGCGGCCGCTCCGGCCGTCCGCGCGGCGATCCGCTCCGTGGATCGCAGCCTGCTCGTCAGCGACATCGCGACGATGGACGATGTGGTCGCCGCCGCACTGGGCGGACCGCGCTTTGGCATGCAGCTCCTTTCCGGCTTCGCGCTCGCGGCGCTGCTGCTCGCGGCCGTCGGCACCTACGGCGTGATGGCGTTCGTGGTGGGCCGCCGGACGCGAGAGGTCGGAATTCGCATGGCGCTCGGCGCGCAGGCGAGAGCCGTCTTGATGCTGGTGGTCCGACAGGGAATGGCGCCCGTGATGATCGGTCTCCTGGTGGGGCTCGCAGGCTCCCTCGCCCTCGGTCGCGCGCTGGGCAGCCTGCTCTACGCCGTGCCGGCGCATGATCCAAGCACCCTGGCCCTGGCCGCGACCGTCCTGGCGGCCGCCGGACTCATCGCGTGCATCCTGCCGGCACGGCTCGCCGCCCGTATCGATCCCGCGGTCGCGCTGCGCGAGCAATGATCGCGTACTCGCGATCGCTTCTGGTCCGGAAAGCGCGCTCAGTGTCGATGTCGGTCCACTGGGCGGCCCAAGCCTCGTTGGTCCTGGCCGCCGTGTGGGGCCTGGAGTGTCCCCGTCGTCGCGCCGTCGACTGGGCGCCCTTCTGCGCGGGCGGTCATCCATGCCTCCACGGACTCGAACAGATACCCCCGGTTGCGCTCCGTGATGCACACGGGTCGTGGGAAGTGCCCAGCCTGAACCATTCGCCATAGCGTCGTCCGGGACACGCCGATCATTTCGAGAACCTGTCGAGGTCTGAGGAATCGCACCGTCGCCTCCTTGTCCGCAGCCGCCGCTGGCGACGTCTACTGCAAGCCGGTGGCCACCGCGGCGCCACGGTGCTGACGCCGCAAGTTGTTGAAAGAGTCGGCCCACAAGGCAGTCGCGCTACACTAACTGTTCGAGGCAGGTCTGATCGCTTGGCCCGAAAGCGCTCCGAGTTCGTGCACCGCACCCTCCGGCAAGTCCTCGATGCAGAGGTCGAGCGGCACATGGCCGACGCTTACGTGCGGCAGCCAGACAACCCAGAGCGGGACGTCATCGACCCTGAGGCCTGGGAGCCGAGAAAGGCGGGGCCCAGGCGCCGCCGGCGATACCGTTGAACAGCACGAGCGCGGAATCTGACGATATGACGCCTGGAGCCGCGTGGCGCCAGCACGCGTCACGTGGACAGAGATGAAGACTTTCGTGCCGCTGCGTGGCTGGCGTTCGAGGACGTTCGTGACGGGGCGTATACTTGTAGCGACATGAAGTTCACGCGGATCACCGTTCGCCCGGATGTCTGCACGGGAAAGCCCTGCATTCGGGACCTCCGATTTCCCGTGTCACGACTCCTCGGCCTGCTGGCGGCCCGGCAGACTCCCGACGAGATCCTCAGGGCCTATCCCTATCTTGAGGCCGCGGACATCGACGAGGCGCTCAGATACGCCGCCAGCCTCGCGGAAGACGAGACGATCGAGCTCGTCGGTTGAAGTTCCTGGTCGATATGCCCGTCACGCCGCAGGCGGTCGCCTATCTGCAGGCGGCGGGTCACGAGGCAGTTCACGCGTCTTCGGTTGGGCTTTCGTCGGCGACCGACACTCGAATCCTCGAGGTCGCACGCGAGGAGGGGCGCGTGGTTGTCACCGCGGACCTGGACTATCCGCGCTTGGTCGCTACGGCGAAAGCCGCCGGCCCCGGGATCATCCTCTTCCGCGGCGGATCGTATTCCGACGCCGACATGCTTCGCCTGCTTAGTCGGGTTCTGGGTCGGGCCGAGCAGCTTGACGTTGAGCACTCGATCACGGTTGTTGAGCGCGGTCGAATCCGGCGCCGTGCGTTGCCGATCCAGTGATGTCCGGCCGCGGGACTGCTCGAACGCGTCCAAGCCCCGTGATGATGCCATCCAGTTCGACACTCCAGCGCTCGAGCGCTGCGCGCATCTCGCCGACCGGGGCATGGACCTGGTAGGTACGCACGAGCCTCGGGGGCCGGTGGCCGAGGATGGCCTCGATGATGGGGACGTGCGTGCCCATCTCGGCGAGCCGTGTCGCAACGGTCCTTCTGACGTCATGTAGCCGGAAGTCGCGCGGCACGCCCTCGACTCTTCGCAGTCGGGTAACGGCCTTGTTCGGAACGTCCATGTGACCGGCGCCCCCGCAGCCCCTGCACACGGCAGTCGGGGCGGGGAAGAGGAACTCGGCCGTCCCGGAGGCCTCGCGGATCCGAGCGACCAAGCGCATTGCCCCGGATGAGAGGGGAACGGGATGAGGGTCACCGGCCTTCGTCACCGCCGCCGGGATGGTCCAGAAGGCACGGTCCGCGTCGAGGTCGACCCACCGGGCGCCGCGCGCCTCCTCGCTCCTCACGGCCGTGTAGAAGAGCAGTGGCACGAAGTCCTGCAGCTCCGTGCCGGGCACCGCCGC
>Ga0070699_100005240_pt1 | contig 11387 bp, 14 predicted proteins | sample KBSK1503metaG_FD_65473 | JGI IMG/M metagenome (GOLD analysis project Ga0070699, IMG submission 65473) | Corn, switchgrass and miscanthus rhizosphere microbial communities from Kellogg Biological Station, Michigan, USA - KBS K1-50-3 metaG | ecosystem: Host-associated > Plants > Roots >...
GCTCGCCGCCGAGGCGGGCCGGGACATCCTGTACGACGACCGCGATGAGTCGCCGGGCGTGAAGTTCACCGACGCCGAGCTGCTCGGGATGCCGTGGATCCTGACCGTCAGCCCGCGCTCGATGGCGGCAGGCGGTGTCGAGGTGACCAGGCGAGCGACCGGCGAGCGAAGCACGGTGCCGGCCGAGACCGTCGAGGGTTACCTTCGAGGTGGGTTCGCCGCCGCCTGACGGCGGCGCCTACGCGGCTTCGGGATCCTCGCCAGGGTCCTCGTCGAGGCCCTCGTCCAGGACGGCGTCCAGGTCGGGGATGTCGTCACCCTCGGCGGCTTGCTCCTCGGCCTCTTCCTCGAGCTCGAGCTCGGCCGCCCGGACGATCTGGAACGAGATGCTCGGCGGGAACGCCGCGCCGATCTCGATGCCGCCGATCCGGTACAGCGACTTGCTCTTGCGGAGCGATCGGTTCGCCGCCTCCTGGACCGAGGTCGCCTTGATGACGATCGCCGCAAGCGTGGCGGGGTTGAGCTTGTCGAGGGCCGTCTTGGCCAGGCGCCCCGCACCTCCGGCGGCCTTGCCGGCTTCGTGGGCGGCGCCTTTCGCAACGACCATCGCCCTGGCCTGTGTGGCCGGGTCGCGGGCCACGACGGCTGCCTTCTCGAGCCCGGCCGCGGCCGCCTCCCCGGCCTTGTCCGTCGCCGCCGCCGCGGCTCGACCGGCAACGTCGGCGGCCTCCTTCGCGGCCTGCTTCATCTTCTCGAACATCGTCAGGCGACCCTCCGGATGGCGACCCGCTGCGCGATCGCGCGCAGGTGCGCCGCCGTCGTTCCGCAGCAGCCGCCGACGATCGAGGCGCCGGCCTGGCGCATCCTGGCGACCTGGTCGGCGAAGTCGTCGGGATCGGACCGATAGACGGCCCGCATGTCGACGAGCTCCGGCATCCCCGCGTTGGATTTCGCGACGAGGCGAGCCTCCGGGACGGCGGCGCGCATCTTCTCCATGACCGGGATGAGCTCGTCCGGCCCGTTGCCGCAGTTGCCACCGACCGCGTCGGCGCCCCAGGCGATGAGCGCCTTGGCCGCCCGCTCGGGCGAGACGCCCATCATCGTGTGGCCGCGGGTGTCGAACGTCATCGTCGTGATCAGGGGGATCTCGGGCGCGACCCGCCGAACACCGTCGATCGCGGCCTTGATCTCGCCGAGATCGGACATCGTCTCGATCCAGATCAGGTCGACGCCTCCGGCCACCAGGGCCGCGGCCTGCTCGGCGAACACGTCGACCGCCTCGGCCTCATCGAGCGTCCCGATCGGGGCCATGATCTCGCCACTGGGGCCGATGTCTCCGGCGACGAGGGGCTTCCAGCCGGCGGCATTCACGCCGGCGGCGTCGACCTCGGAGCGCAGGAGGATCGCGGCCGTCCGGTTCAGCTCGTCGACCCGGTCCTCGTGGCCGTGGAGCGCGAGCCGCTTGCGATTGCCGCCGAACGTGTTCGTCATGAGGATCCGCGAGCCGGCGTCGATGTAGCCGCGGTGGATCCGCCGAACGATCTCGGGATGGGTCAGGTTCCAGACCTCGGGCGGATCGCCGAACTGGAGCCCCTCGGCGAAGAGGTTGGTGCCCATTGCGCCGTCGGCGAGGATCGGGCCGTCGCCGAGGAGCGCGTCAAGCCGGTTGGTCGTCATGGACCGGGAGCGTAGGGCCGGTCGGCCCGCCGGTCCAGCCTGAAGTCGGCTAGGCGTGCTTGATCGTGATCCGCTCGGGGAAATTGCTCACGTCTGGAAGAACTCCGCGAGGATCGGGTTGACCAGATCAGGACGGCGAATGTCCGGACGATGTCCAAGACCGTCGAGAAGGGTGAGCGCGCCCCTCGGCAGGGCGGCAGCGACGGCCCTCACGGCCTCGAGGCTCAGCGTCCGATCCGCAGACCCGTGGATCACGAGTGTCGGGCATGTAACGACGGCCAAGAGTCGAGGCGCTCGGTCCCAATCGAGCTCGGTCGATTGCTGACGCAGCATGACCTCGTCCGCCTCGAGCGCGATGCTGACCACCTCGTCGATCGTGGCGGACGAACCGGGCTCAGGAAACACGTGTTTGATGAACCACGGCACGAACTTCCGGTATGCAGTCCGCCAATCAGGCTCGGGCGTCCCATCCGAGTCGACATCCGGCTGTTCCTCGGTGCCTGGCATGTCCATCGGCGGCGCAATCAGCACGAGGCGCCTGACCCGCGTGGGATGGCGAGCCGCCAATGACACTGCGACATGCGTTCCGAGTGATGCGGCGACGACTGACGCGGTCGGAGTGTCGGTCGCATCGAGAACCGATAGGACGTCGTCGACGTGATGCTCGAACGAGTAGCCGGAACTCGGATGCCCGCTTCGGCCCGAGCCCCGAGCGTCGAAGGTGACCAGGCGAAATTCCCCTCGGAGCCCGTCGACCTGATGACGAAGCACTCGCGAGTCGACGAAATTCCAAGTCGGAATGAAGAGAATTGTCTGCGGCGCGTTCCCGTAGCGGCGCCAGCTGATCGTGACGCCGCCGCTGTCGGCGACACCGGTTTCATCAGCGACTGGCCACTCGAGAAGGGAGGCCATCAATCTCCCTCATGCCACCGACCGATCCTTCGACCGACTATGCGTGTTTGATCGTGATCCGCTCGATGATGTTCGCGACGTCCTCGCACTTGTCGATCGCCGACTCGAGGAGCGCGTAGATCTCCTTCCACTTGATGATCCCGACGGGATCGCCGCCGTTCGCGAACAGGTCGGCGATCGCCTGCCGGGCGAGGATGTCGCCCTCGTTCTCGAGGCGATGGACCTCGATCCAGCGGGACTCGAGGCCCTTGAACCCGCGCAGGTGGAGGAGGGCGTCGTGGAGCTGCTCGCACTGCTTGACGACGATCGCCGCCTGCTGGACCGCGACCGCCGTCGGCGCCTCGATCCGATAGAGGATGAACGTGTCGGCCGCCTCCTCGATGAGGTCGAGGACGTCATCGAGGGCGCTGATCAGGCCGTGGATGTCCTCGCGGTCGAACGGCGTGACGAACGTGCGCTCGAGCCGATGGCCGATGTCGTGGCTGATCTCGTCGCCGCGGTGCTCGGCCGCCCGGATCTCGGCCGCGCGCTGCTCGGGCGCGTCGTACGTCCGGAGCATCGCCTCGAACAGGCGGGCGGCGGCGAGGACGTTCGCGGCGTCCTCGGCGAAGAGGTCGAAGAAGCGCTCCTCCCGCGGGATCAGGGTCAGTCGCACGACCGAAAGGGTAGCCGCAGCAGGCCGGGGGAGTGTGCGATGCTCGCGACGTGGACGGCATCGTCATCGCGTTCGTGGCGATCCTCGCGGTCGCGTTCGCGATTGCGGCCGGGGTCGCGATCACCCGCGGCCGAGCGCTCGACGCGATCGACGGAACGCTCCGGGACGCGGAGCATGCGACGCCCGAGCCGACCGGACCGACCGACGAGGACCTGATGGACCGGGTCGGCCGGCTCCGGCGCCGGGCCGAGGTCGCCGAGCTCGGGCTGGAGCAGCGCCTCCGCGACCTCGGCTACCTGGCCGACCTCGTCGGGGTCGGGATCGTCCGCCTGACCGACGACCTGCAGGTCGAGGTCGCGAACACGGCGGCCCACGTGTTCCTCGGCCGCGAGCCTGGCTCGATGGTCGGTCGCACGGCCATGGAGGCGCTCGGTGACCACCGGATCGAGTCGATCGCGCGACGCGCGCGCGACGAGGGCGCCTCGATGGGCGAAGTCGCGATGCGCGGCGACGAGGGTGCGGCCTTCGTCGTGCGGGCGCGCCGCTCGCCGATCCTCGGTGTCTGGCTCGTCCTCGAGGACGTCGCCGAGCTCCGCCGGCTGCAGCGAATCCGGGCCGAGTTCATCGATAACCTCTCGCACGAGCTCCGGACGCCGATCACGACCGTCGGGCTGCTCACCGAGACGCTCGCCCGCGACGCGGAAGCGGCCGGCGAGGCGATCCCGCCGAAGATGCGCGAGCGGATCGGCAAGCTCGAGGTCGAGACCGGCAACATCGCCCAGATGGTCTCGGAGCTGCTCGACCTCGCGCGCATCGAGAGCGGCGGTCGCCAGCTCCACCTCGATGACGTCGACGTGGGCTGGGTCGCGACCGAATCGACCGACCGGCTGCGACCGTTCGCCGAGCGACAGGGGGTGACGCTCCGAGTCGACGTCGAGCCCGACCTGCCGGCCGTGCGTGGCGAGGCCGTCCGGCTCGGGCAGGTCTTCGCGAACCTCATCCACAACGCGGTGAAGTTCAGCGACAGCGGGACCGAGGTCGTCGTCGGGGTCCGGCGCGACGGAGACCAGCTCGCCGCCTGGGTCGCCGACCGCGGCATCGGGATCGCACCAGCCGACCAGGCCCGGATCTTCGAGCGGTTCTTCAAGGCCGATCGAAGCCGATCGGGAGGCGGCGGGACGGGCCTCGGCCTCGCGATCGCCCGTCACATCGTGGAGGGCCACGGAGGCGCGATTCGCGTCGATTCCGTCGAGGGCGATGGCTCGACCTTCACGTTCACCGTCCCGTTCCCGGGCGTGTCCCCCCAGCCGCCGGTCGCAGTCGCGAGTCGCGAGAGCCCGTGACCGACCTCGTCGTGGCGACGCTCAACATCCGCAACCTCGCCGATCGCTGGTGGGAGCGGGCGCCGCTCGTCTTCGCGGACATGGCCGCGCTCCAGCCGGATGTCATCGGGCTCCAGGAAGTCGTCTATCCGCTCCAGCAGGATCGCCTCATCGGCGCCGCTGGCGAGGGCCGCTATGTCACGCACCGGGGGTGGGCCGGCCGCCCGGACTACGGCAATGCCGTCCTGGTGCGGGAGTCGCTCGCGTCGGCGTCGCCCGAACGACTCGAGCTCGGCTCGAACCGCTCGGCTCTCCGGGTCCGGGTTGGGCCCGATGACGTGCTCGGCGGTGCCCCCGACTGGACCTTCGCGGTCACCCACCTCCACCACGAGGTCGAGGACGAGGGCACGCGAGCGTCGCAGGCCACGGCGCTCGTCGCCTGGCTCGAGGACCAGGCTGCGCCTGCGCCGCTCGTCGTCGTCGGCGACTTCAACGCCGAGCCGGTGGAGCCGGCCTACCGGATCATGACCGAGGCCGGCTTCCGGTCCGCCCACCTCGTCGCGAACGGCGTCGAGCCCGCGGTCACGTGGCCGTCCGGGATCCAGGCGCCGGGCATGGACACGGACGGCGATCCGGGCTGCCTCGACTACATCTGGGTCCGCGGCCCGATCGAGGTCGAGTCGTGCCGGCTGGCGTTCGACCGGCCCGCGGTCGGCGATCCGACCCTGTATCCCTCGGACCACCTCGGGCTCGTCGCCCGGATCCGCATCGGGGCGTGACGGCGCTCCGCCTCGCGCACCGCGGCGACTGGCGCCGTGCGCCCGAGAACACGGTTCCGGCGATGCTCGCGGCGCTTCGCCTGCCCGGCTGCGACGGGCTCGAGTTCGACGTCCGGCAATCGCTCGACGGCGTTCCCGTCGTCGTCCACGACACGACGCTCGCGCGGGTGCAGGGCCTGGCGCTGGCGGTTGCCGACCTAACGGCCACCGAGCTCGATGCGATCGGCGTTCCAAGCCTGGCGACGGTCCTCGCGGCGGTCGGCCGCGCCCCGTTCCTCGACATCGAGCTCAAGGAGCCGCCGACGGAGGCCGGCCTCGATGTCATCAGCGCCGCGAGGGGCACGCCGGATGGCCGGCTGCTTCACGCGGTCGTCTCATCGTTCGACGCCGAGGTCCTCGCGGCTGTCGGCCGGCGATACCTGGCCTGGCCGCGCTGGCTCAACACGCGCGACCTCGAGGCAACCACGATCGGGCGTGCCCGCGATCTCGGTTGCGATGGAATTGCCGCCCTCTGGCGGGTGATCGATGCCTCCAGCTCCGATCGGGTCCGGGCGGCCGGGCTGACCCTCGCGGCTTACACGGTCCGCAGGCGGCCGACGTTTGCGCGCCTCGAGCGCCTGGGCGTGTCGGCGATCTGCGTCGAGGGCCCGGCCCTCGACGGCTGAAGGTCGGGGGCACAGCGACGCCCGCTCCGGGGGCCGGGACGGGCGTCGAGCTTCAGGTCAGCAGCAGTCGCCTGGGCAGCAGTCGCCGCAGTCGCAGGTCGCGCGAGTCATACCTTCACCTCCTTGGCTTCGTCGCTCGGATGATCGCCGAGTGCATGCCCTCGGTCACGGCGTGAGTCGGGACGATCTCGACGTCCGCGAGGCCGGCGCCGCGGAGACCGTCGCGGTACTCGCGGAAGGAGAGGGCGCCGGCGATGCAGCCGACGTAGGAACCTCGCTCGGCTCGCTGGATCGGAGACAGGAGGTCGTCGGCAACGACGTCGCTGACGCCGACGCGGCCGCCGGGTCGGAGGACACGGGCAATCTCGGCGAAGACGGCGGACTTGTCCGCCGCAAGGTTGATCACGCAGTTGCTGATAACGACGTCGACGCTCGCGTCGTCGAGCGGCAGGGCTTCGATGGTCCCCTTTCGGAACTCGACGTTCCGGGCGCCGGCCTCGCTCGCGTTGCGGCGCGCGAGCTCGAGCATCTCGTCGGTCATATCGACCCCGATCGCGCGACCGGTCGGGCCGACTCGCCTGGCCGACAGGAGGACGTCGATCCCGCCGCCCGAGCCGAGGTCCAGGACGGTCTCGCCGGGCCGCAGGTCCGCGACGGCGAGCGGGTTGCCGCAGCCCAGGGACGCCAGCACGGCTGCGTCGGGCAGGGACTCCCGGTCGAGGGCGTCGTAGAGCTCGGGTCCGAAGGCGCCCGGCGCGCAACACGAATCGGACGCGCCGCAGCAGTCTGCGTACGCGCCCGATGTGGTTGCGGCCTCCGTCCGGGTCGCCGCGCTGGAAGCCGCCTGCGCGGCTTCGGCATAGCGAGACCGGACGGCCTCGTGGATGATCTCGGGGTCAGTCGCCTCGAGCGTCATTCGGTGCTATTCGGTGCAGTCGCAATTGGCGCTTGCAGGCGCCTGAGACCGGCCGAAGAACGCCTGGACGCGCTCGACGGGAGACTGGTACCGGGTCGAGCTGCCGGTGCTCGCGTCTCGCAACGCGGCCAGCTGCTGCGCATCCCGATTCCGATGCGGCTCGACTCGCCCGGCGAGCCAGATCGCTGTCTTCGGATCCATCATGGGGTTGAGCCTCGCTTTCTTATCGATCCCCATCAATATACCCGCTATATAGACCCTTGTCAATATCGATGTCGATCGATTACTGTGTGCGCATGACCCGATCCCAGACCCGTCCGCTCGACCCCGAGGTCCGCCTCCTGGCCGCCCTCGCCGATCCAACCCGCCTCGAGATCCTTCGCGAGCTCGCAGGCTCGTCCGAGATCTGCGCCTGCGACCTCACCGACTGCTGCAGCGTCTCGCAGCCAACGGTCTCCCACCACCTCCGGGTGCTCCGCGAGGCCGGTGCCGTCCTGTCCGAGCGACGCGGCTCGAACATCTACTACCGGGTCTCGCCGGACCTCATCGAGCGGCTCGGCGGGATCGCCCGCGGCCTCGTGCCGGGTGGCCTCGTCCCGGTCGCAGAGCTGACGTCCCCGTCGAAGTCGGCCGTCGCGAGGCCGGTCGCCCCGCCGAACTGACCCGGCGATGCCTGGCCGGCGGGCGGCCGTCTCGCTGATCCTGGCAGCCGCGGCGTGGGGACTCGGGACCGTCGTCGCGAAGCGCGCCGTCTCCGAGGTCCCGGCGTTCACGCTGCTGGCCATCCAGCTGGCCTCGTCCGTGGTAGTCCTCGGCGCGCTGATGCGCTGGCGGGGCGTGCCCCTGCGCGATCGGTCGACGCCACCGATCCTCGGCCGCCTCGGGCTGCTGAATCCGGGCGCTGCCTACGGGCTGAGCCTCCTCGGACTGTCCTCGATCAGCGTCAGCCTCTCGGTGCTCCTCTGGGCCCTGGAGCCACTGTTGATCCTCTTGCTCGCCGCGATCCTGCTTCGCGAGCGGGTCGGCATCGTGGTCCTCGTCCTGTCCGGCACGGCGATCGCGGGCCTCGCGGCCGTCGCCCAGCCGGCCATGTCAGCGTCGGCGATCGGCGTCCTCCTGACGATCGCGGGCGTGGTCTGCTGCGCCGTGTACACGATCGTCGTCCGGAGCTCGATCGGGGGCTCCGACTCGACCGCCCAGGTCGTCCTCGCCCAGCAGGCCTATGCCCTCGGCCTGGCGATCGCGATGGTCGCGGCGCTGGGACTGCTCGGGCGAGACCCGGGACTCGGGACCCTCACGGCGACCGGGCTCGGGAGTGCCGGCCTGTCGGGCGTCCTGTACTACGCGGTCGCGTACTGGTTCTACCTGACGGGGCTCCGGCGGGTCCCGGCATCGATCGCTTCGGCGGCGTTCTACCTCGTGCCCGTCTTCGGCGTCGCGGGAGGCTTCGCGTTCCTCGGTGACAGCCTGGCCGGCGGGCAATGGCTCGGGGTCGCCGTCGCGTCCGCGGCCGTCCTGGCCATCCTGGCGCGGACCACCCGGGCCACGCCGGTCGCAGTGCAGGCCCCGGTCTAACCGACGGCCGCCGACCTGGTTCGGGTCGCGAGCGGAATGAACGTCCGGATCCGCCCGGAGATCTCGCCCATCACGCGCTCGAAGACGGCCAGGCGCTCGGCCTCGGTGCCCTCCGCCTCGGCTGGGTCGTCGAAGCCCCAGTGGAGCGTCTCGCGGCCACCCGGGAAGTAGGGGCACGACTCGCGGGCCCGGTCGCAGACCGTGATCACGTAGTCGAACGGCTGCCCGATGAACTCGTCAACGGACTTCGAGCGGGCTGTCCGAATGTCGATCCCGACCTTCGCGAGGGCCCGGATCGTCAGCGGGTTCACCGTGCTCACGTTGACGCCGGCGCTCATGACCTCGAAGCGGTCGCCACCCTCGCGCCGGAGGATCGCCTCGGCCATCTGGCTGCGCGCGGAGTTGGCCGTGCAGACGAAGATCACGCGGATCGGGGCTGCCGCGTCGGCGTGCATCAGTTGAGGTCCTCGATATCGCCGCTCGCGAGGTACACGACGTCCTCGGCGATGTTCGTGACCCGGTCGCCGATCCGCTCGATCCAGTGCGCGGCCAGGATCAGCCGCGTCCCCCGATCGATCGCGGCGGGGTCCGCCTTCATCGCCTCGATGACCTCCGAGAAGAGGGCGTGGTAGTCGTGGTCGATCTCGTCGTCGCGTTGAGCCACGCCCCGGGCGGCGTCCTCATCGAGGCCGACGAGGGCTTCGAGCGCCGCGCGGACGAGGTCTGCCGCGAGACCGCCCATCCGGGTGACGGTCGCGGTTGCCCGCAGCGCCGGCTCACGGGAGAGCCGTTCGACCTGCTTCGCGACGCTCGTGGCGTGATCGCCGATCCGCTCGAGCTCGTAGCCGACCTGGCTCAGGGCCAGGAGGAAGCGGAGGTCGCGGGCGACGGGCGACTGGGTGGCGATGGTCATCACGACCGCCTCGTTGACGACTCGCTGGGCGCCGTTGACGAGCTCGTCGCCGGCGATGACCTCGCGGGCCAGCCCCGGATCCCGTTCCGCGAGCGCCCGGATCGCGAGCCGGATCTGGCTCTCGACGAGCGAGCCCATCCGGAGGATGCCGTCCTTGACCTGGCGCTCGTCGCGATCGAGCGCACCGCGGGAGCGAACTTCCGGCCGGAGAGAAGTCGTCGGGTCCTCCATAGTCATCGTCCGCTCATCCGAACCGGCCCGAGACATAGTCCTCGGTGAGACTCTCGCTCGGGTTCGTGAAGATCTTGGCGGTGTCTCCGACCTCGACGAGGTAGCCGGCGCGGTCCGTGCCCATCGTGAAGAACGCGGTGCGGTCGCTGATACGCGACGCCTGCTGCATGTTGTGGGTCACGATGACGATCGTGTATGTCCGGCGCAACTCGGCGATGAGCTCCTCGATCCGCAGGGTCGCGATCGGATCGAGGGCCGCGGCCGGCTCGTCCATGAGCAGCACCTCGGGATCGACCGCGAGCGCGCGGGCGATGCACAGCCGCTGCTGCTGGCCACCCGACAGCGAGGTGCCATTGGCCCTGAGCTTGTCCTTGACCTCGTCCCACAGCGCGGCCCGGCGGAGCGAACGCTCGACGACCTCGTGGAGCCGGGCCTTCGGCAGCCGGCCGGTGAGCCGCAACCCGGCGGCGACGTTGTCGAAGATCGACATCGTCGGGAACGGGTTCGGGCGCTGGAACACCATCCCGACCACCCGTCGGAGCTGGACCGGATCGACCGAGGGGTCGTAGATGTCCAGGCCGTCGAGCCGGACCTGGCCCTCGATCCGGGCGCCGGGCGCGAGCTCGTGCATCCGGTTCAGCGACCGCAGGAACGTCGACTTGCCGCAGCCCGACGGGCCGATGATCGCGGTCACGGCCTGCGGCTCGAGCCTCAGGGAGACGTCGCGGATCGCGCGGAAGGGCCCGTAGAACGCGTTGAGGCTCTCGACCTCGATCTGCCCCGACGCGGCTGTGTCGGGCGAGGCGGAGCGGGAGGGCGGAGATTCGCCGAGCGGGCCCACGGGCTCGCTCGCGGGGCGCTCGATGGGCGGGTCCGGATCCGTCTCGGTCGGGGGTGGCAGCACGTCGACGGTCATCATCTCTCCCTCAGCCAATTCGGCGTCCCCAGGACCGCCCTCGAACCAGCACGTTGATCGCGAGCACCACGAGCAGCAGCAGGAAGGCCGCGCCCCAGGCCTGGTCGTTCAGGACCGCGTTCGGCTGGGTCGCGTTGCGGTAGATGAAGAGCGGCAGCGCATCCATCGGCTGGCCGAAGTTGCCGACGTTCACCAGCCGGCTGCCGAGCGCCGTGAACAGCAGCGGGGCGGTCTCGCCCATCGCCCTCGCGACTGCGAGCATGGCCCCGGTCAGGATCCCCGGTAGGCCCGTTCGGAGGGTCACCGACAGCACCGTCCGCCAGACCGGAATGCCGAGGGCCAGGGAGGCCTCCCGGAGCGACGCCGGCACGAGGTGGAGCGCCTCCTCGGTCGTGCGCAGGACGACCGGGACCATGATCACGGCCAGGGCGACGCTGCCGGCGAACGCATTGAACTGCCGGAACGGCAGCACGAGGAACGTGAACACGAAGATCCCGATAAGGATCGACGGCACGCCGACGAGCACGTCCGCGGCGAACCGGACGACGGCCGCCGACCGGCGACCGCCGAACTCGGCGACATAGACCGCGCCGAGGATGCCGACGGGCAGGGCGATGGCAGCGGCGAGCGGGACCATCTGGGCGGTCCCCACGATCGCGTTGAGGGCCCCGCCACCGATGCCGAGGGCGCGGGGGCCCTTCGTCAGGAGGTCGAGGTTGAGGGCCGCGGCGCCCTTGATCGCGACGAAGGCGAGGACCCCGCCGAGCGGCACGAGGGCGGTGAGGGAGGCCACGAGCGCGAGTGTCCGCATGCCCCGGTCGGCGAG
>Ga0070699_100005241_pt1 | contig 11387 bp, 10 predicted proteins | sample KBSK1503metaG_FD_65473 | JGI IMG/M metagenome (GOLD analysis project Ga0070699, IMG submission 65473) | Corn, switchgrass and miscanthus rhizosphere microbial communities from Kellogg Biological Station, Michigan, USA - KBS K1-50-3 metaG | ecosystem: Host-associated > Plants > Roots >...
GTGAATAGGTGGTAATTGAGAGCGTAAGGATGGCGGCGAGAGTCAGTAAGCTCTTAGTCAAAAGGGGAATCCTCCTTATTGCCGATTTCCGATTTCCAATTGTCGATTGCCCGATAAATCGGCAATTGGCAATTGAAATTTGGCAATGCTCATTACTTCCGGTTTTTGAATGCGTCGTTCAGTTCTGTGTGCCTACTGGTTAACACCACCGGACGCCCATCTATTAACAAATATCGTATGCGGGATCGAATTTCGAGCAGATCGCCGTCCGTAACCACAAGATTGGCCATCTTCCCGACTTCGATCGACCCTAAACGATCGGCCACATTCAGTATTTGCGCCGGATAGAGAGTGACGGCCTTCAGCGCATCGGCTTTCGAGAGTCCAAAAGCCGCCGCCATGCCGGCGTACTGCGCGAGGTTCCGCACCTCAGGTCCCGGATCACCGGTGGATATGCAGTAACGCACGCCGGCCTCCTGAAGTTTCGCGGCATTTTCATACAACGCGTCGTAAGCGTCGTCTTCGCGAACCGGCAGCGAAAGGATGCCTGTGACGATTACGGGAACGTTCTTCTCTTTCAGCAAACTCGCGACCTTCCACGCGTCGTTGCCGCCGAGAATAATCGGCTTCAACTTCATCTCTTCCGCAAACTTCACCGCACCGCGAATCTCCGCCTCGCGATCGGCGCGAAAGATTACAGGTGACTCTCCACGAACGTACGGCACGAGCGGTTCGAGCACGACGTTGTGCTCCGGACGCGGCAGCGACTTGTCTTTCCTATACGCATCCTGCGCGCGGCCGTAAGCCTCGGCGTCGCGCAGCAGCTTTCGAATCTGCTCGAGCTGACGCTCGTTTGCCACGAGCGTGTCGGAGAGATTTGGGGCTTGTTGCTGGAAACCACCAAAGCCGCCACCGCCGCCGGTAAGCCGCGGATAGTTGATCACGAGCGCGAGCTGCGGCACGACGGCCATCTCTTTCGGCGACGTGCCGAGCAGGTTGATCAGTGCAGCCTGGCCTGAGATCAAACCGCCGGTCGGAGCGGTAAGTGTGTTGGTGATGCCTTCAACACGAGTCACAGCAATGTGCGCGCTGTGTGGATTGACGGCAATGATCGCTTTCGCGTTTGGGTTCAGATCACCGACTTCGGAAGTGTCAACGGTGCCATTCGCGCCTTGCGGAACCTCAACCAGTCCCATGTTTGTGCCGGCGTCGATCATGCCGGGATAAACAGACAAACCGCGGCCATCGATCGTCTGCGCGCCGGCGGGCACCGACACATTCGCGCCGACAGCCTCAATCTTTCCGTCGCGAATCACGATCGTGCCGTTCTCAATATCCGGGCCGCTAACCGTGACTATGCGCGCATTGCGGATCGCAAACGTCCCACGCGCCGGCAACACGCCCTGTTGCGCCGTTGGATTACCAATCTGCTGGGCCAACACCGAACCAGCAAAAAGCAGTATTACAAGTAAGGTCTTCATGTTCTCTCCACTTTTTAAACACAGATAACGCGGATTACGGCTTTTCAACTTCGACATCATCATCCTCGTGTCCACTCGGGCGACGACGCGGTCCTTGCGGCGACTGACCTTGCGGACGCGGACGATTTGGCTCGGCCTGTTCCAAAGCGGCGCGCTCTTTCGCGAGTTCCGGACGGCGCGCAAGATCCTGAGCGCGATCGAAATAAACTTCGCCGTCGATGAACGTCGTATCGACGCGCGAATAGACGCTGAACGGATGCCCATTCCAGATCGCAAGGTCAGCATCCTTACCGACTTCGATCGAGCCGACGCGCTCCTGAATGCCGAGTTGAATCGCGGGATTAATCGTGATGAGCTTGAGCGCCTGTTCTTCTGTCAGGTCGCCCCAGTGCATCGCTTTGGCCGCTTCGAGGTTCAGCCGTCGCGCGCGCTCGTCCGAATCGGAGTTCATCGAGACAACCACGCCCGCGCGCGTCATGATCGCGGCGTTGTAAGGAATTGCATCGTAAGCTTCAATCTTGTAGGCCCATGAATCCGCAAAGATCGAAGCGCCCGCGCCATGCGCGGCAATCTCTTTCGCAACTTTGTAACCTTCGAGCACGTGCTGGAACGTTTTGACTTTGAAACCAAACTCATCCGCCAGATTGATCAGCATCAGGATCTCGCTGGTGATGTAGCAGTGCGCGTGAACGTAACGTTTGCCTTCGAGCACTTCGACGAGCGGCTCGAGTTGCAGATCCCGGCGCGGCGGTATCAGGTTCTTGTCGTTCTTTGCCGCGGCGCGATATTCATCCCACGCGCGTTTGTAATCACGCGCGCGCGTAAACGCATCGCGAATCACTTCTTCAACGCCCATGCGCGTGTTTGGATAACGGCGCGTGACGCCCGGCTGGTTTGGCGTGCTCGAGCGCTTCACGTTTTCGCCGAGCGCGAACTTGATTCCCGGCATCGCTCCCGGAAACAGAAACTCGTTCGCCGGGCGGCCGTATTTGATCTTCACGACCGTGTTCAAGCCGCCGATGGGATTGGCTGAACCGTGCAGCAGGTTCAAAGTCGTAACGCCGCCGGCAAGCTCGCGATAAAGATCGACGTCAGTCGGATTGAGCACGTCTTCGGTATGGACCATTGAAGTCACTGAGAGCGTGCCTTCGTTGATCGTGTCGAGCATCGAGTGTGAATGGCAGTCGATGATGCCCGGCATGACGTATTTGCCGGTGCCATCGATAATGCGCGCGTTTGCAGGAGCGTTGAGATTTTTTCCGACGGCGGCGATCTTGCCGTTACGGAGCAGCACGTCGGTGTTTTGTAACGTGCCGCGCGTGACGGTGACCACGGTGGCGTTGCGGATCAAGGTCTCGGGCGCTGTTTGTTTCTGCGCGCGCGCCGCGTTTAGCGGCAAGGTGGCGATGATGACGAGAAAAAGGAGTTTGGCGATGAATCGGTTCATTGTTTGCTCCGAAAGAAAAGTTCACGCAAAGGCGCCAAGACGGACGCAAAGGCGCAAAGAAAATTAATTTGGACTGGCGGTCGGAACTGGCGTTGGCGCCGGCGCGGGTCGCAGGTCAACCGGACGTCCATCGATGAAGACGTGTGTAACGCGGCTGTTGCGATCGAAGAGATCCCCGCGCACGATTGTCAGGTTCGCGATCTTGCCAGCTTCGATCGAGCCGAGTTGATTCTTCACGCCGAGAATTTCAGCCGGCCAAATCGTGAACGCGCGCAAAGCATCAGTTGCCGTCAAGCCGTTTTCGATAGTGCGATTGACGTTCCCCATCAACTCGGACAGGTTGTTCAACGATCCCGACTCGAACGCAAAGCGAACTCCCGCTTTCGCGAGTTTTCCCGCCGTCTCCTGCGCTGCGACTCTTTCACGCAGCACCCGTAACGACTCCGGATCCGCTTCGGGAAGTGCGGCCGTCGTGCGTTTCGGCAGGTTGAGCGACAACAACACCGGCACGTTCTGTTTCACCAGACGCGCGCTGAGTCGATCCGCTTCGCGGCCACCCGCGATGATGAGCTTGAGTTTGAATTCTTCGCCGAGATCCAGCGCGCGCATGATCTCGCGTTCGCTGTTGGCCAGCATCACCACCGGCATGCGTCCCTCAATCACCGGTACGAGCGCCGCCAGCGAGCGATCAGTGTCGGGGCGGCGGGTGCCACGCGGCGCGCGGTCGTAGATCTGCATCGCTTCGCGGTAACGTTGCGCGTCGAGCATCATCTGTCGCAGCGAGGAAAACACACCGAGCAGCGACCCCGGATACCCGCTGTTACGCAGCGGAGTGAAACCCACGTGCATCGCGACCGGCGAACGCACGATCATCTGCTGCGGTGTGTCGCCCGCCAGGTTGATCAAAGCTGACTGGCCCATCCAGATCCCGGTGCGCGGCAACGTGAGCGCGGTCGTGATGCCGATGTTTCGCGATGCCTCGATCTCAGCGCCGCCCGGACGGATCACGTCTTCAACCAGCACTTCGGGTTGCAGGCCCGGCGGCTGAGTCGAATTTGGACCACTGGCGGGACGCGGCTGTGTCAGCGCAAAGAAACCACCACCGCCACCGCCGCCGCCCGGAGAAGGCGAAGGTGCGGCGTCCGGTAAACCAAGATTCGTGTAGGAATCGATGAGCCCGGGATAGACAGTCAAACCAGTGCCGTCGATGACGCGAGCATCAGGCGGCGCGTTGACGTCAGCGCCCGCAGCGGCAATCAAGCCGTTGCGGATCACCACCGTGCCGCGTTCAATTACCGGGCCGGATACAGTGACGATGCGGGTGTTGGTAATGGCGTAAGTGTCAATGGCGCCGCGTTGAGCGTTGGCGTTTAAGTTAAGAGACAGCAGCACTAACGCGACCAGAAGGCGCGAGCGGACTTTTGGCATAGGTAACCAAATCCCATCATTCAGTTTTTAGCGAAAGCAAAGGAAAGTGAGACAGAGATTAGCGCAAGAGTGCGTCAGAGGGAAGTGCGGAAACACGGTCAGCGTCTAAAGAAAGCAATCCACAGATTACGCAGATTTTCAAAGTCATCTGTGTAATCTGTGGATAAATGTTTTAGCGGTTGGTGTTGGCCCGCCGTGTATTTGTGTTTGCGTTCATGTTTTGGTTTCCGGTCGAAACCTTCAACATGTTCTTGACACTCGTTACACCTTCAACTGACTTGGCCACCGTTTCGGCGCGCGTTTTCTGCACGGCGCTCGCGACCGTGCCACTCAGCGTTACGACGGACTTATCGACGTCAACGTTGATCGTCGAATCACGCAGGTCATCTGCGGCGGCGAGATCAAAGCGCGTCTTGACCCACAGCCAGCCATCGTTGACGCCGGTGCCGACCGTGCGTCCGGATTCCTTAGCCTCGCGGTTATATCTCTCTTTATCGCGTTCATAGTCTTCGCGAGTGGGAGCGCGTCGATTGTCGTTTGCCGTGGTCACGGGCGTCGAGGTGGCGACCGTGTTTGTGTTGGCGTTGATGTTAGCGTTTGCATTGGCGGCCCGGTTGTTGGTGTTCGCAGTGTTGTCACACCCAGCTATCAGCAGTAAAAGTGCTGCTAATGCGACGAACCCCTCAATTCTGCGTCTCATGTTTGCGAATCCCTCCTTGAAGTACCCAAAACAAGTTCGAAAAACATACGTGTGCCTTAGAGGAGAGCAATTCGTGGGCCGTGATCGAGACGATTAGCGGAGCGGAGATGGGATCGAGGGACAGTAAGCCTGTCCCCTTACCACTTAACAGTTCCTTCTTTTGTTGTGTCGATTTCGGCGACCTTAGGTACGTCCCCGAACAGATAACCCTTGATGTTGTCGAAGAGGAAGGTTTGGGCATCGGGGTTGGTGAGATCGAGGCCGTAGTGATTGATGATCTGGGTTTGTTTTTGCAGCCAGCCGCTCCAGCACGGCTGACAGATCTCCGCCGCGATACGCTGGCCGAGCTCGTTCGGGAATGGCGCGAAGGCGAGTCCCGGGTGCTTCTCGCCGCAATGTGTGCATTTGATGGTGTCAGGCATTTGAACCTCCTTGTACTATTGCGCTGCTCGAATGGCTGCAATAGTAGCATCGTCCTTCGGCTTGAATAAGCCAATCGGGCGCACATCGCTGTGGCGCAGGATTCCGTTGGCATCGATCACAAAAACCGAGCGCGCGACGCGACCGGGAATCAGAGACAGCGCGCCGTAACGTTTCGCCACCTCGCGATCCGGATCGGATAACAAACGCAACGGAAGATCGTGATGCTCCGCAAACTTCTGGTGCGACTCGATCGAGTCAGACGAGATCCCAACCACTTCCGCGCCTGTCGCCCGGTAGTCGTCCCAACGATCGCGCACGGAACACATCTGCCGCGTGCAAACCGGCGTCTCATCGCCGGGATAAAAAAGTAGGACCACAACTTTGCCGCGATGGTCCGACAAACGCCACTCAGCGCCGTTTCCATCCTTCAGCGCAAAGTCCGGCGCCGGCTCGTTGACTGCAAGACTGTTGGCCATTTACTCCATCAGCTCCGCTAGAATGTTGAGAGCTTCCTCGACTTCTTCATCCGTGTTGAAGAAATGCGGCGACACACGCAGCCCCGCACCCGGACGCCAATCGACGTACACTTTTCTCTCCGCTAAACGTTCAACCATCGATTTGGCGTCGGCAGCTCCGATCATCACCGAACCGCCACGCTGGTGCTTCTCGCGCGGCGTGTTGATGGCCCAGCCTCGTTCCGACGCAAACTCAATCAGCAACTCCGTCCGGCGCTCTGACTCCGCCGCGATGTTGGGAATGCCCACGGCTTCGATGATCTCGAGCCCGGGAATCGCGGAGTATAAAGCGGGAATACTCGGCGTTCCCTGCGCGAAGCGGCGTACCGAACGCGCGTAACGCATTGGCGCGTGCGCAAAGTCAAAAGGCGAATCGTGGGCGACCCAGCCTGTCAGCCGTGGGCGCAAATCTCTTTGCAAATCGGGTCGCACATACAAATAGCCGCATGATGGACCACCGCACAGCCACTTGATCGTGCCGCCGATCAGAAAATCGACGTTCCAGTCAGCTGCGTTCAGTTGGACCACACCGGCCGACTGGTAAACATCCAGCAGGACGAGCGCGCCCTTCGCGTGCGCGCGTTCCACAATCGCACGCACGTTAACGCGATAAGAGCTGCAATAGGACGTGTGCGCGAGTGCGACCAGGCAGGTTTCGTCGTCAATCGCGTCGAGGATTCGTTCCAGTGAGACTGAGATTCCATCCGCCGATGGAACCATTTCGACACGGGCGCCGATCCGTCGTTGACCGTCCCAGAAGTATTCCATCGACGGGAAGTCGAGCTCGGTGGTGACGACTTTGTTCCGCGTCCCGCTTTTGAAATCGAAGCACGAAGCGACAGTCGCAAGCGCGAGTGATGCGTTCGGTTGGATCTGAACTGACCCGGCCTGGCCGCCGAGAATGCGTGCGATGCGATCGCCGACGCGGCGCGATAGTTCCCACCAACTCGTGGCCCAGGCGTCTTCGCCGGTGTGATGTTCCCACGCGTCGATGTAAGCCAGCATCGACTCGCGCGCAGCACGCGGCACCGGGCCGAGACTGTGACTGAGCAGATGTATGCCCGAGGCGAGTGTAGGAAATTCGTGTCGGTAGCGCTGGTCAATCATAGACAGGATTAACAAGATTAGTCAGGATCTACAGGATAGTCTTGTTAATCTTGTTTCATCCGGTAATCCTGTAAAACTTTTTCATAAGCAACAGAGTCTTTCGCAAGATTTTCAAAGATACCCTTCGCCTCATCTCCGATCGGCGGATCGTACCGCTCTTCGCGAATGGCAGTCAGGATCTCAGCAGCCACAAACTCTTTCGTCATCTTCGGTCCACTCGCGCCGCGACTCATGTCCGTATCGATCGTCGTCGGCATCACCGTGATCACGCGTACGTTGTGATCGAGCAGATACGCTCTGAACGCCTGGCCCAGCGACAACAATGCCGCCTTCGTTGCGCAATAGGTGCCGACCAGCGGCAGGTTTACTTTCGCAAACGCAGTCGCGATGTTGACGATCATCCCGTCTTCGCGGGCAATCATTCCCGGCGCCACCGCACGCGTCACACGCAGCACGCCAAGATAGTTCACCGCGAGCTCATCCCGAACCTTTTCAAAATCCATCGTGAGCGGATTGCCGAAACCGGCAACACCCGCATTGTTCACGAGAATATCGATCGCGCCGAGACCCGCAACTCCATTCACATGCTGCTCGTTAGTCACGTCCAACTGCACCGGCGTCACACGTTCCGACTTCAGCGCCTCAAGATCGACAGGTTTGCGCGCTCCAGCCAGCACCTCCTCCGCGCCGGCGTCGACAAACGCGGCGACGAGCGCGCGTCCGAGGCCGCGACTCGCTCCGGTAACCAGTACTCGTTTGTCTTCAATCTCCATGCACGTCAACCTTCGAACTGCCGCGCTGCATGCGCGCGAGTTGATAAAGTCCGGCGCCGACGATGCCCCAACCCACGATGAGCTCAATGCTCGTCAACGACTTGCTGCTGATCCGTTGACTGAGCGTTTGTGTGCTCAGCACCGCCGTGTCCTGGCGCAACTGAATCAAAATCATCAAGCCCATTGCGAGCACTGAGACGATCGCCGCCACCTGCTGCACGCGACGCGGCAGGTTGATGTCGATCTCACTCGCAAGGCTCGGATTCAGCCGCGGGAGGAACAGAAATACCAGGCTATGGATAAAATAAAGCACGACGAGGGCAAACACTGCAACATTCAGCGCGAGTGCCAGTTGTCCACTGATCAGCAAAAGCGCAGAACCGATCAACGTCAACGTCAGACCGCGAATCGGCGTCGCCGTCACACGGTTGATAAAACCCAGCCAGCGTGGCGCGAGTCCGTCTTCGACAAACATGATCGCCAGTCGCGAAGGAACGAAGATCGTGCCGTTCAAAGCCGTCATGATCGCCGCAATCGCGCCAACAGTTACAAAGACTGCGGCGAAGGCAGGAAGATAGATCGAAGCTACTTCAGCCATCGGCGCACGGCTCGCTTGCAGTCGCCCGCCCGGCAACACGCCGAATGAAACGATCGAAGTGAAGACGTAAAACAACGCCGTGATCGTGATGCCTTTCAGCAGGATTCCCGGGAGACGTTTCGTACTGTCTTTTACCTCGCCCGCAGTCTGTGCGATCGATTCGAAACCGGCGTAAGCGAAGAACAACGGCAACAGACTCGCGCCGAAACCGCCGGTGCCATGCGTGAAGAACGGCACGTAATTCGAGCTGTGCAACACGAATAGTCCGGGCACAATCAACACGAGCAACGCAAGACACTTCAGCGCCGACATCAGCACCTGAAAGCGTCCGAACCAGCGAATACCCGTAACGTGAATCAAATAAAAGATGACGAGCGCAGCCAGTGCTAGCGGAAGTTGAAAGCGCTGTGCGTTTATGCTATTGCCGCTCAGCGCAATCACATAACCGGCCATCGCGTCGGCGAGATACGCGCCCGCGCCGATGTAGGAAATGATCTTTAGCCACGCGCCGACGTATGCCAGACGAGATCCTTTGAGAGTGCGCGAAATGTGCAGGTACTCGCCACCCGGTTCGCGACCGAGCGGAGTTGAAAGATACGCAGCGTATGGGATTGAAGTCGCGAGGATCGCGGGCGTAAGAAGCAGGTAACCGAGAATGACGCTTGGACCAGTCAGCGCCCACGCCCGGCTCGTGACCTGAAAGATGCCCGCGCCGATGAGTATGCCGATCACCGTCGCGTACGACTCAAGCGTACCGAGATCGCGTCGCAGGCGAGAAGAAAGATCGGGGACAGGATTTACAGGATTTTCACGATTGACAGGATTTTTCATGGGTTTATCTTGTTCATCCTGTTCATCCTGTCTACTTATTCATCAACGCATTCGACGGCAAGGTTGGATTCAAGACCTTTTCCGCACTCGCGACACCCGCAACCGGCAGCTTCGACGCATCGATCAGCCCGAGTTGCGCGAGCACCGACGCCTGATCCCAGTAGATGTGCTCATGCGCCAACTTGCCGTCGCGGAAGTGAACGATCACAACCAGCGCCACCTTCACGTGTTTGTTCGTCGGCTCGACGCCCGGCAACATCCAATCCATCTTGATGGTGTGCGTAAACTCAAACACCATCTCATCCACGACCCTCTCGATCCCGATCGTGCGCGACACCGGCGTCATCGCCGTGTCAGGCGGCATCTGCGGAATGAAACGCTGTGAATAAAACTCGCGCAACTCGTCATGCCCAACGCCGCCGGTCATCACCGGCACGTGATTCACATATGCATCAGCGACCATCGTCTCGAGCGTGTGGTCAGTGTTGCGCGTCGCGAATTCGTACTTAACATGATCGTCCCAACGCGCGGAGAGAGTTTGTTGCGCCGCCGCGAGACCAGCGCCCGCCAGATTGCCGACCAGGAATTCGAGACTGCGAAGGTTCGCGAGCTCGGCGGCCGCAGCGTCGTAGTGCTCGCCACTCGGACGGCCAAAGGCGTGACCCAGCTCAGGGTAGTCGTAAATCGTAGCCAGCGGATTCACAGCGAGTGCGGCATGAATCTGCGCCTGCGCTTCGGGCGGACAAAACTTATCGCGCCCGGCGATGTGCAACAACAACGGACAACTCAGATTCTGCGCCTCATCCAAACTCTTCTGGATACCAACGCCGTAGTATCCGACGGCGCAGTCAGGCTTGAACCGCACTGACAACAGGTAAGCCAGATTGCCACCGAGACAAAAACCTACTGCGCCGGCACGACCGCTACACGACGGATGCTTTCGTAAAAACTCGAGCGCGGCCGCGGAGTCTTCAACCGCCTTCGCTTCATCGAGTCGCTGGTAAAAATCGATCGCCTTGTCCCACTCGTTCTCAGTCAGCTCAACACCGCGCTCCATGCGCCAGAACAGATCGGGACACAGCGCGACAAAACCATGCGCCACATACCAATCGGCAACTCTGCGCATGTAGTCGTTGACGCCGAAGATCTCCTGAAGCACGACGATGCCTGGTCCATAACCGCTCGCGGGCAGGGCAAGGTACCCGTCGAACTCGCCGCCATCGAAGGATTTGATTGTTGGCATAAGTAGTCCACAGATTACACAGATCACACAGAAGCAGACAAGAATTTGCCTAATCGGTGTAATCTGTGGACCAGTTCTCACGCACCCATTGCTTGCCTGCTTCGCACACGCGCAGGAAGTTGCACATGCGGCAGTGTGGCGCGGTCTTCACCGGAAAAAGCCGCGGATCGGCAGAAAAGATCGAGCGCTGCATACCTTCATCAACCGCCTGCTCGACACGCGCGGGTTCAAGCAGCTCATCAGCCAGGTGAACCTCAACGTTCGGGTCGAGAAAGTGAAGCGTGACGCGAATCTTCGCGCCTGCTAGCGACGGCAACAACTCGCGCACGGCCAGCGCATACGACTGCATCTGTAGCTGATAATCCTCAGCCGCAATCTTCAGCGCATCTGCGAGCGACGGATGCCGGTTAATCGGTTTCGGCGGCGGCGCGACTTCGAAGTCGAACGCAAATTGCCCGCCCTCCGGCAGACGAATGCGCGGCACAGCGGGCGCGTGCGGGACGTCTGACTTTTCATAAGCGATGCGGTTGGTTTTGAAGTCGATGATCTCGATCTCCGGCTCGCCTGTCGCTGTATGCGTGATCAGAAGTTTATCGATGATGCCGAACAGCACGCCGAGCGGGCGGCGCAAACGGAACCCAACCTCACTCCAAAGACCATCCTGCCCTGCCGGGCGCGGCGAGTTTTGCTCCGCGATCTTCGGCGCTGATTCGACGCGCCGGAAGACGTCGCTGGCGAGATAATTCTCCGCAAGGGGCAACAACTCTTTGAGCGCGGTCTCGGGATCGATCTCGATGAAGCGATCCGAAAGCTGCGCCTGCCGCAGACGCAGAACGTCGTC
>Ga0070699_100005245_pt1 | contig 11380 bp, 8 predicted proteins | sample KBSK1503metaG_FD_65473 | JGI IMG/M metagenome (GOLD analysis project Ga0070699, IMG submission 65473) | Corn, switchgrass and miscanthus rhizosphere microbial communities from Kellogg Biological Station, Michigan, USA - KBS K1-50-3 metaG | ecosystem: Host-associated > Plants > Roots >...
GAGCTTATCGAGGAATACCACGTCTCGCCGGCCCACCAGTCCCGAAATCAGGCCGAGGTTGGCGTTATATCCGGTGGAGAAGACGATGCAGTCTTCTTTGCCGAGGAAATCCGCCAGCGCGGCTTCGAGCTGGAGGTGGAGATCGAGGGTGCCGTTGAGGAATCGACTTCCGGTGCACCCGGAGCCGTAGCAGCGGAGGGCGCGAGCCGCCGCCTCCAGAACCAGAGGATGATGGGTCAGGCCGAGGTAGTTGTTCGACCCCAGCATGATCCTCTTTTGGCCTTCGATGGTGACGACGGTGTCTTCGGATTCCGAGATCGGGCGGAAATAGGGGTAGAGCCCCTGTGCCTTGACCTCATCCGCCCTGGTGTACTGGCGACACTTCTCGAAAAGCGTGACGTCGGTCTGGAGGGTGTGGCTATGCACGTGACCTCGCGTCAGCAGAAGTGGGAGACTCCTCCATCCCTATGAGGGATAATGGGTTAAACTAACCCCGATCGGCGGGTCGGACAAGGCTGGTTTGGCCCCGCCTGGAGGGGGCGTCTCTGGAGTGTCCGAAGTCACGGCCACCCGAAGATCGCCCCGCTTAGATTCCCTCTCGAACCCATGTTTCGCTCCCTCTTTCTCCTCGCGGTTATTGCTGCTTCGGCCGCGCCGACCGGGTACGCCCAGGCTGGCGCGCAGGGCCCGACCCTGCTCGAGCCCTTCGACTGGGGTCCGAACGCCGCTTGGCGAAGGCGGGCAAACACGGTGCGCGAAACGCGGCTGCTGCTGCTGCGGAGCGGCAATATCCGCGAGCTGAACGCCGTTCCGGGCGGGCCCGCTTTTGCCCCCTTGCTCCGGGTCGGAGTCGGCCCGGCCACCGCCGTCGTGGGTGCATTCCGCGTGCCGGTCATCCTGCTAGCGTACAAAGACATCCCGGCGCCGTATCCGGCTTCCCTCTATCAGTGCCTCCTCTTCGGCAGCGATCCGGCCGGCTGCGGCCTGGTGGGAACCTTCAGCCATCCCTATTCGGTCAAGACGTACTACGAGGAGCTCTCCCACCATCGGATCTCACTGGATGGCGTGGTGTTCCCCACCGTCGGGATGGACTCGGTGGCCGCCTTCTATACCGACGGCTGCAAGGGGATCACGGTCACCAACCAAACCAGCTGCCCCGATCGTTCGGCAACCGGCGGCAATCGCATGTCCATCATGCTGAAGGCCGCGCTCGATTCGATCTCCAACCGCACTGATGGAGCCACGGTGTGGGGACAGTTCGACAACGACGGTCCCGATGCGATCCCGAACAGCGGCGACGACGACGGCGTGGTGGATTTTGTGACCTTTCTGCAGCCCGAGGTGGGTGGGGAATGCACTCAAAACGTTCCCTTGACCACGGGTGTGTGGAGCCATCGCTTCGTGTACTCGGGATGGTTCGGCCAGCCCTACGTCACCAAGACGCCCCGGACGGGGTCCGTCGGGCAATTCATCCGCGTCAACGACTACACCATCCAGAGCGAGCTGGGCGGTTCGACCTCCTGTCTCATCAATGAGATCATGGGAGTCGGCACCGTCTCCCACGAAACCGGTCACGCGTTCGGCCTCCCCGATCTATACGACACGCGAGGGCCTACCCAGGGCATCGGTGGGTGGGGGCTCATGGGCTCGGGGAATTACGCCCGGCCCTACAGTCCGGCGAGCTACGACGCTTGGTCGCTGAACACGCTGGGATGGGCGACGATCGACACGCTCGGGACCAGCCGGACGGTTACCGCCGGAGCGAGGCTGCTGACCGACACGATCTTCTATGCCAGGCTGCCCAATAATCCCGAGGAGTACGTCCTCCTGGAAAACCGGCAGGCCGTGCTCAGCGACACGGCCCACATGAACCCGGCGCTGCCAGGCACCTGCCCGATGTTCGGCTTCTGCGCCAAGTCTCCTGGTCTCCTGGTCTGGCTGATCAACCAGAGCAAGGTGGAGTCGAGCCGCGCGTCCAATACGGTGAATTTCGGCCCATTGCAGGGGGTGGCCCTGATTCAGGCCGACGGCTTGAACTCGCTCCGGGTGGCCGGCAGCCGGAATCGCGGTGACCGCGGTGATGCCTACCCTGGTCTTACCGGCAACACCAAGCTCTCGCTCCTCTCCAACCCCGCCGCACGGGACAACTTTGGGGGCTACTTCGGGTTCATCCTGGACCGGATCGAGTACCTGGGCGACAGCGTGATGCGGTTCCGGTTCACCCGCCGGGAGCCCACGGTGATCGCGGCACAGAATGGGGCCCAGGTTCGGGTGAACACGCAGCTCTGGGACCGGTTCGAGGAAGTGGTGCCCGGAGGGGACCCGCTCCATGTGAGCGTTGACGACGTCCAGCTTCTCGATGCCGGCAAGACCAGGGCGCAGTTCCTTGCCTGGTCCAACGGCGGTCCACGAGACCAGACGCTGACCAGCAACCCGGCCAAGCCCGATACGCTGATGGCTTCCTTTTCCCTGGAGCATCGACTGCTGGTGTTACCGATGACCGGAGGGGCCACGACCTCCTCCGTCTCCGGGGATCTGTCGCTCGGCGTATTCCTCCCGGTTGCCGCCGCGGTGACCCTGACCGCCAACCCGTTGCCCGGGTTCGTCTTCGCCGGATGGCGCGGCGATACCGTGGCTACGGGCCCGACGCTGCAGCTCACCATGCGGAAGGGTTATGACCTCGAGGCTCGGTTCGTCGCCTCCGTTCCGGTGCTGGAAGCCGATGCCATCGCCGACCTCCTGGGCACCCCCCGTCTCACCGACGTCCAGCGCACCTTCCTGGACGAGCTCGGCAACCGAAACGGCGGACTCGATGTCGGTGATCTGCTGGCCATGCTCCGCCGCTCCGGCCAGCCGGTGCCGCCCGCCTTGCTCCTGAAGGCGGTCTCGGTGACGCCGAGCCGTCCCAAGGAGCCCCGATGAGGTTCGGCCGGCGGCTGGGCTCGATCGGGCTGATCACCCTGCTCATCTCCTGCGGGGGCGATGGCGGTCCACCGCCGTCCCCAGCCGGCGATCTGATCGTTACCTATTTCCAGGGCGGGCCCGCGGTCGGCGCGATGCTGCTCACCATCGAGGGCGGAGTGGTGCAGGCGGTTACGGCGCGCAGTGGGCAGGCCCTGACGGTTTCCTACGCGACTCCCTCGGCGGGGGTCACCAAAGTCATCGTCACCGGCACCATCGCCACGGGCGACATCCTCAACGTTCGGGTACCGGACGTCACCCTTTCGACCGGCTACACGGTCAGGGTGAACCAGGTGGCCGACAACCTCACGTTCTCCCTCATCGATCCCCTCCTCCACAACCTCACGATCCACCGCTGAGGTTCACTCCCCCTCTGGCAAGCTGGAGGGTCTGGCACCAGATTGGGGGGTCGGCTTCCCTCTCCCGCACCACCAGGATCACGCCATGATCGAGCTCAAGGTGAACGGACGGGATGTATCCGTTGACGTCGCCCCGGAGACGCCGTTGCTCTGGGTGCTTCGCGATTCGCTCCATCTCACCGGGACCAAATTCGGCTGCGGCATCGGCCAGTGCGGTGCCTGCACGGTCCACCTCGACGGCGAGCCGCAGAAATCCTGTCAGATTCCCGCCAGTTCCGCTGCGGGTCGTGCGGTTCTCACCATCGAGGGCCTTTCGGCGGACGGCAACCATCCGGTGCAGCAGGCGTGGATCGCCGAGCAGGTACCCCAATGCGGCTACTGCCAATCGGGGCAGATCATGCGGGCCGTCTCGCTGCTCAGCAAGGCACCCAAGCCCACTGATGATCAGATCGACGAGACCATGTCCGAGAATCTCTGCCGCTGCGGCACGTACCAGAGGATCCGCCGGGCCATTCATCGGGCCGCCGGACAGGTGACCGCGTGAGCGCCGGGGTCTCCCGCCGCGAGTTCCTCAAGGCCGGGGCGGCGGCTGGGGCCGGCCTTACCATCGCCTTCGCGCTGCCCTCGTGCGCCCCTGGTCCGGACAAGGTGGTCACCACCCCGCTCAAGCCCAATGCCTGGGTGCGGGTGAGCAGCGACGGTTCGGTCACACTCGTGGTGGATCGCTCCGAGATGGGGCAGGGAGTCTATACCGCGCTTCCGATGCTGCTTGCCGAGGAGCTGGACGTCCCCTGGTCTGCCGTGCGGGTGGAGCAGGCCGGCGCGGGGAAAGAGTACTACAACTCGATTTTCCCCTCGCAGGTGACCGGCGGCAGCACCAGCGTCGCTTCAGCCTGGCTGCCGCTTCGTGAAGCGGGCGCGAAAGCGCGAGCCATGCTCGTCTCCGCGGCCGCGGCGGCCTGGACCGTCGATGCCGCCGAGTGCAGCACGGAAAACGGGGTGGTGATCCACGGCTCCAGCCGGCGCCGCCTCAAGTACGGGGAGCTGGCCGAGCGAGCCGCCGCGCTCCCGGTTCCGGAAAAAGTCACACTCAAGGACCCGAAGGACTTCAAGCTCATCGGCACGCCGGCCCAGCGCCTCGACACCCCGATCAAGGTGCGAGGCGCGGCGACATTCGGCATGGATGTGCAGGTGCCGAACATGCTCGTGGCGGTAGTAGCGCGCTCACCGGTATTTGGCGGCACCGCCAAGAGCTGGGACGAGGCCGCGGCAAAGCAGGTCCCCGGCGTGAAACAGGTGGTGCGCCTCACCACCGGTCCGGCGGTCCTGGCCGACGGGTACTGGTCGGCCCGCAAGGGCGTACAGGCTCTCAAGGTGGTGTGGGACGAGGGCAAGGCCGCGGGCTGGAGTACCGAGGCCATGCGCAAGGACATGGTCAAGCAAGCAGAGCGGAAGGGGCACGTCGCCAAGACTGCCGGCACCGGCGCGCTCGTTCGTGGCGGCAAGCTGGTTAGTGCGGAATACGAGGCCCCCTACCTCGCCCACGCCTGTATGGAACCGATGAACGCCACCGCCTCGGTCGAGGCCGACAAGTGCACGGTGTGGGTACCGACCCAGTATCAGTGCGGTCCGGCGCTGGGTGGAGGGGTCCAGGAGGTTGCCGCGAAAATTGCCGGGCTCGACCCGTCCAAGGTGACGGTCCACACCACGTTCCTCGGGGGCGGGTTCGGCCGTCGGGTGATGCACGACTTCGTCATCGAGGCGGTGGAGGCCTCCAAGGCCGCCGGCGTGCCGGTGAAAGTGGTGTGGACCCGTGAAGACGACATCCAGCACGACTGGTACCGTCCCCCCACCTATGTGAAGCTTGCCGCATCGCTGGGAGCCGATGGAAAGCCGAGCGGCTTTACCGCGCGGGTTGTCTGCCCGTCGATCCTGGCCTCCGCTTTCGGCGCACCGGCCACTGCCTTCGATGACGCGGCGACCGAGGCCATTGCAAACCTGCCGTACGGCATTCCGAACCTGATGGTGGACTGCGTCCAGCCGCAGTGGCCGGTGCCATTGGGGTTCTGGCGCTCAGTCGGCTCTTCCCAGAACGGGTTCGTGATTGAGTCCTTCGTGGATGAGATGGCACTGGCGGCGGGTCAGGATCCTCTGGAGTTTCGTCGCGCCCTCCTGAAGGACAAGCCGCGCCACCTGGGTGTGCTGGAGCTGGCTGCCAAGCAGGCCGGCTGGGGCACGCCTCTGCCGGATGGACGGGCACGTGGGATCGCAGTGGTGGAGTCGTTCAACAGCTACGTCGCCGAGGTGGCGGAAGTCTCTCTGAACCCGGACCGGACTGTTCGGGTGCACCGGGTGGTGGCAGCGGTGGACTGCGGCACCGTGGTCAACCCCGACATCGTGCGGGCGCAGGTGGAGAGCTCCGTGGTCTACGGTCTGACCGCGGCGTTGCACGGGCAGATCACCGTCGACAAAGGCCGCGTGGTGCAGAGCAATTTCCACGACTACCCGCTGCTCCGGATGCGCGAGATGCCGGTGGTCGAAGTGCACCTCGTGCCGAGCACCGAGAAGCCGACCGGCATTGGCGAGCCGGCGACGCCGCCGATAGCGCCAGCGGTGGGGAATGCGGTGTTCGCTTTGACCAAACAACGGGTGCGCCGGTTGCCCATCGGTGCTCTTCCGGCGTGAGCCAAGCGCTCACCCGTCGCGATTTCGTCAAAGCAGGGCTCTCGGCGGGGGCGGGCCTGACGCTGGCCGTCTCCCTGACGGGCTGCAGCCAGGAAGCCCCGCCGGTAGCCGGCGGGGCTTCTTTTGCGCCGAACGCCTGGATCCGTATCGGCGACGATGACACCGTGACAGTGGTGGTGGACCGCTCCGAGATGGGGCAAGGTGTCTCCACTGCCCTCCCCATGCTGGTGGCGGAAGAGCTCGACGCCGACTGGTCTACCATCCGCTACGAATTTGCCCCCGCCAATGCCGCCTACGCCAATCCGCTCAGCCTCGGCCAGCTCACCGGCGGCAGCACCTCGATTCGGGCTGCCTGGCGTCCGCTGCGGGAAGCGGCCGGGAAGGCGCGGCTCATGCTGGTGGCCGCCGCCGCGCAGGCGTGGGGGATTCCTGCCGACGGCTGCAGAACGGAGAACGGCGGCGTCACGGCGCCGGACGGCCGGCGGGTACGATACGGCGCCGTCGCGAGGGCCGCCGCGACAATCCCGGTGCCGGAGAAGGTCACGCTGAAGGCAGCTCGCGACTTCAAGATCGTCGGTACTCCGGTCGTCCGGCTGGACCTCCCGGACCAGGTCACCGGCCGGACGAAATTCGGCATCGACGCCGGTCCGGAGGACGCCCTCACGGCCGTGGTGGCCCGGTGCCCCGTGTTCGGCGGGAAGCTACGGTCGTTCGACGACACGGCCGCGCGAGCAGTTCCCGGGGTCAGCAACGTGGTGGCAATCAGCAGCGGTGTGGCGGTGGTGGCGAGCGGCTATTGGGCCGCCAAGCTGGGACGGGACGCGCTCAAGATCGAGTGGGACGAGGGTGAGGGTGCCACGCTCGACGACGCAGCGGTGAGCGCTGCTCTCGAGGCCCTTGCGGCGCAGGAGGGCCGGATCGCCCGCAAGGTCGGGGACGTGGCCACCGGCTTCACCGGCGCGGCCAAGTCGCTCGACGCCGTCTATGAGGTGCCGTACCTCGCCCACGGGTCGATGGAGCCTATGAACTGCACCGCGGATGTGCGGGCGGACTCGGCCACGGTCTGGGTTCCCACTCAGTTCCAGTCGGGTCCGCGGCTCATCGGTGGCGGCACCCGGGGCGCCGCGGCCAGGGCTGCGGGAGTACCGGTGGACCGGGTAACAGTCCACACCACCAACCTGGGCGGTGGGTTCGGTCGCCGGGCCGAGATGGATTTCGTGATCGAGGCCTGTGACGTGTCCCGCGCGGTACAAGCGCCGGTCCGGCTGATCTGGAGCCGGGAGGACGACACCCGCCACGATCAGTATCGACCCGCGGCGCGGCATGTGCTGCGAGCGGCGTTGGGGCCCGACGGAACCCCGCTGGCATGGTCTCATCGGATCGTGGCGCAATCCATCGTGGCAAAGTTCCTTCCGGGCTGGATCCCTGATTTCATCACCCATCTCGGTGGACCGCTCAAGGGCGGAATCGACCCGAGTGCCACGGAGGGGGCCACCGAACTCCCCTATGCCGTGCCCAACCTCGAGGTGACCTACTCCCAGGCGGAGCTGGGTGTGCCGGTGGGTTTCTGGCGCTCGGTGGGTCACTCACATACCGCCTACGCCGTCGAGTGTTTCGTCGACGAGCTCGCGGCGCTCGCCGGACAGGATCCGGTGGCCTACCGGCGCAGGCTGCTGGCCGGGTCGCCCCGCCACCTGGCCGTGCTCGAGCTTGCCGCCGAGCGCGCGAGCTGGGCCGGACCAGCCCCCGAGGGCAGGTTCCGTGGAGTCGCGGTCCACGAATCGTTTGGGTCTTACGTGGCCCAGGTCGCCGAGATATCCATCGAAGGCGGCGCAGTCCGCGTGCATCGGGTAGTTTGCGCCGTAGACTGCGGACAGGTGGTCAACCCCGACACCGTGACGGCGCAGATGGAAGGTGGTATTGTCTTCGGGCTCACGGCGGCGCTCAAGGGGAAGATCACGATCGCGAAGGGGCGAGTGGTGCAGAGTGGGTATCTCGATTACCCGCTGCTTACCATGCGGGAGATGCCGATCATCGAAGTGCACATCCTTCCGAGCGCGATGGAGCCGGGCGGGGTCGGGGAGCCCGGGACACCGCCGATTGCGCCGGCAGTAGCCAACGCCGTATTCGCCGCGACGGGCAAGCCGGTGCGGAGGCTCCCGATCGCAGTCTGACCCACGCAGTCCTAGGAGGAAGCATGCGGAGAATGACGACGGTAGTGTTGGCGCTGGGCCTCGGTGTGATGGCCGGTTGCGCACCCAAGCCGGAAACCCCCGAGCAGGCCGAAGCACGCATGACCGCGGAAGCGGCCAGCGCTCGCACGGCGATCGAAGCCTCCAACCAGCAGTTCGTGATGCACTTCAATGCCGGGCACGGGGATTCGGTGGCCGCGTTCTACGCCGAGGATGGGAGGGTGATGGCGCCCAACATGGCGGTCGCGTCCGGCCGTCAGGCCATCGCCGCGTCGATGGGAATGATGGCGGGTGCCACGCTTGCGCTGACCACGGAGTCCGTGGCCGCCAGCGGTCCGCTGGCAGTCGAGCGCGGGACGTACACGATCACCCTGACTCCGCCCGGCGCCAAAGCTCCCATCACGGATAACGGGAAATACCTGGTGCACTGGCACAAGGTGGGCGACAAATGGATGATGGTGGACGACATCTGGAACAGCGACCTGCCCCCGATGCCTGCGGGGCCGCCGGCGAAGCCGTAAGCCTCTAGTCTCCCCCGGGCCGTCCGGCGGTGGCCGCCACCGCCGGATGCTCCGGCTCCGGCGTAAAGTCCTCTCCCGGGTTGATGAAGCGGTTCCGCTCCAGGCGGAACTGTTTGTCGTACAGTTGGCGGTAGCGTCCTCCCGCCACGAGCAGCTCGGCGTGGGTGCCCCGCTCCACGATCTCCCCCGCTTCCAGCACCAGGATCTGATCGGCGCTCATGATGGTGGAGAGCCGGTGCGCGATCACGAAAGTCGTGCGCCCGGCGCGCAGCGACCGGAGACCGTCCTGGATCAGCGCTTCGCTCTCGCTGTCGAGGCTCGAGGTCGCTTCGTCGAGCAGCAGCACGGCCGGGTCCGCCAGGATCGCGCGGGCAATGGCCACTCGCTGCCGCTGCCCGCCGGAGAGCCGCACGCCCCGTTCTCCCACGATGGTCTCGTACTGCTTCTCGAAGCCCTCGATGAACTCGTCGCAGTGGGCAATGTGGCTCACCCGGCGCACATCCTCCATCGAGGCACCCGGCCGGCTGAACCGGATATTGTCGGCGATGCTCCCGTCGAACAGGAAGTTGTCCTGCAGCACGATCCCGAGACGGCCGCGATAGTCGTGGAGACGCACGGTGGCCAGGTCCTTCCCGTCCACCAAGACTCGTCCCTCGGTGGGACGGTTGAACGCCATGGCCAGGCTCATGAGCGTGCTCTTGCCGGATCCGCTCGATCCTACCAGCGCGGTGGTGGAGCCGGCCGGCGCGCTGAAGGAAATGTGCTTGAGCACCGGAACACCCGGCGTGTACTCGAAGGTGACGTCCTCGTACACCACCTCGCCCCGGACGGACTCGAGCGGATCCTTGGTGGCGTCTTCATCGTCCTCGGTCCGCATCTGGCGGATCTCCCGGATCCGGTCGAGACCGGCAAACGCCTCCGTCACCTGGGTGCCGATGGAAGCGATCTGAATGAGCGGCGCGGCCATGAGCCCGGTGAAGAAGATGTACATCACGAAATCGCCCAGGGTCATCCGGCCGGCAATGATGTCACTGCCGCCCACCCAGATCATGATGGCGCCGATCCCGCCCACCACCACCGTCGAGAGCGTTGTCACCAGGCCGATGCCGTTCATGGTGGTGGCGACGTTCCGGAACAGTTTGTTGATGCCTTTGGTAAAGACGTAGTCTTCCCGGCGCTCGGCGACGTACGACTTGACGATCCGGATCCCGCCGAACGACTCGGTGAGCCGGCCGCTGACCGCCGCCTGGAGCTTGCTGCGCTCCCGGAAGATCGGGCGCAGCTTGGTGAAGGCGTACGCCATCCCGCCCGCAAAGATCAGCAACACCACCAGGGTCCCTGTGGTGAGGCGCCAGTTGAGCCAGAACAGGGCCGCCATGGCGATAGCCGCTTTGAGCAGACCGCCCGCGAGCTGCACCAGCCCGGTGCCCACCAGATTCCGGATACCCTCCGCGTCGTTCATGACGCGGGAGAGCAGGATGCCGGTCTGGGTGGAATCGAAGTAACGGACCGGCAGGCGCAGCACATGGGCCTGGACTTCGCGGCGCAGGTCGGTAATCGCGCGCTGGGCAGCGATGCCCAGGACCCGCACCAGGCCGAACGAGGTGATGGCCTGCACCACCGTCGCGCCCAGGACCGCCAACGCGATTGGTGTCAGGAGGTGGCGCTTGCCCTGGGTCAGCACGTCGTCGATCAGCAGCTTCGAGCTGGCCGGCAGCACCAGGCTGGCGAGCTGATTCACCACCATGATCAGGAAGCCGAGTGCGATCCGGCCGCGGTACTTCCAGATCAGCTCGCGGGATTCCCTCCAGGCAAGGCTGAAGGTGATCTTTTTCTTCTTCGGTTCGGGGCCGGTCATCAGGTTCCCCGGCGCGCGGCGAGGGCCTTGTCCACCCGCTGGCGGAAATACGCGAAGAGCGCTTTGCCTTCCTCGCACTGGGTGGCGAGCCACTCCGCGTTGCGGAAGGCGCGCGGCGAGGTCGCTGCCCTGAGCTCCGCCAGCCAGGGAAATGCCTTGGCCAGGACGAAGAAACCCTCGCCGCTATTCTCGGCCAGGTAGTCCGGGTTCACGATTCCATGCCGGGCAAGGCTGAACGCCATTTCCCAGTACCCGGCCACCTGCCGGTATGGGGCGTTGGCGGGGTGGTCCGGCTTGGTCACCGCCAGGAGCTCCTCGGCGGATTGGGGCCAGAACTCGGCGGTGATGAACCGTCTCGATTCTCGCATGACCGGCTCGCGCCGGAGATCGTACAAGCGCAGCACCAGATCCGCATCATGGTGATCGGGTGAGTCCTTGATCATGGCCCCGCGGGCGCGGGGCACCGGGATGCTGGTCATCGGGTTTCCTCGGGAAGCGGGCCGGGAGCTGTCGGCGCTCGCCGCCCCCGGAAGATCCGGGCCGACAGGCGAAGCAGTTTCTCCCGGGTCTCGTCCAGAATCTCGTAGTACGTCGGAATCGCCACCAGGGTGAGCACGGTGGAAGTAATCACTCCACCGATGACCGCCACCCCCAGCGGCGCCCGGAATTGGGAGCCCTCGCCGGTGCCCAGCGCCACGGGAGTCATTCCCGCGATCAAGGCGAAGGTCGTCATCAGAATCGGCCGCAGCCGGATCGCACCCGCCTCGATCAACGCTTCGCGCAGCGGCTTCCCGTCCCGCTCCC
>Ga0070699_100005247_pt1 | contig 11376 bp, 10 predicted proteins | sample KBSK1503metaG_FD_65473 | JGI IMG/M metagenome (GOLD analysis project Ga0070699, IMG submission 65473) | Corn, switchgrass and miscanthus rhizosphere microbial communities from Kellogg Biological Station, Michigan, USA - KBS K1-50-3 metaG | ecosystem: Host-associated > Plants > Roots >...
GGCTTCTCGAGCCTGTCGGCCTGGATGAACCCGGGCGGGGAGATTCCGCACGAGCGGGTGCTCAACTCGATGCGCCTCTTCGCCGAGCAGGTGATCCCGCGCCTCGGGTAGGTGCCGCGCGCGACGCGTCGTCTGCCCACGCCGCGGGCATCGTCGCCCACCCCGGAAGCGACGTCCCGGTCCCGAGCATCATAACGCGGACGAGAGTGTGTGAATTCTTCGACGCTCGACCCCGGTGGTACGACGCTTGCTCTCATCGAATCGCACGAGCACGACACCGGGCGGCTCGAGGAGGACCCTGTGACAGACACTTCTAGCGACGTGAAGCAGTATCTCCTGGCCAGTGACTTCGACCAGACGCTGAGCTTCAACGACTCGGGCTCCGTGCTGAGCGATCTGCTCTCAGCCTCGGACTTCGACGAGAAGGTCGCCGGGCTCTCTCGCATCAACCTGGTGCAGCAGGGCGGAGAGCTCGCGTACCTGCTGTTGCACGACCCCGAATATCGCCGCGTCCGCCGGGAGCATCTCGTCGAAGTGGGCAAGCGGGTTCGTCTGAAAGATAACATCCGCCTCCTGTCCGAGCTGCTCCTCGACGGTATCGAGGCCTACCGGTTCCTGTTCTACGTGATCTCGGCGGCACCGGAGGAAGTCGTCCAGTCGGCGCTGGACGGGCTCGTCCCTCCCGACCACGTCTTCGGCACCCGGTTCCGCTACGACCCGTCTTCCGGTGAGATCCAGTCCATCGTCCAGGTGCCGGCCGGCTACGGGAAAGTGGCGGTGCTCGACCAGCTCCAGAAGAAGCTCCAGATCGCCAACGATCGGGTCGTGTACGTCGGCGACGGGGGCTCTGACATTCACGTCATGCTGCACGTCAACCGTCGCGACGGGTTCACGATCGCGGTCTCGGAAGCCAGGCACATCGCGCAGATCGCCAAGCGGACGGTGGTGAGTGACGACACGGTGGGCGTCATGGTCCCGATCCTCGAGGACATCGTCGGCTGGGATCCGGCACGGATCCGCGCCCTGCTGGAGGCGCAGGGCGTCCTGATCCAGGAGTGGGAGAAGATCCGGACCGACTGCCTCACCATCCGGCCCCGGGATCGGGGAGACACCCCGCGGCCGGAGGAGGCCGGGACGCCCTCCGCCCTCTGAGCGGCCCCTCGTCCGAGGATCCGAGCGAGACGGACGGCCGCCCTACCCGACGCGGTACTTGCGCTCGGCCCCGGGTACCAAGGCCATGCCGTGCCCGGGTCGGTCGGGGATGCGGAAGTGCCCGTCCTCGCAGCGCGGCATCTCGACGAAGAGATCCGGCGGCGTCCAGTCGATGAACTCCACGAGGAAGCCGTTTCCCAGCGCACCCACGATGTGGATCGACAGCTCGTGCACGACGTGGGGCGAGACGGCCACCTGGTGAGCGGCGGCGAGGCGGCCGATCCTGAGCGTCTCGCTGAACCCGTTGGCGCGACAGACGTCGGGCATCAGGTAACGCGCGGCCCGCCGCTCGATCAGCTCCCGGAACTCGAACCGCGTGTAGTTGTTCTCGCCGGTCGCCACCGGGATCCGGATGCTCTGCGCGACCTCGGCGCAAGCGGCGATGTCGTCGGCGAGCACCGGCTCCTCGTACCAGACAAGATCGAGATCCTCCAGGAGCCGCGCCTGGCGGATCGCGCCCATGACGTCGAGCTTCTGGTTCGCGTCGACCATGAGGCGGACGCCCTCGCCGAGCGTCTCCCGCACGGCCTCGACCCGCTGCCGGTTCACCGAGGGATCGGGGTCGTGGATCTTCATCTTGTAGTAGCGGCAGCCCATCGACGCGTAGCGCTCGGCTTCCCCGATCAGGTCGGCGAGGGCGTAGCGCGGCCAGCCGCCACTTCCGTAGGCCGGGATGCGGTCGCTCAGCGCACCCCAAAGCTTGTAGAGCGGCAGGCCGGCGGCCTTGCCCACGATGTCCCAGAGGCCGATGTCGAGCGCGGAGAGCGCGTACGCCGCCACCCCCTGACGCTTGATCCCCCGGTCGAGGCGGTACATGCGCTCCCACAGCCGCTCGACGAAGAGCGGGTCCTCGCCGAGGAGGAGCGGCTTGAGGCGCGTCTCGAGATAGACCTGGATCGCCTCGGCGCCGCCGCCGCCGAACACCAGGCTGTAGCCGAGGCCGGTCAGGCCTTCGTCGGTCTGGATCGCGGCGACCACGAGCCGGTGCTCGGGAAACTCGAGCGCGATCGGCCGGGGGGTCGGGATGCGCAGGACGAAGCTCTCGATGCCGCTGACTTTCATGGTCACACCTCGCGGCGGCCCCGACTCGACACCGGCCCGACCCGGTGCGCTCAGGCGGGCTTCGCCAGCACCTCGACGCCGACCGTGGTCGCGACCGCGACCGCGCGGTAGAGCGGTCAGCGGCTGCGGTAGGTCTCGACGAGCGCCTCGGCCTGCGCCTGGTCCACCCCCTGGAGCTCGAAGCGCATGTTGATCGCCTGGAAGGCGCCGGGACTGGCGGCGCTCCGGGTGCCCTCGATCGTGACGTGGAGGCCGCGAAGCGGCACGCCCGTGTCGCGCGCGTGCATCTCGATCAGGTTCACGCCGCAGGAGGAGACGCCGGCGAGGAACGCCTCGGCGGAGTTGAGCGCCTCGTTCGGGCCCGACGAGGAGTCGAGGACGAAGTGGTTCGTGCGCGCGCTGTTCAGCGAGCGCCCCACGATCCCGCTCGAGTAGGAGCGCACCGTATCGATCTTGACGCCGTCAGCCATTCCCGCCCCGTGTGTGATCCGCGATCGGCCTGCGGGCGGATGATGCCGCCCGCTCGGCGAGCTTGTCAAGACGCCGGCCGCGTCGGGGAGCCGGGCGGTGTCCTGCGGCCGCCCGGGGGAACGATAGCCCACCGGGCGGCCGCGGAACTCGAAGAACGCGCGGCTTATCTCCGAGCCCAGTTCGAGCGCCGGCTCTGCCGGCGCAACCCGTTCTTCTGGTCGCCTGCGCGGTGCGGGGCCCCAGCCCCGCGAACCGCTCGGCTCCAGAAACCGCTCCTGGAGGGAGGTTTCGGAAGGGGGGCGAAGCCCCCCTCCGAGGATTCTAGTGCTTGAGGAGCGGCCGCACCTCGATCGAGCCCGTGCGGGCCGAGGGAACGCGGGCCGCGATCGAGAGCACCTCGTCGAGATCCTTCGCTTCGATCAGGTAATAGCCGCCGAGCTGCTCCCGCGTCTCGGCGAACGGCCCGTCGGTCGTCAGGGCCTTGCCGTCCCGCACCCGCACGGTGGTGGCCGTGCTCACCGGCTGGAGCGCGCTGCCGGCCTTGAAGTTGCCGTTCTTCACGAGCCCTTCGGTGAACTTCCCGTATTCCTGGAACATGGCACCCCGATCCTTCTCCGCCAGCGCCTTCCAGTCGGTCTCCCGGTTGTAGATCAGCAACATGTACTCCATGACGTGGCCTCCTCTCGGTGTGGTCTCACCCAGTCAGTCGAACCGGCGGACCCGGAATCGACACCGGCCGGGGCACCTTCGTCAAATGAAGTCCCGGATCAGGCGATTGACCAGGGCCGGCTGCTCGTGGATCACCCAGTGCGAGCCGTCGGGGATGCGGCGGATCGTGAGGTCGGGAACGTAGCGCTCGAGCCCGTCGAGGTTCCCGGGAAGCAGCGCGGTGTCGCGTTCGCCCCAGATCACGAGCGTCGGCACCCGCACCGTCGTATCCCCGCCGACCTCGCCCACGGTTCCGCTCGCCGGCGTCCCGTCGCGCGAGGGCGGCCCGACCCGGGCGGCCCGGTAGTAGTTGAGCCCGCCCGTGAGCGCCCCCGGCTCCCCCCAGGCGGCGAGGTAGGCCCGGCGGTCAGCGTCGGTGAGGTGCCCGCGGGCGAGGAGGTCGGTGAGCACCGCTTGCTCGAGCCGTGCGAAGCCGTCCGCGGAGAGGATCTGTTCGGCCTTGGCGCTGCGGAACGCCAGCATGTACTCGCTCGCCCGTTGCTGCGCCGGGCTCTCCCGGAGCTCGCGGGCGAAGACGGCCGGATGCGGGGCGTTGATGATCACGAGTCGCTCGAGCCACTGGGGGTGCTTGATCGCGAACGCCCACGCCACGGCGCCGCCCCAATCGTGGCCCACCAGGATGAGGCGCCGGTGGCCGAGCTCCTCGGAGAGCGCGCGCAGGTCCTCGACCAGGTGCCGGACCGCGTACTGCTCCACCGCCGCCGGCTTGGAGGACAGGTTGTAGCCGCGCAGGTCCGGCGCGACCGCCTGGTGGTCCCGCCCGAACTCGACGAGCTGCGCTCTCCACTCGTACCAGAATTCGGGGAAGCCGTGGGCGAACAGGATCAGCCTCCCCCGCCCCACCGTCGCGTAGTGCAGGCGCACGCCGTTGACGTCGACGTAGCGGTGCTCGAGCATCAGTTGATGCGCTTGTCGCGCCCCGCCCACTCCTTGTTGCGGAGGACGAACTTCTGGACCTTGCCGGTGGAGGTCTTCGGGAGATCGCCGAACTCGACCGCGGCCGGAGCCTTGAAGTGGGCGATGTGCTGCTTGCAGAATTCGATGATTTCCCGCTCGGTGGCCGTCTGGCCGGGCTTGAGCGTGACGAAGGCCTTGGGCCGCTCGCCCCATTTGTCGTCCGGGATCGCCACCACCGCGCATTCGAGCACGGCCGGGTGCTTGACCACCGTCTGTTCCACCTCGATCGTCGAGATGTTCTCGCCGCCCGAGATGATGATGTCCTTCTTGCGGTCGCGCAGTTCGATATAGCCGTCGGGATGCCAGACGGCGATGTCGCCGGAGTGAAACCAGCCGCCGCGGAAGGCCTCGGTCGTCGCGTCGGGCTGCTCGAAGTAGCCCTTCATCACGTTGTTGCCCCGCATGACGACTTCGCCCAGCGCTTGGCCGTCGCGCGGGATATCGGTCATCTTGTCGTCGACGACGCGGACGAGGTCGAAGGCCACGTAGCCCTGCCCCTGGCGCGCGGCCAGCCGGGCCTGCTCCTCGAGCGACAGCGCGTCCCACTCCGGATGCCAGCCGCACACCGTGTGGGGACCGTACGTCTCGGTGAGCCCGTAGACGTGGACGGGCCGGAAGTTCAGCTCCTTCAGCCGGGCGAGCAGCGTCGGCGAGGGCGGCGCGCCGGCCACGGTGGCGGTCACGGAGCGATCGAGCCGGTGCGCGCTCGGGTGGTTGACGACGCCGACGTGCACGGTGGGAGCGCCGTTGTAATGCGTCACGCCCATCCCGTCGAGCATCTCCCAGATGCGACCCGCCTCCACCTTCCGGAGGCAGATATGCACGCCCGCGACCGCCGTCACCGCCCACGGGAAGCACCAGCCGTTGCAGTGGAACATCGGCAGCGTCCACAGATACCGGGTGCCGAAGGTCATCCCGGTCTCGAGCATCTCGCCGATCGCGTTCATGTAAGCGCCGCGGTAGGTGTACATGACGCCCTTCGGCCGACCCGTCGTGCCCGACGTGTAGTTGATCGAGATCGTCTCCTCCTCGTCCTCGAGCCAGCTCGGGACGGGCTCCGGCGACCCCGTGGCCAGGAAGTCCTCGTAGGGGTCGCCGGGCGCCCCCGTGTCGTCGACCCGGACCACCCGGACGCCAGCAAGGTCCAGGGGCTTCACCAGGGACGCGAACTCGTGATCGACGAAGACGAATCGAGAGCCCGAATGCCTGAGGATGTATCCGATCTCGTCCCCGCTCAGCCGGATGTTCACGGCCACGAGGACGCCGCCGGCGGCGGGGACCCCGAAGTGCGCCTCCAGCATCGCCGGGATGTTCGGGCAGAGGACGGCCACGCGGTCGTGCCTGCCCATCCCCGCCCGGCGGAGCGCCGAGGCCAGGCGGTTCGCCCGCTCCGCGAGCTGCCGGTAGCTGTACCGCCGGTCGCCGTGTGCGACGGCGATCGAGTCGGGAAACACGTAGGCGTTGCGCGTGAGGAAGCTGACCGGCGTGAGCTCCGTGCGATAGACCTTGGCTTGCTGGGCCATTGCCAATCCTCCGAACGTCTCCGTCAGGGTCTGGCCCCGGGGCCCTCCCCGGCCTGCCGGGACCGCACGGTCACGTTATCCCGACGGTCGTCCCCCGGCAACAGGGTCTGCATCTCGACATTCGCGGCCCGATCCCCTATGGTGTCGGGGCGGGACCGCACCAAAACTCGGAACAGAGAGGATCCCGAGATGACCATCAAGCGCCACAATCCGGGGACGCGCATGAGCGCCGCCGTCGTCCACGGCGGGACGGTGTACTGTGCCGGTCAGGTCTCGGCCGACGCGCCGAACGTGAAGGGGCAGACCGAGCTGATCCTCAAGAAGATCGATGCCTTGCTCGGCGCCGTCGGCAGCCACAAGTCGAAGGCCCTCTCCGCCACGGTCTACCTGGCGAGCATGGCGACCTACGACGAGATGAACGCGGCGTGGGACGCCTGGGTGGACCCGAGCAACGCCCCCGCCCGGGCCACCGTGGAGGCCAGGCTCGCCCAGCCGAAGTACCTGGTCGAGATCTCCCTCATCGCCGCCGTCTGAGCGGCGCCGGCCTGCCCGAGGACGCGCCCGTGATCCGTGAAGTGCCCGGCCGCAAGCCGCGCATCCACCCCGACACGTGGATCGATCCCTCCGCCCAGGTGATCGGCGACGTGATCATCGAGGCGGGCGCGAGTGTCTGGCCCTGCACGGTGCTGCGGGGGGATCAGGACAACTATGTCCGGCTCGGGCGCAACTCGAACGTCCAGGACAATTCCGTCCTCCACGTCACGCCGCGCTTCCCGTGCATCGTCGGCGACAACGTCACGATCGGGCACCGCGCGGTCGTCCACGCGTGCACCATTATGGACAACGCGCGCATCGGCATCGGCGCCGTCGTCCTGAACGGTGCGGTCGTCGAGGAGGGCGCCCAGGTCGGCGCGGGCGCCCTCGTGCCACCGGGCAAGGTGGTGCCGGCGGGGTGGCTCGTCCTGGGTGTGCCCGCCAAGCCGGTGCGGGCGATGAGCCCCGAGGAGCAGGAGGACATCCGGCGCAACGCGCGGGAGTACGTGGACCTCTGGCGCCGCGACTACGGGCCGCGGTAGGCGAGGAGCCCGATGGCGGACCTGGTGAGCTACGAGCGGCAGGGCGCGATCGGCATCATCACCGTCGACAACCCGCCCGTCAATGCGCTCGGCGTGGGCGTTCGGCAGGGGCTGCTCGACTGCCTCCGCCGCGGACAGGAGGACGCCGGGGCGACGGCTCTCGTCATCATGGGCGCCGGGCGGACCTTCATGGCGGGCGCCGATATCCGCGAATTCGGGCGACCGCTCGAGCCCCCTGACCTCAACGACGTGATCGCGCGGATCGAGGCGGGCCCGAAGCTCGCGCTGGCCGCGCTCCACGGCACCGCCCTCGGCGGTGGGCTCGAGGTGGCGCTCGGCTGCCACTACCGCTGCGCGCTGCGCTCGACGCAGGTGGGCTTCCCCGAGGTGAAGCTCGGCCTGCTGCCCGGGGCCGGCGGCACCCAGCGGCTCCCGCGCCTGGTCGGCCCCGAGATGGCGCTCCGGATCATCGTGAGCGGCGACATGATGTCGGCCGAGCAAGCGCACGCCCTCGGTCGGATCGACGAGCTGATCGACGGCGACCTCCGTGCCGGCGCCGTCGCCTTCGCCGAGCGGCTCGTGGCGGAGGGCCGCCCGCGCCGCAAGATCAGCGAGGTCGACGAACGGCTCGAGCCGGCGCGGCGCGACCCCGGGATCTTCGACCGGTTCCGGAAGGAGATCGAGCGCCCGGCGCGCGGCTACCTGGCCCCGTTCAAGTGCATCGAGGCGGTGCAGGCGGCGGTGACGCTGCCGTTCGCCGAGGGGCTCCGGCGTGAGCGCGAGCTCTTCCTCGAGTGCCTGGCCTCGCCGCAATCGAAGGCGCAGATCCACGCCTTCTTCGCCGAACGCGAAGCCGCCAGGATCCCCGACGTGCCCCGGGAGACGCCCGCGCGGCCGATCGCGGCGGCGGCGGTGATCGGCGCCGGCACGATGGGCGGCGGGATCGCGATGACCTTCGCCAACGCCGGCATCCCCGTCCACGTCGTGGAGGCGACGCCGGAGGCGCTCGAGCGCGGGCTCGCGACCGTCCGGAAAAACTATGCCGCCACCGCCGACAAGGGGCGCCTCGCCCCCGCCGAGATGGAACGACGGCTCGCGCTCATCCGCGGCACGCTCGCCTGGGACGCCGTCGCCGACGCCGACATCGTCGTGGAGGCGGTCTTCGAGGAGATGGCGGTCAAGCAGGAGGTCTTCGCCCGGCTCGATCGCCTGGCGAAGCCGACGGCGGTCCTCGCCACCAACACCTCGACCCTCGACGTCGACGAGATCGCGCGGGCCACCGGACGTCCGGGCCAGGTCATCGGCACCCACTTCTTCAGCCCCGCCAACGTCATGCGCCTGCTCGAGCTCGTCCGCGGCGCCCGGACCACGAAGGAGACGATCGCGACCGCCGCCGAGCTGGCGCGCCGGATCGGCAAGGTCTGGGTCCTTTCCGGGAACTGCGACGGGTTCATCGGCAACCGGATGCTCGCTGGCTACCTCCGCGAGGCGGAGTTCCTCGTCGAGGAGGGCGCCACGCCCGAGCAGGTCGACCGGGTCCTCTACGACTTCGGCTTTGCCATGGGTCCGTTTGCGATGCAGGACCTCGCCGGGCTCGACGTCGGCTGGCGGATCCGCAAGGGGAAGGCGGCGGCCCGACGGCAGGACCAGCGGTATTCGCCCGTCGCCGACCGGCTCTGCGAGCGCGGCCGCTTCGGTCAGAAGACGGGCGGCGGCTGGTACCGCTACGAGCCGGGCCGCCGGGCGCCGCGCCCGGATCCCGAGGTGGCGGCGCTCATCGCCGAGAGCGCACGGGAGCAGGGCATCCGCCGGCGCGCCGTGGGCGACGAGGAGATCCTGGGGCGCTGCCTCTATCCGCTCGTCAACGAGGGAGCCCGCATCCTCGAGGAAGGCATCGCGCTCCGGGCGGGCGACATCGACGTCGTCTACCTACATGGTTACGGCTTCCCGCGTTACCGGGGCGGCCCCATGTACTGGGCGGGCACCCTCGGATTGAAGGGTGTCTGCGACGAGATTGCCCGGTATCATCAAATCCACGGAAGGCTCTGGGAGCCGGCGTCGCTGCTGCGGCGGCTCGCCGAGCAGGGCCAGAGCTTCCACGACCTCGGGAGAGCCTGACGGAGGGCCTGATGCGCGAGCGCAGCCCGTGATCCGAGCCGGGATTGCCGGCCTCGGCGCCTACGCGCCCGCGCGCCTTCTCACCAATCGGGACCTCGAGCGGATGGTGGGGACCTCGGACGAGTGGATCGTCAAGCGCACCGGCATCCGCGAGCGTCGCATCGCCGACGAGAGCGAGGCCACCTCCGACCTCGCCGTCCCCGCCGCCCGGCAGGCGCTCGAGCGCGCCGGAGTGGCACCGTCCGAGGTGGACCTGATCGTCGTCGGCACCTCGTTCCCGGACATGGTGTTCCCCTCCACGGCGAACTTCGTCCAGCACAAGCTCGGCGCCGGCCAGGCCGGGTCCGTCGACGTCTCGGCCGCCTGCTCGGGCTCCGTATACAGCCTCTCGGTGGGCGCCCAGTACATCGAGACCGGCAAGTACCGGACCGTGCTCACGATCGGGGCCGAGGTCTACTCGCGCCTCGTCGACTGGAAGGATCGCCGCACCTGCGTCCTCTTCGGGGATGGGGCGGGGGCCGCCGTGCTCCGCCCCGCCGCCGACGGCTCGGGCATCCTCGATACCGACCTCTACTCCGACGGCCAGTACTGGGACCTGCTCTACGTGCCGGGCGGTCGCTCCCGGCATCCCGCCACCCGCGAGAGCGTCGCCCAGGGACTCCAGTACCTGAAGATGCCGAGGGGGGAAGAGGTGTTCAAGGTCGCCGTCCGCACGCTCGCCGACGCGTCGCTCGCGATCCTCGAGAAGAACGGCTTCGGGCCCGACGCGGTCGACCTCTTCGTCCCCCACCAGGCCAACATCCGGATCATCGAGGCGGTGGCCAAGCGACTGCACCTGCCGATGGAGAAGGTCGTCGTCAACGTGGACCGGTACGGCAACACCGCAGCCGCGTCGGTCTACGTCGCGTTCGCCGAGGCGTGGGCGCAAGGGCGCGTCCGACCCGGCGCCCTCGTCCTCCTCGCCACCTTCGGCGGCGGGTTCACCTGGGGCACCGCGCTCGTCCGCTGGTCCTGACCCGTGTATCATCGCAGGAGAGGGAACCGACGCCTGATCGGAGGAGACTCGTGACCGAGGCCGTCATCGTCTCGACCGCTCGCACCGGGATCGGCAAGGCCTATCGCGGCGCCCTCAACAACACGCACGGCGCCACCCTCGGCGGCCACGTCATCGCCGAGGCCGTCCGGCGCGCCCGCCTGGAGCCGGGTGAGGTCGAGGACGTCGTCATGGGCTGCGCGCTTCCGGAGGGCGCGACCGGACACAACATCGCCCGCCAGGCGGCGCTGCGCGCGGGCCTGCCGGTGACGACGGCGGGCATGACGGTCAACCGCTTCTGCTCCTCGGGCATGCAGGCCATCAGCATCGCCGCCGAGCGCGTGCTCGTCGACCGGGTGCCGATCGTGGTGGCGGGCGGGCTCGAGGAGATCAGCCTCGTCCAGAACGAGCACATGAACCTGCACCGGCTCCGCGAGCCGTGGCTCGAGGAGCACAAGCCCGAGATCTACATGAGCATGATCGAGACGGCGGAAGTCGTGGCCAAGCGCTACTACATCACGCGCGAGAAACAGGACGAGTACGCGCTCGTGAGTCAGCAGCGCACGGCCGCCGGCCAGCGCGCCGGCCGCTTCGACGCCGAGATCGTCCCCATCACGACCCGGAAGCTCGTGCCGGACAAGACCACGGGCGAGACGCGGGAAGAGGAGGTCACGCTCACGAGGGACGAGGGGAACCGGCCCGACACGACCCTGGAGGGACTCGCCGCGCTCAAGCCGGTGACGGGCGAGAAGGGCCACATCACCGCCGGCAACGCGAGCCAGCTCTCCGACGGCGCCTCCGCCTGCGTGGTCATGGACAGAGCGCTCGCCGAGCGGCGCGGCCTCGCTCCCCTCGGGATTTACCGGGGCCTCGCCGTCGCCGCCTGCGAGCCCGACGAGATGGGCATCGGTCCCGTGTTCGCCGTGCCCCGGCTCCTCGAGCGCTTCGGGCTCCGGATGGACCAGATCGACCTCTGGGAGCTGAACGAGGCCTTCGCGGTGCAGGTGATCTACTGCCGCGATCGGCTGGGCATTCCGCTCGAGCGGCTCAACGTCGACGGCGGTGCGATCTCGATCGGCCACCCGTACGGCATGAGCGGCGCCCGCATGGTGGGCCACGCGCTGATCGAGGGCAAGCGCCGCCGGGCCCGCTACGTCGTCTGCACGATGTGCATCGGCGGCGGCATGGGCGCGGC
>Ga0070699_100005249_pt1 | contig 11376 bp, 6 predicted proteins | sample KBSK1503metaG_FD_65473 | JGI IMG/M metagenome (GOLD analysis project Ga0070699, IMG submission 65473) | Corn, switchgrass and miscanthus rhizosphere microbial communities from Kellogg Biological Station, Michigan, USA - KBS K1-50-3 metaG | ecosystem: Host-associated > Plants > Roots >...
CGCACTTCAACCAGACCGAATCAACGTTGACGGTTATACAATCCAGGAACGTCAAGGTGCCGTTGAGATCCTTGTTCACACCGGCGCCCGCCGCGTCAGCCTGCGCAGAGATGTCGCGCACAAAAACAGTCGTGCAGTTGAAAAAATTAAAGACGTGCTCGCCGTTCTCAACCTTGAAGCGCGAGCCGAAACCGACGCCGCTGATCTTCAAGCTGCCTTTGTTCTTGACCTCGACACCGTTCTTCAGGTCGTAGCGGCCGGCCTGAAAACAGATCTCCGCGTCGCCTCCCGGCTGAATCGAATCAAAGATCGCCTGCACGTCGTCACCCGGATGGACCACGAACGTGCATTGCCCCGCTTCGTTCCGGCGGCACAGGTTGTCGAGTGCTTCCTGAACGTTCTTTGCCTCACCGAAGTCACAGACCGTGTTGTCAAAACAGATATCGACGGCACAGATCTCAGTCAGCGACGGAAATGGTTTGCGGCAGTCGGCGATGATGCTCAACACGCTGCCGGTCGATTGGACCAGCGCGAGACGGCAATAATGATGTTTGATCCCGAGTGGCGATTCGGCTTTTGGACCACTGCCGTCTGCGGGCCACTCGATCTTGCCGGTCGCCGTGCGCGCGGGAATGAGCCAGTAGTCACCGGCGCGATAGGTCCCGGCTGCGAAACTGACCTGAATTCCGCCTTCGAGATCGATCCACGTCGCGAGGTTCGCGTTAAGCCCGGCCGAAGTTGCGCTCACGCCCGTTTGGTCCCAGCGTCGCAGTTTCAAGCCTTTGCGATTCGCTAACCCGGCCACGGTCGTTTTCAGAGTTATCTCATTCGGCCCTGGCCCAATCTGATCGATCTGGACCAGCGGATTCGGTTTCGCGTTCAGTGTCGACTCTTCATCGACGATCTCGACCCACTGGCCCGCGGCGAAATTGAGCACCTGATCTTTACCGAGATCCGCGACTGTCAGCACGGCGCCGGCGATAGTCGAAATGGTTGTCTGTACCGAACCGTTGTCGCGCGACCACTTGAACGTCGCACTGTTGCGTGGTCCACCAGTGTGAACTTCGACGCGATAAAGCTGATTCTCGAGCCGCGTGTAACCGGTTTCAGGCGGCAGCAGACACGCGTTATCTTCCGGCGCTGGAGGCACCGTCTGCGCTCGCAGTTTGCCGGTGCTCGCGGCTGTCTCCTGATCGAACTCGAGTAACGGCGTCTTGCAGTCGATCGCGGCCGGCGGGCTACTCGGCGGACTGGTCGCTCCTACTTCCAGCAGTCGCACCTGCCATATGTTCTGCAAGCGCGCGGCAGTATCTGGTCCACCAAGGGCAACTTCACGAATCGCGTCGTTATCGAGCGCGGTAATCTCCCGTTTCCAGGCGTCGAGATAAACCAGGTAGGTACCGGCCGGCACTTGCAGGGCGGGCGGACTCGCCGGCGGGCTCGTAGTTGAACCGAAAGGCGGATTCGGCAGATAAGGTTGCGTGGCATACGTCGAAGCCTCGTCCAACTCACACAACAACCCTTCGAGATAAAACCGGCCTTTGGCAATCGTCAGGTCGTGACCACCCGGCGCGATGCCGATTTTGAAGCCGTCGTTCTTCTTCGGAACTCCCGCCTGCCCGATGACGTCAGTGGCCTCGGTCTCGTCGCGATAATGTTGAATGGATAGTTGCTCGTTGTCGTCCGCATCCAACTCAACGCGACCTTGTTGCTTGAGGACACCGCTGTAAAAGTTTTCGCGTTTGAAAGTTATGCGGCTGTAGTCGCCTGGCATGGAAGATCCTCCGATCCGTACCTCAATCCCAAATCTTGTAAATCTTGTATATCTTGTAAATCTGTCTCTAATGCACCGCAGCGCCTTCATATAGACAGGATTTTCATGATTTACAGGATGAGCATGATTACTCACTAACTCGCATAAAAAATTCCCGCTTCGAGACCGAAGCGCAGATACTCGTCCAACGCCGCGCGCAGGTTTGCTTCGCGACGCGGTTGATAAAGATTGTGAAAAACCCCCATCTCTGATTGGTCGTCGGCGCCGGTGGTGATCTCGACGGCGCAGACGCGACTCAACTGGCAGTAACCAGCGTCGCCATAACGCAGCGACGTGAACGCCGGACGCACCCGCGCGTCGTCGCCCGCCGCCGCCGGCTGGCAATGAAATAAACGTGGAAGCTGTGAGCCACGCGGAACGTAGGAGAAGCGCACACAGCCCTGTTGCAAACGTTCCGCGCGCACCGGCACCGGCCACGTATCGCTCGCGTCGAGATCAGACAAAAAGATCGTGTTCGATGCGTAGCTCATCACGCGCGTGTAGACCTTGCCGATGAAGGTTGAGTTTTCCACGGTGAGCGAGGCGCCCGGATCGTCGTTCGCCGGTCCAGCGTACGCAATCTTTTTCGGATCAGACGCATCGACAATGCTGTTGGTGATGCGGATCTCAGCGCCCGAGTCAGAGCGAATCTGGCCGACGATGCAGTTTTCAATCTCAACCTTCGCGTCGGCCGGCTCAACGATGAGCACTGGTCCAAGCGAGTGCAGGGGCGCGGCTACCGGCGGACTGCCGCCACCGATGACAGACGCAACTTCGCCGGGCACGAGCGTGCAATGAATCAACCGCAAGGTTTTGAGCTGGTTCGGATCTCCATTCGAATCGAGCAGCGGTATGCGCAACGGGCCGGCGATGACGAAGCCATTCAAGGTCACTTCCGCATCAGCGCCGCCGCTGATCACGATCTCGCCCGCCGGTGTGTCGATAACGGGTCGCCTGCCATCAGTCGCGCGCAGCTCCAGAACTCGCCTGCCGGGCGCGTCGAGATGGATCGCAGGAGCCTCGAAGAAGATGTCGCTGGAATCTACTTCGATCGTTCCGCCGTCTACGCCTAAAGCGTCAATCGCGGCTTGCAACGTTGTGTCATCGTCTGGAACTCGCAGATCGACAGTTTCGGAGATGAACGACTCCGCGCGATCGTATTCACCGCCACCCATCGGCGCGCTGAAGCCATAGTGATAACTCACGCGCACGACCGGCACCGGCCCAGGCGGGCTGACGAGCGGAAAGGCAATGCGGCCGAGCACCGGATCGATCGCGATCTTGCTCGCCGGCTGATGTGCCCAGATGATGTTGCCGCTGCCGTCGTCCATGTCGCTCAGATCGCAGATGCAAACCGGCAGCTCCGGACCAGGCGGGCTCGAAGCCATCGCCGGCGCATCGTTTCCATTGACGTTAACGACGAAACTCTTGCCGGCGCCGTAATAGGTATCGAGATAACGATCGACGATGCGGCGGTCCAGCGGCATCGCCACGTTGATCGGTTCCGCGAGATGCGTGATCTCGTCCTCGGTTTGCGGATTGTTGTAGAGCTGAATGTCTTTGCCGAGCGCGTCGAAAAGAAACCGCGTATCGTCGAGCCTGAAAGCAGGCGCGTCGGTGATCGAATAGCTGCCCAGGCGCCAGAGGAAGATCGCTACGTTGGGGATGTTGTACTTGCCGCGCCGCGGCTCGATGCGTCTCACGTCCGCGGTGCGAGCGAGTTTGTCGAACGGTGTGTTTATAAACTCGAGCGACTTCGAATCACCCACATCCGTGAGCGACACGTTCTCGAGCCGAATGTGATTCATGTATTGCGTCGTCGCGAGTCGCTGAAAGAATTCGACCACGTTCGCGTCCCAGTCAGTGACGTCGCGCGCCAGTTGTTCGAGCACGGCCGCCGTGCCTTTGCGGCGCCGGTAGCCCATCGTGTTCGCGACAAACGCACGCTCGGTAAAACTTGCACCGGGAAACGGCGAGATGTTGTGCGCGCCGACGAGCTCGCCGATATACGGCACCGCCCACTCGGAGCAAGTTTCGATAAAGAAGTCGTCGTAGAGTTGTTCGAGATTGTCGGCAAGTACGACTGACTGTTCCGCGATCACGGAAAGCAACGCCTTCAATGGACCACGTCGCCGCTTCTCGATCAGCGCGTCAAGACGCTGCTGCTGCTCCGCGGTGAGCGGCGTGGTGGAACGCAACGACTGTAATTCCGCCTGCTCCGCCGGAGTCAGCAACGACTCCATTTGCTCCGCGAGCTCGAGGTCGCGGAGCCGGTAAACAGACGGCAGCAGTGCGTAAAGTCTTTCAGCGTTGAAGCTCATTGAAACGTTCCCAGGTTAAGCGGTTGCGAATCGAGCGTCAGAATTTCAGCGGGTAAAACCTGCGTGCGAGTCGGCAACGGCACCGCCGCGGCGAGGTGCTGGTTGAGAGTGGCCGATTCGTTCGAGCGATAAAGCGCGGCGATGTTCACCGCAATCACGCCGGTGACCTGCTGTAATACGGCAAACACTTCGCTCAGGTGGACCGGCTGACCGAATGATCGTTGCTCGAAAGAAAACTCAGCGCGTAGCTGCTGCTCGGCGTCCGCAACTACTTTCTCCGGAATGTATGCCGGATCGATTTTGAGCGAAGCAGTTATACGAAACAGTCCCGACTGGTACGACTTCACCTGCAACGGCACGAGGGAATTGCCCGAGCTGCCCATCGCGCCGACGAGGTTCTGATAAAGCTGGCTGCTCTCGGTGACTTCAGCACCACCTGGACCAGCGACAGTCACAAACACACCACGCTTCTCGCCAAACCAGGTCCAGGTCGCGAGCGCTTTATCGATGCCGCTAAACGTGCGCGCAAAGTCTTCGTAATCCCGCAGCGAGACCACGCGACCGAGAGTCAGCACAGTTAACGGTGCGTTGCGACGCGCTTCTTCAAGTTGTTCGCGATCGGCGGCGCCGTTCGCGGCGAGCGGGTTAGTCACGCCTTTTACGCCCAGCGGACGTGTCATCAGTTGCGTCAGTTGATCGGCTTTGACGAGACCACCGAGGCCGATGCCTTTGCGATATTTCGCTTTGACGTTTTCGAGTCCGGTCGGCAGTCGCGCGCCGGTGACGCCATCGCCGAAGATCACCGTGGTGTTGCCGTTATCGTCGAGCTGAGTGGTGTAGATTCGTTCTTCTGGTCCATGTCCGAAGAAGTCGGGCACTTCGGTCCAGAGCACATCGTTCACGCGCACTTCGAGCGTCGAGGCGGCGCCGGTTGACGTTGAAGCGCTGATATACGTCAGCGGCGGTTGCTTGAGCGTGAAGCGCTGGAAGGCTTGAGTGGCATCGCCGGCGCCGAGAGTTTCTGCAACTGTCTCGCCGTGTGTGGCGGTCGCGACGTTCGCGTTGATATTCACCGTCTTGCGGACGTAGGGGTAGGCGAGACTCTCGTTGAAAGTGACGACTGTGAAGCCGGCCTCAACCTCAACGGTCTTCAACGTCAACGACTCACTGCCATAAACGCCGCGCAGGTTGTCTTTCTCACCTTTGAGAATCACTCGCTGCCCGCGCTTGAGCCCGAAATATGGACCAGCGAGCGTCACGCCGTTCGCGAGCACTTCGCCTGGTTGCAACGGCGTGTCGATCGGCAGTTCCGCAAGGGGCAATGATTCGCTCTGTACGTAGACCGCAACGTCGCGAAAGTCGCGGAGGTCACGTTTTGATCTGCGGCCCTTGCTGACGGCCTTTTGCTTACTCGCTTTTCCGGCTTTGCGGCCTTTGGAGAGCTCGGGAAGGATGGTCCACCACGATTGGGCCAACGTCAGCACCGTGCTTTTCGAGCTGATGTTGTAAGCGGTGTGCGGCTCGGTGGCTACGTCCACAACCTGGATCGTTTTGGCCTGGTTGCCTTTCCTGACAGTGATGTAACTGCCCGGCGTGATCGTTTCGTACGCGCGATCGAGATAGATCAGCTTTTCGTCTTCCGACGCGTCGAGATCCCACTCGGCCCACTTGGCCGGATCGTCGGGAACGTTGCCTTTGTAAACCGGTTTCTTCGGTGCGTTGTAACCAAAGACGGCGGCTTTCTCGCGGTAAACAAACGCCTCCGGCTGCGCGTTCTGAGTCTGTTCTGCGATCTCGTTTTTGATATTTGTCGTCAGCGCGTTCGCGTTCCAACCCTGGGTAGTGATGAGCGCCGCGAGATCTTCTTCTTTCCACTTTTCGCCGATGATCTTTTGCGTCACCTGTTTCGACAGCGTGGTCTTCGGCGCAAACTCATCAACTTCGCCTGCGGGCAGACTGCCGGGGCGTTGATAGAGCGGCAACGCTGTCTGCGGCAGCTCAAAATCGACCCGCGTCGTCTTCGCCTCGTCATCGGTACTTACGTTCACGACCTTCCGCGGCAAAGGAAGTGTGCCGCTACCGGTCAGCAAGAGAATGTGATCTCCTTTTTTCAGATCGTTCGCCGTGCCGGCGAAGAACAGCGACTTGGACCAAAAAGAACTTTTTGTCTGCGGCTGCGTGAGGCGTGGTTTGATCCCATTCCACTCCGGACGCGCTTCGATCGCTTCGATCGTTTCAAACGTCTGCGCCTGCTCGCCCGGGCCGGGAATACTCTGCACTTTGACGCCAATGCCGATCGTGATCGGCGGCAACATCTCCAGCGCAATCTGCGCCGACGTGCCGACCGCGAGCACCTGGCCGGCAGCGCCCGGCGTGTCTTCGATCGTGAAGGCGAGGTAAGTGCCGGCAGCGACGCCCGGTCGCAACTCGTAATTGATCAAGCGGGCCAGCTCGAGCACGGAGAGCCGTTCGGTGGCAGTGCGCAGGTACGCTTCGTTCGCGATCCGCTCCTGGTAGAACGTGAGCACGTCGCCGACCATGGCCCACGCGTCGAGCAACGCGATCGAGAAATCGTTGTTATCGCGCGTGCTCAGGCCGTTGAGCGCCGGTTGACCCGAACCGGAGAGACGAGCGTGCAGAGTCTCGCGAAACGTCGAATGCGTTCCGACGCGATACGCAATCGCGGAGAGACCTGGGCGGTTCTGTAACTGAAGTGGCGTCTCCGCCGAGATGCCCTCACAGCAACCACAGTCGCTCAGCTCAGTTGTATTGATCTGCGTCATCTGCGTTTAATCCGCGGCCAAAATTCTTAATGATCCACGTTCCGGAAAACTCGGGTCATTACTAAGGCGCGCGATCTCGAGGCGACCCAGCTCGAGTTTCCCTGAAGCCAGGGCGGCGCTGCTGTCAAGATGTTGTCGCTGAAACTTCTTCACCATCACCGAATCGACCCCCGCCACCGCCTGCGTCGCAGCGATCAAGGTGCTGAGATAGATCGGCTGCCCAAAACTCAATTTGTCGGGATGGAATAGACCACGTTGATTGTTCGGCAACGCCCGGTCGCTGAACACGCCGAGCAACTCCTGCTTCACGTCGCTGAAGAAATATCCGGACTTGATACAGACGGCGATCTCGATATCCAGCGACACGTAGCGCGGGGCGTCGATCTCGAGATCTTCGCCGGCCATGCGATAACGCTCGAGACAGTTGCGCAGCGTCGTCTCAAACGTCGTATCAACCGCCGCCGCATTCAGGCGATCGACCGTCACAAACATCGTGTGCCAACTGCCGGTCCAGCGCGGCGTGGCCGCCACTCGCTGCACGTCGATGCCGCAACGATCCGTCAGCTCTTTGCGGATCACGATCTCTTCCCAATCAGCGGTCGTCACAGCACGTTCCTGAACGCGAAACGCACTCGGCGCGTTTTGCCTGACTTCTTCGATCGTCTCCGGCGCGATGCCGCTCGCAGCCGGTAACGGATTTCTCACTGCCAGCACCGCCGCAGCGTCCGAGAGAGTCGGGCTCACGAGATGGGCCAACGCGTCGGCGCCAATATTTCCCGCGTTGCCGTTGCCAACGCGATACACCGCCAGGAACTTCGTGCCGGAACGCGGCTGCGCGCCGAGTATGTCGTCGCCGAACCTGATGAACGTCGCGCCGTCAGCCTCGACTTCAACCACAAACTCACGGCTGGCGGCATGACTCGAAAGCAGATCGCGCACCGGCGCCCATTCTTCCGGCTCGGGTTCACTCGTCAATCGCAGCAACCGCAACGCCGGCAACGGCAGTTGCGACTTGTCTTTGGTCGAGAGCGCGAGCGCGGCCGACGCGGACGACAGCGAATCGAGTTTGAACGGCGCGGCGTGTGTCAACGGCGACTGCTTCAATCGCGGGCGATAACGAACCCGCGGCGACGGCGCCTCTGACGGATCGCAGCGATCGTTTGTCGCCGCCACCACGACTTGCAGCGCCGGATCGGGTTCGGGAACTGTGTCGGGCACGAGTGAAGTAACAGTGTCTGCAAGATCGGCGAGCGACGCTGGTCCATCAGTGAACGTCATGCCGTGATCGGCAAGCGCGACATTTCCGAGCGCGACACTGATGTCATCAGTAAATCCATTCGGAGTCTCGCCCGAAACGCAGAGTGCAAACGGCAATGCATCCGCGCGCGACCACTCGATCTCAACCACCGGAACATCAGTCAAAGGATCGGTGACGGACGTCACCTTCGTGAGCATAACGGCGTGCCGGTGCGACGGATCGGCGTCTTCCGCGATCCCCGTTTCCGGTCCTTTGCGTTCTTCGAAGATGAGCACGTCGCCGGCGTGCAGGGTCAGAGGATTTTCGACGTCGTCCTGGAGCGTCGCTTTGGTCGCGCCTTTCGGCAGGCAACAATCACGCGACTCCCAGGTGTAAAACTTGATCTGATTGTGCGCCTCGAAGATCGTCAGATCATGCAGCAACTCGAAAACGAGCGGGCGCTGGTTGAGCGCTACTTCGAACGCGCGTGAGTTCTGTGCGATCAGCGTGTTCGACTGCCCTGCGACTTTCGTCAGTAACTTCGTCGTGTTCGCGCCGGAGCCCTTCGCGAGCGCGAGACCGTCGCCGCCTGGTCCAGCAGTGAACTGCACCCAAACGCGCGCGTTGCGCCCGTCGTGCATATGATAGTCAACGAGCCGCGCGTGACGGCGAACCGAAGTGCGACGCCGCGCCGTGCCGAGATAACTCTCCGTCGCGATTGCATCCTGCTGGTAACTCAGGTAGTCGCCGACATATGCCAGCAGCTCAATCAACGCGATGCCGAGATCAGCCGCACTGCGCTCCTTCCAATCGGGCGTCAACAACGCCATGCGATCGAGAATCAACTGCCGGAAGCTCGCGTAATCCTTCGCGAGGTAGTTGATCTCCGGCTCGATAACGGATTCCTGTGCGCAGACGTGCTCGGTCTTGCAATCGAAATCAGTAGGGCACGCAACTTTGAACGAGAAGTCGATCGACGAAAGGACCGGATCGAAATTGTCGGGCGGCGTGTTGTCGTCGTCGTTCTTAACCAGCCGCAAGGTGTAAGTGGAAAAGTCGCCGCGCGCGGATACTTCGACCACGAGGACGTCAGGGGCGTTTGCGGGCGGGCTCAACGGCGGCGACGTGAGCGAGCCGATTGTTACTCGCGTGACTTTGATGTCCCTGGTTCTTTCGCCGCCTTCAATTACGACATTCTGTTCGGTCAAAACTCCCGGCGTGAGGTCCTTGAGGAAATGGACCAGGAGAGTACGCTGGCGCAGCTCGAGCGGATCGGTATCGAGATCGCGCACTTCGAGGAAGTCGATCCCGTTCAGAGTCGCGTGTGCTTTGACGGCATTGCGCCGCCGGTCGTCGTCGCAGCAGGAGTAGATCATACCGTTCCTCCGCGCGCGAACTGCACCGTGCGTTGCTCCTGCGAGCGCCGCTCCGTGTAGGTGATGTTGATGAACAACCTCGCGTCCTCGTTCAAGACTTCCACGTCGTTGAGCTCGATCAGGTCGCCGAGCCACTGTTGCAACGCACCCTGGATCAGAAACTGCGACGCCGCCGCGAGCTCATCGCTGTTGGGCGCAAAGACGAGCCGCTGCAACCCGCAACCGAAGTCGGGACGATTCACGCGCTCGCCCGGCGCCGTGAACAGCACCTGTTCGATCAGGTCGCGGATGTGTTCGCTGGTCGGGGTTTCAGCGGTGCGTCCGCGAGCGTCAAACCGGTATGGAAAATCGACGTACATTCTCAGGTTCCAGTTACGCGTGGTTGTGTGACGGTTATGAGCAACGGCGTTCCAGTCGGCGCACAGATCGCCTGGCTGTCCATCAGCAACAACGGCTGGCCGTTTGAGAACACGCGCGTCGCGCAGGTTACGAACTGCGCCGTGACGCATGGTCCATTCGCGGCTGGAGGCGGCGGCAACGCACATCCCGCGACTAGATACGGCGCCGCAATCGTCACTGTCGGCATGCCACTAACCAGCACGCGCGGATTCGGCACTGTCGGCTGCGCCTGCCCACCGTGCGCGCAAAGCACTGTCGCTCCCTGATGAAGTAAAGGTCCCGGCATAAAACCCCTTTCTTAGCCACGAAAAGGCACAGAAGGCACAAAAATGATTTCCTGTTTGTTATGAGCCTTTTGGGCCTTTTTGTGGCTCAAACAACCATTAGCGCTCCGTTATTCACGAGGATCGTTGGGCCCATCATCGAGATGATTGCGCCCTTTCCATTCGAGATAAAAATTCCCGCATCGTTGACGACGATCGACGCCCCAGTCGTGCTGCGCAGGATAATCCCGCCAGTCGTCGGCACCGGCGGCATCACTGGCGGCGGAGGTGTCGGCGGCAGATCGCTGATGATGACGGCGTTCTGAAGTGTGCTCTGAAAAATCAAACTCGGGGCCGCTGGATTTCCCGCCAACGCCGCGAGCGGAAGCTCCGCGGCGAGTCCCCAGTAACCGCCGGTCCAGATCGGATAATCCGGATTGCCCTGCTCAAACTCGATCCAAACTCCTGACCCGATCTGCGGCAGCATGAACACTCCCATCTGTTTGCCCGTGATCGGAAAGCAAGGCATCGCGAAACTCGTTGGAATCGGCCCCAGCACGTCGGGCACGATCGCCTGAATACGTCCCATCTGCATCGGGTCGATATTGTTCATCACCGTGCCTCGATATTTGCCGTAAAACTTTTTCGTCTCGTCTGGCATTGAACACAGCTCCTATTTGATCTAAACCGCGACTGACCCGGTGGACGGAACCAACGCATTGCGCGACAACGCGAAGCTCTGCTTGTACTCGCCGTGCTTGATGTTGTGCGTGACGCTCTTGACGTAGTAGTAACCGTCGTAAGCGATCCCGGCGCCGCGCACGCCGACGAGTTTGCGTGGCTGCAACACACCGCCGTAACGCAACACGTCGAGCGAACCGGTGCCGCTGATCACGTCCGAACTTTTCGACGCCTTCGCCAAACCGATCAGCGCTGCCTGGATCGGCGAGTACTTCGCGGTGCCGTTTTGATCCGGTTCGTTCGTGATGAACTTGACGTGCAGCGGCAAAGGCGGCTTGGCGCCGAGGGGCGGATTCAGCGGTGTGATGTCGGGAATCGGTATCGGTATCGGCGCTTTGCTGATCAGCTCCTGAATGAACAGGATATAGAGCGTTTTTGCGAGACCATCGTAAGTGAAACTCAGCGCGTCGGTATTCGTCTGCGCGTCCATGTTTATGGTCAGC
>Ga0070699_100005250_pt1 | contig 11375 bp, 11 predicted proteins | sample KBSK1503metaG_FD_65473 | JGI IMG/M metagenome (GOLD analysis project Ga0070699, IMG submission 65473) | Corn, switchgrass and miscanthus rhizosphere microbial communities from Kellogg Biological Station, Michigan, USA - KBS K1-50-3 metaG | ecosystem: Host-associated > Plants > Roots >...
GGACCTGCGCTGGGGCCTGCAGCACGCGGAAGTCGCTACCGAGGATCAGCTTCGCCGCCTCAAGGCGCTGAACTGCGGCGTCTCGGCCTCGGGCTTCAAATGGTTGAATAGCGTGCCGCGTAGCGACGGCCAACCGGTCGGCCCGTACTATCCGCGCATGGTGGCGAGCGGCATCCCGCTTGGCCTGCACGAGGATGGCGTGCACATCGCGCCGCATAACGCGTGGTTCGCAATGCATTACGCGACGACGGGCCTCAACGTGCTCGGCCAGCAGATCAACCCGGGCCAGCAGATTTCGCGCGAGCAGGCGCTCCATATGTATACGCGCGGCGCCGCGTGGTATCTCAACCGCGAGAACGACATGGGTTCCATCGAGGAAGGCAAGTTCGCCGACTTAGTGGTGCTCGACCGCGACTACTTCAGCGTCAGCGACGCGCAGATGCGCCGCACGGTGTCGGTGCTGACCGTCGTCGGCGGCAAAATCGCGTACGACGCTGGCCTGGTGGGCTAACGCGTCGGATCGACGCTCAGGCGGCCGAGATCGCGCCGCGGTCGATCACGACCACGCGGTCCACCATGCGCTCCGAGTGCTGGAGGTCCGATTCGGAAAGAAGGACGGACATGCCTTCGCGCTTGAGGTTCGCCACCACCTCGGCGAGGCGCTGGGCGAGCGCCGGCGCGACGCCCTCGAAGGGCTCGTCGAGGAGAAGCAGCCGCGTGCCGCTCATGAGCGCGCGCGCAAGCGCCGCGAGCTTCTGCTGGCCGCCGGAGAGCTGCAGGCCCTTGCGCGGCGCGAGCTCGCGCAGCTCCGGGATCAGGCCGTAGACGCGCTCGAGGCGCGCGGGCGCGTCGGGCACCTGCGCCGCCCAGGCGGGCACGAGGACGTTCTCCTCGATGGTCAGGTCCGGAATGAGGCGGCGGTCCTCGGGCATGTAGCCGATGCCCAGGCGCGCGCGCTCGTGGGTCGGCCGCGCGAGCAGATCGCGGCCGTCGAACTGCACGGCGCCGCTCGCGCCCCGCAGAAGGCCCATGACGGTCTTCATGAGCGTGGTCTTGCCGGCGCCGTTGCGGCCGATCAGGCCGATCATCGCCCCGTCCGGCACGGCGAGCGACACGCCGCGCAGGATCTGCACCGCGCTGATCGAAACGGTGAGGCCGCGGATCTCAAGCATGCGCGGCCTTCAGCCGGCCGACGACATGCCGGCGCACCTCCGGATCGGCCAGAGCGACGCTGGGCGCCGCGTCGGCAATGATGCGCCCGTCGTAGAAGGCGAGCACGCGCGCGGCGAAGCGGCTCACGACCTCCATGTCGTGCTCGACGAAGAGGACGGTGGCGCCTTCCGCGCGCACCGCGTCGAGGACCATCTGCATGATGCCGAACTTCTCCTGCGACGAGACGCCGCTCGTGGGCTCATCGAGCAGCAGCACGCGCGGCCGCGCCACCATGGTGAGCGCGATGTCGAGCAGCTTCCTCACGCCGCCGGGCAGTACCTGCGCGTTGCGGCCCGCGTAGTCGGCGAGGCCGAAGCGCGCGAGGATGCGCTCGGCGACGTCTTCCGCCGGCGCTTCGTGTCCCGGTACGAGCGCGTGGCCGCGGGAGAAAAAGCCGCCGCGGCCGGCATTGCGCAGCACGATGCCGATGCCGACCATCATGTTCTCGCGCACGCTGAGCGACGGGTAGAGCTGCGGGATCTGGAACGAGCGGCAGATGCCCAGGCGCGTGATCTCGCGCGGCGGCAGCGGCGTGATGTCGCGTCCCTCGTACTGGATCGTGCCGCGGTCGGGCTTGAGATAGCCCGTGATCATGTTGATGAAGGTCGTCTTGCCGGCGCCGTTCGTGCCGATGAGCCCGACTACCGAGTCCTTCTCGATGGCGGCGTTCACCTCGGCGGCCGCGGTGACGGCGCCGAAGCTCTTGCACAGGCCGCGCGCGTCAAGAATGACGGACATGGCGGGTGAAGAGCGACCAGAGGCCTTCGGGCAGGAACACGATCAGCGCGAGCAGCGCCGCGCCGAGGCTCATCTGCCACGTGTTGGGCGAGAGGTCGTACGCCGTCGTGTGGATCGCGCCGTAGATGAGCGCGCCGACGAAAGGCGCGACGACGCTCCCCGTTCCGGCGAGGATGGTGATGAAGATGAATTCGCCGGAGGTCGTCCAGTACGCCATCTCGGGATCGATGTGGCCGACCGCAGTGGCGGCGAGCGCGCCGCCGACGCCGGCGAGCGCCGCGGCGATCACGTACTTGACGTGCACCGCGCGGCGCGCCGAGGCGCCCATGTATTCGACGCGGATCTCGTTGTCTTTGATCGCCGGCGCGAGGCGTCCGAGCGGCGTGTTGAGGTAGCGGTGCACGAGCAAAGCGGCGATCAGCGCGACTGCCGCGGCTGAAACGAGCACCGCGTAGCGCACCCAATCGGGTCTCGGGCGCACGCCGACGAGCGTGGAGGCGAGGATGTTGAAGCCGTCGGTCGAGCCGAGCGCCTCGTTCTTCACGAGGAGGCCGTAGAGGATCATCGACAGCGCGAGGCTCAAGAGGCCGAAGAAGATGCCGCGGTAGCGCGCGAGCAGGAAGCCGAGGATGAACGCCGTGAACGCGGCGAGCGCGCCGCCGACGAGCATCTCGACGAAGATGTCGGAGATGCCGACGAAGCGGCCGAGCGCGCCCGCGGCATAGGCGCCCAGGCAATAGAAGAGCGCCTGGCCGAAGGACACGAGGCCCGCGCGCAGCAGCAGCATAAGGCCGAGCGCCACCAGGCCCTGCGCAATGGCGATCGTGACGATGAACATCGCCCACTGCGGCAACCAAGGGCCGCCCGCCGCGAGCGCAACGAAAGAGACAGCCAAAATGACGAGCGTGCGATCGCGCCTCATATGCGGCGCGGCTCGGCGAGGCTGAAGAGGCCGCGCGGCCGTACCGCGAGCACGACCGCCATCACGAAATAGATGACGAAGAGCTCGACCTGCGGCATGTAGTGCACCGAGAGCGAGCGCACCACGCCGACGATCAGCGCGCCGAGCGCGGCGCCGGGCAGGCTGCCGAGGCCGCCGATCACGACCACCGCGAAGGAGAGGACGATGACATCGACGCCGAGCCCGGGCACGACCGATACCGTCGGCGCGGTGAAGGCGCCGGCGAGCGCGGCGAGGAGCGAGCCGAGCGTGAACGTCGCGAGGTAGTAGCGGCCGACGTTGACGCCCATCGCGCGGCTCACCTCCGGGTCGTGGATCACGGCGAGGAGCAGCTTGCCCGCGCGCGTGCTATGCAGCACCCAGGCGAGGCCGCCGCCGAACACGAGTGCCGCCGCGACGAGCACGAGGTTGTAGGTCGGGTACGCCATGCCCGCGACCTCGAAGCTGCCAAGAAGCGCGTAGGGCTCGGCGATGAAGTAGGGGTTCACGCCCCAGATCAGCTTGATGACGTCCTCGAGGATGAGGAAGAGCGCGTACGTCACGAGCAGGATCACCACTTCGTCCCGCGCGTACATCGTGCGCAGAATGACCCGCTCGATCGCGATGGCGAAGGGGGCGCCCACCACGATCGCGGCCAGCACCAGGACCGCGTAAGAGCCGAACGGCGGATAGCCCTGCGCGAGCCACGCCGCGGTGAGCGACGCCGCGGCGTAGGCGCCAATGGCGTAGAAGCTGCCGTGCGTGACGTTGACGATCTTCATCACGCCATAGATCAGCGTGAGCCCCAGCGCGGCGATGAACAGCCACGCCGAGTAAATGAGCCCGTCGACTGCGACGGCGAGGAGTTGGTTCAGTGCGAAATCAGGGACGGACCACGTTTTCCGCCGTCAGAGAAACGTGGTCTGTCCCTGTTTTTGGTTTAGTTGGACTTGAAGCCGCTCTTGATCCAGTCGGCGGCCTTCATGCCTTCCGGCGGGTTCACTTTCTCCGCGGGATAGCGCTTCACGTTGACGACGGTGAGCTTGCCGCCCTGGAGCTTGGTCTGGCCGTAGGCGGTTTCCATGATCGCCTGATGGCCCTTGCCGATCGCCATGCGCACCTGTCCGCCGGGGCCTTCGAACGTGAGGTTCTCGAGCGCCGCGCCGACCTGCTCGTTGCTCGGGCGCTTGCCGCCGTTCGCTTCCAGCGCCTTCTCCCAGGCGAGCTTCACGCCGAGGATCGCCTGCGCCATCTGGTAGGAGGCGTAGTTCGGCTCGTCCTTGTACTTGGCGACGAAGCCGCCGTGGAACCATTTGTTGTACTGGTTGTTCGGCGCATACGGGCCGAACGGGCCGCGCGCGCCGAGCACCGTGCCGTCGGGAATCTGCTTGGGCAGCTTGTGCATCGCCGTCTCGCCGGTGGTCAGGATCGTCAGGCTCTGCTTCATGAGCCCGCGCGGGCCGGCCTGCAGGATGAGCGCCTCGAGGTCGCCGTCCCAGAAGCTCGAGTGGATGACATCCGGCTTCGCGCCGAGCAACGCCGAGATCTCGGCGTTGTACTGGCCCGCGAACAGCTTCGGCATCTGCGAGGTCTTGACCTCGACGTTCGGCACCAGCGTCTTCATGGCGAGGTCGAAGTCGCTCCACGAGTCCTGGCCCCAGGCGTAGTTCTGGTTGATGCCGGCGATCGATTTCACGTTCGGCTTCGCGTCCTTCACGTAAAGCGCGGCGCCGACGGAGTCCATGGTGGCGGTGGGCGAGGTGCGAAAGACATACTTGTACGCGCCGTCTTCGAAGATGCGCGGCGTGCCGCAGTCGAAGAAGTTGGTGAGCTTCTTCAGCTCCTCCGCCACCGGCGCAATGGCGAGGCAATTGCCGCTCGATACATAGCCGATGATCAGCTCGACGTTCTGGCGCTGCACGAGATTGCGGAACTCGGTCACCTGCGTCGTGGTGCTTCCCGCCTCGTCGAGGATGACCGTCTCGATGGGCGAGCCGCCGTAGCCTTTCTTGTTGTACGGGGCGGGCGCCTTGCCGGCGTTCAGCTGCTCCACCACGAACTCGGCGGAATTCTTCGCCGGCACGCCGAAGGGCGCGGCGGCCGGGCCCGAAAGAAAGGTGACGATGCCGATCTTGACCGGCTCCTGGGCGCCGGCGAGCGGCGCGACGGCTGCCGCGGCGAGCGCGACGATGCTTCTCTTTACGAAACCCACGATGTCTCTCTCCTTGGTGATGGTGTTTTAGCTTCCAGCAAGCCCGCGGCAATGAGCGCCGCGCGAATGCGCTCGATCTCCTGCGGCGCGAGCTTGACGAGCGGCGGCCGTACGACCGCGCGCGGCAGTTTGCCCAGTAGCACCAGCGCTTCCTTCATTCGGTTATGCATGTCGACCCACGGCTCGGCGTAGAAGACGTCAGCGGTCGCCATGATGCGCTCCTGCACTCTGCGGGCCTCGTCGAGCGCGCCGCATTGCACGGCGCGGAAAAGGCGCGCCTGCAGATCGGCGATCACGGAGCCGCTGCCCGACAGCAGGCCTGCGCAGCCAAGCACGAGCGATGAGAGCAGCCACGAGCTGTGCGTGGTGAGCACGTTCACCGGCCGTGCGCGAGATTGCAGCACGCGGACGTGCCGCTCATGGAGCTGCGGATTCGCGCACCAGTCCTTGATCGCGCGCACGCTCGGCACTTCGTCGACGATGCGCAGCAGCGTGGACATCGGGTACCCGTAGCCGCCGGCGAGCGGATATTGGAAGGCGATCAGCGGCAGATCGGTCGCATCCGCAATGCGCTTGAAATGCGCGAGCGGCATCTCGGCGCGCTGGCCGAAGTAGTAAATGTTGGGCGGGAAGACGAGGAGCGCGGACGCGCCGCCGGCGGCCGCCATCTTCGCGATGCGCGCGGCCTCGAGGCTGCCGTCGGCATAGACGCCATTCACGATCGGCAGACTGCCCAGCTCCTCGCCCGAAATCTCCAGCACGCGCCGCTGCTCTTCGAACGTGCACGACGCCACCTCGGAGGCATGCGCGTTCACGGTGATCGCGGACACGCCCTCCACGGCGGCGACGTCGCGCAGATGCGCGCGATACGACGCCTCGTCGATCGAGAGATCGTCGTGGAAGGGAAGCAGCACTGCGGGGATGACGCCGGCGGGAACGTAGGGCATCGAAGTATCTTAACGCTATCATTCGCGAATGGACGACCCGCGCGAGCTGCGCCGCGCTATCCGGGCCGGGCGCTATCGCAAGCACACCGCCGGTGTCGCGCGCGGCTATGTGCAGGGCAATGTCTGCATCCTGCCGGCAGAGTACGCCGAGGACTTCCGGGTCTTCTGCGAGCGCAACCCGAAGCCTTGCCCGCTGCTCGCCATGTCGCAGCCGGGCGATCCGCGCCTGCCAGAGCTCGCGGAGGATCTCGACATCCGCACCGACGTGCCGCGCTACCGCGTGTTCCGGGATGGCGTCGCGAGCGAGGACGTTACGGACCTCGGCGAGCTCTGGCGCAGCGATCTCGTCACCTTCGTGCTGGGTTGCTCGTTCAGCTTCGAGGAGGCGCTGATGGCGGCGGGGCTACGGCTGCGCTATGTCGACGAAGGGCGCAACGTACCCATGTACCGCACGAGCGTCGATTGCGCGGCGGCGGGGCGCTTTCGCGGCAAGCTCGTCGTGTCGATGCGGCCCTTCAAGCCGGCGGAGGCCATTCGCGCGATCGAGATCACGTCGCGCTATCCGCGCGTGCACGGCGCGCCGGTGCACATCGGGCGGCCGGACCTCATCGGCATCGGCGACCTGGCGGCGCCATGGGCGGGAGATGCGACCGAGGTGCGCGAGGACGAGCTGCCGGTGTTCTGGGCCTGCGGCATCACGCCGCAGTCGGTGGTGCTCGACGCGAAGCCTTCGCTTTGCATCACGCATTCGCCGGGGCACATGCTCGTCACCGATTTGAAAAACGCGAGCCTCTGGCAAGCCTGATTCGCTAGACTAGGGGCAGCTACTTCCGGGAGGAGGCCCCATGAAGCGCTCAGCGTTCTTCGTCATCCTCGCAGCCTTCCTTAGCATTGCCGCGAACGCCCAGCAGCGACCCTCGGTCGACGTCGGCAAGACCGACATCGGTGGCGTCGTGACCGGGGCGAAAGGCCCTGAAGCCGGCGTCTGGGTGATCGCCGAGACGACCGAGCTGCCGACGCGCTTCGCGCGCATCGTCGTGACGGACGAGCAGGGCCGCTATCTCGTTCCCGATCTCCCGGCAGCGGATTACCGCGTCTGGGTGCGCGGGTATGGCCTGGTCGACTCACCGAAGATGCGCGCCATCCCGGGGCAGCACCTCAACCTCACGGCGGTGCCGGCGCCGAGTGAGCGCGCCGCGGCACAGTATTACCCCGCGCTCTACTGGTATTCGATGCTGAAAATTCCGCCCCAGAACGAGTTCGGCGGGCAGACGCGCATTCCGAAAGGCATCACGCAGGCCGACTGGCTGACGACCATCAAGAACCAGGCGTGCGTCGGCTGCCACCAGCTCGGCAGCGAGGCGACGCGCACGCTGCCCGTCGCCTTCGCGCATTTCGAGAACAGCGAGGTGGCGTGGATGCGGCGCGTGCAGTCCGGGCAGGCGGCGCCGCTCATGATCAATCCGCTCGCGGGCAAGCTCGGCGGCGCGCCGTTCAAGTACTTCGCCGACTGGACCGACCGCATCGCCAAGGGCGAGCTGCCGCACGCAAGACCGCCGCGCCCGCAGGGCGTCGAGCGCAACATCGTCGTCACGTGGTGGGAGTGGGGCCAGCCGGAGAAATACCTGCACGATCTGATCTCCTCGGACCGGCGCAATCCGACGGTGAACGCTTACGGGCCGCTCTTCGGCTCGCCCGAGTACGCCACCGACGCGATGCCGATCCTCGATCCCAAAACGAGCAAGGTGAGCTTCTTCAAGATGCCGGTGAGCGACGAGACGCCGGAGGCGCTCGGGCCCGGGCATGCGGCGATCGAGAAGCCGCTGCAGCCTTCGGCGTACTGGGGCGACGAGAAGATCTGGGATACGCGCGCCAACAACCACAACGCGATGTTCGACAAGCAGGGCCGCGTGTGGCTCGCCGCCGCCGTGCGCCCGCCGCAGAACCCGGCGTACTGCCAGAAAGGCTCGAGCCATCCTTCGGCCGAGGTCGCGCCGATCGAAAAGAACGTGCGCCAGCTCGCGGTGCTCGATCCGAAGACGATGAAGTACACCTTCGTCGACACCTGCTTCGGCACGCATCACCTGCAGTTCGGCTACGACGAGAACGAGACGCTGTGGACGAGCGGCGCGCAGGTCGCGGGATGGGTCAATACGAAAAAGTTTGACCAAACCGGCGACGCCGCCGCCTCCCAGGGCTGGTCGCCCTTCGTGCTCGACACGAACGGCGACGGCAAGCGCGACGATGGCGACACGCCCGCCAATGTCGGCTCGGGCACCTACGCCGTGATGCCCAATCCCGTGGATGGCTCGATCTGGTACACGATCGGCGTGTTCGGCGGACGCGGCGGTGTGGCGCGCTTCGATCCGAAGTCGCAGCTCTCCGAGGTGTACTACGTGCCGCAGCCGGGCTTCGGCCCGCGCGGCGGCGACATCGACAAGAACGGCGTCGTGTGGGTGTCGCTCGGCTCAGGCCACATGGGCAGCTTCGACCGGCGCAAGTGCAAGGCGCCGCTCAACGGGCCGAAGGCGACCGGCGATCACTGTCGCGAGGGCTGGTCGTTCCACCGCTATCCCGGCCCGGGATTCGCCGGCATCGGCCCGAACAGCGCGGAAGCGAGCTACTACAGCTGGGTCGATCAGCACAACGCCTTCGGCCTCGGCGAGAACGTGCCGATGTCCACGGGCAATCTCAACGACGGCCTGATCGCGTTGAAGGACGGCAAGATGGTCGTGCTGCGCGTGCCGTATCCACTCGGCTTCTACGCCAAGGGCTTTGACGGGCGCATCGACGATCCGAATGCCGGCTGGAAAGGCCGCGGGCTGTGGTCCGCGAGCGGCGATCGTACGCCGTGGCTGCACGAAGGCGGCAAAGGCAGTTTGCCGCTCGCGGTGCACTTCCAGCTGCGGCCGAATCCTCTGGCGCACTAGGAATAAGGCGCGCGCCACGCCTGTATGCGCCGTGGAGGTGGCGATGATCCACGGCTTGCAGCGAGCTTGCGCGATCGCGCTCTGCACGATCGCGCTCTGCGCGATCGCCGCAGGCTGCGCGTCGATGAGCGAGAGCGAGTGCCGCAGCGCGAACTGGTACCAGCGCGGCGAGCAGGACGGTGTGGCCGGCCTGCAGCCGCGCATCGACGTCTACAGCTCGCAATGCACGCGCTACGGCGTCCCGCCGCCGACCGCTGACTACATGCAGGGCTGGGAGTCGGGCAACTTCGAGCACGTCAAGCGCACGCAGCAGCACGTGGGATGAGCGCGCGATGGAAGCGCGCCGGCGTCATCACGCTCTGCGCGCATGCCGCGGGCTGCGCGCCGATGAGCGAGAGCCAGTGCCGCACGGCGAACTGGTATCAGCTCGGCGAGCAGGAAGCGCTCTTCGGCCAGCAGCCGAGGATCGAGGTCTACAGCTACCAGTGCGCGCGCTACCAGGTGCAGCCTTCGGTTCAGGGCTACATGGACGGCTGGCGCGACGGCTCGGGCGAGCGCTTCCAGCGCGTTCAGCAGCACATGTAGGCGTGCCCGTCAGCAGCAGCTGCTTTTTCAGCGGGCGCTGTAGTCGATGCGGTACACGGCGCCCGCCTTGTCGTCGGAGACGAGAAGCGCGCCGTCGGGCGCGACGATGACGTCGACCGGCCGGCCCCATGCGTCATCGCCCTGCAGCCAGCCTTGCGCGAAGGGCTCGTAGCTCACGGCGCGGCCGCCCTGCAGCCTGACTAGCGTCACGCGATATCCCGACTTCGGATTGCGGTTCCACGAGCCATGCTCGGCGATGAAGATGGCGCCGCGATACGCCTCCGGGAATTTCGTGCCGGTGTAGAAGCGCATGCCGAGCGCGGCGACATGCGCACCGAGCTTCTGTGCCGGCGGCGTGAATTCCGTGCAGGCATGGCCGCGTCCGTATCGCGGATCCGGCACGTCGCCGCCATGGCAGTAGGGGAAGCCGAAATTCATGCCGGCGCGCGGCGCGTGGTCGAGCTCGTCGGGCGGCACGTCGTTGCCCATGTTGTCCGCGCCGTTGTCGGTGAACCACAGCTCCCCGGTGCGCGGATCCCAGTCGAAGCCGACGCTGTTGCGCAGGCCGCGCGCGAAGATCTCGCGCGGCCCACCCCCGGGCTTGAGGCGGCTGATGACGCCGTAGCCCTCGCGCGGCTCGCATACGTTGCACGGCGAGCCGGTGGCGACATAGAGCAGGCCATCGGGCCCGAAGCGCAGCGTCTTGAGCCCGTGGTGGCGATCGCGCGGCAGGTCATCGGCGACGCTGACCGGCTTCGGCGGATCCTGCAGGCGGCTCTCGATGTCGTCGAAGCGCAGGATCCGTCCGATCTCGGCGACGTAGAGCGCGCCGCCGTGGAACGCGACGCCGTGCGGCGCCTGCAGGTCCCTCGCGACGACGTGCACGCTGCCGCCGCCGGCCGGTACGGCATAGACGCCGTCGCCGACGCTGCCGATGAAAAGCGTGCCGCGCTCGCCCAGCGCGAGCGAGCGCGCACCGCGCACGTTGTCCGCGTACACGCTGATGCGAAAGCCGGGCGGCAGCCGGATCTCGTCGATGCGGGGTGCTGCCGCGGCGGCCGAGCAGAGCAGAGCCGTGGCGACGAAAGCGAAGGAGCGCATGGCGCAAGCATAAGCGGCTTTGCGAGCTGATTTGCGAACGCCGAGCCTGGCGCGATAGGCTCGGCAATGCTCTTCGAGCCCCTGCTCGGTGCCGCAGCGCTCCTCGCCGGCGCGATCGCCGCTGTCGCGGGATTCGGCATCGGCAGCGTGCTCACTCCGGCATTCGCGCTGGAGACGGGAACCAAGCTGGCGGTGGCCGCGGTCGCGATTCCGCATTTCGTCGGCACCGCTCAACGGTTTTGGCTGCTGCGCCGGCATGTCGAGCGGCGCCTCCTCGTCGGCTTTGGCGCCGCGAGCGCGGCGGGCGGGCTCGCCGGTGCCCTCGCGCACACCTGGCTCACGAGCCCCGTACTCTCAGTGGTGTTCGGCGGCCTGCTGATCCTCGCGGCGAGCGCGGAGTTCACCGGCTGGATCCAGAAGCGCGCGTGGGGGCGGCGTGCGGCCTGGATCTCGGGCGCGCTGTCCGGACTCTTCGGCGGCCTCGTCGGCAACCAGGGCGGCATCCGCAGCGCCGCGATGCTCGGCTTCCACGTCCCGAAGGAATCGTTCGTCGCCACCGCGACTGCGATCGCGCTCCTCGTCGATCTCGCGCGCCTGCCGGTGTACCTGGCAAGCGAGTGGCGCGAGATCGCCGGCATCTGGCCGCTCCTCGCGATCGCCACGCTCGGCGTGGTCGTGGGCACGGCGCTCGGCACGCGCGTGCTCGGCAG
>Ga0070699_100005252_pt1 | contig 11372 bp, 6 predicted proteins | sample KBSK1503metaG_FD_65473 | JGI IMG/M metagenome (GOLD analysis project Ga0070699, IMG submission 65473) | Corn, switchgrass and miscanthus rhizosphere microbial communities from Kellogg Biological Station, Michigan, USA - KBS K1-50-3 metaG | ecosystem: Host-associated > Plants > Roots >...
TGGCTGTCCCGATCGACCGGGGCGGCGATCCGCTAGGGCCCGACGGAACGGGTGTCGGAGTCGTGCCGGCCGCCTCGTCCGCCATCCTCGTCGTTCGCCGGTCGGCGCTGGACCTCGATCGGTCGTTCCTGGCGGTCGCGGACGACCTGGCGCCAGCGCTCGCCGTCCGTGCCGGCGGCGGCCGGATCGCGATCGATTCGCGCGCGATCTTCACGCACGCAGAGCGACACGACTCATCGTCCACGACGGCCGCAACCGTGCCTTGGGCACACCGCCTGCGTCGCTCGGCCGTCCTGGACAGGCTCGGCGCCTCGGGCGAGTGGTCTCGATCGGGCTTTCACATCGGGATCACCGTCACGGCGAACGACGAATCCGCCGGGTTCGGCGATTGGTACACGGCCCACGAGCTGGGGGACGCGCTCTGCGGGCTGGGGTGGACCGTGTCGTACCTCGAGCGTCGCGATCATCACTGGTACGAGCCGCCGCCCGACCTAGACGCGATTCTCGTCTTGATCGACCTCTTCGACCTGTCGCGGGTCCCGCCCGGCATCATCCGGATCGCCTGGGTTCGCAGCTGGACGGATCAGTGGATCGATCGCGAGTGGTTCGATGACTACGACATCGTGCTCGCGTCGTCTGCAGCCGCGAAGGCGCTGATCGAGGAGAAGACCGCGGCGACCGCGACGGTCTTCCCGCTCGCCACAAATCCGGACCGATTCGCACCCGGCCCGGTCGACCCAACCCTCGAGACGGACGTGGCGTTCGTGGGGAGCTTCTTCGCCCGACCACGCGACGTCGCGCGCGGGCTGCCGGCAATCGCCAGGGACGGTGTCCGCGTCGGCGTCTGGGGCAACGGCTGGGAGCACGTCCCGGCCATGCGTCCCCTGAGCCACGGTCCGCTCGACTACGATCGGGTCCCGGACGTCTATCGCTCGACCCGAATCGTCGTCGACGACGCGGTCGACGGAGCGACCCGGGATCTGGGCCAGGTCAACTCCCGCGTGTTCGACGCGCTGGCCAGCGGCGCGATGGTCGTCACGAACAATCGCGTCGGTGCGGCGGAGCTGATGGACGATCAATTTCCGACCTGGAAGACGCCGGCCGACCTCGTCGCGGCCACGTCGGAGTTGCTGGCCGACGAAGCTCGGACGAGAGACCTCATCGGTCGCTACCGGGCCCTGGTCCTCGAGCGCCACACGTATGCACGGCGGGCGGCCGAGTTGCGGGCCATCATCGCCGACTGGTGCCGCGCGGAGCGGTGGGCGATCGCGATCGGTCCCCGCAATCGGGTAGCCGGTCGCTCGTGGGGGGACACGTACTTCGCCCGATCGCTCCAACGCCAGCTGGCCCGGCGCGGCCGGCCGACGACCGTGCACGTCCACGATGAATGGGCCGGCTGGTCGGGCCGGGCGGATGTCGCGCTGCACCTGTTCGGCGCCCGCGCGCCGCGACCCGAGCCGGGGGTGACGAACGTGCTGTGGGTCATCAGCCATCCCGACCGGATCGACCGCGAACGGTGCGCCGGCTACGACCTGGTCTTCGTCGCGTCGGACCTGTTCGCGGTGCAGCTCCGGACCATCGCGGATGTGCCCGTCGAGAGCCTTCACCAGGCGACCGACCCGCAACGGTTCAAGCCGACGCGAGGCGGCCCAACGACGCAACTCCTGTTCGTCGGCAACTCGCGCGGCCAGCGTCGACCGATGGTCGATGCAGCCAGCGCGTCGGGGTTCGATCTCGCCGTGTACGGAGGCGGCTGGACGCCCGCGTTGATGGATCCGCGGCACCTCCGCGGAGACTGGGTCCCGAATCAGCGACTGGCTGCCTGGTACACCGGCGCGACGATCGTCCTGGCCGACCACTACGAAGAGATGCGGGCGCTCGGCTTCATCTCGAACCGGATCTATGACGCGCTTGCGTGTGGGGCGTTTGTCCTTTCCGACGACGTCCCCGGCCTCCTCGAGGAGTTCGACGGCGGGGCCGTTTCCTGCGGATCGACGTCCGATGCGATCGAGCAGATCACCCACTTCGTCGCGGACGACGCCGAGCGCGAGAAGCGGGCGCAGAGGGGTCGCCGGGCCGTGCTCGCTCGACACACGTTCGATCGCCGAGCGGACCGGCTGATCGAGGCGACGGCACCACTCATCGACCGCATCCCACGGACCATCGAACCGGCTCGGCTCGGGGAGCGGGCGTCATGAGGCGTCATCTCCCGCCGACCGCCCGAGCGGTCGCGAGACGGGCGCGGACGGCGCTTCGACCATTCGTGCGCGCCGCGCGGGCGTTCCGGGACGAGCCCCGCCGCGCCGATCCCTTCGCTCGTCGACGCGACCCGTCCGGCCCGGAGCTCGTCCGGATTGCACCGATCGTCGAAGTCGGCCGCAGCGGCGACGGTCGCGTGACACTCCTGATGCCGGGGCTCGAGATGACCCGGATGACCGGCGGGCCCAACACCGCCCTGAACCTCGTCGCCCGGCTGGCGGAACACGGCGTTCCCCTCCGGATCCTGGCCGCGATCCGGCCGCTCGACGAACGGCCGGAGCTCGTCCGCGACCACATCGAGCAGCTCGTCGGCAGATCGCTCGGACCGGGCGTCGTCCTCGGCGCTCTGGACCCGGAGCACCCGCTCGAGGTAGCGCCCGACGACGTGTTCATCGCCACGTCCTGGGAGACCGCCCACGTCGCGAACGCTGGCCTGAAGCACACCCTGGCGCCCGCGTTCATCTATCTCATCCAGGACTTCGAGGCCGGGTTCTTCGCGTTTTCGACCTCCCACGCCCTTGCGCTCGCCACGTATCGGATGCCGGTCCGGCCGGTCTTCAACGAGCGCCTCCTCCGCGATCACTTCGTCGCCCATCGTGTTGGCGTCGTCGGCTCCGACGAGCACCTGCCGTGGACGTCCTTCGAGCCGGCCGTCGATCGGACCCTGTTCCAGCGCGCCGCTCGCGCCGATGGGCTCTACCGCTTCGTCTTCTACGGGCGGCCGAGGAACGAGCGGAACTGCTTCGACCTCGGCCTGCGGGCGATCCGGATCGCCGTTGAGCGGGGAGCGCTCGACCCGGAGAGCTGGGAGGTCGTGCAGATCGGCGCGGAGGTTCCGGAGTTGGATCTCGGTTCAGGCCGCACGCTGCGCCCGGCGCCGTGGCTCGACTACCGCAGCTACGCCGCGTTCGTCTCGGCGTCGGATGTGATGCTCGCGTTGATGCTGTCGCCCCATACGAGCTACCCGCCCCTGGAGATGGCTGCCTCCGGTGGCCGGGTGATCACGAGCGTCTTCTCGGCCAAGACCGCCGAAACGCTGCGGCGGATCTCGCCGAGCCTCGTCGCGGTCGAGCCCGACCCCGACGCCGTCGCGGAGGCGATCGTCGATGCGGTGTCGGCGACGGAGCGTCAGGATGACGAAGCCAGCCCGCGCCTCGACCTCCCGGCAACCTGGGACGAGGCCTTCCGTGAGACGGTCCCGTGGCTGCTGTCGACGATCGCCGACCTGAGGCAGCACTCGTGAGCGCCGAGGACCTCCTGGAGACCGACGGCCGGGATACCAACGGCCGGGATCCCGACGAGCCGGACAGCGAGGGGTGGGCCGAGGCGGAGCGCGACCTCCTGGTGGCCGCCTCGGTCCGGCTCGCCGACGAGCTGGCCCGAGCGCGGGCGGATCGCGATCGGGCCGTGCACGCCCTGGACCGCCTGCAGGCTCGACGCTCACTCCGGGCCGCCAACGCGTTCGATTCGGGGCTGCTGCGTGGCCGCCGGCTGGCCGCAGCGATGAAGCGCCGGACCACCGCCTGGCTGCCGTCCCGAGTGGCCGCGGTCCCAGCTCCGCCGCCGCGGCCCTCGCCGGCCCAGTTCCGCCGGACGTTCCTCGAGAAACTCGATCGGGTCGCTCTCCGCGTCGCCATCCCCCTGCCTGCCGAGGGGGCGGCCCCGTGGATCGACCAGGCACATCGAGCGACTGTCGAGGCCGAGGCGGCCGGCTGGGAGGTTCGGCCGATGGGCCCGGACGTCGACGCCATCGTCCTGTTCGACCCCGCGGCCGACATCCACGCCCTGCCGCGCGGCCCGGTGCTTCTTGCCGTCGTCGCCGATGTCCGGACCTGGGTCGAGCCCGCCCGCCTCGCCGACGTGGATCTCGTCGTGGTGCCCGATGAGACCGTCGCCCACGCGCTCGAGGCCGGCGTCGGCGTCCGGGCGGCGGTCGTCGTCGATACGCCGGCGGAAGGCGCCCAGCCCGGAAGCGGGCAGCGGGTCCTCCCGCCGGACGGCCTGACGCGGGCGCTCCGGGGATGGGCGACGGGCTTGCGAATCGGCATCGCGATCGGCATCCCGTCCTGGGAGATGGCCGAATCGTGGGGTGACCTTCACTTCGCACGCGGGATCCAGCGCCAGTTCGAGCGGCGGGGCTTCGCGACTCGGATTCATCTCCTCCACGACTGGACGGACGCGGTGTCTGCGCGGGACGACGTCGCGATCCACCTCTTCGGGCTCAGGGTGCGGCCGGTCCACCTGGGCCAGCGGACGGTCCTCTGGGTGATCAGCCACCCGGATCGGGTGAGCCCTGCGATGCTCGATGCCGCTGACCGGGTCTACGTCGCGTCGGACCTCGCCGCCGATCAGTTCCGGTCGCGAACGGTGCGGCCGGTGGCCGCGCTGCACCAGGCGACGGATCCGGACCGGTTCCGGGTCGACAGGTCCGGCCCCCAACACCAGGTCCTCTTCGTCGGCAACACCCGCGGCGTACGCCGCCAGATCGTCGAGTGGCTCGTCCCGACGACGCTCGACCTCGCGATCTACGGTCTCGGCTGGACAGCCGAGTTCCGGGAAAGCGGGATCGTCCGTGGCGACCACATCCCGAACCAGGACCTGAACCGCTGGTACGGGTCCGCCGCTGTGGTCCTCAACGACCACTGGCCGGACATGCGCGCCGCCGGCCTCTTCTCGAACCGCCTGTACGACGCTCTGGCGTCCGGCGCCTTCGTGATCTCGGACGCCGTCGCTGGGATGGACGAGGAGTTCGACGGCAGCATCGTTCAGGTCACGTCGGCCGGACAGCTGCGGTCGGCCATTCGCCGCTACCTCGACGACCCCGCGGCCCGACGCGAGCTGGCCGAGCGCGGGCGGCGGGCGGTGCTGGACCGGCACACGTTCGCCCACCGAGTGGATCGGATCCTCGCGGACCTCGAGGCGGACCTCGGCACGACTCCACCGCACAGCCGGTGAAGCGCCTGCGGTCGTGGTGTCTGGCGTCCCTCTCGATGTCATCACCTACCATTCCGCTCGTCCCAACCGCCAGGAGTGCCCGTGAACCCTGATCAGACCATTGCCGTCATCGGGCTCGGCTACGTCGGGCTGCCGCTCGCCATCTCCTTCGTCGAGGCAGGGCTGCCAGTCGAAGGGATCGATTCGGACGAGAAGCGCGTCGCCGACATCGGTGCCGGCCATTCGCCGATCGACGACGTCTCCGACGAGCGGCTGCAGGCCGCTCTCACCGCCGGACTGACGGTCGTCGTCCCGTCCGCTGCCCACCTGGCCAACACCGATGTCGTCCTCGTTTGCGTGCCGACCCCGATCTCTCCTTCGAAGGATCCGGATCTCGGTCCCGTCCTCAGTGCCGCGGCGTTCATCCGCAAGCATCTCCACGCGGGACAGCTGGTGGTCCTCCAGTCGACGACCTATCCGGGAACCACCACCGGTCCATTCCGGACGGAGCTGGAACGGGGCGGGCTCATCGCCGGCCAGGCGTTCGACCTTGCGTTCGCGCCGGAACGCGTCAGCCCGGGCGATCCGTCGTCCGCATCGCACGCGATTCCCCGGTTGGTCGGAGCGACGACGGCGGCCGGGACAGCCCGCGCGGTCGCCCTCCTGTCGCGGATCAACGACGACGTCCGACCACTCTCGTCGCCGGATGCAGCCGAGCTCGCGAAGCTGCTGGAGAACGTCTTCCGGAACGTGAACATCGCCCTCGTCAACCAACTCGCCCTTCTCTGCGAACGGATGGGGATCGACGTCTGGGAGGTGATCGACGCCGCGGCGACGAAGCCCTTCGGTTTCATGCGCTTCACGCCAGGGCCCGGTGTCGGCGGCCATTGCATCCCGGTCGACCCCTACTACCTGGCCTGGCGGGCGCGTGAATTCGACTTCGTCGATCGTTTCGTGGAGCTCGCCGGCGACATCAACTTCGCAATGCCCCGGCATGTCATCGACCTCGTCGCGGAGGCTCTCAACGAGCGCGGCGCGGCTCTGAAGGGGGCGACAGTCGGCATCCTCGGAGTCGCGTTCAAGCCGAATGTTCGCGATGCGAGGAACTCGCCCGCGGCCGACGTCATCGCCGGCGTCGTCGCTCGTGGCGGCGTCGTGCGCTACCACGACCCGCACGTCGCGACGTTCCAGCTGAAGGACGGATCCGCGCTGCGGTCGGTCGACCTGGATGAGGTACTGGCGAGCGATGTGGTCGTCGTCGTCACTGCGCACCGTGCGCTCGACCTCGATCGCGTCTACCGCGAGGCAGATCTCGTCGTCGACACGGTCAACAGCGCCGCCGGCCGGTCAACCCGTCCCCGCCAGGTTCTGCGGCTTGGCGCTGGCTGGAGCGGCGCCTGAGCGCCGTCGACCGAATCGACCCTCGCGCTGGGCAGCACCCCGCGCGGCGTCGACGCCCCATCGCGATGGTCGTCCACTCCTACTACGACGAGGACTCGCGGGTCCGGCGCGAGGCCGAGGCGCTGGTGGCGTCCGGTCGAGACGTGGACGTCTTCGGGCTCCGCCGGCCGACGGACCCTCCCCGGGGGACGCTGAAAGGCGTCCACATCCACCGACTGGATGTCCAGCGCCACCAGGGAGCGGGCCTCGGGACGTACCTGCGCGAGTACGTGTCATTCGGCGTCCGAGCCTGTTGGTCGCTCGTCCGAGCTCAGCGGCGGCGTGGCTACGGCCTGATCCAGGTCCACAGCCTTCCGGACTTTCTCGCCTTCGCCGCATTCCCCCTGCGCCTCGCCGGAGTCCCCCTGATCCTCGACCTCCACGAAGCAATGCCGGAGTTCTTCCGAAGCCGCTTCCCGCGCGCGTCGAACCCGCTCGCACACCGCCTGCTGCTGGTCCAGGAGCGCCTGTCAATCGCGATCTCGTCGGCGGCGATCACCGTCAATCCCGCCATGGCCGATCGACTCATCGGCCTCGGGGTCGCGCCGTCCAAGGTCCACATCGTGGTGAACCGCCCGTCGCTCGGCCTCTTCGACGCCGACCGCTATCCAGCTCGTGCGTTCGCCGAGGATGGCATCGTCCGGCTCGTCTACGCCGGAGCGCTGACTCCGACCTACGAGCTCGATGTCGTCCTGCGCGCCATCGCCGAGCTGCGCGCTTCGCGGCCGGATCTGGCGCTCCAGCTCGACCTGTACGGCCGCGGCGACGCCGAACCCACGCTGCGGTCGCTGGTGGAGACCCTCGGGATCGAAGCGTGCGTCATGTTCCGCGGCCGGATCCCGCTCGACGACGTGCCGGCCGCGCTCGCCGGAGCCGATATCGGCCTGGCTCCGACGCGCCGCGACGCCTTCACGGATTTCAGCCTGTCGACCAAGACCTTCGAGTACGCCGCGATGGGCAAGCCGGTCGTGGCGAGCCGGCTGCCGATGGTCGTGGAGACATTCCCGACTGGGACGATCCGAGTCTACGAACCGGGCGACGCCGCGTCGCTCGCCGCCGAGATCGGGCGGCTCATCGATGACCCAGCCGCCCGCGTCGCCGCCACCGCGGCGACGCAGCGCTTCGTCCGCGATCGCAGCTGGGAGCGCGAATCCGTCGACTACCTGCGCCTGGTCGAGAGCCTCGCCCGCGCCTGACGGTCAGCCTCAGCTTCGGCTGCGGATCCGTCCCATGACAGCCGCTCGAATGCTCTTCGGGATGTGCCGGCGAGCCCATCGTCGGACCTGTCCAGCGGACCCTGGGCCCGCAGTCGACGCCGGCTCGAGGGCGTACACCGTGCTGGCTCGGGGATGGGCGGGGAGGGAGTTGGATAGCTCGAGGTTGGGTCCCTTCTGGATGAAGACCAGGTTGTGGTAGAAGGTCAGCGACGTGATGTTCCGGTCGAAATCCGTCGGCTCGTAGTTCACGATGTCGAATTCCGCGTAGTTCAGGCCATCCACGAGCGATTTGAGCATCGTCATCGAAGTGCCCCGCCGGTCTCCGCGGCTCGATCCTCCGTAGCCCCGTTCCCAATACGAGGTCTGCAGATCTTCGATCGCGTAGATCCCGCCTTCAGACAACGCTCCGAACAGGTGGCGGAGGCCCTTGATGACGTGGGCGCAGATGTGGCTGCCGTCGTCGACGATGACGTCGAACGGACCATAGCGAGTCGCGACGTCGTCGAGGAAGTCGCCATCGCTCTGGTTCCCCTGAACGATGGTGATCCGTGGTTCGGCGAGGGCCGTCTTGTCGAAGATGTCGACCCCGATGATCTCCCCGTTCGGGAAATATTCCTTCCACATCCGAAGCGAGGCGCCTCCCGAGTGTGGATCCGCGTACCCTCCGACCCCGATCTCGAGCAACCGGACCGGCCGGTTGCGGAGATGACCGAGATGCCGCTCATACGCGGCGGCATAGGAATGGGCGGACTCCTTGTCGGTCCCGACCGCGAGCGCGATTTCGCGAAGCGACCGCTCACCCATTGGTGGCGCCTCTAGGACTCGTCGGCCAAGCCAACGCGCCTCGTGGACGCCAAGGTTCGACCGGACAGTACCGGATCAGGATGGGCACTCCCTGATTCTGGCGGCTGGGCAGGATCGGCTCGGACGGCCGTGTACGGTACGATACCGGCCCGTCCGGCGGCCTGGGCCGCCCGTCTCCCTTGCATCAGCAGGACCTCATCACCCCATGACCTTCCGAGTCAGGCCTGTCGACCGCGGCCGGACCGATCTCGACCGGAATCGGCGCAACCTCTACATGAATGTCGGGTTCGGGCTCGCGGTCGTCATTGCGGTGCTCATCCTCGTCATCGTCGGCGCCACGACGTGGTACGGCCAGCACCTGGCGGCCGCCGCCACGGTCGACGGCCAGACGATCACCAAGGACCAGTTCACCGACCGCGCCCAGGTCGAGGCGTTCCGGCTCCAGCAGCAGGTGAACCGGATCAACTCCGAGGTGGCCGCGGGCCGGATGACCCAGCAACAGGCCACGTCGAAGAGCAGCTCGATCACCAGCCAGCTCGACACGAACACGTTCGTCGCGGCCGTGCTGGAGAAGCTGATCGACACGCAGATCCAGGCCAAGCTCGCCGCTGCCGAAGGGGTGACCGTCACCGATGCCCAGATCGACCAGCGGATCCTCGACGAGAAGACCCGCAAGGAAGAGCGTCACGTCTGGCTGATCGCCGTCGAGCCGACCGTCGCGTCGGGCCAGACCCAGCCGACCGACGCCGCCAAGGCCGACGCGAAGAAGGCCGCCGACGACGCCCTCGCCTCGATCAAGGGCGGCAAGCCGTTCGAGGACGTCGCGAAGTCGGTGTCGACCGATCCGTCGAAGGCGACCGGCGGCGACCTGGGCTGGATCGACGACACCGCGGTCGAGGATCCCGCCTGGCAGGCGGCGCTGTTCAAGCTCGACGTCAACGGCGTGACCGACGTCATCCTCGGCGACGACGGGACGTACCGGATCGGGCGGGTGACGGAGATCGCACCGGCGGAGGTCGACGCTGCGTGGGACCAGAAGCTGGCCGACGCCAAGATCAGCCAGGCCTCGTACCGCGCCGCGATCCGGTCCGAGGCGATCCGCCAGGCGCTCGAGGACAAGATCGTGACCGCCGACAGTGCCTCGGGTCTGCAGCGGCGCGTGGCAGAGCTGTACATCGCCCAGGCACCGGCGACGCTCGGGCAGAAGGCCATCAAGGTCCGCCACATCCTGTACTCGCCGAAGGGCGATCCAACCAACGCGTCGAAGGTCCCGCCGACCGACCCCAGCTGGGCCGAGGCTCAGCAGAAGGCGCAGACGGCCTACGCAACGCTCCAGAAGGACCCGACCCAGTTCGACGCGATCGCCCGGAAGGAGAGCGACGAGTCGTCCGCGAAGGGCGACGACGGGACGGGCGGCAAGCTGCCGTATTTCGACGAGAACAGCGAAGGTGCGGGCCTCGATGCCGACTTCGCCGCGGCGATCCTCGCCGACGGCCTCCAGCCGGGCCAGATCCTGCCGCCGTTCAAAAGCGCCTTCGGCTGGCACGTCGTCCAGGTCATGTATCGACCGCCGGACAGCGACGAGGTGGCGAAGCTCCGCGCGCAGGCGGTCGGCGGCACGTCCTTCTCCGATCTCGTCCGGGACTTCTCGGAGGGCCAACACTCTGGCAGCGGCGGCGACATCGGCTGGGTCGCCAACGGCCAGCTCGACGATCGCCTCACACAGGCGATCTTCGCCGCCCCGGCGAACGGGCTCAGTGACATCGTCGTCGTCCCCGGAGATGGCCTGTACCTGTTCAAGATCCTCGAGGAGAAGACCGCCGTCCCTGACAAGGACCAGCTGGCGACGATCAAGGACAGCGCGTTCAACCACTGGTACACGCCGAAGAAGGACGCCGTGAAGATCACCCGCGACCTGCTGCCGGCGTCGAGCTCGACGCCGTAGGGCGGCCACCGCCGTGCTCGATGCGCTGGTCGCCGAGGCGCGGCTCCGCTGGGGCCTCGACCTCGTCGACGGCCTCCAGGTCCTGGCGGCGGAGACGCTCGTCCGGTCCCCGCTCGAACCGGCCCGGCCGGCCCTGATCGTGCCGGCGGCGATGCTCCGCCTCGATGAGGCGGCGGTCGCCGCGGCGACGTCGACGCCCGAGGACCTCGCCCCGGTCCTGCCGGGTCGCCACGGACCCGGCGGCCTCGAGCCGCTGGCCGTCCTCCGCCGGCTGTATCCGGCCGCCCATCCTGTCGGTCGGTTCGGCGTCGCCGAGCCATCGACCGTCGGCGCCCTGACGGCAGAGATGCTCGACTCGCCGCTCTATCTCGGACCGGTCGCCCGCGAGGACGCGGTCGCGAGCCCGTGGGCGATGCCGTGGATCTCGCACCGCCTGCGGCTGCCTGACGGCTGCCCGTGGGACCGCGAGCAGACCCACGAGACGCTCCGCAACCATCTCCTCGAGGAGGCGTACGAGGTCTACGACGCGCTCGGAGCGGGCGCGACGCCGGCCCTCGCCGAGGAGCTCGGCGACCTCCTGCTCCAGGTGGTCCTCCACGCCCAGCTGGCGGCCGAGGCCGGCGTGTTCGACCTGACCGACGTCAACGCCGCGATCGCCGCCAAGATCGTCCGCCGCCATCCGCACGTCTTCGGCGACGCCGAGGTCCGGACCGCGAGCGACGTCAACCGCCAGTGGGAGCGGATCAAGGCCGACGAGCGGCGCGACGCCGGCG
>Ga0070699_100005253_pt1 | contig 11371 bp, 12 predicted proteins | sample KBSK1503metaG_FD_65473 | JGI IMG/M metagenome (GOLD analysis project Ga0070699, IMG submission 65473) | Corn, switchgrass and miscanthus rhizosphere microbial communities from Kellogg Biological Station, Michigan, USA - KBS K1-50-3 metaG | ecosystem: Host-associated > Plants > Roots >...
TTGAGATGCCAGATCACATTTGGGACCTGGTGAATTACGTGCGTACGCTTCCTAGCACAAAGTAGTATCGTCATCGTCGCAGCCAGTGGCAAACGCATGTGAAGGGTTGCGACATAGAATCGCTGCGACACAGAGTAGGCTCGCTACTGTTAATCAGGGATTGGAAGGAGAAGTACAGTGGAAACAAAACAAATCGACGCTCACACCAACCGCCACATCAACGCTCAGCCCCGCCTCCATCAACGTGCGCCGGAGATTCAGCCGTACGGAACTGTCAACCATGCTCTTCCACTCGAACTCGAACAGCCAGTACGCCTCGAGATGACAGAACAGTTAAACCAATTGCTGGCGGATACCATTACTCTTCGTGATCTATACAAAAAGTCTCACTGGCAGGTTGCCGGCGCTACCTTCTATCAGTTGCATTTGCTCTTCGATAAGCACTATAGCCAGCAAAGCGAACTGGTCGACTCAATTGCCGAAAGGATTCAGGCGCTTGGAGGTGTGAGTTTGGCGATGGCAGCAGATGTGGCGGAAACGACCCGGATTGAACGACCACCTCGCGGTCGAGAAGAAGTTCCTGTTCAACTGTCGCGCTTGATTGACGCTCATCAGCTCATCGTACGTCAAGTTCGAATCCTGGCGCGTCGTGCAACTCAGCTCGGGGATGACGGCACGAATGATCTGGTTGTGAGTGAAGTGCTCCGTACCAACGAGCTACAAATATGGTTCTTGAGCGAGCATCTCGTGAACGTGCCCCTGGTTAAGGCAGAAGAGCCTGCTGTGGGTACCGGAGCTGCATAGCATAAATCTTGGCGCGGGCAGTGGGCTTGGAATCACTGTTGATCTGTGGACGTAATCTTATGCAGCCGACTGATGACTTAGGCTTCATTCATAAGTGGGTTCCTGCGAAAACAGGTTCTTCCGATCCGGTCACGCTTCTACTCCTGCACGGAACTGGAGGCGACGAGAATGCTCTTCTACCCGTGGGGAATGAACTATGGCCCGGTGCCGCTCTCCTCGGACTACGGGGCAAGGTCCTGGAGAACGGCATGCCTCCATCATTTCGACGCTTCACCGAGGTTGGCGTTGAAGACATCAAGTCCAGGACGGAAGAACTGGCACAATTTATCGATACTGCCTCCAAGAGATACGATTTCGGCAGAAGACGTCTGATTGTCGTGGGCTATTCTAATGGTGCAAATCTCGCCGCCAGTTTGATTCTGCTTCACCCCCATTACCTAGCAGTTGCAGTTCTTTTCCGGGTGATGGTGCCCTTGGTGCCCGATCTGATTCGGGATTTTAGCCATCTTTCAGTGTTTATTGGCGCGGCTCGCCTAGATCCGCTGATTCCCTCGGGGCAGGCTGAAGAACTGGCGGCCCTTTTCAAAAGCGGTGGCGCAGATGTCACCATTTCATGGCACCAGGGTGGACGCGAGCTCGACGAGGATGACATTCAAGCCGCCAAGCACTGGCTGTCTCGCGAAAGCCTTCGACGAAAAGTCGCCGCCTAAGCTCGGCAGAGATGCTGCTCCCGCGAGTGAAACGAAGGAGGAAAACATTTATGACTGAGAAAAAGAGATACAACCAACTAGAGCCGGCTTCTTTCTCTGCCGGACAGTCTGGTGGTGATCAAGGGTTACCGCGTGATGCTACAGCGGATTCTGAGAGCGTCGAAGAACTGCTTGAAGAGGGGAATTTCGTTCGAGGCAGGCGTTGTCTTCGGTGTGGAGAACTCCAAAGATCCTAGCGTTTCCGAAGTGACTACGCACGAGGTCCCGGAGGACGATGTTCCCGGCGAATACTTAAACCAGGATTAACCGGTCGGGCAGCGAGAGCGGCTTCTGACAAGCCCCGAGGTGCTAAGGCCTCGCAGGACGAATTCGGATTACAGAAATGAGTGGTAATGACCTCATCAAGGTGCACGAATTCAATGGCTGGCGGTGTGATTCTTGCGGTGAACTCATCACCTCTATAGAGGTTGGCTGGGTGGAGTGGCTCGCATCGGAGAGCGATCGCGGAGAGGAAGTCTTGAGTGGGCTTCAACTTGTTCACCGTGGCTCGATTCAGCCCCACGGGCGAAGACAAGCCTGCCGCTACGACTCGCTTAAGGAATTCAGAAAAGGCAAAACAATTGTGGAGGGTTTGCCTCTGGAGCGTTTTGTCGGACCCGATGGCCTCATGGTGCTGTTTTCGTTGCTCGCTGCTGGGAGTCTGCCTCGAGGGGAGATCCTTGAGCTTGCAAAACGGGTACAAATTCCTGGCTATGAACTCGCCCGGAGTTTGTTGCAGGAAACGACTTCCTCAAACGGTGTGAGACAGTTCCTGGGACACGGGTGTTACCTGCAATCGGAAATACGGGAAATGATTGCCTTGGCATCGGACTGTTGTTGAAATCTCGGGTCAAATACAGGAAACACTGTAGAAGCCGCTGGCAGTTTTCGCTATAAGATGATATAGTCCTTCGGAATTTCCCCGGAAAATCAAAAGTCAACCCCAAGGTCCTGCTTTGCCGAACCCATAGTCTCGGCCACGGCGAACTTTGATGAAAGTCTCTCTCGACAATTCGCACTCGGCATTACCGACGATGAAGTCCCACTCGGCGGCCACCTCATCCATTTCTGGCACACTGACGCCGAGCCCGGAGTTCGCTTTCTCGAGTTCGGGATCGCGAGCGAATTGATTGAACGCTCAGGTCTTGGGCCAGGGCGCGCGCAAGGACGGTAACAATGCCGAAACTAGAGCGTTCACAATGGTATGACCTGTCCCGTGACATGAATTGGAGCTTCAAGTATGTGACGGAGGAAGAAGTTTTCCCCGAAGCACTTTCGCACAGCCATGGCATACCCGCTGCTGCGTGGTGGAACTGGGATGAGCCTTACAAGATCAGCTATCGCGACTACGTCCACAATCAGGCAGAGAAGGAAGCGGGCGTGTACTCCGTCCGGTCCGCCCTCGCTCGCTCCAAGTTCTTTGAAAACCTCGACCCTGGCTGGAAAGCGGCGATAATCGCGCACTACGGAGTCTTCGCCATGCCCGAGTACCTCGCCACCTTCGGCGAGGCACGCATGGGCCGGTTCGGGCGGGCCGCTGCCTGGCGCAACATGGCCTTGTTCGGTACGCTGGATGAAATCCGACACGCCCAGATCCAGTTGTCGTTTCCTCACGCCCTGCTCAAAAAAGAGCCGCGGTTCGACTGGGCGCACAAGGCCTTTCACACCAACCAGTGGGGAGCGATCGTCCTCCGTCACCTCTTCGACGACATGTTGACGGCGAACGACGCCGTGTCAATGGCGATCCAACTGACATTTGTTATTGAAACCGGCTTCACCAATTTGCATTTCTTGGGGCTGGCTGCCGATGCCATGGAGACGGGCGACGTGGAATTCAGCACGCTGATCTCCAGCATCCAGACAGACGAGGCTCGCCACGCTCAGCAGGGCGAGCCGACGCTGCGAGTGCTGATCCAGCAAGGGAAAAAAGCAGAGGCCCAGCGCCTGATCGACGTCATGTTCTGGCGCGGGTGGCGAGCCTTCGCCCTATTCACCGGCCCGGCCATGGATTACTACACGCCCCTTGCGCATCGCCGTTCTTCCTTCAAAGAGTTCATGCTCGAATGGATTATCAAGCAATTCAATGATCAATTCCGTGATCTCGGCCTGGAGCGTCCGTGGTATTGGGAGCTATTCTTGCAAGAGTTAGATTGGCTCCATCACGCACTCCACTTGGGGCTCTGGTTCAAGCGACGCACCCTCTGGTGGAACCCGGATGCAGGAGTAAGCGTGGCGGAGCGTGAGTGGCTGGAAGCCAAGTACCCCGGTTGGCATGACCGATTTGGCACCTATTGGCAGACCATCGCCGAGAATGTCCGCCGGGGAGACGTCGCCCACACTCATCCGGAAACGCTTTTCGTTGTGTGCAACATGTGCCAGATTCCCATATGCAGCCCGACTGTCGGTGTACCCCCCCAGCTGGTCACGCATAACGGCCGGGTGTATACCTTCTGCTCCGACCCGTGCAGGTGGATTTTTGAGCAAAATCCGGCACGCTACGCGGGCCACCTGTCGATCATAGACCGCTTCCTAGCGGGCCACATTCAGCCACCTGACTTGGCGGGCCTACTGGTCTATATGGGCCTTTCCCCTGACGAGCAAGGCACTGATGCGATGAACTGCGCCTGGGCTTCTGAACAGCCGCAATCCGCAGCTACCTCCGCCGCCTAGAGAGGAGCGAAACGTATGGCCACAGTTCCACTTCAAGCAGTCTTTCGCCGCGATTTTGTGACGTTGTTGGTGCTTGTAGATGATGAGGACACGATGGACGTGGTCGCTCAGAAGGTGGCCCGGCATGTGATTAACCGGCGCCTTCCGGCTCGGAACGCCCGCATGCGTGTTCGATATAACCAGCAAGTTTTGTCACCCGAGCAAACGGTCGCGCAGGCAGGAATCCTGGCCATGAGTTTTGTTGAGGTGTTTTACGATGCCTGAGAACGCAGCTACGCTGGAATGGATCGCGGTAGCTACCCTGGACGACCTTTGGGAAGGTGAGATGACGGATGTTCAGGTGGGGGATGAGCTCATCCTCCTCGTCCACTTGACCGACGGCGACATCCGCGCATATCAGGGGCATTGTCCCCACCAAAAGACCCCGCTGGCGCAGGGGAAGCTGGAAAGCGGCGTTCTCACCTGCGCAGCCCACTCATGGCAGTTCGATTTGTCCACGGGGCAGGGCGTCAATCCAAAGAGCTGTCGTCTCGATCACTACGGGCTCAAGGTTAAGGATGCGGTGATCTTTGTGCGTATCCCTCAGGGCAGCGGAGAACAGCAATGAAGGAAGTCGGCCGGCAAAAGTTGGTAGGACCGGTGCTCCGTGGCATGGACGAGGAAATCATCGGGGCGCTCCTGGTCGCCATTGAACAGGACAATCCCGAGCACGAGGTATTTTACGAAGACTGTGGTGGATACGTGCGTATCCACGCTCCTCAGTGTTGCCGTGTGACACGGAAGAGCCTGGAAGCGGCGTTAGGCCGGCCCTTTCGACTGGCCGAGCTGGAACCCTCGCTGTCGGGCTTTGCCGGGCGAATTCGGTATCAGGGCGATGAGGCGCTCGAATGGTATCTGGAACGGGAGGACTAGCGATGCGCATCGTGCAGAGCCGCAAGCCAGCCAAAACTTGGAGTCTGTTGGGCGAGGTTCGCAAGATGCCCAGCGAGTACGAGATAGTCACCACCAAGTTGCACTACCATTACAAGCGCCAACCTGCTCCCTTTGAACTCGATCCAAACGCGCCTATCAACGCGTGGTACCTCCGCTATCGGGAAGGGTCTGCCTTCCAGGCCGATGCTTGGGACGGCTTCCGGGATCCGCACCAGCTGACCTATCGCGCATACGTTGAGCGGCAAGCTGCGCGTGAAAACTATCTCGACAACCTGGTCGATGAATTCGAAGGCCGTAACCACGACGCGGGTCTTCAGCGGCAGTGGATCGAGGTGTTGGATCAACTCTACCTACCTACCCGTTTCCCCATACATGCGTTGCAAATGACGGCTCTCTACGTCGGCCAGATGGCTCCTTCATCCTTTATTACGAACGCGGCTTATTTTCAGGCGGCTGATGAACTGCGCCGCATCCAACGCGTGGCTTACCGGGCTAAATCCCTGTCACTCGAACATCATGGAGACTTAGTCTCAAACACACACACCCGGCGGCGCTGGGAAGAGGATGCCGTTTGGCAACCCCTACGCGAGACGTTGGAAAAAATGCTCATCGCCTACGACTGGGGTGAGGCTTTTGTGGCGCTCAATTTGGTAGTGAAGCCGATCTTCGACTCAGTTTTTAACGTAAAGCTCTCAGAGCTCGCCCGTGCTCATGAAGATGCTCTGCTCGCCTTGATGCTCGATGAGTTTGAGCTTGACAGCCAGCGGAGCCGCGATTGGACAGGAGCGCTGGTCCGATACGCTGTCGTGCAGCGTGGTGCCAACACCGCTTTGATCAAGCAATGGGTGGACCGCTGGCAGCCGCTTGCCTATCGGAGTATAGACGGGATCGTGAAGCTGTTCGGACAGGCGCCCTGTCCAGTGAAACCAGAAGCTGTTGCGGAAAAAGTGCGGGCCGCGCACGACGCCTTCTTAGCTGGGTGTGGTCTTGATGCGGTTGCAGCAACGCAGGTAACTCCGATCGCGAAAATTGAGTCGGAGAAGTCTGGAATCGATGCCATTGGCGACATGGTGGCCTGGGGTGCCCACTTTTGCCTCTTCTACGAGACAAGAGAGGATCTCCTCGACGCGTTGATCTCATATTGCAAATCGGGTTTGAAGAACGGCGAGTACTGCCTGTGGGTTGTGACCGAGCCCTTGACAATCGAAGAAGCCACGGCTGCGCTGAAACAGGCGGTGCCCGACTTCGATAGGTACTTGGCGGATGGCTGTGTAGAAATTCTGTCCGCCAACGACTTTTTTCTCCAAGGCGGGAAGTTTGATCGCAAGCGAGTCGCAGAAGCTATGGTGGCGAAAATCGCTGGCGTGTCGGCCAGGGGTTATGCTGGCGTGCGGTTGACGGGGGATACCAGCTGGGTCACAAAGAAGGACTGGATCCCCTTTTGCGAACTCGAAGACGGCATCAACGAGGTTATCGGCAATCAGCGTTTGGCCGTGCTATGTACGTATTCGCTTGCGGCCTGCGGAGCGTATGAAATCCTGGATGCAGTGCGTACACACCAGTTTGCCCTTGCAAGGCGGCAAGGGAATTGGGTCGTTATCGAGACCGCCGCGCTCAAGCGAGCCAAGGCGGAGATCAAGCGACTCAATGAGGACCTCGAACAACGTGTCGTAGAACGGACCAGCGACCTGATGACGGCCGAACAGAGATACCGCGTGATGATCGAAACGGCTAATGACGCCGTGGTCTGCATGGACGAGAGCGGGGCAATCCTCCTTGCAAATCCCGCCACCATGAGAGTTTTTGGGTACGAACCAGCGGAGTTGATTGGAAAGCCTTTGACTGTGCTGATGCCAGAACTCCTGCGGAAGGTGCACGAGGATGGATTCAGACGGTACATGGTTACGGGCCAGCGGCATTTGAACTGGCAGGGCACGGAGCTCACTGGACTCCGCAAAAATGGACAGGAGTTCCCGGTGGAAATCTCATTCGGAGAAGTGACCGCTGACAGCCATCGGATATTTACGGGCTTTGTCCAAGATATCAGCGAAAGAAAGCAAGCGGAGGAACTTCGAGCCTCTTTGCACGCAACACAAGGGGAGCTTGCACGGATCTCCAGGCTGACAACCATGGGCGAATTGACAGCATCCATCGCCCACGAAGTCAATCAGCCGTTAACCGCCATCACAAATAATGGCAGTGCCTGCCTGAGACTGCTCGTCAATCAGAATCTCGATCCTGAGGTTCTTCGGCGGGCTCTAGAGGAAATTGTTGCCGATGGCAATCGTGCGAGTGCGGTTATAGCCCGAATCCGCGGATTTATAAAGAAGGCGCCTGCGGAAAAGAGCGAATTGGATGTGAACGAGGTGATTCGGGAGGTGTTGGCTCTAGTTGGCCCTGAGCTTCAGAAGAATCGAGTAGCGGTCAGGTGCGAATCAGGTAAAACATTACCTCTCGTCCTGGCTGATCGCGTTCAGCTGCAGCAGGTTCTGCTGAACTTGATTGTGAATGGCATCGAAGCTATGAGCGCAGTTACAGACCGACCTCGCGCGCTCGTGGTGCAATCCCAGGTCGAGGAGTCTGGGGACTTAATGGTTGCAGTACGCGACTCAGGCACCGGCCTTAGTTCGGAAGCAGATCGCGTCTTCACTCCATTCTTTACAACAAAAGCGAATGGTATGGGAATGGGTTTGCCTATCAGCCGCTCACTCGTCGAAGACCATGGCGGTCGACTATGGGCCACCTCCAACTCTCCTCACGGTGCCGTGTTTTCGTTCACCCTACCAGCGGCCGGGAGTTCTTCATGACTGGGGCTCCCGTAGTCTTTGTTGTAGATGATGATGCATCCGTACGTTCCTCGCTCAAGTTCCTCTTAAGTACGGTGGGTTTGCAGGCTGAAACCTTTGATTCCGCCGACAGTTTTCTGCAAAAAAAGCGCCCTGATGCTCCCAGTTGTCTTGTGCTGGACGTCAGGCTGCCGGGATTGAGCGGTATCGATTTTCAACGCGAGCTTGCGGCGCGAAATATTTGTATCCCAATAGTTTTTCTCACCGGCCACGGTGACATTCCCATGAGCGTTCGTGCTATGAAAGCCGGAGCGGTCGAATTTCTTACCAAGCCGTTTCGGGACCAGGATCTTCTCGATGCAGTTCGCGTCGCACTTGATCGGGATCGCGCGAGGCGCGAAAAGGAGACGGAAATGGCGGGTCTTCGGCGGCGCTTCGACACTCTGACCTCTCGCGAACAGGAAGTAGTTTCCATGGTTGTTGCCGGAATGCTCAACAAGCAAATAGCTGCTGAACTCGGAACCGCGGAAAGCACCGTAAAGGTTCAGCGCAGCCGGGCGATGGAAAAGATGCAAGCGGAATCCCTTGCTCATATGATAAAGATGATGCAAAAGCTCCAAGCGCCCTCGGAAAAAGCTTCGTAAACCAAAGCTTACGCGCATTCTCCCTCATGAGAAGTTCGAAATACCAATGCTCAATAGATTCTTTTCTGGGCCAAGACTAACTTGACTCCCATGGAGTTGAAGAGTGCCCAAACATATAATCTCGGTGGTTGACGATGACGAGTCCACCCGCAGAAGCACAACATTGCTGATCGAGTCTTTTGGCTTCCAGGCAGCAGGCTTCGAATCCGCCGACAGTCTCCTGAAGTCTAGTCAGCTGCGAGAGACATCGTGTCTCATCATTGACGTGCGAATGCCGGGCATGAATGGGCTGCAACTCCAGAGCCATCTCGCCGCCGCGGGGTATAAGATTCCCATAATCTTTATCACCGCTTATGATGATAGAGAATCGCGTCTGCAGGCAATGCAAGCCGGTGCCGTCGCATTCCTAGCAAAGCCGTTTACTGCCGATCTTTTGCTTCAAACCGTTCGTTCCGCTTTACCGGTACAATTAAGAGAAAGCAAAAAACTAATATCGATAGTTGACGACGACGAGTCCATCCGGAGAACAACAACACTGCTCATTCAGTCTTTTGGGTTTCAAGCAGCAGCGTTCGAGTCTGCCGACAGTCTCCTGAAGTCTGGCCAACTTCAAGAGACATCATGCCTCATCGTTGATGTGCAGATGCCCGGCATGAATGGCCTACAACTCCACCGCCATCTTGCCGCATCGGGCTACAGGATTCCAATCATTTTCATCACTGCTTACGACAACAAAGAATCGCGTCAGCAGGCAATGCAAGCCGGCGCCGTCGCATTCCTAAGCAAGCCATTTAATGACGACCTCTTGCTCGAAGCCATTCGCGCAACCGTGCGGGATGGGGAACGCACTGCGAAAACGACCTGACTAAGAATGAAATCTGGGACCTGCCGCTTGCCATACATCCGAAACTTGCGGGAATACTCAACAAACAAATTGCTGCTCAACTCTGAACGGCGGAAAGCGCCGTAAGGGTTCAGCGCAAGCCCGCAATGGAGATCGCTCGCCGAATTGAAAAGAATGATCCCAAAGGTTCACCCGCCCTCGTAACCCCAAAGCTTACACGCATCGTCTTTTTGAGAAGTTCGAAGTACGAATGCTCAATAGATTGTTTTCCTCCCCAGGACTAACTTGATCTCATGAAGCTGAAGAGTCCTCAAACACGTAATCTCGGTCTTGGGGAGACGCGACGACGGATCATATGAATTGTTTCGCTTTAATTCGGGGCTTACAGGAGGTTCGTGTGGGGTGAGTTATGGAAAGTGGGGTGACTTATGGAATACAGAGTTTCTCACAATGAACAGAATCGCCCTCAGTGTAGGTTTGAACAGATCATCGGCCACAGCCCTGCTCTGAAGTCGGTGCTCGTGGAAGTGGAACGGGTAGCACCAACCGATTCGACTGTGCTTGTCCTTGGGGAGACAGGAACAGGCAAGGAATTGATCGCCCATGCCATTCACAATCTGAGTGCGCGCTGCGGGCGCCCCTTCGTGAAGCTTAACTGCGCTGCCATTCCCTTCGATCTCCTGGAGAGTGAGTTGTTTGGGCACGAGAAGGGTGCCTTTACCGGGGCGATCTCGCAAAAAATTGGCCGATTCGAAATGGCCGATACGGGAACACTTTTTCTTGATGAAATCGGAGACATTCCTCTGGCTTTACAGCCAAAGCTGCTCCGGGTTCTGCAAGAGAAGGAGTTGGAGCGGCTGGGAAGCGGCCGGACCCATCAGATCAACGTCCGTCTGATTGCAGCCACACATCGTGATCTCACAGAGCTGGTCAGACGGGGAGAGTTCCGCAGCGATCTTTATTATCGGCTCAACGTCTTTCCTGTTCTAATTCCACCTCTGCGGGAGCGTCGAGAGGACATACAACTTTTGGTCTCGCATTTTGTCGAGGTATTTGCCCGACGCATGGGTAAGCACCTTGACCAGGTTTCGCAGACAACAATGAATGCGTTGATCGCCTACCCTTGGCCGGGTAATGTGAGGGAACTGCAGAACCTGATTGAACGGGCCGTGATCCGGTCGGATGACGGAGTGCTTCCAAATCCTCTGCCTAGATCCGAAGAGGACGCGTACACGACGACTCTTTCAGAGGGCACATTCATGGATTCGCAACGAGCCTTGATCTTGCAGGCGCTCGAAGCCACAAGCGGGGTGATTGGCGGACCGCTTGGTGCAGCGACCCGCCTCGGACTTAAACGCACGACCTTAGTCTCCAAGATGAAGAAGCTCGGAATTTACCGACCGCGGCGCCAACGATTCTTGGACGAGTTCAACGGCGATCGGATTTAGCGATGTGACGCCGCGTAATCAACTTTCGTGCAGCCGCTGTCTGCCATTTACTGTTGTGGACGAAAACCAAACGGCCAATTTGGCCGTCTGAACTATGGCCGGCGGACAGGTCCTTGCTGGAGCGCTCATACACACTCGTGATCCGGCCCTCCATCTCCTCAGGATTCAGGCCGGTATAAGTCCAAGCGATCGCAATCACTGGGATATTGATGTCCGGGAAAATGTCAGTAGGGGTGCGCAGGACCACCATCGGGCTCAAAATGAAGATCAGTAGAGCAAAACAATAGAGGATCGCGGTAGCAGCGCAAGACTCGAGGCCGAGCGGATCGCTACTCCTTTCTCGTAAGGCTCTTTCATCCTCTACTTCAAGCCAGTTGTCGGGTAAGGCAATGGCGCGGACCGGGCTTGCTGGGATAGAAGTGGGGCGCGCCCGCTGTAGGTGGATCCCGGTAGGGATACCAGTTGCCTGGTACCCCCCGGACAGATCCGTACG
>Ga0070699_100005256_pt1 | contig 11368 bp, 8 predicted proteins | sample KBSK1503metaG_FD_65473 | JGI IMG/M metagenome (GOLD analysis project Ga0070699, IMG submission 65473) | Corn, switchgrass and miscanthus rhizosphere microbial communities from Kellogg Biological Station, Michigan, USA - KBS K1-50-3 metaG | ecosystem: Host-associated > Plants > Roots >...
AATGTGGAGCCGCCCCGCACTGGGCGGCTGTTGTTTTTGTCCAGGATTTCTCCACTGAGCCTTGCGATGCTTTGCCTCGAACTTTTCAACACCGCAGTGGGAAATTATGTGGAAAAGCAGGAAAGGATCCTCGTAAGTAATTCATTGGCAGATGCTTCTGCTCCTTGCACACACTCGGTTGCTGGCACTTTCGTGGTATTCGCAGCGCCCAAAATTGCAGGCGGCTCCGGAAACGCTTTGAAAGTCAGACTCGATAAATTAATCCTGCAACGCGGCATGGCAGCATCGCGCGAGCGCGCCCAAGCGCTGATCCTCGCCGGCAAAGTGTTGGTTGATGGACAAAAAATCGAAAAGGCTGGCACCAGCGTAGACGCAGAAGCAGACCTCCGCGTTTTGGGCGAAGGCTTGAAGTACGTCAGCCGTGGCGGCCTCAAGCTGGAAAGAGCGCTCGAGCATTGGCACATCGATGTCGCCGGCAAAGTCTGTCTTGATGTTGGCGCCTCCACTGGCGGCTTCACCGACTGCTTGCTGCAGCAGGGGGCAGCACGCGTCATTGCCGTGGACACCGGCCACGGCCAGATAAATTTTCGCCTCCGTCGCGATCCCCGTGTCCGATTGCTGGAAAAGACCAACGCCCGCTACTTGAGCCGGGAACAAGTTGGGGAAATCGTGGATCTGGTGGTCATGGATGTTTCCTTCATTTCCGCGACTTTAGTTCTGCCGGCAGTACTCGCTGCTGCGTTTCCGGAGTCGCCCAAAGAACGGCACGGCAGGCAAGTTGTCGTTCTGGTGAAACCGCAATTCGAAGTTGGCCGCGAGCAAGTGGGCAAGGGCGGAATCGTGCGCGACCCGGCAGCGCAAACCGCCGCTGTGGAGAAGGTTCGCCAGACCCTACTGGCGCACAACTGCATTCGTACTGACGTGATTGAGTCGCCGATTCTTGGCGCAGAAGGGAACCGGGAATTTCTGCTATATGGCGACCTGTGACCGATCCTCCTTGTTCTACAGTGCCTCCTGTGGTTAAAGCTTTTCTTTGAATTTCTGTACAATTCAAGTTTCACCATGGCCCCGACGAACGTCTCAACCGCCACCAAATCCGCGGCCATCCTGTCCAAGCCGGGCAAGCCGGAACTGGCGCGGATTGTGCCCGAGCTTCTCCAGTGGTTTCGGCAGCACCATTATCAAGTTGTGGTGGACCGCGAGACCGCGCCGTACGCTGTCGGTATCGAGGTTCTGGAACGCACGGAAATGGCTTCCCGCCCCTTGAACTTCGTTGTCGTGTTGGGCGGCGACGGAACTCTGCTTTCCGCCGCTCGCGCTGTAGCCAAAGCGGGAATCCCCGTGCTGGGCGTGAATTTGGGTTCCCTGGGATTCCTCACCGAGGTTCCCCTGGCAGAGCTTTACTCCACCCTGCAGGGCATCGAAGAAAACTGTTGTGGCGTGGAATCGCGCTCGATGCTGCATTGCCAACTGCTCCGCGCGGGCTCGTGCGTGGCGGCTTATGACGCGCTCAACGATGTGGTGGTGGACAAGAGTGCCATCGCTCGTCTGATTCATTACGACCTCTACATCGACCAGGCATTCGTGTCGACCTACCAAGCCGACGGTCTGATCGTTTCCACCCCCACCGGCTCGACCGCCTACTCGCTGGCCGCCGGTGGGCCAATCTTGATGCCCTCGGTCGATGCTTTTGTAGTCACGCCGGTCTCGCCCCACTCCCTCACGCATCGCCCCCTGGTGGTTCAGGACATGGCGGAGATCGAAATCGTAGTCGAGACTGGTGATGGGGAGGCCTACTTGAGCGTGGACGGCCAAGTCGGCATGCCGCTTCACGACGGTGACCGCATCCATTGCCGCAAGTCCGAATACAAAGTCAAGCTGCTGCGCATCAAGAAAACGTTCTTCGACGTGTTGCGCACCAAGCTGAAGTGGGGGCAGAGATAACCAGAAAATCGATAGAGCAACGAACGTGCTCGCCCGTCGAAATCACCGCAAATCACTTACGATGAAAACTATTTTCTTGATCTTCAGCTTGTTGCTGGCGCCCCTGCCAGGCGTCTACGCCCAGTCCCAGCCCGCCGCTGATCTCATCATCACCAACGCCAAAGTCTGGACCGTGGACAAGACGCATCCCACGGCTCAGGCCGTAGCAGTTCTCGGTGACCGCATCGTGGCTCTGGGCTCAAACGCCGACATTGATGCCTGGCGCGGCGCCAGCACCCGCGTGATTGACGCCGCCGGCAAACTGCTCTTGCCCGGCTTCAACGATGCCCACGTTCATTTTGTCAGCGGCGGTTTGCAACTCGATAGCGTACAGCTCAATGACGCCACCAGCGCTGCGGAGTTTGCCCGCCGCATCGGCGAGCAGGCAAAAAAGACTGCCAAGGGCGAGTGGATCGTGGGTGGCGGTTGGGATGAAACCAAGTGGGACCCAGCCAAGCTGCCCACCAAAGAGCTAATCGATGCGGTCACCCCAGACACCCCGGTCTTCGTAAGCCGATACGACGGCCACATGTCCCTGGCAAACTCGGTTGCGCTGCGCCTGGCGGGTCTTACCGCCCAGACCCAGGACCCTCCCGGTGGTGTCATCGTCCGCGACCCCCAACACAATCCCACCGGGGCGCTCAAAGATGCCGCCACAGATTACGTCTACAAAGTAATCCCTCCGCTTTCGCACGAAAAGCGCCTACATGCCGTGAAGCGTGCCCTGGCTCATGCTGCCTCGGTGGGCGTCACCAGCGTGCAGGACATGAATCCTGAGTATGACGACGTCGCTGTCTATTCAGAGTTACTGCGCCGAGGTGAGCTGACAACGCGAATCTATGCCGCGCCGCTCATTGCCCAGGTGGATGATCAGGCGAAACTCGGCATTGGCCATGCCTTTGGCGGTCCTTACTTGCGCATTGGCGCCTTGAAAGGTTATGCCGACGGCTCACTCGGTTCCGCTACCGCATATTTCTTCGAGTCCTTCACCGACCAGCCCAACAATCACGGCCTCCTCTCCGACGAAATGCAGCCACTCTCGCTCATGCGCGACCGCATGATGAAGGCTGATGCCGCCGGTCTGCAAATATGCACGCACGCCATCGGCGATCAGGGCATCTCTATGATCCTCGACCTCTACGCCGAGCTTGCCAAAACTCACGGAGACGCCGATCGCCGCTTCCGCATCGAGCACGCGCAACACATGGCCGCCAAGGATTTTGATCGCTTCGCGCAGTTGCGTGTCATCGCGTCAGTCCAGCCCTATCACGCCATTGACGATGGACGCTGGGCCGAGAAGCGCATCGGCCATGACCGCGCCACCCGCACCTATGCCTTCCGCACTTTTCTCGATCACGGCGTCCATCTGGCCCTGGGAACCGACTGGGACGTAGCCCCGCTCAATCCCATGCTCACCGTGTACGCTGCCGTCACACGTGCAACCTTGGATGGCAAAAATCCCAAGGGCTGGTTCCCCGAGCAGAAGCTCACCGTCCCCGAAACCATCGAGGCTTATACCATGGGTTCCGCTTATGCCGAGTTTCAGGAGAATGAGAAAGGCTCAATCACGCCCGGCAAACTTGCGGACATGGTTCTACTCGGCGGCGACATCTTCTCCATTGATCCCACACAAATCCGAGGCGTGAAGGTGCTTAAGACAATCGTCGACGGAAAAGTAGTTTGGGACGCCGGCGCAGGGCAGTGATTCTACATCGTGCAGCCAGAACGAGGCGCGGTTACGAATTGTCTGAATCCTTGTGGGCCTAATCACTTCCGCCGACTCGGCCTTTTGCACGGCCTGATATGTACTTCTAGTCATTGACTCAGTCCCGATTCGGGCCTAAGTTTTGTCTAATCTCTTCCTAATCTTCCGCGATCTGTGGATGAAGAGTCTGGCTGACCGGGGTCCCTCGCCACGTCCTGGGATTGTTCGATGCGCACGAGAGCTCGGCACCAGTTCCCTCCTGGTCGCCCGGGCAGAATAGTCGGGATCAACCTCGCCGCTCCCAGTAAAGCAAGTCTGGCTGCCGACGGATGGGTCTGACTCGTGCCGGGAGATGCCAATGAAACGGTCGTATTTGTTCACTGCGGTTTTATGTCTCGCGTTGTCTGCGATCCTAAGTCCTGGGACACTTCGGGCTCAACATGATCCCGGGCCACGAAGTACTGCTCCGGGAGCCGGTGGCCCCAATAGCTATTACCCAACCCTGAACGCGAATGAGCAGGCTTTCTTCAACCAGGCCTTTCTGCGGTTCCAGGAAGTCCAGTCAGTGTCTGGAAACATACCAGGTGAGGATAGCGGTGGATTGGGGCCGACATTCAATGGTAATAACTGCACGATGTGCCATGCGCAGCCGGCCATCGGCGGCAGCAGCCCCGGCTTGTCCAGTCCGCAGAACCCGGTTCCGAACCCCCAGGTAGCGCTAGCCACCCTAGATGGGGCCATTAACTACGTGCCCTCGTTCATCAGCGCCAGCGGTCCGGTCCGCGAGGCTCGCTTTATCCGGAATCCCGATGGCTCGCTGGATGGCAGCGTTCATGATCTGTACACCATCACCGGTCGTTCGGATGCCACGGGCTGCACGCTTGCCCAGCCAAATTTCGCCCAGCAGCTGGCCAACGACAACGTAATCTTCCGCATCCCGACTCCCCTCTTTGGGCTGGGCCTGGTGGAGAACACGCCGGACGCTACTCTGCGGGCCAACCTGGCTGCCACGCAAGCCGCGAGGTTGAAGCTCGGCATTGGTGGCAGCTTTAACACCAGCGGCAACGACGGCACCATCACCCGCTTCGGCTGGAAGGCCCAGAACAAGTCGCTGCTCATCTTCGCCGGCGAAGCTTATAACGTGGAGCAAGGCGTAACCAACGAACTGTTCCCCAACGAGCGCTATGCGATCTCCGGTTGTGTTTTCAATCCGACGCCAGAAGACGCGACCAATATCCTCAACGGCAACAGCTCCAGCCCGAATTTCGGCACCACAATCGGCACCGCGTCAGATATGCTATCCGACACGGCGAATTTCGCCGTGTTCATCCGCCTCTCAGCGCCACCGTCGCCCGGCCCCCAGACCACTTACACGCAGAACGGTCCCAATCTGTTCAACACGGTCGGTTGCGCGCTGTGTCACTCGCCGTCGCTCACTACAGCGGATTCCATTTTCACGGGCATGGGCGGCGTGACCTACCAGCCGTTCTCGGATTTCGCGCTCCACCACATGGGCTCCGGTCTGGCGGATGGCGTCGTTCAAGGGGCAGCCGGTCCGGACCAGTTCCGCACTGCCCCACTGTGGGGCGTGGGCCAGCGCCTCTTTTTCCTGCATGACGGACGCACCTCCGATCTATTGCAGGCCATCGAGGCCCATGCCGACTGCGGGGACAATAAACAGGGCCGTGGCCATGATGGCTCGCACCAGCCAGGGTCGAACGGCAAATGTGGCTCGGAGGCCAATGCCGTAATCCGCAATTTCAATGCGCTCAGCCCGTCGCAGATGCAGGAAATTCTCAACTTCCTGCGCTCTTTGTGAGTTGCTCGGGGCCGCTTCCAAGGGCTAGGCACGTCAATGAGCCTGGCTTTCGGACCGGAGCAGGTCCTCAATCGTTTCCCGTCGACGGATGACTCTCACCGACTTCCCATCGATCAGCACCTCGGCCGGACGCGGCCGCGTATTGTAGTTCGAAGCCAGCACCATGCCATAGGCTCCGGCATCCAGCAGGGCCAGCAGATCACCTTCGCTGGTCACGGGCAACTCCCGGGCGCGGGCAAAAAAATCGCCGGTCTCGCAGACCGGTCCCACCACATCCACCGTCTCCCGTGCATCGTCCTTCCCCAGCCGTGCCGGAATGATCTCGTGGTACGCCTCATAAAGTGAAGGACGCAAGAGGTCATTCATGGCTGCGTCTACCACCACGAATTTCTTGGCGCCGTTCGTCTTCCTGTAAAGCACTCGGGTAAGCAGTGCACCCGCGGGCCCAACAACCGAGCGGCCCGGTTCCAGCAGGAGGTGCACCTTCAGCCCGCGCAGCGGCTGCAGCAACGCATCGGCGTATTCGGCAACGTGCGCATCGAACTCGGGCACATCCGGTTCCTCGTAAGCGATGCCAAGACCACCGCCCGCGTCCACAAAATCAATCTGATGACCGTCCCGTCGCAGTTCCCGCACCAGTTCAGCCACCCGCTCCATGGCCGCCGCGAACGGTTTCACGTCGGTAATTTGTGATCCAATGTGCACACTCACGCCGGCGATTCGGAAGTATCTTGTCCCGGAAGCCCGGGCATATAGAGTGCGCGCTTCCCCGATCGGAATCCCGAATTTATGCTGCTCGAGGCCAGTGGAAATGTAGGGATGCGTATGGGAAGGAACATCGGGGTTGATCCGCAAAGCGACCCGCGCCCGCTCCCTGGATCGTGCGGCGCACTCAGCCAATGCCCACAGCTCCGATTCGCTTTCCACGTTGAACAGCAGGATGCCAGCCTTGAGCGCGGCTAGCATCTCATCGGCCGTCTTACCCACCCCGGAGAAGACGACCCTCTTCGCGGCTCGCCGGTCCACGCGCAACACCCGCTCCAGTTCTCCGCCGGAGACCACGTCGAAGCCGCAATCCAAGCCCGCCAGCAGCCGGAGAATGCCGAGGTTCGAGTTGGCCTTGACCGAGTAGCAGACCGTGTGCGGGACTTTGCGGAAGGCCCGTTCGAAGGCGCGCACGTGATCGCGAATGGCCGACGCAGAGTAGACGTACAATGGCGTGCCGAAGCGCTCCGCAAGCCGGCTCAAAGAGACGTCATCGCAATGCAGGATGGATTCTGCCGACCGGCGCCACAGCAGCCCTTTGCGGATCTGTTGATAGGAAAAGCCCGGCGGACGGGCCTTGCGCCGGTTTCCAGTGCGATTCACTTGCGTTTTCCTGAACCGCCTTTCACTCGAATGGCCACCACGGTTTGATCGTCGAAGGTCTCTACCCCGGCCGCGTATTCCGCCACCGCCTTGAACAGCGACTCCACTACACAATCAGCCGAAACGTCGATGCACTTGGCCAGGATCTGCTCTACCCGCTGGCGGCCAAACATATCGCCGGCCGTATTGCGGGCATCCAGAATGCCGTCGCTGAAGAATACGAATAGGTCGCCCGGCTTGGCCTGAAAACTGAACTCGTCGTACTCGGCATCGTCAAACAGGCCTAGTGGCAGCCCCGTCGCTTCAATGACCTCGATCTTGCCATCGTGCAAGTACAGTGGCCGCGGGAGCCCTGAGTTGGCCACCTGCAGCGCGCGGTTCGAGTCGTCCCATACCGCATAGATTAGCGAAACGAACTGGCCTTCAATCCGCCGCTCTCCCAGCGAGAAGTTGACGGCTGAGAGCATCTCCGCTGGTCCCGGCTCGATCGGAGCATGGGAACGGAGAATTCCGCTGACCAGCGCCGCGTAAATCGCCGCCGGTGCGCCTTTGCCGCTGACATCCCCGATCACGATCGCGGAGCGCGACAAGGAATAATTCACAAAGTCGTACAGGTCCCCCCCGATCGCTCGCGCGGGCACGAACTTGGCCGCGACTTCCAGGTTCTTGAGCTTTGGCGGGGACTGCGGCAACAGCCGGAATTGCAACTCCCGTGCCAGCGCCAGGTCGCGCTCCAGACGCTTCTCCTGGCGGGCGATCTCTTCGTAGAGTCGGGCGTTTTCAATCGCAATCGCAACCTGTGCCGCCAACGTAGTCACGGTTCGCTGGTGATCATCGGTGAAAAAGCCACGGCGCGTGTGTTCCAAATCCAGTACTCCGATCACCTTGTCCTTGTAGATCAACGGCACTGCCAGCTCCGAGCGGGTCTCCGGGTTCGCCGAAATGTAACGTGGATCTTTGCTAACGTCCAGAACCAGAACCGCCCGCTTATGCTGCGCGGCATGTCCCACTACTCCCCGGCCCAGCGCGATGTCATTCTTAAGTTGAATGTTCTCCTGAAAACGCAGCGAAAAACGGTGCTGTAGTTTCTCGCCCGCGGCGTCCAGCAGCAGGATACTGAACATCTGGTAATCAATGAGCCGGCTGAGTAATTCGGCAATGCGCTTGAGCAACTCATCCAGGTTAAGAATGGAGGTGAGCTCGCGCGCGATCTCATTTAACAGGACAAGTGTGCGCGCCTGCCGTGTGCTCCTTGTATACAAGCGTGCATTCTCGATCCCCACCGCCATGCGCGAAGCGATCAGGGTGAGCAGACGCTTGTGCTCTTCGGTAAAGTAATTCGCTTGCCGTGCCTCAATATCAATGACGCCGATTACCCGGTTCTTCACGATCAACGGGAGGGCCAGCTCCGAGCGCACGTTGGGAACGGCGGAGATGTACCGCGTCTCCTTGGAGACGTCATCGACCAGCACCGCCTCCCGCCGCTGCGCCGCCGCTCCCGTCACCCCTTGGCCCACTTTGATCCGAATCCGTTCGGCAACTTCCCGCGGATACCCGATCTGAAAGCGCACACGCAGCTCCTGGGTCTTCTCGTTCAGCAAGAGGATGGCGAAGATTTCGTAGTCGATGACTTTGCGCACCAGTTCGGCCACTCGCCGGAGACTGGTGTCCAGGTCGAGCGTGGTGTTAACCACGTCCGCCACTTCGAGCAGCAGCGGCTCGACTTTCAAAGGAAGATCGGGTTCGGTTTCAATTGTTGCCACGACACCTATGATACCAGCCAGTCCGACGCCTCCTCGCCACCGAGGGGTCAGAGTGCGTGCGAACGGAGCCTACAGCCTATCAGCCTATCTCACAAATGCCGGGGCCAGTTTCCGAGAGCCCGTTACACGTCCGTGTGTCTTTGGCTCGCTCGATAGGTTCGGGACCATGCGGGGCGATTTCGAGTGCGAAAGGGATTTATCGGCACCAATCGCCGTGTTTAGGAAGGGAAACTGGCTGTTCTGGCGCTCCTACTGTTCTGTACGCTCTTCGCCTTCGTCTTGGCGACGGGGCACAGCGCACCGGCGGTGGCTGCCTCTGATGAGCGGGCGGCCATGAAGGCTTCTCCCGCCGAGGGTTACACGGTCCACGTGCTGGCGCCGCATGTGGTGGATGGCAAACAGATGGGCCCCTATCACCATTATTGCAAGGTACTGGCACCCGACCCGGTCATCCAGTGCCTCATCTACGAATCCACTGAGCCCAACGCCCGCCTCTCACAGGTGGAGTTCATCGTGGCCAAAGAACTGACCCGCAACCAAGTCTCGCTGAAGGACTGGAACAAGAGCTGGCACGATCACACGATTGAGATCGCCAGCGGACGCGTGCAGGTGCTGGACCTGCCTCCGGACAAGGCCAAAGAGGTGTCCGACTTAGTCTCTACCACCGATGGCCTGATCGTTCACTTCTACTATGACAGTCAGTTGCCCAACGGCCGCACCTCGGTGGCCCAGGCTGTCGGGCATAAGCCCATGAAAGAGGCTGAGTTCAAGAATTACGCAGCCAAATAGGTTGAGAGCACTTTCGAGCAGGCGGTCGAGACTTTGGATTTGAGCATTACGCAGACTGAGTCTCCGACACCATTGAACTGGTTTGTGTCAGAACGAAAGAGTTTTGGTGTAAATACAGCTTTTGCTTTTGGGGGGATGGTTTTCAGAACCGACGGCCCGAATTGACCCGGTATCGCCGTTCGGCCTACGATTTCTGCGATATGGCCACCCCTTACCATCTCGTCGGCCAGACCCTCGCACACTATCGCATCCCGGAGCAGATCGGTGCTGGGGGAATGGGTGTGGTCTACCGCGCTCACGACGAACAGCTAGAGCGTGATGTGGCTGTGAAAGTCTTGCCCGCCGGCATGTTCTCACAAATGCCGGGGCCAGTTTCCGAGAGTCCGTTACACGTCCGTGTGTCTTTGGCTCGCTAGGTTCGAGGACTATTCGGGGCGATTTCGAGTGCGAAAGGGATTTATCGGCACCAATCGCCGAAAATGTCTCTGTGCCCTCCAAATACCGAATACCGGCATCTACCCTTGACTCACACACCGGAGGCTTCTAGTCTAGTGAGGATGCGTTTTGCTAGAGCAGCTCTTCTAGCCGTACTCACGGTCGCGCTCGCGGCGCATGGATTCGATTGTGGTGCCATGACGACGCCCGAACAGGCGATGCAGTGCTGCAATTCAATGGGGTGCTCTTCACACGGTCATCATGGTAAGGATTGTTGCAAGACCATGCCGGCCATGCGCGCTGCTCTAGGCCTGCCCTCATCTGTGCACGGCATTTCCTTCTCAGCCGTTGCACTTGGAGTACTGCCGGTATTTAACGCGTCTCATGGCATCGAGCGTTCTGCCCGCATGGTTGCAGCGCATTCCCACGCTCCGCCAATCTTTTGCTCACCGGCTCCCCCGCCTCTCCGTATCTAGTCTAACCTCCAGTCGCGACTCCCGGCTTCACGGATACGTGTGCTCGGGAATCACCATCTTCGCTGGAGGAAAAGTTGTGAGATTACGAAGAGTATTCCGTGGTGGTTGCGGAAAGTGGGCATCGCTGTCGTTCGTGGTGTTGCTTTGTGTTTCAACAACCAGAGCGCAAGGTCCCGCGCCCGAAACGGCACCGCCGTTGTTTCCCGGTGGCGGACTCATTTCCTACAACTCCATATTCACCACACGCGGTCTGATGCCGCAATCGGCGGGGAACATTCCTGCGACGGCCCGGCCTACATTTGCCCACGAGGGTGACTTCAACTTCACGTGGGGCTTCTATCACAATTTCGATTTGACCATTCTCGTTCCGATAGTCACGAACCACTCTGAAATGGTCAGCGCACCGGCCGTTGGAGGAACCGGTTTTGGCGATGCCATGGTGCTCGTAAAGTACCGTTTCTATCGGCGAGATTCACAACGAGGGACAACGCAGGCGTCCGTCACCCTCGGCCCCAAGATTCCAACGGGCCGGACAGACTTAGCAGATAGCAATGGAAATCTGCTCCCTGCGAGTTTGCAGCCCGGCTCGGGTTCCACCGATTTCTTCCTGGCAGCGAATGGGACTTACACGGGGCTTTTCAACGTCAAGCGTCTCGTGGCTGATGAGGGCTTCCATTCGCTCTTGCGCTCACAGGGGACGCAGGAAACTCGGCTCGGCAATGACATCGAATCGCGTTTCTGGCTGTCGTACCGGCCTTATGAATCGAAGAACGTGGCCCGTGAATGGTTCATTGGCCCCGTGTTGACTTGGCTGCACTCTCAGGATGACCGCATCGCCGGCTTCACTCAGGGCGGGAGTGGTGGCGACCTGTTGCTGGCGGGAATCGCGACATACGTGGGGGTGCGTCCCGGAATGCATGTTTGGCTCGGACTGGATTGGGACGTTGCACATTCCACAGGTGCACTCTTCATGCCCGTCCGGCGGCACATCAGTTTTGGGATCACGCAGCAGTTTCGGCTACATCTCTAA
>Ga0070699_100005257_pt1 | contig 11368 bp, 6 predicted proteins | sample KBSK1503metaG_FD_65473 | JGI IMG/M metagenome (GOLD analysis project Ga0070699, IMG submission 65473) | Corn, switchgrass and miscanthus rhizosphere microbial communities from Kellogg Biological Station, Michigan, USA - KBS K1-50-3 metaG | ecosystem: Host-associated > Plants > Roots >...
GGAGCGGGATCATGTCCGGCGGCGTGGCCATGTCGGCGTCCGTGAAGATCACGAGGTCCGTGGACGCGGCGAGCATGCCGGCGCGGACGGCGGCTCCCTTGCCGCCGTGGGGCACGGTCAGGACGTCGAGGCGTGCCAGCTCCGGGGCGACGTGGACCTCCGGTCGGGCCCGAACGAGGTCAGCGGTGCCGTCGGAGCTGCCGTCGTCGACGACGAGGACCTCGATCGCCTCGGGCAGCGTCGCCGCGCCGGGCGCCCCGTCGCGAGCGGTGTTGCCGCGTCGGTGGAGGTAGCCGAACAGCTCGTCGAGCGCTGGCCCGAGTCGCTCGACTTCGTTGTAGGCCGGCAGCACGATCGTCAGTGAAGGCGGCGTCATCGCGCTGAGTGTAGCGGCCGAGATTCCGCAAAACGGCAGTACGGAACGCCCACCGCGCGCGTCGCGGTGGTCATGGATCGATCCCGCGCGAAAGCTCCGGCACCTCGACCAGATGCGTGTACGTGTCGTCCCACCTGAACACGAGGTTCGGCTGCTGCGGCACGTCGATCCCGAAGTAGCCGTGGAGCAGCCGACCGAAGACGTTGACGAGCGTGATGTCCTGCGGGAAGAGGTCCGGGTGGCCCGGCGTCAGGGCCGCGAACAGGTTCGAGGTCCGCTCGTCGAGGTCCGAGTGCGCGAGGTCGCCCCAGTTCAGGCCGGAGCCGGAGCCGTGGTCGGACAGGACGAGGATCACGGGCGGGTCCGGCGACGCGGCGAGGATGCCCTCGATCGTCTCGATCACCTGCCGGTCGAGGTACTGGATCTGCCCGACGTAGCGGCGACCGAACTCCTCGCGGGTCAGCCCGAGACCGGTCGCCGTGTCCTCGAAGAAGGTCTTCAGATCGCGCGCCGGCACGAGCTGGCCCTCCGGACCGAAGACGATCGGCCCGTGGGGCGAGGGGATGTGGATGAACGTGAACCGCGGCTTGTCGCTGGGGGACCGCGCGAGATCGACGACCGCTTTGAGCGAGCTGACCACCCGCGATCGCTGCTGCTCGGCGAAGAAGTCTGGGGCGACGGCCATGACGAACGGCCCGATCGCCGTCTCCCGGGCCATCGCGATCTCGAACTCGTTCAGCTGGCCCGTGTCGATGAGCTGATCGGCGCCGTGCATCACGAGCTCCTCGAACCCGCCGGACACGGACACGATCGTGTACCCCAGCCCGCGCATCCGCCGGTCGACCTCCGCCTCGTCGACCAGCTTGCGGACCTCGCTCCGGTACCTGGCCGGGTCCGGCACGGACGGGCTCGCGCCCTCGATGAGATCGTCGATGTGCTGCATGTTCAGGAGCGACGGCACCGACAGGACCGTGAGGAGGTAGTTCGAGCGGCTCTCCTTCGAGAACTCGAAGCCGCGGTCCTCGAGCGCCGAGACGAACCAGCTGTCGTCGTAGCCGAACAGCGAGAGCATCCTGTCAGGCCTGGCGTGGCCGTCGAGCAGCAGGACGTAGATGTCCGGACGGTCCGCGGCCGGAGGCTCGACCGTGACGGGCCGCAGCGGCGTCAGGTCCCCAACGATCCGCCCGAAGCCGCCCTGCTGGATGCCGGTGACCACGAGCGTCAGGGCGCCGATCGTCGCGATGAGGTTCAGGGCGCGCGTGACCTTCGGCCACGGGATGGTCGAGCCGCTCCGGGCGGCAGCCAGCCGCTCGACGACCAGCAGGACGATGACGAGCGCGATCGCGGCGGCATACCGCGGATCGCCCCCAAGGATGATCAGGAGCACGATGGCGAGGGCAAAGAGGCCCCCGCGATGCCGGTCCCGCATTGCCAGGTTGGCGACGACGCCGATCAGCGCCGCCCCGAGCGCGAACGCGATGAAGACCCGCAACGCCGAGTGGATGCTGACGCCGATCCCGAGGAACAGCAGGGACAGGTAGACGAGGGCGATGACGATCGGGTAGAGGGCGGGCACCCACAACGGCCGCCCCACTCCCCCGGCGGGCTGCGTCACGGCTCGCGGCCACCGGGCGCGATGCCCTCGACCGGGACGAGGTTGAAGATCGAGGCACCCTCCCAGCGGTACACGGTATCCGGCTGGTGCGGATGATGGGTGCCGAAATACGCGTCGAAGAGCGTCCCGAACACGTTGACGAGGCTGATGGAGTCACCGAAGACCTTCGGATGGTCGGGCGTCCTGGCGGCCAGGAGGTTCGCGCTTCGCTCGTCCAGATCGGACCCGACCAGGTCCTCCGGACGGAACCCGGATGCCGACCCGTGGTCGGACATGACGATGAGCGCGGTGGGCCGCTTGAACGAGGCGACGAGCGCGTCGATCGTGTCGAGGGTGTGGCGGTTCAGGTAGGCGATCTGGCCTGTGTATCGGTCGCCGTATTCCTTCTGCGTGACCCCGAGCGCCGCGGCGCGGTCGCCGTAGAACGTCGCGAGGTCGCGCGCCGCGACGTGTGAGCCGTCGGCGCCGTAGACGATCGGCGCGTGCGGGCTCGGCACGTGGACGAACACGAACCGCGGTCGGTCGTGGGGTTCGGCCGCGACCTTCGCAACTTCGCTGAAGAGCGAGTCGATCCGGGCCCGCTGCTCGTCGGCGAAGTAGTCGGGGTCGACGGTCTCCATGATCGACCCGGCGAGGGTCTGGCGGAAGAACGCGAACTCGACCTCGTTGATCTGCCCCGTGTCGACGAACCGGTCGGCGTTCCGGAGCGCCACCTCCTCGAACCCCGAGGCCAGCCCGATCGTCTCGTAGCCCCGCGCGTGGAGCTCGTGGAACACCGCGTTGCCGTTGATCAGGTGCCGCGCTTCCCGAACCTGCTGCGCATTGCCGACGGGCAGCGCCGCCAGTGACGTCTCGCCGGTCAGCTGGCGCATGTTCAGGGCGGAACTCAGGGAGACGGCGGTGAGTAGGTAGTTCGACCGGCTGCCGCTCGAGATGTCGAAGCCGCGCGACCGGAGCTCGGCGAGGAACGGCCCGTTGTCGTAGCCGAAGAGGTCGAGGAGCTTGTCGTCGCGCGCGTAACCGTCTAGCAGCAGGACGTAGATGTCCGGGTCCGTCGGGTTCGAGGCGTCCGCGGGGCGGTCGGAACGGAGGAACGCCGGGCCCTCATTCGCGACGTCGTCGACGAAGCCGCGGAACGCGCCCTCCTGGACGCCCTTGATCGCGACGGCGATGACGACGACGACCGCGATCGCGTTCAGCGCGCGAGTCAGGACCGGCCACGGCGTGCGGCTCGGCTGCCGCAGGCTCGCGAGGCGCTCGACGACGAGCAGGACGATGCCGGCGACGAGCGCCGCGAAAATCGCGGGCTGCGTTCCGGTCAGGATGAGCAGGACGACCGCAAGGGCCACGAGGCCTCCGCGGTGCCGGTCGCGCATGAGCGTCCCCGCGACGACCGTCAGCAGCGTCGCCAGCACCGCGCCCACCAGGATCATCCGCGTCCCGGCGAAGAAGCTCGCGCCGCTCGAGACGAGCAACAGGACGAGGAACGCGATCACGAGCACGATCGGATAGGCGACAGGCCACCACGGGCGCTGCGCGCGCTCAGCGTTCATCCGGGTTCCCGATGTCGACGAGCTGCTCCGGTGGGATCCCCATGAACGAGTCATCCGACAGGAGCGGCAGGTCTGTTCCGAGATACGTGTTGAAGAGCGTCCGGAACAGGTTCACCGGTGTGGGCGCGTCGCCGAACAACGTCGCGTGGCCCGGAGTCCGCGCCGCGAAGAACGCCGCGAACCGTTCGTGGGAATTCGTCGGCGTGAGGTTGCTCCAGTCGACGTGCGCGTCGGGGCCGTGATCCGCCATGACGATGACGACGGCGTCGTCCGGCACCGCGGCCAGCACCTTGTCGATCGCCGCGGTCGCCAGCGTGTCGACGTAACTGAGCTGCCCGACATACGCCGTGGCGGTCGAATCGATGCTCTCCTGCGTCCGCTGGACGAACGGGGTTCGGTCGACGAAGAAGATCACCCGATCCTGGCGTGGGCTGCCGTCGCGGTAGAAGACGTACGGCGGATGCGGGCTCGGGACATGGACGAACAGGAAGAACGGCTGGCTGGCCGAGGTCGACGTCATCTCGGGCAGCCAGTTGTCGGGGTCGAGGTTCCAGCGGATCCGGTTCCTGAGCTGATCCTGGAGCGCCGTCGGGGCCACGACGTCGATGGCCGGAAGCGCGGCCGAGTTGGCGATGAGGATCGTCTCGAGCTCGCTGAGCTGCCCGGCGTCGAAGAAGCGATCGGCGTTCCGGAGAGCGACGCCCTCATACCCCGGAGAGACCGCGCCGATCCGGTAGCCGCCCTCACGCAGGATTCGGAAAGCCTCGTTGTCGACCAGGCTCGCGTTGAGGGCCGGCCCGTACAGCCGATCCGCGACGTCGGGCAGCTTCAGCTCGGACAGGTCGTTGAGATTGAACATCGACGGCAGGGTGAGCTGCGTGCTCATGTAGTTCGACCGGCTGCGCGAGCTGACGTCGAAGCCGCGCTGCTCGAGGGCGTTGACGAAGCCCGACATGTCAGCGTCGTAGTCCACCGCGAGCACGTCCGCGCGGGCGTGAGCGTCGAGGAGGAGAACGACGATGTCCGGCGGTGTTGTCGACAGCGCGGGCGTTGCCTCGACGTGCACCGCCGCACCCGATGACGATCGCGTGAGCGCTGACACGGCACTGACGGCCAGGACGACGAGCAGGGCCGACGCCAGGATGTTCAGCCCACGGGTCGCGCGGGACCAGGGGATGGGGCCGGAGAACGTGCGCTCCCGCAACCCGAGGATGAGGATCGCGAGCATCGCGACGACGGCGAGCACGATGAGGCGTCGGTCGTCGCCGCCGACGATCCCGACGGCCGCCACGCCGGCCACGACCCCGCCCTTGTGCCGCGACTGCGTGATCGCGATGCCCGCTGCCGTCACGATCAAGCCGACCACGACGGCGACGACCACTGGCCGGATGAGCAGCCTCGCGTCGAGGCTCGCGTTCGACCAGAGATCGACGACGAAGGCGACGAAGAAGATCGTGGGGTAGACCGGCAGCGAGGACACCGTCGCCCACAACCCGTTGACCCGTTGACCCGTTGGCGACGTCATTGCGCCCAAGCCCGCGCCGTCGCTTCGGGGTCGACTTCGACGAGGTTCAGGGTCGAGCCGGTCCAGGCGAAGACGGAGTTCGCCGCTATCGGGATGTCGAGCCCGAAGTACCCGTCGAGGAGCGTCGGGAAGATGTTGACCGGCGTCGTCGGCGAGGCGAAGAGGCCTGGCAGCCCTGGCGTGGACGTCGCGAAGAAGTTGCTGCTGCGCTCCGCCAGGTCGGAATGAAGCGGGTCGGCGAAGTCGAATCCGGTCCCCGTCCCGTGGTCGGAGAAGACGACCACCACCGGCGGCTGCGCGGCGTCGCGGAGCACTCGGCCAATCGTGCCGGCCGCCGCCTGCCCGACGTACGTCGCCTGGTCGAACGCTCGACGGAGCGCCTCGGGCCGGTCGACGCCGCGAGCACCGGGCGGATCGCTGAAGAAGGAGACGAGCGCGTCGCGGCGCGGTTCGCCGTTCGGCCCGAACACCCACGGGGCGTGGGGCGCGGGAACGTGCACGAAGATGAACCGCGGCTTGTGGTGCGGCTCGGCCGCGACGGTCTCGAACGCGCCCAGCACGGACGTGATGCGATCCCGCTGCATCGCGGACAGCGCGTCCGGGGCGATCGTCGTGAGGAGTGAGCCGAGCGCAGTCAACCGCAGCAGCGAGATTTCGTACTCCGTCGGCTGACCGGTGTCGATCCGGCGATCGACGTGACGGATCTCGACCTCGCTGAACCCGGACGCGATCGACACGAGCTCGTAGCCGGCGTCGTGCAGCGCGTCGAGGGCATCGCCGTCGTTGATCGCGCGGCGAACGCGCCACGCGTCCTCCCGCGCCGTTCCGAACGGCGCGGCCAGCTCCGGAATCTCGGCGAGGTGGCGCATCGCGAACATCGACGCGAGCGATTCCGGGGTGATCAGGTAGTTCGAGTGCGATCCGCGCTGGACGCTGAAGCCGAGCTGCGTCATCGCCGTCGGGAGCGCGTCAGGGTCGTAGGCGGAGCCTGCGGTCAGCGCGCGTTCAGCGGCGACGTCGCCCGGGTAACCGTCGAGGAGCACGACGTAGATGTCCGGGGTGCCGGGTCCCGGGGCGGCGGCTGCGCCCCGCGACGTCGCGTCGTGGCGAACGTCCTCGATCGCCCGGGCCAGCGCTCCGGATTCCGCGACCTCGAGCACGCTGGCGACGAGGATGATCGCGCCGAAGACCGACAACGACTTCGTGATGAACCCGCCCGACTTGAGCGGTCGTCCGTGTCGCCGGATCGCCTCGACGGCGAACAGGAGGATCGCTCCCAGCAGGATGACGCTGGCGAGCGGCAGGGTCCCGAGGATCGCCCAGCAGACGATCGCCGTGGCCAATAGCGCGCCACGATCGCGGTCGCGGAACAGGCCCGAGAGGATCAGTGTCAGGACCAGCGTCCCCGCGATGGCGATGAGCAGCGGCCGGTACATCGCCGCCGGGTGGATCCCGACGCTCGCCCACGTCACGACGACGAACGCGGCGGGGAACGTCGCGGGATAGAGGTTGATCCGCCACCAGCGAGGGTCGGGGGATCGTGGCGACTCGTCCACCGGCAGTCGGCTCAGCCGCGCCGGCTCATGCGGTACAGGACCCGCGCGGTCCCGCTGACCGGCTCCTCCTCGAGGATCTCGTAGACCCGCCCGAACGCCGCGCGGAAGCCGTCGGGCGTGTAGTCCGGGAACACGTCTTCTCGGGTCGCGAGCAACTTTCGCGTCATCGAGTCCTCTTTCGGGACGAACTCGATGACGAGGCCCGGCGCGAGGCGGGCGAAGTAGTCCGCGATTCGCTCGAGCGGCACGTTTCGCCCGATGGCGAGGTGGTGGACAAGAGCCAGCGCGAGGATGACGTCGGCGTCCGACCGGTCCGCGAGCGACCGCCGCTCCTCGCCCGCCCAACCCAGACCCGGGCTCGGGTTGCCGAGGTCCAGGACGAGCGGCAGGATCCGCTCGTTGCCCTCCGTGCGGATCGCCCGGTAGTGGCGCTCGGTCGCGGCCGGATCGATGTCCCAGGCGACGACGCGACGCCCCAGCCCCGCCGCGATCCGGCTGTACCGGCCAGTGTTCGCCCCGATGTCCCACACGACAGACCCGCCGGCGTTGTCGAGCAGGCGCCGAACCACATCGTCCTTGACCGCTGTCGCGTCCTCGCCGTACGAGGTGTTCTCGGCGTAGTCGGCCCATTCCGTGCCGGCCGGCGTCCAATCGAGCTTGCCGATCGTTCGCTGGAGGCTGTCGATCAGCGCTCGTTGGCGAAGGGGACTGACTGACGCCTTCTTCGACGCGGCCGCTGCGTCCGTGCCGCGGTCGGCGAACCGTGCCTGGGCGCGCGCGTGGACGTGGATGTGCGTCCCGAGCCCGAGGTTCCAACGCGTCCGGCCGGGCAGGAGCCGGGCGGCGAGGTCGAGCGGGATGCCGTCGATGTGCTCGCGGAGCATCAGCCCGAGGCGGACGTCGCGGTTCGCCATGAGCGCGAGCGGTGCCAGGAAGTGCTCGCAGAACTGGCGGTAGGCGATCCACGGAGCGCCGGTCTCGGCGCGCTCGAACGACAGCGTGTCGATGAGGATCGGGCGGCCGCGCCGAAACTGGACGTTGAACGCGGTCGCGTCGCGGAGCGTGAAGCCGCGCTCGGCGGCGACGACCTGCGCCTCGAGCGTCGCGAGCGCCGCGTCCCGGAGCATCCGGAACGACCACTCATAGGGATACGAGACGAAGTCGATCCGCTCGGGTTGGATCACCGCGTGGGCCGTCGCGGGATCCGCGGCGGCGTCGATGCCCGCGTCGAGGTGCTGGACGAGGAGGCCTCGCTGCTGAAGCTCGGTCAGCGGCCCGCTGGCAACGACATCGTCCCAGTCGCTCGCAAACGAGCGGTTGATCTGTCGGAGGAGGACGCCGTCGCGGCGGAAGACGAAGCCGGATGGGTCCCGAAAGGAGCCCGGGTCGCGGGCCGGGGCGCTGTGATCCGAAGGCCCCGGCACCGTGGCTTGCGAGCGCGGTCGAAGGTCAGGAGGCGCGGTCGGTCGGCGGGGTCACTCCGCCGTCCTCGGATCCACCGCGACGCACGACTCGGACGAGTCGAGCGATCTGCTGGCGGAAGAAGAACGGGATCGCGACGACGCTGGCGATCAGCGCCTGGATGATCAGGCTGCCCGATCCCGGGTCGATGTAGGCGAGGAAGTGCTCCATGAGTTGATACCCCAGTGATGACCGCGGCGCGCCCTCTCCAGGGACCCGCCGGAGCGATAGCCTGACGTCAACGAACCAGTAACGCAAGCGGAGGGGCCAACCTTAGCGGGGAAGGCTGCACGACCCTCATGGCCCGGAAGTACTGACGCCTTGCTGGTTCGTTGCGAGGGTTACCAACGGCCTGATGTGTGGGCTACAGTAGCCGCGCCCGCACGTCAACGGGTCGTATTCGTTCGCGTCGTATCGGCGCGGCATCCCGGCTCTGGGGAGGAAAACCACTGTGCCAAGCGCTTCCGCGCTCCCGACTCGCTCGCGCGCACTGACTCTGCTGGCGGGGGTGCTGATGATCGCCGGGCTCTTCCCGGCCGCCGCTCTGGCCGCGCCGCCCTCTGGCGCCCCGACGCTGATCACCCCGACGAACGGGCAGGTCGTCTCCTCCAACCCGATCTTCTCGTGGTCGGCCGTGAGCGGCGCCGTGAAATACCGGATCCAGATCTCGACGAGCCCGGGATTCTCACCGCTCGTCTACAGCACCGACACCGTGAATCGCAAGGCGACGCCGCCCGCGGACCTGCCGCTCGGCGTCCTCTACTGGCGCGTCGCGGGTACCGACGGCGGCGCCGGGATCGGGCCGTTCTCGCAGAGCGACTTCACGAAGGCCTGGGGCAACGCGCCGGTGATCGACACGCCGGTCGATGCTGCGACATTCAACTTCCCGACCGAGCCGGTCCTGTTCGACTGGCAACCGCTGGCGAACGCGAAGAACTACACGCTCGAGATCGACGACGCGGACGACTTCATCAGCCCGCTCGTGCAGGCGACAACCAACAACACGAACTACACGCTGACCGAGCCGCTAACGATCAACCAGACCTTCTACTGGCGGCTGCGGGCGACCTCGTCGGCTGCCGGCGTCGTCAGCGACTGGACCGGGACGCGGACCTTCGAATATCTGTGGCCAACGGTGCCAACCTTGCTCACGCCCCCCGATGCGGTTGGCACCCCGCTCCGGGACATCACGTTCAGCTGGTCGCCGGTCGTCGGCGCGAAGACCTACCAGCTCCAGATCAGCCCGAACGGCGACTGGGACAACAACGTGATCGAGGACGTCACGATCAAGAGCACGAAGTACAACCTGCCCGAGAACCTCGACAACGGGTCGTACTTCTGGCGCGTCCGGGCGAAGGACGCGAAAGGCACGCCGAACAACGGCGGTTGGTCGACCGAGTGGCAGTTCACCCGGAACTGGCCGCAGCATCCCGACGAGATCGCCCCGTTCTACGACGGCGTCACGACGCCGATCGTCGATGTCCCGACTCTGTCGTGGACGCCTGTCCCGCTCGCCTCGCACTACGAAGTCCTGATCGGCGACGACCCGAACTTCCCGGGCGGCTCCTACATCCAGTGCTTCACGAACCGGACGAACGTCACACCGTACGTCCGCACGACCGGCAGCAGCGGTGAGCCGGGCGGCTGTCCGTTCGAGGCGGTCCCTGGCGCGACCTATTACTGGAAGGTTCGCGCGATCGACGCCACCGGCGACATCCTCGGGATCTTCTCGGAGATCAACGCGCCGAGCACGTGGCGATTCATCTACATCAGCGACCTGCCGAACCTGCTCACGCCCGCTGACAACGCCACCGTCCAGGTACCGACGCTCACCTGGAGCGCCGTCGACAACATCGAGAAGTACGTCGTCACGATCAAGAACTTCGACGGCTCGACCGCCGTAAGTCTCACCACGTACGCGACGTCGTTTACGCCGCTGTCCCTCCTTGATGAAGCGGACGAGCCGTTCTCCTGGTACGTGACCACGATCGACGGCCAGGGCAATCCGAGTGTCATCCCGGATCCCTCCGATTGGTTCCACTTCTCGCTCGATCCGATCACGACCGACACGAGCTTCGACATCACGAGCCCCGCGAATGGCGCGACGAGCGCGCGGATGCCGAAGATGACTTGGGACGCATACACGGGGGCTGACTACTACAAGGTGTGGTACGGCCCATCCGGCGGCCTGTACTTCGCGACGCCGCTCAGCGGCGGGACGAAGCTCAAGTACCCGGGCTTCACGTACGCGGCGCTGCCGCTGTCGGCGGGCACGTACAAGTACTACATCGAGGCGTTCGACGCCGGCGACGTCTCGCTCGCCGTCAGCGCCGAGCAGACGTTCACGATCACCGAGCCGCTCCAGCTCGGATCGACCGATTACAACTCGCCGCCGCGGTGCACGCTCATCGCGACGTGCACGACCCTCGCGGATACGCCCACGATCACATGGGATCCCGTTCCGGGTGCCGGCGCCTACGAGATCACGCTCGCAAACGACGCCGAGTTCACGAACGAGATCAAGCGCTACAAGACGATCTTCACGACGTTGACGCCACGCGAGTCACTGCTCGACCAGCAGGCCGGTCAGGCGATCTACTGGTTCGTCAAGCCGTGCGTCGACTACTCGCTGACGCGCTGTGGCCCGAATGCCCAGACGAATGCCAACGACGCCGCCTCGGCGTTCCGCAAGAACTCGGCGGCAGTAGAGCTCACGACACCGGCGAACAGCGCGACCGTCGCCAACCAGATCACGTTCAACTGGACGGACTACCTGGCGACCAACCAGGCGCTGATCCCGGCCGTCGACCAGGAGGCCCGGTCGTACAAGATCGAGGTCTCGCTGGTCTCGGACTTCGCGACGATCTTCGACTCGCTGATCGTCGACCAGACGACCTACACCCCGTTCAGCAAGACCTACCCGGAAGGGCCGCTCTACTGGCGGGTCCAGGCGATCGACGGCAGCGGCAACACGCTGACGAAGAGCCCATCCCGACTCGTGAACAAGTCTTCACCGGCGCTCACTCCGACCTTCCCGGGCAACGCCTCGACGCAAGCCGGCGTGCCGTACTTCCAGTGGACGCCGCAGGCTTACGCGGCGACATACCTCATCGAGGTCTACAAGAACGGCGACACGTTGTTCTCGCCGGCGAACAAGGTCCTCAACGCGACGACCAAGTTCTCCGCCTGGGCTCCGACGACGTCGCTTGCCTCGGGCGTCTACGCCTGGCGAGTCCGTCGCAACGACGCCGACAACCGGGCCGGTCCCTGGTCCGCCGCTCG
>Ga0070699_100005258_pt1 | contig 11368 bp, 5 predicted proteins | sample KBSK1503metaG_FD_65473 | JGI IMG/M metagenome (GOLD analysis project Ga0070699, IMG submission 65473) | Corn, switchgrass and miscanthus rhizosphere microbial communities from Kellogg Biological Station, Michigan, USA - KBS K1-50-3 metaG | ecosystem: Host-associated > Plants > Roots >...
CGTGCAGGGGTCGACGGTGCTCTACCCGAGCGACGCGACGTCCGCGGCGGCCCTGGTCTACGCGATGGCGGAGCGGTCCGGCATCAGCTACATGCGGACCACCCGCGGCGCCTACCCTGTGATCTACGACGCCGGGGAGACCTTCCCCGTCGGCGGGGCCAAGGTGCTGCGGTCGAGCCCGGACGACGCGGTGACGCTGATCGGCGCCGGGGTCACCCTGCACGCCTGCCTGGCCGCGGCCGAGCGCCTGGCCGCCGACGGCATCCGCGCCCGGGTGATCGACCTGTATTCGGTCAAGCCGATCGACACGGTAACCCTCGCGGCCGCCGCGGCGGTCACGGACGGCCGCCTGGTCGTGGCCGAGGACCACCATCCGGAAGGCGGGATCGGCTCGGCCGTGACCGCTGCCCTGCTGGAGATGGGGCCGCTGACGCTGCGGTTCGCGCACCTGGCCGTCCGTGAGCTGCCGGGCTCGGGCACGAGCGAGGAGCTGCTCGCCGCGGCGGGCATCGACGCCGGGCACATCGAGGCGGCCGCCCGCGGACTGCTCAGCTCCGGGTGACGGGCTGGCGGGCTACTGGCCGCCCCCGTGTCCGTTTCCGTCGCCGCCGCCGTGATCGTGGTGCGACGCCACCGTGACCGTGACGGTCGTGCCCAGCGCGACCGGGCCGGGAGGTGATACGGACACCACCGTTCCGTGGTCCTGCTCGCTGGGCACGTACTTCAGCTTGACCTTCAGGCCCATTCCTTGGAGCTGCTGTACCACGTCTTTGTAGGGCTGGCCGGCCAGGTCGGCGGGCACCGTCACCATGAAGGGCGTGGTCGCCCGTGGCCGCGAGGCGGCCGGGTGGTGGGGCGCCGGGGGCGCGGATGACGACGCGCCGGAGACCAGCATCCAGCCGGTCAGGCCGACGATCACCGCGACGGCCGCCGCGGCCAGCACCAGCAGGGTGTGGCCGCGGGCCGGGCGTCGCCTGCTGCCGCGCCGGGCTCCCCGCGGGCCGGGTGGTTCGAGGCCGTACATCCCGGCCCCGGGCGTCGCGGCACCCTGGAGGCCGACATCGTGCAGCGTCACACCGTCAAGCCCTGTCTCGCCCGGCTCCGCATGGGTCGCCGCCGGCCAGCGTTCGTCCTCGCTCGCGGCCGAGGCGAGCCAGGGGCCCTCCTGGGCCTTGCCGCCGTTCATGGCGTCCCGCAGGCGCGCGGCCCGCGCCGCGACCTCGCCGGCGTCGGCCGGGCGCCCCGCGGGGTCCCTGGCGGTCAGCTCGGCGACCAGGGCCGCGACCGGCAGCGGCACCACGGGCGGAAGCGGCGGCAGCGACTGGTACTGATGGGAGAGTGCGACCTCCATGGGCGTCCCGGTGAACGGCTGCGCTCCGGTGAGGCACTCGTAGGCCACGATGCCCAGCGAGTACAGATCGCTGGCCGGGCCCGCCGACGCGCCCGTGACCCGCTCGGGAGCCAGGTAGGCGGGGGTGCCGATCAGGGCGCCGGTGCGGGTCAGCGGCGCGGAGCCCGCCGCGTACGCGATCCCGAAATCGGTGATCTTCACCGTGCCGCCGGGGCTAACCAGCAGGTTGCCGGGCTTGATGTCACGGTGCACCAGCCCCACGGCGTGCGCGGCGGACAGGCCCGCGGCGGCCTGGGCGACCACGTCCATGACCCGCGCCGGATCCAGCGGCCCGCGCGCCAGCAGCTCGGTCAGCGGCACCCCTTCCACCAGCTCCATGACCAGGAAGGGCGGCTGCCCAGGGCGCGGCTCGCCGTAGTCGTACATCTGGGCGATTCCCGGATGCGACACCGCGGCGGTGTGCCGGGCTTCCGCCCGGAACCGCTCGAGCGTCTCGGGGTGCTGGGCGTAGTCGTCCCGGAGCAGCTTGACCGCTACCGGCCGGCCCAGAACCAGATCGACACCGCGCCACACCTCGCCCATGCCGCCTGTAGCGATCCGGTCGTCGAGCCGGTACCGGTCGGCGAGCACGTAGGAAGCCTGGGACAAAGACACAGCACCCCACGATACCGTGGCGTGGGCCAGCTGACCGGCGCTGTGGAAGTCTGGCGCGGAAGCGGGGCGCGACGGGCTGCGGCGTGCTCAGCCGACCTGAAGCCTGGCGAGCAGTTCGTCCAGGCGCTCGTCGCCCTCGTGCACGCCCCGCTCCATCCCCGAGGCGACCATGCCGTCGCGGTCGGCCACGGACTGGAAACTGGAGACCGTGCGCACCAGCGTCGTGCCGTCGCGCTCCTCGAACGTCGTGGTCTCGAGCATGACGTGGCCCGGCACGCCCTCATACTCGAAGGTCTGCACGATGGCGTCGGGCGACGGCGCGCCATGGAAGACCCCGTGGAAGCCGTGCTCGCTGCCCTCCTGGTCCTTCTGGACGTAGCGCCACCGCCCGCCGTCGCGGACGTCGTACCGGTCGACGGTCGTGGTCAGGTCGCGCGGGCCCAGCCACTGGATCAGCAGCTCTGGCTCGGTGTGGGCGCGGAACACCAGGTCGCGCGGGGCGTCGAAATCCCGCGTCATGACGATGAGCGGGATGCCCGGCTCGGCGGTGATCTCGGTCTTACTCATTGTGGCCTCCTTGGTCCGCCGCCTGCAGGGCGGCGAGCAGCTCGTCGAGCCGCTCGTGGCTCTCGTCCCAGAACCGCTGGTAGCGGGCCAGCCAGGTGGTGACCTCGCGCAGCGGCTCGGCCTCCAGGCGACTGAGCCGGGCCGTGGCGCGCCGGCTGCGCGAGATGAGCCCCGCGTCCTCCAGCACCTTCAGGTGCCGGGAGATCGCCGGCTGGGACACGCGGAACGGCGCCGCGAGCTCGGCCACCGTCGCCTCGCCCTCGGTCAGCCGGGTCAGGATCGCGCGCCGGGTCGGATCCGCGAGCGCCCCGAACACCCGGCTGAGCCGGTCGGCAGCCACTTCATAACCACCTCGTTCTAGAACCGTTATGTTAATAATGACCTCGCACACAGCCCGCTGTCAAGGCCGGCGAGCCCGACGGCGGCCCCACCCGGTCGGCACCTCCATATCCGACATCCTCGGCGGCATCTTCGGCTACTGCGGCGTGGTCACCGCGCTGGCGGCCAGGGAACGCACCGGCAAGGGAACCACCATCGTGACGGCAGGTGACAAAGGGCCAGAAGGCCATTCACGGTCGTAACGAGACGTTTCAGGTTACCTTTCGAGTAGGAATGGACCGGCGTCGCCGTAACCCCGGGGTGGTGAGCCAGGTGGGACGAACGACAGATACGGCTACCGCGCCATGGCCGCGCGTGCCGTTCGAGACGGCCGAGATGATGCTGCCCGAGCTCGCCAGGGTGGCCGAGGAAATGATCGACGCCATTCACCGCGGGGTGCCGGAGTACGCGCGGCCGCTGGATGACGCGTACCGTGCCACCGTGCGCCGGGCCGTAACGCACGCGCTCGAGCAGTTCGTCGAGCGGATCGCGAACCCCGCCACGCCGCGCGAGAAGACCGCGATGGTATTCCGGGAGATCGGCCGCATCGAGGCCGCCGAGGGACGCAACCTCGAGCCGCTGCAGACGGCGCTGCGGCTCGGGGCCCGGGTCGCGTGGCGGAGCCTGTGCGCGAAGGCGCGGGACGAGTCGGCCCTGGACCCTGACGTCCTGGCCCGGGTGGGCGAGGCGATCTTTCTCTACCTCGACGAGCTGGCCGGAGCCTGCGCCGAGGGCTTCACGACCGCGCGCGCCGAGGTGGCTGGCGAGCTGGAACGCCGCAGGCGGCGCCTGCTCAGCCTGGTGGTCGCCGACCCTCCCGCCTCCCCCGAGGCGATCGCGGAGCTGGCCCGGGCCGCGCGGTGGGCCCTGCCGAGCAGGGTCGCCGCCGTGGCCCTCCGGCACCAGGGTCACGACTACTTCGGGCCGCTCCCGGCCCTGCCCTCGGACGTCATCGTGGACACCGCCCGCGACGACCCGTGCCTGCTGGTGCCCGATCCCGACGGCCCCGGCCGGGCGCAGATGATCGAACGCGGGCTGCGCGGCTGGACCGGCGCGATCGGGCCGGCCGTGCCGCTCGCCCGGGCGAGCCGCTCGCTGCGCTGGGCCCGGCAGGCGCTGGCGCTGGCCCAGCGCGGGATCCCCGCCCCGGCCGCCGCGGCGGCCGGCAGCGTCATACGCTGCACCGACCATCTTGCCACGATGGTGATCTTCGCCGATGAGGAGCTTGCGCGCACGCTCAGCGCGGCCCGGCTCGGGCCGTTGCAGGAACTGCGCCCCGGCCAGCGGGACATGCTCGCCGAGACCCTGCTGTCCTGGCTGCAGAACGGCGGCAACGCCAAGGCGGTCGCGCGGCAGCTGCACGTCCACCCGCAGACCGCGCGCTACCGGCTCCGCCAGCTGCAGGTCCTGTTCGGGGAGGCGCTCGCCGACCCGGAGAGCCGGTTCGAGCTGGAGATCGCGCTGCGGGCACGACGACTGCTCGGCGCCGCGAGCCGGGATAGCGGCACGGGCAGCGCGAACGGCGCGGCGGGCCCGAACGCCGCCACGGCGCGCGTCGACCATGCGGTGAGCGCTCACGGCGCGGCCCGCGCGAGATAGCGGTCACGCCCCGCGGAACAGCCGCAGGCGGTCCTCGCCGAACCGCTCGCGCGCGGCCGGGTCCTGCACGCCGAGGCCCTCGCGCGGCGCCAGGCACAACACCGCGGTCTTGCCGACGTGCCGACCCTGCTGCACGGCCCTGGTGGCCTGGCCTACCTGGGAGAGCGGGTAGACCGACGACAGCGTCGGGACCAGCATGCCCAGCGTGACGAGCCGGTTCATCTCCCAGTTTTCCTGGTAGTTGGCGCCGTGGCTGCCGATGATCCGCTTGACCTTCATCCACAGGTGGCGGTTGTCGTACTCGTGCTGGTAGCCGGTGCTCGAGCCGCAGGTGACGATCGTGCCGCTGCGCCGCGCCACGTACACCGAGGCGGCGAACGTCTCCCGCCCCGAGTGCTCGAAGACGACGTGCGGATCCTCGCCCACCTGCCTGCGGATCTCTTCACCCAGCCGGCGCCAGCCCTTGACGTCGGCGAGGGTGTCGTTCAGCTCGGCGCGATTGATGACACCGGCGCAGCCGAGCTTGCGGGCGAGCTCGGCCCGGGCCGGCGAGCTGACCACGCCGACCGGTATCCCGCCGGCGCGCGCGACGAGCTGGACCGCGTAGCCGCCGAGGCCGCCGGTCGCGCCCCAGATGAGCACGACATCGCCCAGCTTCATCGCCGCGCCCCGCCGGCTGACCAGCATCCGGTAGGCGGTACCGGCGCACAGGGTCGTGCTCGCCGCCTCTTCCCAGGTCAGGTGGGGCGGCTTGGCCAGCAGCTGACTCGCCTTCACCACCGCGAAGTCGGCGAGCGCCCCGAAATTGGTCTCGAATCCCCAGGCCAGTGCCTCAGCCGAGGCAATGCTGTCGTCCTGGGTCGCCGGGTCCTCAGGGTCGATGTAGGCGGGGCTGATCACGACGCGGTCACCGACCGACCAGCGCCGCACGCCGTCGCCGAGCCTGACGATCACGCCCGCGGCGTCGGAGCCGAGAACGTGGTGGGGCAGGTCATGGCGGGCGGCCCAGCGCCCCTGGCGCGCATACCGGGCCAGGAACGCGAACGTGGGCACCGGCTCGAAGATCGCTGACCAGACCGTGTTGTAGTTCACGGCCGCCGCCATCACGGCGATCAGAACCTCGTCCGGGGCCAGCTCCGGCATGGGAACCTCACCGACGCGCAGCGACCTCCGGACGTCCTTGTCGGCGGCCCCGCCGAACATGCCGACATCCGACTTGCGCACGTGCGCGGCCCGGTAGGTCGCCGGCACCAGGCAGCGCGCCAGCTCGTCAGCGGGCGCTCCGGCGGCTACGGCGTCGGCCAGGGCGGTCATGGCTCGCCTCCGATCTTGCTGAGCAGCTCACGCAGGTGAGCCGCGACGGCGGTGACAGCGGGCGGGTCAATCAGGTTCAGGTGGTGGGCATCGATCCCGACCACCTCGAGCCGAGGGCACAGGCGGTGCCAGCCCCGGGTCTCGCTCGTGATCTCGTAACGCGGATCGCGGACCGCCCAGGGCGTGTCCCGCTCCGCCCGGTACAGCACGACGCGCCCCTCGTAGCCGCCGGGAACGTAGCGCTCAAGCGCCCGCGTGTCCTCGTAGGAGGTCTGCTGGTGGCGCAGGATCGCCGGGCTGAGCTCGCCGTCCAGGCCGGCCTCGGCCATCCGCCGGGCGACCAGGTCAAGCTGGGCGCCCTCGGACAGGCCGAGCAGCTCATCGGCTGGCAGCCGGACGGCCCGGCCGTAGGTCCTGGTCAGGTACTCGCCGAAGGCCGCGAAGCGCCGGGCCAGGACGTGCTCCTCGTCACCGGCAGGAACCGGGAGCGGCAGGGCCGCGTCCAGCAGCACGACCAGGGGAACCGCGGTGAGCCGCCGCGCGGTCTCGTAGCCGAGCACCCCGCCGAACGACCAGCCGCCGAGCACGCAGCCGCCAGGGAACCGCTCGAGTATCGCCTCGGCGTAACGCCCGCAGCGGTCGCCGACCCCGCCGTCCAGCCGCTCCAGGCCGAACACCGCACGGTCGCCGTCGAGCAGCCCGGCCAGGGTCTTGTACACGGTGGTGGTACCCCCCGCCGGGTGGGCGAGCAGCACCGGCAGCCTCGGTCCGCCCGCCCGGATCGGCCGGATCAGGCCGGCGGCCTCGCCGTCCTCGGCCTGCCGGACCGTCTCCGCCGCCGCCTCGACCGTGGGGACGGCGAAGAGGGCGGCGGGATCGAGATCGTGACCCGTCTCGCGCGCCAGCCTGGCCGCGATCTCGGCCCGCGCCGGCGGGGTCAGGCCCGCGGCGCGCAGGTCGTCGGTCACGCTGAGCGGCCCGGCACCGAGCACCTCCGCGGCCACCCGGGCCACCTGCCGTTCGGCCGCGTCTCTGGGCTCAACCCCTCGCAGCGCCGCCGCGCCGTCCGCTGAGTGAGAAGACGATTCGTAACGTGACGCCCGCGGGTGCCGTTCGGCTCGCGGGTCCAGTTCCGCGGAGAGGGACAGCTGCAGCTGCGCCAGGGTCGCGCCGCCAACCAGCAGGGCGGGGTCGACAGCCACGGCCAGGTCGTGCTCGAGAAGGTTGCCGACGCGCTCTGCCGCCAGCGAGTCCATCCCGGCGTCGACCAGCGGGAGGTCGGCGGGCAGCCGGTCCGCTGGCAGGCCGAGGACGGCTGTGACCGCGGACCGCGCCCGCTGGTCGATCAGCGCGCGGCGCCGCTGCGGACCGGCGGCGCGGATCGCCGCGGCGCCCGGCCATTCGGCCGGGGTGGCGCCCTCCCCAGGATCGGTGTCCAGCAGCGAGCCGAAGAACGGAATCGCTGCGATCTCCGGATAGGCGGCGGCCGCGGCGGACGGGTCGATGCGGACGACGCCCGCCGCCGTCCGGTCCTCGGCCAGCAGCGCCTCGAGGGCCTCGATCCCCTCCTCGGGGCTGATCGGGTCGATGCCGCTGATGGCCACGTCGCCGGCGCGCCCGGCACCGGACCAGACGCCCCAGTTGATCGCCGTGGCCGGCAGGCCCCGCGCCCGGCGCCAGGCCGCGAGCGCGTCCAGCCCGGCGTTGGCGCTGGCGTAGACGGCCTGGCCGGGCGAGCCGAGCAGCGCCGCTGCCGACGAGAACAGCACGAACCAGTCCAGGTCCGCGTGCTCGGTGGCCTCGTGCAGCCGCCAGGCCCCGGCGACCTTCGGGGCCCACACCCGCGACAGGCCAGCGGGCGTGATGCCGTCGACCAGGGCGTCCGCGAACACGCCCGCCGCGTGCACGATCCCGCACAGCGGGGTGCCGCCGGTCCGCGCGGCGGCGACCAGCCTCGCCGCCACCCCGGGCTGGGCGATGTCCCCCCGTACCACGCGGACCCTGGCTCCCGCCGCGCGCATCTGGTCGAGCGTGATCCGCGCCTCAGGCGGCGCACCGGAGCGGCCGTTCAGCACGATGCGGCTCGCGCCGCGCTCGGCCAGCCACCGGGCGACGACGAGCCCGAGGCCCCCGCAGCCGCCGGTGACGATGTAGCCCCCGTCCGGCCGGACAACAGCCCGCCGGGTCGTCGCTCCGGGCCGGGAGGCCCGGGCCAGCCGCGCCACCAGGCGGCCGCCGTCCCGCCACGCCACCTCGTCGTCCGGGGCGCCGGCCATGAGCTCGGCGGCCAGCGTGGCGGCCGCGGACCGCGGGCCGGCGGCCGGGTCGAGGTCGACGAGGGTGGCGCGGAGACCGGGCCGCTCCAGCGCCAGCACCCGGATCAGGCCGCGCAACGCTGCGAGGCCCGGGTCGCCGGCCTCGCCTGGGCGCGCCGCCAGGGCCCCGGCGGTCACGATCCACAACCGCGGCGGCCGGCCGGGCTGTGCTGACCCGGGGGGGCGACCCCCCCAAACCCCCCCGCTCAGCGCGGCGAGCGACGCGGCGGCGCGGGCGGCTTCGAGCACCACGTGCTCGGCCGCCGCCGGATGCGGGACCTCCGGCGCCACGAGGACCACCCCGGCCGGCGGGTCGTCACCGCCCGCCGCGGCATCCACCTCGTAACCGGCGGCCAGGTCGACCTCGTGACGGGCCGCGCGCAGCAGCACACCCAGCTCTGCCGTCAGCCCCGGCCGGCCCCGAGAGCCGAGCACTACCCAGCGCTTGGCTCGGTGAATGCACTGTCGGGCTTGTTCTGGTGAGCCTTCCGGTACATCGACGACAGGGAGGTCCTGGGGGTGCCAGGTCAGCTCGAGTAGTTTGTCCTGGTACGGCACTGGAATGGCGGCCGGGGGCACGCGGGTGAGCAGCACGTCGAGCGCCTCGAGCAGCGGCCGGCCGCCAGGATCCGCGGTGAGCCGCAGATCCGCCATGGCCGTGTCGTTGCCGCCGCGGACATTGAGCACCTGGCAGCGACCGCCGGACGCGCCGGGACCGCGAGCCCGCAGCTGGCCGATGGCCATCGGGATCTCGCCATCGGCGGCAGCCATGTCCAGGCAGCGCCCCAGGACCTCGGCCGGGAGGTGCTGACCGCGGGCTCTGCTGGCCCGGAGGACAACCCCAGGATCCCCAGACCGGGGGGCTCCGCCCCCCGGAGCCCCCCTGCCGTCTGCCTGGGCCGGCCGCTGGCCGGCCCTCGCGTCCGGCATGTCCTCGGCGACGTGGCCGGTTGCCACGAGCTTCCAGGTGCCCGCGGCGTCCTGGGCGTGGATCCGGACCGTGGCCCGGCGGCCGCCTGAGGCCGCGGCCGGGCCGTCCAGGGTGGTGGTCAGGGAGCGCCCGCCGCCGAGAGGGAGCAGCCGCACCAGCCGCAGCGCCGAGGCCTGCACGGCGGTACAGGGCACCGTCCAGGCCTCGCATGCCGCGGCGATGATCATCTCGGCGGCGGCGCTCGGCGGGAACAGCGTCGCGGCATCCCCGGCGGCGGGCAGCTTGCCGAGCGCCTCGACGTCGATCTGGCGCTGCCAGGCGTGACCTCCGGCGGGCAGCTCCACGTGCGGCCCCAGCAGGGGATGGCCCGCAGGTCCCGGCCGCGGCGGCGGGTCCGCCCAGAAGCTCTCGTGCCGCCACGGAGCGGGCGGCAGGTCGATGATCGAACCGGAGCTCGGCCGCGGCAGGCGGTACCCGCCGGCCGCCAGCGCGGCCAGCTGGGCATGGAAGGCGAGGACCTCGTCAGGGCCCCGGCGCAGCGTGCCGGTGATCACTCCGGGACGGCCGGTCTTGTGCCGCACGGTCTCGTCGAGCGCCCGGGTCAGCAGGGGGTGCGGCGAGACTTCGACGAACGTGCGCAGCCCGTCGCCCGCGGCCGCGGCGACGGCCGGGCCGAGCCGCACGGTCCGGCGCAGGTTGGCGGCCCAGTAGCTCGCGTCACACCGGGGCATGGGGCCGGGGTCGTCGTTTGCGGTCGAGTAGAACCGGGTGGCGGCGGGCCGGGCCGCGACGTCAGCGAGCTGCGCGGTCAGCTCGGCCAGCAGCGGGTCAGCCTGCGGCGAGTGGCCCGCGCCCCCGGCGTCGAGCACCCGCGCCGCGGCGCCGCGGGCGCGAGCGCGGCCGACCAGCTCGCCGACCTGCGCGGCGTCACCGGTCACCACGCACTGCACCGGAGACGAGATGACCGCGAGGTGCACGTCCGGCAGGCCGGCCGCGAGGCCGGTCACCTCGTCTGCGTGCAGGCCGACGTGCGCCATCGCCCCGGCCCCGGCGAGCCTGGTCAGCAGCCGCGACCGGCACGCGATCACGCGCGCCCCGTCGGCCACGCTGAGCGCGCCGCTCACCACGGCGGCCGCGACTTCCCCCATGGAGTGGCCGATGACCGCGACCGGACGGACCCCGTGCGCCTCCCAGAGGCGGGCGAGCGCCACCTGGAACCCGAACAGCACCGGCTGGGCGACCTGAACCTGACGCAGCGCGTCGCCGTCTGCGGCCCCGGTGAGCGACAGCCCGCCGATCCCGGTGGCCTCGCGCAGCGGCTGCTCCAGCTCGGCCAGCGCATCGGCGAAGGCGGGCTCGGCCGCCGCCAGCGCCCGGCCCATGCCGGGCCACTGCGACCCGTATCCCGAGAAGACGAACGCGACGCCCGGGCCGGCCTGGCCGTCGGTTCCCGACGCCACGGCGGGATGCCGCTCGCCCGCGCCCAGAGCTCTCAGCCCGGCGGTCAGTTCGTCCCGGTCCCGGGCGATGATCACGGACCGGTGCGGGCCCCGGCCCTGCCGCCGGTCAAGGGTGCGGGCAATGTCCGCGAGCCGCGGCTCGTCCGGCCTGCGATCCAGCCAGGCGGCGAGCTGCCTCGCCTGCGCCTGGACGCGCTCGGCCGACCTGTCAGACAGTATTACCCGGGGGATAACCCCCGGACCCCCAGACCGGGGGGTATCGAAGACGGTCAGGACGACGTGCACGTTCGTGCCGCTGAAGCCGAAGGCGGACACTCCGGCCGTGGGCGGCCAGGAGTTGCCGGGCCAGGCCGTGGCCTGCGACGTCACGGCCAGGCCGAGGCCGGCCAGCGGGATATGCGGGCTCGGTGAGCTGAAGTGCAGCGTCGGCGGGATCTGCCGGTGGGCCAGCGCGAGAACCGTCTTGATCAGCCCGGCGACGCCGGCGGCCGCCTCGAGGTGGCCGATGTTGCTCTTCACCGAGCCGATCAGCAGCGGCCTGGTCGCGGGCCGGGCGGCGCCGAGCACCTGGCCGAGGGCCTGCGCCTCGATCGGGTCGCCGAGCGGCGTCCCGGTGCCGTGCGCCTCGACGTAGTCCACCTGGCCCTGGCCCTGCCCGGCTCCCCCTCCCGCTTCACCGCCGCCGTGCGCGGCGCGCAGCAGGTCGCGCTGGGCGGCCGAGCTGGGCGCGACCAGCCCGTTGGACCGGCCGTCGGAGTTCACGGCGGTCGCGGTGATGACCGCGAGCACGCGATCGCCC
>Ga0070699_100005259_pt1 | contig 11363 bp, 14 predicted proteins | sample KBSK1503metaG_FD_65473 | JGI IMG/M metagenome (GOLD analysis project Ga0070699, IMG submission 65473) | Corn, switchgrass and miscanthus rhizosphere microbial communities from Kellogg Biological Station, Michigan, USA - KBS K1-50-3 metaG | ecosystem: Host-associated > Plants > Roots >...
CTCTCGGGCTGGTCGGCGCTGCTCTACTACAAGAACATCTACGGCGAAGAAAAAGCGACCGCCGTACTCAACGATCAAGTAAAAGGCGTCTATCGTCTTTATCGCACGTTTGGCGGCGACGACATGGACGCCAATCGTCCCTCACGCGACTATCGCAACACGTTTCAGTACGCCGCGATCGTCAGCGCCAAAGGCGCGCTGATGTTCGTCGATCTGCAAAAGATTCTGGGCGAGCAGAAGATCTTCGAAGCCCTCCGCAACTACTATCAGGCGAATCTCTACGAGATCGCGCAACTCGAAGATTTGCGCATTGCCCTGATTGCCGAAGCTCCGGTTGAACAAAGGCGGATGATTGGACGTACATTTACCCGCTGGCTAACCGGCAAGCGAGGCGATGAAGACATCGCGCCTCCCGATTCGGAGTTGGCCGCAACGCTTGGACTCCCCGCGAAGCAAACTCCCCAAAAATCGGGTGATAAAAACGCCTTCGGCGCACTGGCAAAGGTCGGAAAGTTCTTTTGGCAACAAGTAACACGGATTCGCTGATAATTGACAAGCACCTCGAGCGGTTGGGCTGGCTCATGGACGACGTGTTCCGAGTGCCCGTGCTTGGCTGGCGCTTCGGCCTCGATGCTCTGCTGGGATTGATTCCCGGACTGGGCGATACCAGCACCTCGCTCGTTTCGTTCTACATACTCGCCGCGGCCGTGCGTTATCGGGTGCCGAAGATCACGCTGCTGCGCATGGGGCTGAATATCGGGATCGACTACGTGGTGGGATCGCTGCCGCTGGTTGGTGACTTAGCGGACGCGTGGTGGAAGTCGAACCGGATGAATCTGGAGCTGCTGCGTAAGCGGGCGACAGTGACGGCGCCGGAAGCGCGATCGGGAAGAGCGAGTGATTGGTTGTTTGTTGGTGGGATTATCGTAGGATTGACGGCGCTGGCGATAGCAAGTGCGGTAATCAGTCTCTACATCCTCGCGAAATTGTGGACAGTGCTAACTTCGTAAGAAGTGTTTCACGCAAAGGCGCAAAGTTTACGCAAAGGCGCAAAGAAGATCTAAGCTCTTCTTTGCGCCTTCTGTCTTCTCTTTGCGGCTTTGCGTGAAATGCTTTAACCAGTCATTCGCTCCAACGCCGTCTTCAACATATCCAAGCCACGCTCGCCGGCCGCGAAGCTCTTGAGTTTTCCTTCCGCATCGAAAAGATAGTAAGCCGGCACAAACCCCTGATCGTTCTGAAACGCGTCCTTTAATTTGTGTTCGTTATCAACCGCCACCGGCTCGCTGATCCCATACTTGCCGATCAGATCGCGCACTTGTTCGATATCCGTGTCTGTTTCGTAACGCGGCATGTGAATGCCGACCACGCGCAGTCCCTGTTCTCTCTTTTCATCACGCCATTGCCCGACGCGCGGCAAGTTGTCTTTGCAGATCCCGCAACTCGCCGACCAGAAATGGACCAGGGTCGGGTGCCCGGCAACTTCCGACTCCGCGTGAGCCTGAGTGCCGCCAAACCACTCCGTTGCCCCTGCAAAACCGGGCAACTGTGTTCCAATCTTCATTGCCATCGCTTGTTTTTCTCAATTTTAATCCACAGATTACACGGATTCTTTTAAGCAAATCTGTGTAATCTGTGGCTAGTTCAAATTTAGTTGAGCGTCTTCTGGCCGGGCTTCCACTCAGCCTGGCAGAGTCCGCCGGTTTGCAACGCCTGAATCACGCGCAACGTTTCTTCAGCCGAACGTCCCACATTCAGATCGTGCACGACTTTGTAACGCAGAATGCCTTCCGGATCGATCACGAACAGACCGCGCAACGCGATGCCGCGATTCTCGATCAGCACGCCGTAATCGCGCGCCACGTCTTTGGTGGCGTCGGCAGCCAACGGATATTTCAGCCCTTCCACGCCGCCCTTATCGCGCGATGTATTAAGCCAGGCGCGGTGCGAGTAAACCGAGTCGGTTGAAATGCCGATAACGTCGGCGCCGATGTCCGCGAAGTCCTGGTAACGATCGCTGAAGGTCGTCAACTCCGTCGGGCAAACAAAGGTGAAGTCAAGTGGATAGAAAACGAGAACCAGCCACTTGCCCCGGTAGTCGGAGAGTTTTACAGGCTCGTTTAGTTTCTCGATGTTTTTCGTCGAGGCCATCTCGAAATCCGGCGCCGGCTGGCCCACCTGCGCCTTCTCTACTGCTACTGCTGTTGCTGTCATGTATCCTCCCAAGTAATTTGAATTTCTTATCTTCTTAATCCGGTAAAATTAATCCTGTGAACCACAACAATCCGGGCAACGTCCTCTCAAGGTCAGGTGTACTGACTGCGGTTTGAAGTGTGACTTGCGCGCCGCTGCCTGCATCAGTTTCGCGGCGTCCGGCAGATCGAAGTCCACCAGCTTTCCGCAATCGTTGCAGATCGCGTGATCGTGACGCTCAGTTTCGCGATCGTAGCGGCTGGCGCTATCGCCAAAATTGATTTCGTAAACGAGACCCGCATCCTTCAGGTAGCGCAACGAGTTGTAAACGGTTGCGTAGCTGATACCGGGCAGACGCCGGCGCGCGGCTGCAAAGATATCGTTGGCAGTCGGGTGATCGTCGCGTTCCTGGATCACCTGAAAAACCGCCTCTCTTTGGGGAGTCAGCTTTGGCTTTTGCTTGGTTACTTTCACGGTAGACTTAGACTAATTCTAAATCTATGAATTGTCAACCGCGGCCAATAACCGGATGGTGGCGGGCGTAATCGACGATGCGATCGACGTAGGTTTCAAATGGCGGGCAATGGAGGTTGTGCGTTGCGAGCAGTTGTTGCGCCTGCGTGGTGTCGTAGAGTTGCTTCACAAAGAAATAAGGGACGGCGGAGTGCGGCAGGCCGGTGATTCGCGGCGACGGCGGCAACATCAGAAAGAATCGCACCCACCGCGCCGGAGCGGTGATGCGTGAGCGGTGACCGTCGATCGACTTCGCGATCGCATTGAACAACTGATTGGTCGAGAGTGGCGCAGGATCAGCGAGCTGGAGAGTCTTGCCGATCGCGCTTTCGTCAAACGCGAGGGCCGCCATCGCATCGACGACAAAATCCACCGGCACGAGGTTCAAACTCACGACGTGGTTTCCGATGTTCAGCAGCGAAAGGCCGCTGGGCCAGCGCAACAGGTAATGAATCAGGTAGTAAACGCCGTCGTACTTCCCCGTCTCGCCCGTTTGCGAATCGCCACAAACAACCGACGGCCGGTGAATCGTGATTGGCAGCTCGTGCTTCACCGATTCGACTTCGAGCTCCGCTAAGTATTTCGACTCTTCGTAGAAGTTGCGATAGCCCGCGTTGTGCTCGAGCTCAGTCTCGAGTATCACGCCCTCACGTTTACCAGCCACATAACACGTCGAGACATGATGAAACTGGCGGAGATTTGGAATCGAACGCGCAAGCTCGACCACGTTGCGCGTGCCGCCGGCATTGACGCGCATCGCGACGTCCTCCGGCACCGCGAGATCGTAAACCGCGGCCAGATGAAAAACTCGCGTGGTTTCCCGTTGGACCAACTCCAGATCGACGTCACTCAGCGCAAGCCGCGGCTGACTGATGTCGCCTTCGACGATCTGAAAGTCGCCCACGCTCCGGCTGCTGAGCTGACTGAGACGCTCGATCTCTTTGAGTGCGTGCGAGACGAGTGACGGCTGGACGAGCAGGATGAAATCGCAGTCCCGGCGGGCGAGGCGTTCCAACAAACGGTTGGCAATGAAACCGGGAAACCCGGTTATGAATAATGTATCCGGCATCGAACGCTGTGAGTATAATTCAACCCGCAGCGGGGGCAAGCCCCTCTTCCTGACTTGTTCTATTCCAGCTTACTCTTCGGTTCATAGGCGCCGTTAGCTAGAACAAGTCAGGAAGAGGGGCTTGCCCCCGCTGCGGCTTAAATTATCCGAAAGGTCAAAACGCATGAAGCCTCATTGGATGTACGCGCGTCGTACTACGCTGGCCCTGGTCCTGTTTGTTGCAGCAATCTTTTCGATCGCGGCGCAGGAAAAAACTCGATGCAACGTTAAGGTCACCTTGTTGCAGGTGAACGACGTCTACCAGTTTGCTCCCGTAGATCAAGGGACGAGAGGCGGGCTCGGCCGGGTGCTGACCTTGCGGAAGTCGATCCAGCAGGAAAATCCGAACACGCTGTTCCTGATGTCCGGCGACACTATTTCGCCCTCAGTGGAGTCGATCACTTACAAAGGCGAGCAGATGATCGAGGCCTGGAACGCGATCGGCCTCGACTACGCTACGTTCGGCAATCATGAGTTTGACTTTGGACCAGACGTGCTGAAGCAGCGCATGAAGGAATCGAAGTTTGCCTGGACCGCGGCCAACGTGATCGACACCACCACCAACCAGCCTTTCAATGATGCCAAACGCTTCGTGGTGCGCGAATTTGACGGCGTGAAGATCGGCATCTTCGGACTCGTGCTGCCCGAAACAAAAATTACTTCGCGGCCGGGGCCGAACATCGAGTTCCGCAGCCCGTGCGAAACCGCGAAAGAAGTCGTGTCGGAACTTCACGGCCAGGGCGTGAAGGTAGTGGTGGCGTTGACGCACTTGTCGATGCGTGAAGATAAGGAAGTGGCGCGTTGCGCCGGCGTAAACCTGATCATTGGTGGTCACGAGCACACCTTGCTCGAGTCGCACGCCGGTAATGCACCGATCTTCAAGATGACTTCCGACGCGCGCGAGCTCGGCCGCATCGATCTCAATATCTCGCCCACCACCGGCGAGCTCGAGAGCATCGATTGGCAGGTGATCCCGGTTGACAGCACGACGAAAGAAGCACCTGAATTTGCGGCTGTCTATCGCAAGTACGCGGGCTTGCTGGCTGAACTGGCGAAACCGGCCGGACGCACAAGTGTCGCGCTCGACGCGCGCAGCCTTGAAAGCCGGACGCGCGAAACGAATGTCGGTAACTTCGTCGCCGATGCTTTTCGGAAGTCGACCCTGGCGGACGTCGGATTTATGAATGGCGGCTCGATCCGGGCCGATAGCGTGATTGGTCCGGGTAAGTTGACGATGAGAGATCTGCTTTCGATTCTGCCGTTCAAAAACAAACTGGTTAAGATCGAGGTGACGGGTGCGACGTTGCGGGCGGCGCTGGAACACGGAGTCAGTCGCAGTGCTGAAGATTCGCAGCCCGGTGGTTTTCCGCAAGTCTCGGGAATCCAGTTTTCGTTCGACGCGAGTCGTCCGGCTGGAGCGCGGCTGGTGGACGTGAAGGTGAATGGACTTCCGCTCGACGATGCGAAGAAGTACACGTTGACGACGACGACTTTCATCGGGCTCGATGGCGGTGATGGCTATTCGATGTTCAAAGGGTCAACCGTGATCATTCCGCCCGAGCGCGCGCCGGTTGATGTTGACGTTGTCAGAAAAGCCATTGGCACGCGGCCGATTGCGCCGAAGGTTGAAGGACGTATCAAACGGCTGGACACCGCCCAGAAGTCAAATGCAAACTGCAACTAGTCCACACATTACGCAGATAACACAGAATCTGTGTAATCTGTGGATGGCTTTTAGGTGAGGTTTTATGAGCACCTACGACGACACAGCCGCCGCGAAACGCTACGAAGCCAATCAACTCTTCCACGAGGCTTACGAGGCGCAGCTCGCCCACGATTACGAGCGGGCCATCGAGCTCTATCAACGTTCAATTGAAACGTATCCGACCGCCGAGGCGCATACATTTCTCGGCTGGGTTTACAGTTTTCAGAAACGTTATGACGAAGCGATCGCAGAATGTTTGGAAGCGATCCGAGTGGACGAAACTCTGGGCAATCCTTACAACGATATCGGCAGTTACCTGCTTGCGAAGGGCGACAACTACGGATCGGTGCGCTGGTTCAAACGGGCGTTGTTAGCGCCGCGGTACGAGTCGTATGCGTTTCCGCATTTCAACCTGGGCCGCGTTTATGAAAGTCGGCGGCAGTTTCTCGATGCCGCGCGTCATTATGGTCTTGCACTCGAGCAGAAGCCGGATTTTACGGAGGCCGCGGTGGCACTCAGACGCATGCAGGCGAGACTTAATTAACGAACGCGGATTTTACGGATTAATGCGGATTGGCATCTTGTCGCCGTGCTCGTCGACTGCTACGTAAATCACTTCGGCCTCGGTGACACGCTCGCGTCCATTTTTGCCGAGTCGTTCGACTTCCACTACCACGCGAACTGTAATTGAAGTAGTGCCAACCCGCATCGTCTCGCAGTAGAAACTCACCAGGTCGCCGACGTAGACCGGCTTGTGAAAGATTACTTCCTTCATCGCCACGGTTACGAAACGTTCCATCCGAGTGTGACGATGGGCCTCGATCGCGCCCGCCGTGTCGATGTAGCTGAGGATAACTCCGCCGAAGATTGTTCCGCGTGAATTTGTGTCGCGCGGTAAGAGTGTGATCCGTATTGCAGGGTCGGTGTAATCGTGCATGTGGCTATCCTAAAGCGGAACAAACAATCAGACAACGGTGTCTAAAGGACCACTCCCCATCGAACCAGACCTGAGAGAAAGGTCGTGATGTGATGATCCTGATGAACCTGCTGCAAGAGAACGCTGGAAACTTTGACGATCTGGGGAAGTTGTTGCTCGGTGGAGTGGTCGCCGCGATCGTGGTTGCGGTTGGCTTCACCTTCGTGCGCTTCCGGTTGCGCGATAAGAAACCGCCGGCGTCGAGTTTTATCAGCATCAGTTCTGAGAAGGATTGAGCTGCTCGTTGGTCCAGGCGGTGATGGCGCGTTTGAGATCGTCCAGATGGTCGTCGAAGAAATGTCCGGCGCCGGGGATGACTACCAATTGCACCGGCACTTCCTTTTCAAACTCCGCCACGAGTTTTCGCAGTTGCTCCACATTTCCATATTCGTCGTTCTCACCATGAACTAACAGCAACGGCTTGCGACAGGCGGCAAGAAAACTGAAGTCATACTTGTCCAGCGGTGTACCAATGCCGATGAGAAATCCCACGCGCGGATCTTTGATCCCGACTTCCAGACCGACACGCGAGCCGAACGAGAAGCCGCAAAGCACAATCTTCAATCCCGGATAATGTGACGCCAGGTAATCCAGTGCATCACGAACGTCGTCACGTTCGCCGCGTCCTTCATCGTGTTGTCCGGTACTCTGACCAACACCGCGAAAGTTGATGCGCAGCACCGTGAGACCGACGTCGTTCAACGCAGCGGCGGCACGAAAGACAACTTTATTGTGCATCGTGCCGCCGCCGAGTGGATGTGGATGTAGGACCAGGGCCACGCCTCTGGGCGATGCTTGGCGTGGCTCTTTCAGAATTGCTTCTAACTGGCCGTGCGCTACGGGAATGAAAAGATTGCCGGCTGGGTACATCTGGCCGAAGCTAACTACCTTCTTCGTTCGCCGCGTCAGACTCAGCGCCCGCTCCCTCTTCAGCGTCCGCTGGTGAACTGGTGGCCATCGGCATCTCGTAGCTTTCTGCCGGCGGCGCCGGCGCGACAGATGCGGCGGCAACTTTTCTGGACCTCTTCTTCGTCGCCTTCCGCGCAGTGCCTTTACTGGTCAACTTTTTCGCGGCTTTTTTAGTAGCCTTCTTTGCCGCTTTCTTCGTTCCCTTTTTGGCTCCGCCTTTTTTAGCTGCGCCTTTCTTCGTGGACTTCTTGGCTGCCTTTACTAACTTCTTTGCGCCTCTACGGGCTTTGGATTTTGACGCGCTCTTCTTTGCGGCTTTTTTAGTACCTTTGCGCGCGCCTCTGGACTTCTTACTTCCTTTTCTGGCTGCCATGGTTCGCTCCTTCTATTTGTTTTTGAGTTTGGCTCACCGTAACAAAATAATTTGAGACTGTCCACGATGTTTTTCTTTTCAAGCAAAGGCGCAAAGGTTACGCAAAGATGCAAAGGTCAAGCGCGCCTTTACGTGAAAAGTTCACATCAAAAAATACGAGTTGTATAGACACCATCGACTGTTTCGGCTACAGTAAACCCGCTCTCCATACCACACGCGGTCTCGTGTAAAAACTGCGGAAAGGCTGTCTCGATGCAAGATTATTATTCATCGTGCGTTTTTGCCGGTTATCAGCCCTCCCCTATCTATGTCAGCCAGTTTTTGTCCAACCAGGCGAATCACTCAAACAATATGGCGCCTGATGCTGAAGTCCTCCGTAATGAACCACACGAGCGACGCACAGCCCTGGTCGTTGACGACGTCGCCGACGTTACCGAGATGCTGGCGGTCGTCTTAACCCATGCGGGTTATTCGGTGGTGACTGCCGCTTCCGCGCCCGCGGCACTCAAGGCTGCGCGCGAGCGCCAGTTTGACGTAATAATCTCAGACATCGGCATGCCCGAGATGAACGGGTATCAATTGGCCCGTGAAGTGAGGCAGTTGCCCGGTTACGAGTCGGTTCCGATGGTGGCCGTAACGGGCTACTCAATGTTCGACGACAAGGAACGCTCGTCTAAAGCCGGCTTCAATGCTCATATGACCAAGCCGATCGATCCGCGCGCATTACTCGAGCTGATCGAACAACTGTGAGTTTCCCCTAAGATCAGTTGAGCGATTGATGACGACCTCTTCCGGCATAGTCTCCAGGTTTCAATCCGAGTCATCTATCCGAATCCTTCAGTTTCTTGCCGGCGCCTTCGCGATCGGCATCATCTTCTGGCAACTCCAGTTTTCCACTGACTCCATCTGCTGCGGCGATTTCGACGGTTACTACCACATCAAATGGACGCGTGCGCTCTGGGAGGGAATGAAGAGCAGATCGTTTCCACCCTCGTTTCCCTGGTTACCGCTCACCACCCTGAATGCAAAAGACTATGTGGACCATCACCTGTTGTTCCACATATTTCAGATCCCGTTCGCGGCATTTTCAGATCCGCGTCTGGGAGCGAAGATCGGGTCGGCAATCTTCGGTGGATTGGCAGTGCTGTCGTGTTACTGGCTGTTGCTGAAGTATCGCATTCGTTACCCGCTCGTGTGGTTGATCGCGGTGCTGGCATGCGCGCAGCCGTTTCTGTTTCGGATGAACATGGCGAAAGCACCGCCATTCGCCATCATTTACCTGGTAGTTGCGATTCACCTGTTTTTCAAACGGAAGTACTGGCCGCTGCTGCCGCTCGCGCTCGTCTTCACCTGGACCTACGATCTTTTCGTGCTGCTCGTGATGGCGACGCTTTTCTGGGTCATCACGATTGCGGTGACAGAGCTCAGATTTGAATGGCGGCCGCTGGTTTATGTGCTGGCGGGCTGCACTGCCGGGCTCGTCATCAACCCGTATTTTCCACACAACCTGCAACTGCTGTTCGAGCACATGCAGATCAAGCTCACCACGACAGACTTCGATACGAAAGTCGGTTCCGAGTGGTATCCGTATGATTCGTGGGAATTCCTGGGTAATTCGATAGTCGCGTGTATGGCGATGCTCGCAGGCTATATCACGTTTGAGCCTTCAGAACGACGGCGCAATCACTTGCCGCTGTTCTTGCTGCTGTTTGCCACGGCGCTGATGATAATGACAGCCCGTTGGCGCAGGATTGCCGAATACTGGCCGCCGTTTGCCGTGCTCTTCGCTGCGTTTACGCTGCAGCCGTGGCTGGAAGGACTACGCTTGTACCCGCGACGCTTGCCGCCGGAAATTCTCGAGGAGCTCAAGCCGTTCCTCGATCATCAGGGCACGCCCGCGGAATATATAAAGTCGGCTCGTGAGTTATTATGGACAATCACCGCCCTCGCAGTCGCGGTGGTGTTAAGTATTTTTCTGTACTTCAGCCTGCGCGCGACCATGCACGAGATCGCGCAGAGTGAGCCGCACGATCACTATCGCGCCGGAGCCGCATGGCTGCGGAATAACGTGCCACCCGGACAGATCGTCTTCAACACTGATTGGGACGACTTCCCACGTCTTTTTTACTACGACTCATCGCACTACTATGTCTCCGGTCTCGATCCCAATTATCTGTACGACAAGAATCCGGACCTCTCGAATCTGTACGACCGCATCACACTGGGCAGAGAAGAAGATCCGGGACCACTGATTCGTGATCGCTTCGGCGCGCGCTACGTGTTTTCCGATAATTCCCATCACGACTTTTTCGAACAGGCGCGCGTGAGTGGCTGGTTTGATATCGTCTATGAGGACACTCAGTGCACGATCATGTACATTAGAGATCAGAAGGTGGACGAAAGTCTGGGAGGGCTCGATCCATGAATAGAGTAGGTCCAGCGGGACCTATCATCGTGTTGTTGGTTGGTCTGCTGTGCGGCGCATGCGGCGGTTCTCAAGGCGTCGCGACCAACGCGCCGTCACCCGAACCGAGCCCAGCGGCGGCTGCTCCGTCACCATCGCCGCAGACTGAGTTCGAAAAAGATCTGCAATTCATTCGCAACGGTGGCTATACCTACGTCTATCTCTTTTCGAGAAAAGACGGAAAGCCGCTCGAACCAACTGACAGCACCTATCTCAGGACCAATGCGCCCCAGGTGGTCGATTGGGCACGGACTGATGGTGGTAAGAAAGTGATTGGCGGAACGAACTTCAATCTCGAAGAAGGAAATCTTGCGGCGCTAAAGAAACGCTACAATGTTGAGGATTATTCAGGGAAATGAGCCGCGGATTTACGCAGATAAACGCGGATTTAATACAATTTTTCCAAACTGCCCACGACTCTCCATCAGCTCATGCGCCTGACGCGCTTCACTCAACGGTAAAACTCGATCGACGACTGCGCGAATCTTCCCCTGCGCCACGAACTTCATCGCCTCGAGCAGCTCAGCCTTCGAACCCATGAACGATCCGAGCAACGTGAGATGGCGGTAGAACACCTGTCGCAGATCAGTGCGCGCGTCGAAGCCACTGGTCGCGCCGCAGGTCACCAGGCGTCCGTTATTTTTGAGCACTGCAATCGACCCGGGCCACGTCTCCGCACCAGTGTGCTCGACTACGACATCAACGCCGCGACGCGCTGTTAGTCGTTTTACTTCCTTCGGCCAGTCGTCGCGCGAGTAGTTAATCGTTTCATCGGCACCGAGCTCGCGCGCCTTCGCGAGTTTCTCATCAGAACTTGCGGTCGTGAGCACACGCGCGCCGCGCAGTTTCGCAATCTGAATTGCAATTGAACCAACGCCACTGCCCGCTGCATGGACCAGCACGTCTTCACCCGGTTGCACGTTCGCGCGTGTCACCAGCATGTGCCACGCGGTGATAGTAACCAGCGGCAACGCCGCCGCTTCCACCCAGCTTAACTCGGCCGGTTTGGGGATGAGATTCGCACCGGGGACGGCGACCAGTTCGGCATAACCACCATTACGGCGATAACCAAGCATGTCGTACTCGCGACAAAGATTGTCCTGCCCGCTCAAACACGCCTGG
>Ga0070699_100005263_pt1 | contig 11360 bp, 8 predicted proteins | sample KBSK1503metaG_FD_65473 | JGI IMG/M metagenome (GOLD analysis project Ga0070699, IMG submission 65473) | Corn, switchgrass and miscanthus rhizosphere microbial communities from Kellogg Biological Station, Michigan, USA - KBS K1-50-3 metaG | ecosystem: Host-associated > Plants > Roots >...
GGCAGATGGACAGCGACGGCTTCGGCGCGCGGGCGCTGACGCCGGACGGGCAGACGTCCCTGTCGCCCGCGTGGGCGCCGGACGGCCGGCGGATGGCGTTCACCAAGCTGGTACAGGGACGGGGCGGTGTGTTTCTCCAGACCCTCGCAACGGGCGAAGTGTCGGAGCTGCCGGGCACGGAAACGGCGCTCAACATCACCCCGATGTTCGCGCCCGACGGTCAGCATGTCGTGTACGCCCGCTCCGACGAGAAGGGCACGGACATCTACGTGGCGACGCTCGGAAATCGGTCGCCGCAGCGCTTGACCGCCGGTAAGTTCGCGGACAACTTGTCCCCGACGTATTCGCCCGATGGACGCCGCATCGCCTTCGTCTCGACCCGTGCGGGCCCGCCCCAGTTGTACGTGATGGGCGCCGACGGGACCGAGCAGGAGCTCTTCGCCCCGTTCGACTTCGGCGTCACCGGCCCGTCCTACGCCCCGGAGTGGTCGCCGGACGGGTCGTCGGTCGTGTTCCATCGCGAAGTCTCCGGCACCCCCCAGATTTTCGTGCTCACCGTCGCGGGCCGGAAGCTCCGCCAGATCACGTCGACGGGTCGGAACGAGGACGCGACCTGGGCGCCGGACGGCCGCCATCTCTGCTTCGTCTCCGACCGGACGGGCGCCCGCCAGCTCTGGGTGATCGACGCCGAGACCGGCCGGAACCGCCAACTGTCCACGCCGGGCTGGGCCCGGCTTCCTGCGTGGTCCCGGCGCTTGGCCGGGGCTGCCGTTGCACCCAACCCTTGAGTCCAGGAGTCATGATGCGCCCATCGTCGATCCTGACGCTCCTCGCGGCCGCCACCCTCGTCGCGGCCTGCGGCAAGAAGCCGGCTCCCGAGCAGCCCGCGCCCCAGCCGGCTCCACCTCCCCGCGAAGCGCCGCCGCCCCCGCCCCCGGCGAAGAATGACGACGCCGAGCGCATGGCCCGCGAGGCCGCGGCCCGGGTCGCCGCGCTCCGCACCGAGCTCGGCGACATGATCCACTTCGACTTCGACAAGGCGGACGTCCGCGCCAGCGACCAGGGGATCCTCGACCGCAAGGCCGCGATCCTCGGGGCCAACGCGGCCGTGCGGCTCCGCATCTCGGGCCACTGTGACGAGCGCGGCAGCGACGAATACAACCTCGCCCTCGGCAACCGGCGCGGGGCCTCGGCCAAGCGTTACCTCACCGGCAAGGGTGTGGACGAGGGCCGGCTCGACGTCGTGTCCTACGGCAAAGAGCGGCCGCTCGACCCGGGGCACAGCGAGGACGCCTGGGCCAAGAACCGGCGCGACGAATTCGAGCTCACGGCCGGCGGCGACAATCTGTTGGCGCCCAAGTGAGCTGGCCGCGTCGGACCCTCCTCATCGGCGCGGGGCTCGCGGGGCTCACCGCCTGCGCGACGTCCGGCGACGTCCGGCGCGTGCAGAACGAAGTGGCGCTGCTCCGGGCCGAGTCGGCGCGACAGGACTCGGTCCGGGCCTTGCGGCTGGGTGAGGTCATCCGGCTGCAGCAGCGGATCATGGACTCGCTGGGGCTGGCCGTGCGCTCGCTCCGGGGCGACACCCAGCAGGATTTGTACAATATCGAGCAACAGCTGGTGCAGCTGCAGGAGCTGACGGGGCAGAGTCAGCAGCGGTTGAGCGAGCTGCGGACGCAGTTGGAAGCCCGCGGTGCGGAGATCAGCGCCACGGGCGCGGCGGCGCCGGCCGCCGCCAGTGACACGGCGCGGTCGGGGAACGCCCAGCCCACGGCGACCGCAGACCAGATGTACGAGGCGTCGGTGGCACAGCTGCGCCGGGGCAGCACTGCGACGGCGCGGATCGGATTCCGCCAGCTGCTCCAGGCGTACCCCACCAGCGAGCGAGCGCCGGACGCGATCTACTTTCTCGGACAGAGCTTCGCGGCGGAGAGCCCGGACTCGGCGGCCGCCTACTACAAGCAGGTCATCCAGCAGTATCCGCAGTCCGGCCGCGCGTCGGCCGCGCTGTACAACCTCGGCCTGCTCGCGGAGCGGCGGAAAGACACCGCGGGGGCGAAGGACGCGTACCAGCGCGTGGTCCAGCAGTACCCGCGGTCCGGGGAGGCCGCGTTGGCGCGCGACCGTCTCAAGGCGCTCGGGCGCTAGGCCCGGGCGCCTCGCCCAGAGGCCATGGCGACCGGCGGAGGGGAGCGTCTCCTCGAGCGGCTCGGGGTCCTGACGCTCCGGGCCGCGGTGGCAGTGGCGCTCTCGCTCCTCTTCGCGCCCCTCGCCCGCGCCCAGCAGCCGGGGCAGGCGGGAGGGCTCGGGGGGCTGGTGCCGGGCTTGCAGGGCGGGCAGGGGATCAGCGTCGGGCAGATCGGGCCCGGACAACCCCTGGATACCGCGACGGCCCGCATGCTGGGTCTGCCGACCGCGCCGACCCGCACTTTCTCCGAGGCGGACTCGGTGCTCACCGAGCTCCTCAAGCGCACCGGATACAAGGTCACCCGCTACCGAGCCGATTCCGCGACCTACTACGCGGATGAGCGGCGGATGCGCCTCACCGGGGAGGCCCTGACCGAGCAGCAGGGTGTGAAGCTCGAAGCGGACACGGTCCGCTACCAGGAAACGAGCTGCATTCTGGAGGCCGGCGGCGAGCCGCACCTGTTCGAGAAGAGCCAGGTGCTGGTCGGCGGGAGCATCGAGTACAACACCTGCACCAGCCGCGGCGTCATCAAGAACGCGCTGACCACGTTTTCATCCGGCCAGGCGACCTGGTTCGTGCGGGGCAACGTGGCCGCCGACTCGAACGCCACACGGCTCTACGCCGCGTCCAGCGACATCACCAGCTGTGAGCTTCCCACCCCGCACTACCACTTCAAGGCCCGCCAGGTGAAGTGGGTGTCGAAGCAGGCCTTCGTTGCGCGGCCGATCGTGCTCTACGTGCGCGACGTGCCGGTGCTCTGGCTGCCGTTCATTTACCAGGACATCCGGCCGGGCCGGCACTCGGGCATTCTGACGCCCCAGTTCGGCTTCAGCGACATCATCCGGCCGTCGAGCTCGTACCAGCGGCAGATCAGCAACGTCGGATACTACTGGGCGACCAATGACTACATGGACCTCACGTTCCGCCTGGACTGGTTCTCCAACCGGTACGTGCAGGTCGGCGCGGGGATGCAGTACAACGTGCTCGACCGCTTCATGGGGGGCTCGTTCGAGCTCAGCCGCCAGTTCGAGAGCGGCGGGGGCAGCGGCACCAGTCTCCTGTGGAGTCACCACCAGCAGTTCAACCTCAGCACCAACCTGACGTTCAACATCAACTACGTCAGCAACTCGGTCGTGCTGCGACAGAACGCGCTGAACCCGCTCCAGAACACCCAGCAGGTGAACAGTGCCGTGAGCTTCCAGAAGCGTTTCCGCTGGGGGCAGGTCAACCTGGGCGGCAACCGGCGCCAGAGCCTCTCGGACGGCAGCTCGTCCACGGAGCTCCCCGCGCTCACGATCTCGCCCAAGCCGATCGACATCGGGCGGAACGTGACCTGGTCCCCGAATCTGAGCCTCACGAACGATCTCACGGCCAGCACGCCGCTCGCCAGCCTGCTGATCACCCAGCCGAACGGGCTGATCGACACGGTGCCGCAGGTCGGCAGCTCGCGCAACACCGTGTTCAACCTCACGACCCCGTTCCGCTTCGGCAGCTTCAGCTGGCAGAACTCGATCGCCTTCATCGACCGAACCACGACCCAGCGGCAGGCGATCGCGTTCCTCGCGCCCGGGTTCGTCAATCCGGCCGACTCGGTGAGCGTCTCCCAATTCTTTCCCGGGGACTTCTCGACCACGTTCGACTGGCAGACGGGCATCAATCTGCCGATCCTCTTCCAGCGGAGCTGGCGGATCACGCCGTCGGTGGGGATTACGAATAAGACGGGGCAGGCGTTCGCGATTCGCAACCGGCAGACCGACGGCGCCTGGGTGATCCAGGGCAAGAAGTTCAACTTCAGCCTGTCATCGAGTCCGACGTTCTTCGCGTTCTACCCGGGGTTCGGTCCGCTGGCGCGGATCCGGCACACGTTCGCGCCGCTCATCCAGTTCAGCTATTCCCCCGCCGCGTCGATCTCCCAGGCCTTCGCGAACGCCATCACGCCGGCCGGTCAGACCCCCCAGCTGAGCATCCTCCCGACCCAGACACTGAGCATCGGCCTCAACAACACGTTCGAGGGCAAGACCAAGCCGCAGCCGGGCGACACCGCGGGGACGACGGTCAAGAAGATCAAGCTGCTCAGCATCAGCACCAGCGCACTCACCTACGACTTCGAGCAGGCGAAGCAGCCGGGGCGCACGGGCTGGACCGCCCAGACGCTGTCCAACAGCTTCCTGACCGACCTCCTGCCCGGGTTCAACCTGCGGATCACGCACGATCTCTGGCGTGGTGTCGTGGGGACTGACACGGCGAAGTTCGAGCCGTTCCTCACGAGTCTCCAGACCAACTTCACACTCACGGGCAACACCTTCCGGGCGATCGGGTCGCTCTTCGGCCTCGGCCACGCGCCGGCGGCGCGGACGCCCGGCCAGCTCCGCGGGCCGGACCAGAGCCAGCAGCCGTACGAGGCGCAGGGCGGGCGGTCCACGACCTTCTTCAGCGCGAATCAGAATTCGTTGCCGAACCGGCCGTTCGCGATCAACCTGAGTTACACGTTGAGCCGTACCCGGCCGATCCCGGGCCAGCCCGAGGTCGCGTCCCAGAAGAACCTGAACTTTACGACGGGGCTCTCCCCCACCCGATTCTGGACGGTGCAGTGGAACGCGCAGTACAACCTGACGGCCAGCCGGTTCGAGTCGCAGACCGTGGCGCTTCAGCGCGATCTGCACGACTGGCGGGCCCAGTTCAACTTTACCCGGAACGCGAACGGCAACTTCGCGGTGTACTTTTCAATCTTCCTGATCGCCCTGCCCGAGCTCAAGTTCGACTACAATCAGGCCACGTTCAACCAGTGAGTGTCCGCCGGGGCGGACAAACGGCCGTCACCGGCTGGGGGGCTCGTGGAGCCGGTCCGAGGTGGCACGTCCCCTGCACATAGGGCATTCGTCATCATTTCCATCCTGAGGTTCCCATGCGCGTCTGGTCGCTTCTCGCCGCGGCGATCGCCCTGTCCGCCTGTTCCTCGTCGTCGACCGGACCGGTGACGGGGACGCCCCCGCCCACCCCCACCAACCTTGTGGGTACCTCGCTCGACGCCGCGATCGCGCTGACCTGGGACGACAACGCGTTCCTGGCTAGTCCGAGCAACTTCCAGAACTACCGCGTCTTCAGCACCAGCTACTCCTGGACGACGAACTACCTCGCCGGGCAATGCGGAACGACGTGGCTGCTCGAGGGTACTACCGTCTCCCCCGAGTTCATCGTTGGTGCGCTCACGAACGGGGTCTCGCGGTGCTTCGCCGTCTCCGCCATGAGCGTGGGGCAGGCCGAGAGCCCGCGCTCGACGCCGCACAACGACACGCCACGGCCGGACGCGCGGAACATCGTGGTGTGGACCGGTACGGCGGACCCGACTCTGAGCGGGTTCCGATTCTGGAAGGATGCGAACGCCGACGGGCAAGTCCAGAACAACGAGCTCGGTCTCATCGTCCCGGGCGCGGGCCCCGACGCCGACTTCTCGATCGAGCGGAACAACCTCACGGACTCGCTCTTCCTCCAGCCGCGTCGTAAGGATGTGCTCCTCGCCATCTACAACAATTTCGCGCCGGTTGCCGATCTCACCAGCATCGACTTGGCGCCGAGTCCCTCTACGCCCCCGCCCAACGGCTACTCCACAGCCATCGCAGAGCTGCTCCCCAATGTGGGGTACGTGTTCCAGGTGCCGGGGCCGAGCGGGTCGGTGCTCTATGGCGCCGTCCGGCCCACCCACGTCGGCGACCGGTTCGTCATCCTGGCGTGGTCGTTCCAGACCGACCCCGACAACCCGGAGCTCAGAACGGTCCGCAGCGCCGCGACGCACGCCCTGCCGTAGACGCCACCTCGGGCGGTCGGGGCGCGTATCGCGCCGTTCGCCCGGCGTGGGCGTCATCGCGCCGATCTTGTGCAATCGTGGGCCTCCGTCGAAATTCGGCCCCATGTCTGACCCGACCCTCGTCCTCGACGGTCGTTCCCTCTCCATCGCCGATGTCGTCCGGGTGGCGCGAACCCCGACTGTACGCGTGACGCTCGATCCGAGCGCGCGCGAGCGACTCCTCGCGAGCCGCCGCGCGATCGAGGGCGCGATCGCGGCGGGGCGGACGATGTACGGGGTGAACACCGGCTTCGGCAAGCTCGCCAACGTTCGCATTCCGCCCGACAAACTCGACCGGCTCCAGGCCAACCTGATCCGGAGCCACGCCGCCGGGGTCGGTGACCCGCTCCCCTCGGACGTGGTGCGCGGGCTCATGCTGCTCCGCGCCAACGTCCTGCTGCGGCCCACGAGCGGCGTGCGCCCGGCTCTGGTCGAGGCGCTGGTCGCCCTGCTCAATGCGGGGCTGCTCCCGCTCGTCCCGGAGCAGGGAAGCGTGGGCGCGAGCGGCGATCTCGCCCCGTTGAGCCACGTGGGTCTGGCGCTCATGGGCGAGGGCGAGGTGGTCGAGGCCGGGGCGCAGGGTCGGCGGCGCGTCGCGGCCGGTCCATCGCTTGCCGCCGCCGGGCTCGCGCCGTTCCGCTTTGCGCCCAAGGAAGGGCTCGCCTTCATCAACGGCACCCAAGCGCAAACGGCGTTGTTGACGCTCCTGGTCCACGACGCGGCGGTGCTCTGGCGCACCGCGGTCGGTGCCGCGGCGATGAGTCTCGAGGCGCTCCGCGGCACGCCGGCGCCCCTCGATCCGCGGATCCACGACGCCCGCCCGCACCAGGGGCAGCGCCAGGCCGCGGCTTTGATGCGCGCCTTGCTCGAGGCGAGCGAGATCCGCGAATCGCACCGGGAGAACGATCCGCGGGTGCAGGACGCCTACAGCCTGCGGTGCGCTCCCCAAGTGCTCGGCGCGGTGGCGGACGCGTTCCGGTTCGCGGAGGCGACCGCGCTCGTGGAGTTGAACGCCTCGACCGACAACCCGCTCGTGTTCGAGGACGGCGAGGTAATTTCCGGCGGCAACTTCCACGGCCAGCCGGTGGCGCAGGCGCTCGATTTTCTGGCCATCGCGCTCACGACCCTCCAGGCGATCTCCGAGCGCCGCGTCGAGCGACTGGTGAATCCCGACCTCTCGCAGGGGCTGCCGGCGTTCCTCACGGCCGATCCCGGGCTGCGGTCGGGGTACATGATGGTGCAGATTACCGCCGCGTCGCTCGTGGCCGAATCCCGGGCGCTCGCGATGCCCGCGAGCATCGGCTCGATCCCGACCGACGCCAACCAGGAGGACTTCGTCCCGATGGGGATGGCGGCCGCAGTGAAGGCCCGCCGGATCCTGCTCAACGCACAGCGGGTGGTGGCGGCCGAGCTGCTGTGCGCGGCCCAGGGGCTCGAGTTCCTCAAGCCGCTCGCGCCCGGCCGGGGCGTGGCGGCCCTCTACCGGCGCCTCAGGGGGCTCGAGCCTCCCGTGCTTCCGCTGGATGACGACCGGCCCCCTGCCGCGGACCTCGAGCGCCTCGCCCGGGCGGTGGCGGCTGGGGAGCTGGACCCGGGCGCCGGCGAGGGGTAGGGACCTCGGCTTGCTTGCCCCGTCCCCAGGCTCGCCCTACCTTTCCAAGTTCAAGCCCCATCGCCTGTTTCCTCTTTTTCCGCCCGCACCCGCATGAGTCTCGAGAAGCTTAAGGATACCGCGCGGAAGTTCGAGCAGAAGGAGGACTGGCGGAAGGCCATTGAGGTCTATCTCAAGGCCATCCAGCAGATCGAATCCGGCAAGGACGCGACGCCTGACCTGTCGCTCTATAACCGGGTCGGCGATCTGTACCTCAAGGTTGGGGACACCGCGTCCGCCGTCCGGCATTACGAGCGGGCGGTCGAGCTCTACGGCGACCAGGGGTTCTTCAACAACGCGATCGCCCTGTGCGGGAAGATCCTGCGGGTCAACCCGGGGCGCACGACCACCTATCTCCATCTCGCCCGCCTCCACGCCCGCAAGAACGTCGTCATCGAGGCCAAGCGGAACCTCCTCGAGTACCTGGAGCGCATGAACGCCCAGGGCCAGCTCGACGAGGCATTCGGAGCCGTGAAGGCGTTCGCCGACCAGTTCTCCGGGAGCCAGGACATTCGGGTCATGCTGGTCGAGCTTCTCCGCGCCGCGTCGCGCGGTGAGGAGGCCCAGGAACAGCTCGACAAGCTGTGCACCGACCTCGAGGCGCACGGCGATGCGGCGACCGCCCGGGCGGTCCGCTCGCGCGTCGAGCATGCCGAGCACCCGAAGGACGCCACCGCCACCCGCCGCGGCGGGGATCTCGTCTTCATCGACACCGGGTTCGGCATCCCCGCCGCACCACGGGAAGGGTCCGGCCGGGAGCCAGCGGCGACTCCCCCCGCCGAGGTCGAGTCGATTCTGGAGGCGCCGCCGCCGCCGCCGGAGCCCGACGCCGGGGCGCCGTCGTCTCCCTCGGTGGGTGGGTTCGAGGCGACGACCCTGGCGGCGCCTGACGAACCCCCGGCGGAGGCCCCGGAGCCGCTGACCGGACTGGACGGGTTGATTCTGGACGGCGCCGGCCTCGACACTGCCCCGGCCACGGATCTCGATGGCGTCCACACGATCGATCTGGACGACGGGGTCCAGGCCGTCGATCTCGGCGGCGTTCACCTGGAAGGCGGCGACGAAGGGCTCACGCTCGCCTCGGCCTCCGACGGGGCGTCCGCGCCCGGAGAGCCGGCCGGAGATCCCGAGGTTGACCTGTCCGACGTCCTGGCCGAGAGCCTGGCGGATACGGTCGCGGCAAGCGCATTTGCGGATCCCGAGCCGGCGGAGCTCGACATCGTCGAGCCCGTACCGGCCGAGGCCGCGCCCCACGGGGCACCCGAGACGCCGAAGCCACCGGGGCCTGGGGCCACGGCCGCATCCGAGCCGTCGGCGGCCGAAGCCGGGCAGGACGTCATGGTCGCGCTGGAGCAGGCCGTCGCCGATCGGCCGGACGATCCGCTGGCGCATCGCGCCCTCGGCGAGGCGCTCTACGCGGAGGGCGACGTGCGGCGCGCCGCCGACGAGTTTCTCTTCGCGGCCGAGGCCTACGAGGCGCGGGAGGCGTGGCAGAATGCCGGGGACCTGATGGGCCGGCTGCTGGAGCTCGAGCCCAACGACATCCGGCACTACCAGAAGCTGGTCGAGCTGGCCTACCGGACCGGCAGCCGGGCCCGAATGCTGGATGCCTACCTCGCCCTCGCGGGTACGCTCCGGCGGATCGGTGAGGTCGAAAAGTCCATCGCGGTCTACCGCCGGGTTGCCGACCACGATCCGGAGAACCGCGCCGCCCACGAGGCCCTGGCCGCCCTCGGCGCGCCGCTGACGGTCGAGGCGCCGCCGCCGCCCGCCCGCCCCGCGGCGCCGACGGTTCTCCAGGGGGCGGCGCCCTCGGCCGCGCCGGCTCCGGCGAAACCGGCGCCGCCCGCGCGGCCCTCTCCGGCGGCGGGCCGGCCGGCGGACTTCGTCGATCTCGGATCACTGGTGCTCGACGAGGCGGCGCCGCGCGACACCCGCATGCGCATCGAAGGAGCCAAGCCGACCGACGACGAGCAGAAGAACTTCGAGGAGATGCTGGCGGAGTTCAAACGCGGCATCGAGCAGAACCTCGAGGCGGACGACTATCAGTCGCATTACGATCTCGGCGTCGCGTTCAAGGAAATGGGCTTGCTCGACGAGGCCATCGCGGAGTTTCAGAAGGCGCTCCGCGCGCCCGAGGGGCGCCTCAGGACTTCCGAGGCCCTCGGCGTGGCGTTCTTCGACAAGGCCCAGTTCGGGATCGCGGAGACCGTGCTGCGCCGGGCGGTCGAGACCGAGGTCGGCGGCGACGAGGCCAAGATCGGACTGCTGTACTGGCTGGGCCGGGCCGCGGAGGCGCAGGGGAAGGGGCCGGAGGCGCTGCGTTGTTACGAGCGCGCCCTCGCCGTGGACATCCGCTTCATGGACCTCGGCGAGCGCGTCCCCCGGCTGGCCGCGGAGCGAGCATGAGCTCCCCAGTCGCCCCCATGACCCTCGCCGGGCTCCAGATGCCGGTGCGGGCGGAGCTGGAGCGGGTGCAAAAGGAGCTTCGCCGCATCATCGAGGCGGACTTCCAGCTGATCCGCGAGGTCAACGCGCACCTGCTTCAGATGCAGGGGAAGCTCTTCCGGCCGACCATCATGCTGCTCGCGGACCAGGCGACGGGCGGTCCGACCCCGCGAGCGGTGACCGTCGCGGCGGTGGTCGAGCTGATCCATCTCGCCACGTTGGTGCACGACGACTCGGTGGACCACTCGGTGCTCCGCCGGGGAATGCCCACGATCAACGCGCTGTTCAGCCATCAGGTCTCGGTGATCATGGGAGACTATCTCTACTCCCGGGCCGTGATCGAGCTGGTGCGGCTCGACGAGTTCGAGACGCTCAGGGTGCTGAGCCGCGTGACGAACGAAATGACGGTTGGCGAGATGCGGCAGCTCCTCGCGCACGACCCGCTCGAGTTCTCCGAGGAGCAGTACGACCTGCTGATCCGCGCCAAGACCGCGTCCCTGCTGGCGGGGGCCGCGGAGGTCGGCGCCCTTGCCGCCCCGCCGGCCGAGCGGGCGGCCCTCCGCCGCTTCGGCGAGGCGCTCGGCATGGCGTTCCAGATCGTGGACGACCTGCTGGATTACACCGCGGACGCGGCGGCGCTCGGCAAGCCGTCGGGATCCGATCTCCGGGAGCACAAAGTGACCTTGCCACTCATCTACGCGCTGCCGCGGATGGCGGAGTCCGAGCGCCGGGCGGTCGCGGGACTCCTGCGCAACGCCGAGCCGGCGGACGGCCAGATCGCCGACGTCATCGGCGCGGTCGCGCGGGCCGGCGGCCTCGACTACGCCAGGGAACGCGCGCAGCGGATCGGGCAGCAAGCCGACGCCGAGCTGGACTTCCTGCCGCCCTCGCCCGCCCGCGACGCGCTCCGGGCGAGCATCACCTACGTCCTCGACCGGCGCAGCTGATGGCCAGCGGACCACACCGACCCGGCTTTTACTTCGGGGTGCTGATCACCGGGTTCATCGCCGGCGGTTTCCTGACCGCCTTTCTGCGCCAGTGGCTGCCCGACAGCGCGGCGAAGACCTTCTTCACCACCACCGCGTCGCCCACGTTCGGGCCTGTCTCGATTGATCTCCTGGTAGTAAACTTCACAATGGGGCCGCTCGGGCTCCATGTATCGCTGCTGAGCCTGGTGGGTGTCCTGGTCGCCTACCTGATCGCGCGGTCGCTCTTCTAGGAGGGCTTTG